>Ga0210398_10002585_pt1 | contig 17621 bp, 14 predicted proteins | sample IncBWC4OmetaG_FD_161047 | JGI IMG/M metagenome (GOLD analysis project Ga0210398, IMG submission 161047) | Forest soil microbial communities from Barre Woods Harvard Forest LTER site, Petersham, Massachusetts, United States - Inc-BW-C-4-O | ecosystem: Environmental > Terrestrial > Soil >... | reverse complement strand
AGGCCGTTATCGCGCAACATTGAGAGATAGTCCGCCAGCGGCATTCCCGTGAGTTCGACGCCATAGACGATTTCCATCGGCGAGAAGGCGTGGATGTGCATGCTGGGCACCGCGCCCTTTACCGCGCACAGAATGTCGCGATAATAAAAGGGAGGCAGTCCGTGCGGCAGCCCGCCCTGGATGCAGACCTCCGTGGCCCCCAGTTGTGAGGCCTCAATGGCCTTCTGGGCGACTTGATCCGGGCTTAAGAAGTACGTGTCAGACTCGCGTGGGCCGCGGCTGAAGGCGCAGAATTTACAGCCCACGAAACAGATGTTGGTGAAGTTGATATTACGATTCACGACGTAGGTAACGATGTTGCCGGAGAGCTCGGCCCGAAGCAGGTTGGCTGCCGCAAGCAGGCCGAGGAGATCGTCGCCTTCGGCCCCGGCTAAGTCGTAAGCTTCTTCGATCGTGACGGCATTACCGTCTTGCGTCTCGAGAATTTTCTCGAGCGCAGAGCGCACGCGAGGCGCGACCTGAGATGCGACCTCAGACCAATCGAGTGCAGGAAAATTTTCCAGTTCCACGGGTGAAAGTCGACGGGCCACGGGTGCCTCCAAGTCTTAGGTATCCCCAAATTACTACCAGAGGCTCCTGTTTGGCGAGGGCCTAGCGGAATAAGTCGTTGGCTGCGGGGCGAAGCAGGTCGCCCACGCGCCCGCGGGTTTGTTCGTATGAATATCCTCGAATGATGCAGGCGGGCGTCCGATTGAGCTTGCCGCACACCAGCCCGGCGGCGGCCGCAAGTTCGTCGGCGACCGCTTCCAGGCTGGCGCGCAACTTGTAGCCATGCGGATCAGGGAGTCCACGATCATCGCGCAGAGCTTTCATCCCGGCGATGCCGATGCAGAAGTCGACGAGTCCTTCACGCCAGGGACGGCCGAATGAATCGGTGATGAGAACCGGAATGGCAAGTTTGGTGAGCTTCTTGAAGGCGAGATGTAGTTTATAGGCGGACCGGTCGGGGTCGGTGGGCAGGAGCACCGCATGACCTCCCCCGTCCACGTTGGACACATCGACGCCGCTGTTCGCGCAGATGAACCCATGGTGCGTCTCCGTAATGAGCACTCCACGCTTGCGGCGAATGACGGCGCGGCTCTCGCGCAGGGCAAGCTCGATGACGCGCGCGTCGAGGTTGTATTTCTTCGCCCACGCGATGGACTCGGCAGACGGCTTGATGGTTCGAAGCTTGACGATCGCCCCCTCCCCCTTGGAGACGATTTTATGTTTGACCACGAGGACGTCACCCGGTTCGAATCGAATCCCCCTCCGCTTCAGCGCCTCGAGCAACTCTGCCGCAAGCGAATCGCCAGCTTTGATTTCCTTGGCTAGAACAATCGGAATCAGACGGAGCTCGCCATGGGGTAGGTTCGAGCCGCGTTTTTTCCGGCGCACCGCGGCCGGTTCGCCGGCTGCGCGAGCGGCCCTGCTCACAGAACCTCTGTAGCTGTAGCCGGAAGACGGCTGTCGAGCCCCCATCGTCGAAGCAGGTCTTGCGTGCGGCTTTCACCGGGATGCGCGAGAAGTGGCTCGAAGTCTGCGGGATTGTCGACATCAACCGCGATGCCCGGCAGTTCGAGCACGATACAAGGTTTGCCGGTGGCCTTGGCCGCCGCCAGATGGGGCTGGAAGCTGTCGTTGCCGAAGCGCAGAGGAAACAGATTCGCGGGTCGCCGGAAGGCCGCGTTGGTTCCACGTCGGTCGGCAGCGGCCGCCAGCACTGAGCCTTCACGAGGAGCATGCGCCAGGATCTGCTCGATCTCGCTGGCCTGAATCAGCGGGATATCAGCCGGGATGACGAGCGTGCTGTCGACGCCACGCGACAGGCAAAGCTGCGTGGCCATTTCGATGGCGCCGGTTTCGCCGGGGTTCGCGAGGTCAGGAATAATTTCGAAATCGTATTGCCGCGCCAGGTCGAGCGCAAATGGATCGCTGGTCACCAACGCGCACGCAGGCCGCCCCCGCCAAGCAGAGACGGTTGCCACAACGTCATGCAGCATGGCTTGCGCCAGTGCGGTCCGCGCGGGCTGATCCAGCACGGCAGCCAGTCGCTGCTTGGCCGCCGACAGATTCTTTACCGGGATCAGGATCACGGCTGGTCGGAGCCGGCGCGGGCTGCGGCCTCGCCGGAATCGGGTTTGTCGGCAAGCAGTCCGCTCACCGTATGGGAGAGGACGGCTCTGGCGAGCGCGACCTTGTCTTCGGCGGTGCGCATGATGGATGGCGCGCACTCGACCCGCAATCCATTTCCGCGGAGAGCTTCCGCCGCACCGGCATCGCGGGTGTCGCAAATGAGGAGATCGAGAAAGTCTTCGTAGGCCTTGGCGATTCCTGCGATCGAACAAGGAAGTCCTTGCGCGGTCATGAGAATGCCTGCGGGCCCGGCAACCGGGGTGTTACCCACAATCGGGCTCACGGCCGCAACTCTGCCACGAGCCCGAACTAGCGCATCGCGGACTCCCGGCACGGCCAGAATCGGCCCGATACTGGTAATGGGATTGCTCGGAGCGATGAGTACGACTTCGGCGGAAGTAATGGCTTCGATGACTCCAGGGGCTGGTTCGGCGTCGGAGGCACCGGCGAATCGTACCGACTTCACCGGATCCTGATACCAGCGCTGCACGAAGTATTCTTCGAAACTCAGCTCCCCCGAGGGCGTATCCACCCGAGTCTCGACACGCGAATCGCTCATCGGCAGGATGTGAGCTTTCACGCCCAGCTTATCGCAAATGCTGGTGGTAGCCTGGGAGAGCGTTTTACCCTCCGCCAATAGTCGGGAACGTAGCAGATGAACCGCGAGATCGCGGTCGCCGGTGTGGAACCAGGTGGGTTCGCCGAGTTGTCCCATGGCCTGCAGGCAAAGAAAAGTATCGCCCTTCACCCCCCAGCCGCGCTCCCGGCTCAGCAGGCCGGCGAGCACATAAGTAATGGAATCAATATCGGGCGAAACGTACAGTCCCCACCAGAGCAAGTCGTCGCCGGTGTTGACGACCATGGTGATTTCCTCCGGCGGGATCACTTGCTGCAAACCGTCAACAAACTTGGCGCCTCCTGTGCCCCCGGTGAGCACGCAGATCATGCGGCCCTCGCTTCTCTGGCCAGGCCTTCACGGTCGCGGGCCGCGGCAAGTTTTTGCGCAAGCAATCCCGGTCTCGACATGACAGTTGGCAGGAACTCGGGATACACCGGCAAGCGCTGACGGAGCAGAAATCCTTTGCTCTCGGTGCGCAGCCGTAGCTGCTCCAGATGAGGCCAGGGTTTTTCGGGATTGATGTAGTCGGGCGTCAGCGGCGAAATTCCTCCCCAGTCGTTGATGCCAGCATCCAGCAATTCCTCATAATACGGCGCATTAAGGTTGGGAGGCGCTTGAATATTGACCTTGGGCATTAACAATCGGGTTACTGCCACGGTGCGCAGCATCTCGCCCTGGCTGGGCTCGGGTACGTTGGCCATGGGGATGCTTGGCTTGGCACGGAAGTTCTGGACGATGACTTCCTGAATGTGGCCATAACGCTCATGCAGATCGCGGATCGCGAGCACCGTCTCGACCCGGTCTTCGGGGGTTTCGCCGATGCCGATCAACAAGCCCGTGGTGAATGGAACGCCCTGTTTTCCTGCCTCTTCGATGGTTCGCAACCGTTTGGCCGGGACTTTGTCAGGAGCGTGGTCATGGGCTGCTCCCGGGGCCAGCAGGGCGCAGTTCGTGGTTTCAAGCATGAGGCCCATGCTCGGGGAGACGGCGGCCAGGCGGGTGATCCACTCCGGGCTGAGCAAGCCGGGATTGGGGTGGGGCAGCAAACTGGTCTCGCGCAGCACAAGCTCGCACATGGCTTCGAGATAGTGCAGCGTGGATTTGTATCCCAAATGCCGCAGGGTTTCGCGCATCTCGGGGAAGATCAACTCCGGCTTGTCGCCCAGGCTGAAAAGAGCTTCGCTGCATCCGAGCTTTTCGCCGGCGCGGGCAGTGGCGAGAACTTCCTCCGGGGTCATGGTATGCGCGCCGGGCTCTCCGGCATCGCGGCGGAAGGTGCAGTATCCACAGTAGTCGCGGCAGAGATTGGTGAGCGGCAGAAAAACCTTACGCGAATAGGTGATTGCGCCAGCCTTAAAGGCTTTTTGCGCGGCACGCGCCGCATCGAGCAGCGCCGGCAGTTCATCGTCACCGCAGACTATCAGTCTCAAGGCCAGGTCGCGCGAGATGGCGGAGCTGGGCGAGCTCGACCCCAGAAGACCAGCCAGTTCCTGCGCCCCCGATGTGCCCTGTCCCCAGCCAGCCGTCCTGATTGCAGTGTTCATCACGATATCGGTACGAGGCACGCCCGTCGGTGTAACGAATCATACATCAGTAACCGCAGCCGTCGGCCGGGGCCCGGCAGCGTGATAATGTAGGCAGTCGCGGCCAAGCAGTTTCAAGAACCACATGAGCCTCGGTCCAATCGAGTTTCGGCGGGCGATGGGAGCCTTTGCCACGGGCGTGACCATCATCACCGTGGATCTCGATGGCGAGGTTCATGGCATGACCGCCAATGCGCTGGCGTCGGTGTCGCTAGCCCCGTTCTTGCTGCTGGTGTGCGTGGATCACGCCGCCAGCACCCACGCCCATCTTCACGCCAAAAGGCGCTTCGGCGTCAACATTCTGGCCGAGCATCAGCGCGTGATTTCTGAATATTACGCTCGACCAGAGCGTTCTCACGAGCAAGCCGAAACACAGGCCGGGGTGCGCTTCGATCGCACCGCGCACGGTACCCCGGTCTTACAAGGGGCCTTGGCCTATCTGGAATGCCGCCTGAAGTCGGCCGAGGATGCCGGCGACCACACCATCTTCATTGCCGAAGTGGAGGACGTCGTGGTCGGCGAAGGCGAACCGCTGCTCTTTTTCCGCGGCGATTATTACCACATCGGGAAAGAAGTGACGGACTGAGGGTTTAAAAGGCCCGGCACTTCTGAGGGGCTCGCCGGGCCGGAGGGATGGGCAGACGTTTCGACATTTGTCTCTGGACCGGCATGACCACGAGGTTGAATCTCACCGGGCTCTGGTGACCGATGTCACAGGCGACCGGTGCACCGCCGAGAGTCGCCACTTTTCAGGCGGCCCAACATCTAATCTTCCAGGTAAAACTGTGGCAAACATACCGATTGGGGGGCACACATTCATGGCAGAAAAGATTGCAAAGAGCGAATCGGAGTGGAAACAAAAGCTCACTCCGGAGCAATATCACGTGACTCGCGAGGCGGGCACCGAACCGGCCTTCACCGGTAAGTACTGGAAAACGAAGGACGCCGGAACCTATCATTGCGTCTGCTGCGGGGAGCCGTTGTTCGACTCCTCCACCAAGTTCGATTCCGGGACAGGCTGGCCAAGTTTTTTTAAGCCAGCGGGTGAGGGCAAGGTCGAGGAGCACAAAGACCGCACTTACGGCATGGTTCGTACCGAGGCGCGCTGCGCCCGTTGTGGCGCGCACCTGGGGCATGTTTTTGAAGACGGTCCCACCCCGACCGGGCTGCGCTATTGCATGAACTCCGCGGCGCTCGACCTTAAGCCTAAGGAGACGAAGTAAGACTGCAGCGCAACCGCAATCTGGCAGCCGCGGCATGAAGTCACAAAGGAAAAAGGGCACAGAGGTTGTGCCCTTTCCTTTGCACCGCAGATGCTGCCGACTTTATGCTCCGGCGGTCGCCGGCAGAGCTTTTTGCGGATCTTGAACGGCGGGCTTCGGCGCTTCCCCTGATTTTGCCTGAGGTTGCGTTTGGTTTTGGTGCTTTTGTTCGCCGCTCTTTACCTGGATACCGCCCTTGAGCACGGCGCCATCCTCCACGCTGATCCGCATGGTGGAGACGTTCCCGTTAACCACGCCTTCGCTGCGAATATCCACGCGGTCGCTGCATTCGATGTTGCCGGTTACTTTGCCCATCACCACAACTTCGCGAGCTGTAATGTCAGCCTGCACGCTGCCGTTGCGGCCGATGGTGACGCGATTGTCGGCAAGCGTGATCTTGCCTTCGATCCGGCCGTCGATATATAGAGCTTCCGCACCGGTGACCTCGCCCTTGATGACGAGTGTCCGGCCAATGGTGGCCTGCTCGATGGGAGCGGTGGTGGTTTTGACCGGGTTGTAAGAGTTAGGGTTGGAGGCGGGTGAGGTGGACCTCACGCCGAACGAGTTCTCTGAGGACTGGAGCATGCGACCTTCCTTTGTCCCGCGTGGCGCATCCTGGCGGCGCCGATCCATACGGGCGGTCTGGGAATCTTGGGCCATCGGTTGGTTCGTGTCCCTTTGGCCAATCTGACTATCGCACACCGGTAAGTAATCCTCCGAGATTACGGAAGAGAGTGTACGACCGCGCAGAAGGCAGGAAAAAGGCCTTAGTCGGATTCCTGCAACGATTGGCTGATCTGCTCCCATTCGCTGAGGAAAGCGCCGTGCGCGGCTTTACGCCGGTCGAGTTCCTCCGACTGGCTCTGGCTCTCATCCGCGCTGACGAAATTCTGCAGCGCCGTTTCACATTGCGCAATGGCCGCCTCCGCGCGGTTGATCTCCACTTCCAGTTCCCGGATGCGGTCTGCCATCTTCTTGCGCTTGATGGGATTCAAGCGCTTCCCCTTGGCGGCGGGTGCAGCGGCGTCGAACCGGGAATGATTGCCGTTGGCGGGCGCTTCGGGAGCCGGCTCGACGGTCTTCAACTGCCGGCGGATGTTCTCATCCTGCTTGGCGCTCCCACCCTGCTTCCTCCAGAGATAGTCTTCATAATTGCCGGGATAGACTTCAACCTTCCCGTCTCCGATTTCGAAAACCCGGGTGGCCAGTTTGTCGATAAAGTACCGGTCGTGCGACACGAAGACGACGGTGCCGGAGTAATCCATGAGGGCGTCCAGCAGGACATCTTTGGCGCGTAAGTCGAGATGGTTGGTGGGCTCGTCGAGCAATAGAAAATTCGCCGGATGCAGAAGCAGACGAAGCAACGCATAGCGGCCGCGTTCTCCGCCGGAGAGCACGCCGATCTTCTTGAACACGTCGTCTTCGGAAAACAGAAAGCACCCGAGAAGGCTGCGGAGCTCGGTTTGCGTGGAGCCCGGAGACGCTGCGCCAAGATCGTCGATCATGCGCGCCTCCGGATCGAGTTCCTTGTATTGATCCTGGGCAAAATAGTCGGCCTGCACGCTATGACCGAGTCGGAATTCTCCTTGGGTCGCGAGCTCCGCGCCCGCCAGCAACTTGATCAGCGTAGACTTGCCCGCCCCGTTTACGCCGACCAGCGCGATGCGGTCGCCCTTCTCGATCAGGAAGTTCACATCACGGAAAACTTCTTTTTCGCCATCCGGCGCTCCCCCGGAATTCTTTCCTGGATAAGCCTTAGCCACTCCCTCGAACTCAGCCACAATGCGGCCGCTGGGTTTCGGCTGCGGGAAAGAGAAATGAATCGTTTTTTCTTCCGGCGGAACCTCGATGCGCTCAATTTTTTCCAGTTCCTTAATCCGGCTCTGCACCTGTTTTGCCTTGGTCGCCTGGTAGCGGAAGCGGTTGATGAATACCTCCAGCTGCTCGATCCGGTCGCGCTGGTTGCGGTAAGCCGCCTGCAGTTGCTGGTTGCGCTCGGTTTTCTGGGTCACGAACTTGTCGTAGTTTCCGGTGTAGAACCAGAACCGCTTGTTCCATATCTCCGCGATCTTGTTGACCGTCACATCCAGAAAATATCGGTCATGCGAGATGAGCACGAGGGCGTGGGGATAATTGTGCAGATATTCTTCCAGCCAGTTGCGCGCCTCGAGGTCAAGATGGTTGGTGGGTTCGTCGAGCAGCAGCAAATTTGGTTTCTGCAGCAAAAGTTTGGCCAGCGCCAGTCGCATTTGCCAGCCACCGGAGAACTCATCGGTTTGCCGCTCCCAGTCTTCTTTACGAAATCCCAACCCCATCAGAACGCGTCCTACCTCAGCCTCAATCGAGTAGCCGTCGCGGGTGCGGAATTCGTGCTCCAGGCTGTGGTAGCGGTCGGCGACGTCGGCATATTCCGCACTCGTGTGATCGAGCTCGGAGATGCGGTGAGTCAGCGTTTCCAACTCCAGTTCCATGGCGTGAAGCCCGGTGAATACGGCCATGCATTCGGCGAACACAGTCCGGCCGGAGAGCGAGAGCCCGTCCTGGGGAAGATAGCCTGCCGTAGTTCCCTTGGCTACGATGAGCGAGCCGTAGTCGAGCGTGTCCAAGCCGGCGAGAATCTTCATCAAAGTGGATTTGCCGGTGCCGTTGGCGCCCACCAGCCCGACGCGGTCGCGCGGCGTGATGAGCCAGTCGGTGTTTTCAAAAAGAAGTTTGTGGCCGAAGCGTTTTCCGGCGCCAGAAAGCTGAATCATGGGCTGGATTCATCGTCTCACATTCGAGCCCGCAGTCGCGAATCCCGAGTATCGGAACTGGAGTCAGGAATGCGCGAGCGCGCGGGCGTTGCGGGATCCTGGATGTGCGCCCCACAGCTCGCTGTGGAACCGAATGCGCTCCAGAGCACGATCGATCACGGCTTCCATTTCGCGCACGTACTTCACTTCACGGCCCTTGGCCAGTCTGTGCCGCGCTTCTTCCGGACTGAACCAGGTGGGATGACGCATCGGTTCGTCGGGCCGGCGCAACTCGTGGATTTCCATCAAGAAGGCTTTGACTACAAATTCCTCCACCCCGCCCGGCTGCCAGAACACGCCCTTGGAGTGGAGGTAGAGATGAAAATGGCGCGGCTCGATCGTTCCCAGGGCCCCGGCCTCTTCGGCTGCTTCGCGCTCCGCCGCCTGGCTGTGCGATAGGCGTGCTTCGGGTGATCCCTTGGGGAAGGTCCATTTATTTCCGCCGTTGGTGTTCACCAGCAGGAATTCCACAGCTGCGTTCCGCCTTCGGAAGCACACTGCGGCCACCTGCAGTGGCAGCGATTTCGAAACGCGAGGTGAACCCATGACCGCGATCTCCTCGAACTAGGTTACTCAAAAGATATTTCATGAATGTTAAAGTGCAGCGAAAAATGTGCAATGAGAGGGGTTACGAAAGAGTGCCCTCAGGTCGCTATAGTCCAGCGCCGTAGACGGGAATCGCCGCTCCAGTGACATCCTTTCCGCCTTCTCCCGCCAGCCACAAGATCAAACTGGCAACCGAGGCAGGCTGCACCCACTGGGAGATATCGGCGCCGGGCATATCTCTGCGATTGGCGGGAGTGTCCATAGTTCCCGGCAGAATCAGGTTCGCGGTAACACCGGCCTGTTTATTTTCCAGAGCGACCGTTCTGATCAGAGATACCAGCGCCGCCTTTGATGCACTGTAGGCTCCGACCTGGGGACCAGGCTCTTCGGCAGCCCGGCTGCCAATTGCGATGATCCGTCCCGCTCCGGCTTGGCGCATTTGCGGAATCACCGCGCGCAGGACGTGAAACGCGCAGTTCAGATTGGCGTCGAACATGCGTTGCCAGGTAGCGTCGTCCATGTCAGCCACGGCGAGACCGCCCGCGAAGCCGCCCACTAAATGAGCCAGCACATCGATTCGTTTCGAGCGCGCGATCACGCTGTCTACTACCTTCTTCGCCGCCCCCAGGCTGGTAAGCGCGGCGGCGAGGGCTATGAAATTGGGATGGTCGAAGTCAGATTGCTGAATGCTCGGAGATACCCCAACGACGGTAAAGCCTGCGCCGAGGAAGGCCTTTGTGACGTGGGCTCCGAGGCCACCTTTGGCGCCGGTGATCAACGCGATTTTTTCAGCCATGGGTTAAGACCCTCCAACCGATTCTTCGATGCACCTGGCGAGCGACGGGAGTCCTATTTCAGGCCAGTTTGCTCTCGAGCGTGTTGCGGTCCAATTCCTTCTCCCACTGCGCCACCACCAGCGTCGCGACGCCGTTGCCGATCATGTTCACCAGCCCGCGGAACATGCTCATAAAGCGGTCGATGCCGAGGATGAGCGCCATCCCCGCCACCGGAATGGTGGGAATCACCGACAGCGTAGCGACTAAAGCAATAAAAGATGCTCCCTGCACGCCGCTCGCTCCTTTCGACGTCAGCGTGGCGACTGAGAAAATGGTGAGCTGTTCGAGCAGGGTTAAATGGGTGTGGGTGGCCTGGGCAACAAACAGCGCCGCCAGCGTCATATAGAGGCTGCTGCCGTCCGTGTTGAAGGTATATCCGGTAGGAACCACCAGGCCAACCAGGGAGCGCGAGCAACCCAGCTTTTCGAGTTTCTCCATCAGCGTGGGGATCGCGGTTTCCGACGAACTGGTGGCCAGCACCAGCAGGATTTCTTCTTTGATATACAGCAGGAACTTCACGATGCTGAATCCCGCGACCCGGCAAATCGCTCCGAGCACGATGAGTACGAACAGAATCGAAGTCAGGTAAAAAGTGGCGACGAGCTTGACCAGTGGTCCGAGCGAGGCGAGTCCGTACTTGCCGATGGTGAAGGCCATGGCGCCAAAGGCGCCGAGCGGCGCAAAGATCATCAGAATGTTCACCACGCGAAATACGACGTGGGTCAGCGACTCAAGCAGCGCCACCACTGGCTTCGCTCGCGGCCCCGCCGACGACAAGCCAAAGCCGAATAGAATCGATACGAAAACCACCTGCAAGATATCGCCCCTGGCAAACGCATCCGTCACCGTGGTGGGGATGATGTGCATCAGGAATTCGGTGACGCCCTGCGCCTTGGCCTGCCCGGCGTAATCGGCGACGGCCTTGGCATCGAGCGACGCGGGGTTCACATTGAAGCCACTGCCGGGATGCACCAGGTTGCCGACCACCAGCCCAACCCCGAGCGCGATGGTTGAAACGATTTCAAAGTAGAGCAGCGCCTTGCCACCAACCCGCCCCACTTTCTTCAAGTCCTGCATACCGGCGATGCCGGTGACCACCGTGCAAAAGATGAGCACCGTGATGATCATGGTGATCATGCGAATGAAGGCGTCGCCCAGCGGCTTCATCGCGATCGCCCGGGTGGGACTGACATACCCAAGCACCACGGCGATCACCATGGCGATGAGAACCTGCACCCAAAGAGACGAGTAGAGCGGCTTCGGCCGCGGCGGAGTGGACTCGGTGGGCGACGCTTCGATCAGAGTAGACATGGGCTGGCTCGCGGACCTCTTCTTTCCCAAGGCGGCTTCGGCCAAGTCAGTTCGCCGGAGCCTCCAGCGTCTTCACCAGCCACGGAATAATGACCTGCTTGAAGATCAGGGGATCGGGCCAGACTCCAACCTGTCGGCCCAAGTGTCCACCCTGAGGATTGATCCAGGCTTGTTTCGGAACATCGCCTTTGCTCAGCAGCAGGTATTCGTCATCGATGGGCACCTGCGTGTCGAGAACTCCGGCAAGAATGAGCATCGGCGCCATCGGCTTGCCTAGCAAACCCTCACGGACCAGGGACAACTTGGGCAGAAAGTCGCCCATTTCATCGAGCGTGTCGACGCCTTCGAGAATGCTCATCAGCGCCGGTACTTGGTCAAACAAGTATTCGCGATTGCCCAGCAGCGAGTTCATCAGAAAATCTCTCTGGAAGAACTTGTCCACCGGCGGGGATTGTGCACTGCAGCCGCGCAACCGGCCGCGCTCAACGATCGCCATCTTCGTCGCCCAGTACGCTCCCCAACTCACGCCGTGCATCGCGATGCGGTTTTTATCGATCTCCGGCCGCGACTCGACGTAATCAATCACGCGCGACAACATGCGATCCGCTGTCTCGCTCACTTTGATCGGATTCTGTCCGGTCCCCGGGCCGTCGACCGCGAGATAGCCAATGCCAAGGGGAAGAATCGCGCTGAAGCTTTCCGTTAGATCTTCCTTGCGGCTGTCCAGACCGTTCACCGCAATCACCAGCGGCACTGCAGCTTTCGCATTCTTCGGCAGGCGAAGGTAACCGATGATCTGTTTTCCTTCGAAAGGAATGTGCACGACCTCAAGCGGTGGATCCATGAAGCGCGCGTGCGCCAGAAATGCCTCGAGAGCTTTCTCGTACGAGTGTTGTTTGCCGGGAGACGCGGGAATGGGCCAGCGTCCGAACGAATAAAGCCGCCATGCCCGGATGTAATCGGCATTTGCTTTCGTGGGATCGGTGTTCTCGAGCGACTTCGCTTGGTTGAAATAGCCATCGGCCACATGCATGAACGCTGCGGCCCATTCGTCCTTGTCGGCGGTGTGAATGCTTTCGAAAGCTTCTTTTACGTCGCCGGGGTCAAGCCCGATTAACGGATATTGCCCAACCTCGGCGCGGTGAATAGCCTCGACTCGAATCTCGTCGATCGTGCGTTCGCGACGCTCTTCTTTTTGCCCGAAGGCCATGACGGAAATGAATGCTAGCAGCAGAAACCATAGAGATGCGGAATAAAACTGACCTTTTATATTCATGCTTCAGCCCTTTTTCTCCTTGCTCGCAATCCGGCGAGCAGTATTAGAAAAAAGGCCGGACGGAACTACGTCCGGCCCTCTTTGTATGTTTCAATTATGACCGCGTGTTTAGAAAGTGAACTTCAAACCTAACTGCACCGCTCGGCTACCGCCCGAGCCGATAACGGGATTTGCTGCTGCAACGTCCGGCGTGGCACAACCACAGCCGAACGGCTGTACGGAGGGATCGTTCAAACCGAACCCGTTCTGACCGCCGTAAGGATTCGCGAAGTTGGGATGGTTGAGAATGTTGAAGAACTCGGCGCGGAACTGAGCACGCAAACGCTCACCGAAGTGCCAATTCTTGGCGACGGAGAGATCGAAGTCCCTGAAGCCAGAGTCGGGGAACATGTTCCGCGACATGTTGCCCAACTGACCGAGCGGCGGCGGAATCATGATCGAGCCCCCCTGGGCATAACAGCCGAACTGGTTGAGGGAGGCCGTCGCTCTACCAGCCGCGCCTCCGTCGACTGCCAGAGCTTGGCTGGCACAAGCCGAGTTGCTGGCTCCGGGGAAATAGGGAATCGCAGTCGGACCCGACTTGAAGTCGGAAGGCTTCCCGTAAAAGCTCCAGCGGATGGGGGCATTAGCCGGCGGACTGACCGGCAGAGGACCGGTCCCTGAGGCATCCGTCCCCAAATCGATGGGCCCCCAGGGTTGCGAGCTTTGCAGGGTCACGATGGAGTTGAGCTCCCAGCCTTCCAGCATCTGCCCATAGCCAGTTCGTCCGGGAATGGCATAGGTAAGCGACAACGTGAAGCGTTGCCGTATGTCGAAGTCGCTGTTCGCGTACTCGCGACCAACATTGTAGGAATCCTCGGGCAGGCCCGCGCCGTAGCCAAAGTCCCAGTTGGCGCCGACGTCATCGAGCGCATGCGCGAAGGTGTAGCCAGCCACCATGCTCAGGCCGTGATAGTTTCTGGAGTTCAACGTGACCTGCAAACCGTCGTAGTTCGAGCGGTAGACGTTCGCCATGTTGAAGATATTGCTCAGGTAGGGGAACTTTGTCGCGTATGGTTCGGCGGCCACCTCGTTCCCCGAGTCGACGGCACAATTGTTGTACGCCGGAGCGCTGGCGAGACACGCGGTAAGGGAGCCAACCCCAGTACCTGCGGTTGTCCAGCCCGATCCTACTGGCGGCTGATTAATATCCCGAATGCCGGTCAGATTCGTTCCATGATTTCCCACGTAGGCAACTTCCAGAGAAAGATTCGGCGAGAAGGCGTGCTGCACATTCAGCGTCCAGTTCCAGACATAAGGAGTGGTGATGTTGCGGTTCACGCTCATGATGGGGCATGGACTTGCGAAGCAATTGATCGTAGCGCTGCCATAGAGAGGAGTTCCGCTGTCCCATTGAGGGAGGATCGGCGGAACCGATACGTTGCCAGCCGTAATCGTGCCGCCTGCGGTATCGCCCGCGGCGTCGATGACAGCGCCCGTAGGAACGTTCGAGAGACCAAACGCGTTGTTGAAGGCGAGCAGCGCTTCCCAATTTATGGTTTCATACACCAAACCCGCTCCACCTCTTACGACAGTGTCTCCTTTACCCGTTACATCCCAGGCAAATCCCAGGCGGGGGGCGAAGTTTGTGTGATCGGGATTGTAAGGGCCGCTCACGCCATTCATTCCCTCCTGAATCAATCCCGTCGGCGAATTAGGGTCGAAATTGCCGAGAAGGTTGTGGGCTTCCTTGATTACGGAGCTAAATTCATAACGCACCCCGGCGTTAAGTGTGAGGTTCTTCGTAGCACGCCAATCATCCTGCACGAATAATCCGTAGGCCCAGTTGTGGATCTGCCGATTGGGATCGCCCACTTGCACCGAGGCCTTGAAAGGGTCGCCTGCGAAAAAATCTTCCAATGCTGTGGAATTCGCGAGGGCGACGCCACCCAGGAAAGTGATGCTGCCTCGCGCGTTTCCAAAGGCTCCGCCGTTCACGTCGTTGCGGTGCAGCTCGCCGCCGAATTTGAAGGAATGTTTTCCCAAGGTGTAGGAAACGTGATCGATAAATTGTGTGATCGAGTCTGGACCCTGGAACTTCGGCCACTTGAAACCGCCGAGGCCAGGGACGAACGCTCCGGCGAAGCCGATGCGGGGCAAGCCTCCGGTGAACGGTCCGCTTACGCCTGTGTTGATCCCGTAGGCGGACGCCGGAGTATTCAAATCGCCCGGGAGCGTCGGCTGGTAGAGGCGGTTATAGCCGAGGCGCGCTTCATTCACCCACTTCGCATTCGGAATCCAAATCCAGTTTCCTCCAACCACTTGTGCACGGGTATGGATGTCGGACTCCCATTTGGCTTGCAGCTCCGGGAAATCTTCGACGGTTCCCGAGTTATTCCCGAAAAAGTACATACCGCTGACGCTGTTGTGTTGGTTGATGTTGTAATCCACTTTGCCAATCGCGTTGTCGACGCCGACATTGTTGGGGAAGCCCTGGACCACGTTGATCGATTGTGTATTGTTGAGCGGAAATCCCGTGCCGTTGCAGGCGACCGCACCAGCGGCAGAAACGCTGCAGCCCGAGATCAGCTGGCTGGCATGGCTGATGGGGACACCGCCGGCCAGAAGATCTGCAATGGCGTTGGGAATGCTGTTGGCGCAGTCGCCTGCGACGAAAGTACAGGTCGGCGTTGCCGGCGTGGGTAACCCCACAGTGGTCGGTGTGGTCACACTATAAGAGTTTCCCACATCGTAGCGCTGGCCTTCATAAGCTCCAAAGAAGAAAAGCTTGTCCTTGACAATCGCGCCGCCAAAACTCCCCCCAAACTGTTCGAGTGTCCGGGAAGTTTTCGCCGCTGGAGCAGCGTTGAAATAATTGCGCGCGTCCAGCACGCCATCGCGGCCGAAGGCGAAGGCGGAACCGTGAATCCTATTGGTTCCCGACTTCAATCCAACGTTGATGACCGCACCCGGCTTCCATCCGTACTCGGCGGGAGGATTCTCCTGAACATTGAACTCCTGGATTGCGTCGATCGGCAGAATGGTCGCGGAATCTCCCGCGATACCGGCGCCGTTGATGATGCCTTGACCGGAGAAGGGCTCGCTGTTGAACAGGCCTTCGACGAAGTAGGCATTGTCTTCGGCGCGCAATCCGTCGGTGCTCGTGGTGGAGAACCCACCGCCGGGATAGCGCATCACGCCCGGGCGAAGCTGCAGCAAGTTCTCGTAGTTGCGGCCGTTTAACGGCAGGTCATTGATTTCCTGGTTGCTCAGCGTTCCTCCGAGGGTGGCGGAGGTGGTATTGATCAGGGGTACTTCTTCTTGCACGATCACGGTCTCCGTGACTTGTCCCGGCTGCAGCGCGAAATCGGCCCGGACGTCAGTTGCGACCTCGATCGCGACATTCGGCCGCTCGGTAGACTTGAACCCCTTGGCTTCCACGTGAATCTTGTAAGTACCCGGCGCCAGGTCGGCGGCAACGTAGGCCCCGGCTTCGTCCGCGGTGAGCGTGCGCACGGTGCCGCGCTCCACGCTGGTGATGACGACGGTCGCACCCGTGACCGCTGCGCCGCTCTGATCGGAGATGCTGCCCAGAATACGGCCGGCGGTGGACTGAGCTGAAGCGGGTACGCCCAAAGCGCAAACCGTCAACACGATGAAAAATATCCCGCTGGCTACCCTGGTAACCTGACCCGCGGACATGGCGGTGCGTCGGAACTTCATTCGAGGCCTCCGAAGTCTGGTCCGACAGCCATACCATTGCCCGCCGAATGAAGTCAAGAAAATTCGTTCCGCCGAGGTCCGCAACGAGCCTGGTTGATTAAGGCCAGCTTTGTCCGTCTGCCTCTAGCTTATGTTTTCTTTAAAAAATAGCGGAATTCAAGAAGGGGTTGCGTTTCGATCTAGGGCGGTGCTACTCTGTATGGTCGTACCACCATACCTAAGAACCATCTATGATCCCGTCAACCTGCGAGAGCCCAGAATCGCCGCCGCATCCGTTGGACCTGCGGTATAGTAGTCAGACCATCGCTGGTTCCCCCGAACCCGTTCGTGCGGGAGAGACTCCTGTGTACAAAGTCGTTCGCACCTCTCGACTGTATGAGCAAATCGTGCAGCAGATCGAAGAGTCGGTTCTCAACGGAACCCTGAAACCTGGCGATCAGCTTCCTGCCGAACGCGAGTTGGCACAGCGTCTTGGAGTCAGCCGTACCGCCGTGCGTGAGGCGGTGAAGACGCTGCGGGAAAAAGGTCTGGTGGAAGCCTACTCCGGCCGCGGAACATTTATCACCGACGGAACTTCGCAAGCCGCTCGCCAATCTTTCGATCTCATGGTGAAAATCGGGCAGCCGGAAGGCTCCCCGCATCTGGCGGAGCTTCGGCTGATTCTCGAGCCTGGCATCGCGGCGCTAGCCGCGGTCCGCGCCAAGGAAGAAGATCTGGCAGCGATGCGCGAGGCGGTGGTGGTGATGGACGGCACACAGAAAGATCCCCAGGCCTACATCGAAGCCGATCTTGATTTTCATTTGGCGCTGGCAGAGGCGGTCGCGAATCCGCTAATTCTCTCTCTGATCGATTCCATCGTCGGATTGCTGCGCGAGCAACGCATGAAAATCTTTAATGTGGAAGGCGGCCCGCAGCGCGGACAGATTCATCACAAGCGCATCCTCGAGGCGGTGGAACGGCGCGATTCCGAGATGGCTCGGAGCGCGATGCGCTCTCATCTCGAGCAGGTGCGGGAGGATTCGAAGGCACCCCCCGGTATCCCGTCGGCCTCTTCGTCACCCAGAAAGCACGTGCCGGCGGGTTCCAAAGACAATCCGTAAATTAGGTCGGAGAATCGTTGGATTAGACTTCGGAGGTTCGGGGCGGATGGCGAAACTCGGGTTCATCGGTCTGGGAGTCATGGGCAGCCAGATGGTCAACCGGCTGCTCAGCAAGGGTCATAGCGTGACAGGATACAACCGCACGCGAGCCAAGGCGCAATGGTTGGTCGAAAAAGGGATGAAATGGGCGGACTCGCCACGCGAGCTCGCCGGCTCTGCGGATTTTATTTTCGCGATGGTGACCAACTCCGCCGCCATCCAAGCCGTGACCGAAGGCCCGGATGGACTTCTGGCCGGCCTAAGTGCGGGCAAGATTTTCATCGACATGAGCACCGTGGCTCCCAGCGTGAGCCGTGGGTTGGCTGCGAAAGTGCGCGAAAAGGGCGCAGACATGGTCGACTCGCCTGTCTCCGGCAGCG
>Ga0210398_10002583_pt1 | contig 17623 bp, 13 predicted proteins | sample IncBWC4OmetaG_FD_161047 | JGI IMG/M metagenome (GOLD analysis project Ga0210398, IMG submission 161047) | Forest soil microbial communities from Barre Woods Harvard Forest LTER site, Petersham, Massachusetts, United States - Inc-BW-C-4-O | ecosystem: Environmental > Terrestrial > Soil >... | reverse complement strand
GAGAGTGGAATCCCCTCCCCCCGAGAAACCAAGCATAGGCACCCGGCTGACCGGAGTGTCTGTGACGCGCCGCTGAAGCGCGGCTGTCCCACGTTACTGCTGGGGTTCGCGTTGTTTCGCGGGGCGTAAGCTTATCCTCGCGGCGCGAAGCTTCAGGCGCCAACCGGCTGCGGGCTCGACTTTGCGGCCAGCAACTGCCGCAGCACGTATTGCAGGATTCCACCGTTGGCGTAGTAGAGCGCCTCTTGCGGCGTATCGATGCGCACCAGGGCGTCGAACTCTATCACCCCGCCCTTGGCTTTGGCGCGGACTTTGACTTTCTGACCGGCGGCGTAATGATCGATCAGTTTGCGGATGCCGGTGATTTCGAAGACCTCCTCGCCGGTTAGCTTGAGAGCTTCGGCATTTTGTCCGGGCTCAAACTGCAGCGGGAGGATCCCCATGCCTACGAGATTGGAGCGATGGATGCGCTCGTAGCTTTCGGCGATGACGGCGTGGACGCCGAGGAGACGCGGGCCTTTGGCGGCCCAGTCGCGAGAGGAACCGGAGCCGTACTCTTTGCCGGCGAGGATGATGAGGGGAGTGCGGTCGGCCTGATATCTCTGGGAAGCGTCGAAAATCGACATTTCCTGGTCGGTGGGCAAGTGGCGAGTGAAGCCGCCTTCGACGTTGACCAGTTTGTTGCGCAGGCGGACGTTGGCGAAGGTGCCGCGGACCATGACTTCGTGATTGCCGCGGCGCGAGCCATAGGAGTTGAAGTCGGCGGGCTTGACGCCGTGTTCTTGCAGATATTTTCCGGCCGGGCCGTCTTTCTTGATGGAGCCGGCGGGAGAAATGTGGTCGGTGGTGACGCTGTCGCCAAGGACGGCGAGAACGCGCGCGCCTTTCAGTTCTTCGACAGGCGAAGGCTTGAGCTTCATCTCGTCGAAGTAGGGAGCCCGGCGGATGTAAGTGGAGTCTTTCTCCCAGGCGTAGGTCTGACCTTTGGGGATGGACAGGCCGCGCCAGCGATCGTCTCCGGCGAAAACCTCGGCATAACTCTTGGCAAACATTTCCGCGGTGACGGAGTGGTCGACGGCCTCTTCGACTTCACGCTGGGTGGGCCAGATATCGGCGAGGTAGACGGACTTTCCCTCTTTGTCCTTGCCGATGGCGTCTTTGCGGAGATCGGTGTCGATGCGGCCGGCCAGGGCGAAGGCGACGACCAGTGGAGGCGACATTAAATAGTTAGCGCGGACCTCGGAGTTGATGCGGCCTTCGAAGTTGCGATTGCCGGAGAGCACGCTGGCGACGACGAGATCTTTTTCGTCGATGGCTTGGGAAACTTCGGCGGGCAGCGGTCCGGAGTTGCCGATGCAGGTGGTGCAGCCGTAACCGACGATGTGGAATTTTAGTTTTTCGAGATAGGGCGTGAGGCCGGCGTTCTCGAGATAATCGCGGACGACTTTGGAGCCGGGGGCGAGCGACGTCTTGACCCAAGGCGGAATCGTGAGACCTTTTTCGACAGCTTTCTTGGCGAGCAGGCCAGCGCCGATCATCACCGAGGGATTCGAAGTGTTGGTGCAGGAGGTGATGGCGGCGATGACTACGCTGCCGTGTTTGAGTGAGTTCTTCACGGTTGCGGGAACGTGCTCGTGGACGTTGGGATCTTCGACGCCGATGGCGGCGGGGCTACCACCTTCCTGCTCCCAGTTTGCGGAACTCCCGGCCTTCGCGATTTGAACTGCGGTCGCTGAAGCGGTGGCCGCCGCGGACTGCGGCTTGATCAGCGAGGGCAGTGCTTTCCGAAAAGAGTCTCCGGCCTGGGAGAGGACGACGCGATCCTGCGGGCGCTTGGGGCCGGCGATGCTGGGTTCCACCGTGGCGAGATCGAGGGCGAGGAGTTCGGAGTATTCGGCTTCGGAAGTTTTGTCGTCGTGGAACATTCCTTGCTCGCGGCAGTAGGCTTCGACCAGCGCGATTTGTTCGGCAGTGCGGCCGCTGAGTTTCAGATATTTCAGGCTCTCTTTATCGACCGGGAAGATGCCGCAGGTGGCGCCGTACTCGGGCGACATGTTGGCGATGGTGGCCCGATCGGCGAGCGGCAGATCGCGCAGGCCGGGGCCAAAGTATTCAACAAATTTTCCCACGACGCCATGCTGGCGGAGCATTTCGGTGATGGTGAGCACGAGATCGGTAGCGGTTGCGCCTTCGCGGAGGCGTCCGGTGAGCTTCACGCCAACCACCAGCGGAATCAGCATAGAGACGGGCTGGCCGAGCATGGCGGCTTCGGCTTCGATGCCGCCGACGCCCCATCCGAGAACGCCAAGGCCGTTAATCATGGTGGTATGACTGTCTGTTCCTACCAGGGTGTCGGGGAAGGCGGTGCGCCGCCCGTCAGCTTCGCGCACGAAGACTACGCGGGCGAGGTATTCGAGATTGACCTGGTGGACGATGCCGGTGTCGGGAGGGACGATGGCGAGGTTGCGGAATCCAGTTTGGCCCCAGCGGAGGAAGGAGTAGCGTTCCTTGTTGCGCTGGAATTCGAGGAGGGCGTTCATGTCGAATGCGCTGGTGGTGCCGAACTCGTCGACCTGGACGGAGTGATCGATCACTAATTCGACGGGCTGCAGAGGATTGATGAGAGAGGGATCGCCCCCCAGTTGCTGCATGGCATCGCGCATGGCAGCAAGGTCGACGACGCAGGGGACGCCGGTGAAATCCTGAAGCAGGACGCGGCTGGGAGTGAAGGCGATCTCTTTTTCGGGCTTGGAATGCTTGTTCCAGGCGGCGAAGGCGCGGATGTCCTCTTTCTTGACGTTGCGTCCGTCTTCGGTGCGGAGAAGATTCTCCAGCAGAATGCGGAGAGAGTAGGGAAGATGTTGGGTGGAGATGCCTTGCTGGTCGAGGACGTCCAGGCGGTAGATTTCATATTCCTTGTTGCCGACTTTGAGAACGGAACGGGCGTTGAAGCTGTTCAGGGACATGATGGCCTTCCTGATGAAAGATGCCGCGAGACGGCTGGCGCCGCATGGCGGGCTGCAATGAATTCGGAACCTATTAGTTTAGTCGTTTTGGCGCGGATTGCGTAGGGGGAGAAGTTTGTGCAGTTTGTGCAACGAGCCGAGTTGCATCGTTTCCTGCGACAGGCTCACAGGGCAGGCCGTTCGTCGCCCGTCGCCTGCTTGGTGGGCGACTCCGCCGCCGGCGGCTGACGATCGATACGTCGAGTTTCAGGGATGTGGCGCTGTGAGCGTTCGTCTCGCACGCTGGCGGCGACGGAGATACCAGCGAAGCAGCATGGCAAACCCAACTAGCACAACCATCAAGCAGAAGCCGAGAGCCAGAAGGATTCGGGTCTGGCTGTAGAGGACGAAGACGCCATTCTGGGTGTAGAAGCCATTGAAGCTGCGCACGATTGCGGGCAAGGCGAGAAGATCCTGCTTGGTCAGTTGAAGGCTGTGCTCGTGAGGGTGATAGTGAGAGCCGAGAGGGAGCTGCTCGCCATTTGAGTCGAGTTCAATGTGACCACCGAGGACGTAGGGGACGGGACGTTCTCTGATGAAATCGGCAACCCGGTTGGCGCTGGCGAGATCGGCGGCAGCGTCATCGAGGATGAGACGCCCGGGCAGGAAGAAATCGCCGGAGAAAAATAGTCCGGTCTGGCGATCGTAATACGAGAGGTGGGAGGGGTAATGCCCCGGTGTCGGAATCACGTCCACGATGCGATCGCCAAGATCGATTTGAGCAAGACCGTTCGGCCAGTCGGAGAAGCTGAAGTATTGCCGGATATGAGCGAGGTCGGTGGGAACAACTTCGACATTGGGTAGAGGCTGGAATTGCGAGTCGCCGCGGCGATGATCGAGGTGACCGTGGGTGTGCACGACAACCAGCGGTATCTTCGATTGGCGATCTGACGTGCGGGGCGCCGGCAGCAGGTCCATCACCGTCTGCGCTATCGGCATTTTCCCGGCCTCCACGACATCGCCGGTATCGATGAGCAGGGCTTTGGATGAGCCCACCAGCAGATACAGGAAGGGGGCTTCGGCGGTGGAGCATGGGTTCTCGCGCAAAATAAAAGTTGTGGAGTTGTAGGGGTGAACTTGAAGGGGAGGCTGCGGAGTCGCGGCGCAGTCGGATGCACCCGCGTTCCAGTGAACGTCCATCGATCCCTGTACCAGCTGCCCGGGAGCGAGCGAGGGCGGAAACAGCGATACCATCGCCAGCAGGATGCAAGGGAGAGGAATGCGATCCCTTGCCTTTGTGGGTTCCGAGGGTGGCACGGCTAGGCCTCCTTGAGATCGAGCAGGATTCGATCCAGCGTGCGCAGCCAGAGATCCACGGCGCGGTCGAGACGCTGGCGGTCGCCCGTAGCGCAGTAGTCGAGCATGAAGCCGCGAAGGCCGGCCAGAACCACGGTGGCGAAGGCGCGCGCCTGCCGGGGCTTGTAACCCTCCGGGTGGAGCGGGGCGGTGACGAAGTCGAGCCAGTCGTCGATCGTGGAGCGCAGAAAGTTTTTGTAGAGCTTGGGATGACGCAACGCGATTCCGTAGGCCTCGAAGAAAAGACGGAAGAGTGGTTCGGAATCGGGCGCGCTCATCTGTCTCCACACGATGCGACAAGCGTCTTCGAAGGTGTCGGCCTGCATTTGGTCATAGGCGGCCCGCTGGCGCTGCCGGATCTCGGCCAGAACTTTGACCACCATTTTCTCTTTTGAGCCGAAGTAGTACAGCAAAACGCGAGGACTGGAGCCGACAGCTTTTGCCAGGGGGCGGAGCGAGAGGTCCGCGAGGCCATGCCGCACCAGATATTGGACGATGGCGGTGCACAATTCGCCGGGGCGCTTTTCATCCGCCGTTCGACTCACGCTCTGAGGCTAGCATAAATGAAACGAACGTTTCAATTATTCTAGGACGGAAATGGATAGCGAAAAAAAGACAGCCATGCGCTTCTAGTGCGCCGCGGTCCAGACTTGGTAGGCGACGACGGCCATCATGAACAGGAGATAGATGCGGAGGGACCAGAGAACCAGCAGTTCCGGGCCTTTGAGGTGGCGGCGGGGAATGAGGTGCTTCTTGGCTCCGACGAGTTGGTCGTGCTCGAGGGAGGCGAGAACGAGAGTTTCGTCGGCGGAGGAGATCGGCGGCGGGGGATTATCGATTTTTTTCGGCATCATCATGGAGTTCTCCCTACTTGGTTGAGCTGGGCATCGGCTGAGCCGCACCAGAAACCTGGTTCCTCCGGCCGGAAAGGGCCTTCGGAATGACAACCGTCAAGGCTTGCCGGAATTTCAGGCAGCGAAGAGGGCGAGAAACCGTCGCGCGTTGCTCGACTGGACAGCCAAGGGTGGTGGTCCCGGCATGGGTGTCTCTGCGGGCGCGGATTCATGCCTATTTCCCTCCTAAGGCGGCGAAGAGGTTGGGGGCGATGATGCTGATGCCGAACAGGATGCCGGCGGCGGTCAGGAGGAAAACCACGCCGCCGGAGAGAATGTTTGCCCATAGGGGGCTGACCAAGTCGCCCATGATTTCCTGGTCGTTCACCAGCATAAAGAGGAACACGAGAGCTGGTGGCATGGCGAGAACCGCGACTACGTTTACGACCAGAACCACATACACCAGCGGCAAGCCGGGGATCAGGACGATGGCGGCGGCGGTCATGGCACAAAGCGTCAGCACGGCGTAGAACGATTTACCTTCTCCCATGGGGAGGTTGAGGCTGTGCGGTTTGTGGGTGACCTCGCCGAACGCGTATGCCGAAGAGGCAGAGATCGTGATGGCGGCGACGATGCCGGCCTCGACCATGCCGAGGGCGAACAACGATGCGCCGAAGCGGCCGATCAGAGGCTGGAGAGCCTGAGCGAATTGGGCGGCTTCGAAATTATCGGCGGTCATCTGATGGGCGAAGAGCGGAGCGGTTGCGAGAATCGTGGCGATGGCGGCGGCGGTAGCAAGGGCGGCGCCGATCACGGTGTCGGTGAAGCCGAAGCCGATGTCTTTGGTGGTCATGCCCTTGTCGACGGTGGCGCTCTGCTGGAAGAAAAGCATCCAGGGCGTGACCGTAGCGCCGATATCGGCGAGCACGATGAGGAGTGTGTCTTTGCTGAAACCGGGGAGCGGTTGCCAGGTGATGAAGGCATGGCCGACCGCAGGCCAGCTGGGGTGAGTCATAAGCGCTACCGGCACGAAGACCAGGTTGAAGGCGGCGGCGGCCAGGGTGATGCGTTCCCAGGTCCAATAGCGGTGACTCATCAGCGCCCCGTAAAGGATGACCAGGGCGATGAGGATGGCGATCCAGGGGCGGACTCCGAAGAAACCCAGACCGGCGCGGATGGCGATGAACTCGGTGATGAGAGTGAGGAAGTTGCCGAGGCCGAGGTCGATCATGGAGAACCATCCCCAGAACGGACCGAAGCGGTCAAAGATCAATTCAGCGTGGCCGCGATGCGTAGCCGCCCCCAGACGAACGGTCATTTCCTGGACGACGATGGCCATACAGAAGGTGAGAGCCACGAAGGGGATAAAGAATCCGATACCGAACTTGGCGCCGGTGGCGGCGTAGGAGAGCATGCTCGGACCGTCGTTTTCACCGAGCATGACCAGGACGCCGGGGCCAAGCAGTAACCACAGGAGACGGGCTCGGGAAGAAAAGCCAGGTTGGGCACGGGCGGCCGAGACGCGGGAACGATCGTGGGCGCGATCGACATCTTCATGCGTAATTACAACCGCGTCGTCTTCGGTTTGGGCGGCGGGCGGCTTCATCGCTTGGAACATTTGCGGCGCACGGGTAATCTCCGGCGATCTGGTTCAGCGCGGAACCTCAGCAGAGATTAGCGCAAGTATACACGAAGAAATAAACTATAGTTAAGTCGTTTGCCCGGGAGCGAAACCCGCATCTTTCTGTGAACCGGATGCGGTCCGGAAGGGTCCCGCTTCCACGGCGGCGCAAAGGGCGCGGCAGAGGCAAGCAAGACGGGATAAGACATTTTCTCAGGTCGGCTGGGCCAGCGACGCAAGCCGGAGAACAGCAAGCCTGGGGCCGCGCCGGCGAGTCACAGGCCCCGCTTCGGCTTCGCGGGGCAGCTTTTCGGTACGCTCAGGAGGACGGAGGTTACTTGGCGGGACGGGGGTCGGGGGGAGAGAGCCAGACGCGTTCGGCAGCGGCACGGCCGAGAGAGACGTTGCCGGAACTGGTGGAGAGAGTGAGAGTTTGGTCGTAGTTGCGCTCGAGGATGCGCACCTTGGCGGCGGGACGGATGCCGCGGGCCTCGAGGAACTCGAGCAGGCGGCGGTCGCGCTCATAGATTCCGCTGACCGTGTAGGGGACTCCGGGCTGTGCATCCGCGAGGAGGAGCAGGCCGCGCTGACGGCGGCTGGCGGGGCTTTCCATCTCGCTCATATTGCCGTGAGGGCACAGGCCCCCCTTGCCGAGCTTGGCGAGAAGCTTGGCTTCGAAGTCGGGGGAGACGGCGTGCTCCAAGCGTTCGGCCTCATCATGTACCTTCCACCACTCCATGCCGAACAGTTCGGCCAGCATCCGCTCGATGAGGTGATGACGAAGAGTGAGCCGGCGCGCGATCTTGCGGCCGGCGGCGGTGAGACGCACGTGGCCGTCGCCCTGGACGCGGACCAGGGCGTCCTTCTTGAGGCGGCGTACGGCCATGGTGACGGCGGGAGGTGAAACCTTGAGCCAATTCGCCAGGCGGGCGGAGATCACGGATTCGCCTTCGCTCTCAGCTTCGAGGATGGCTTTGAGATAGTCTTCTTTGGAGACGGTGATCATCGGAGAGATTATACGATGAGGAATTAAGCATAGTTAATTGCGGAGCGGAAAGTTACAGGCAGCACCGAGGAACACTGAGGATCGGGCGACGAGAGTGGGCTGGCGCATGCAAAAGACAATCGAGCTCTAATCGACCGGACACCCCGGGGGCGGCTGTCTCTACCTGCGGGTTTGACAGCGTTGCTGTGCTCCCCTAACCTTGATTTTCGCGATTATGAAAATCCTGGTTCTAGGTAGTGGGGGGCGGGAGCATGCGCTGGTGTGGAAGCTGCGGCAGTCGGCGCGGGTTTCGAAGATCTACTGTGCCCCGGGCAACGGCGGGATCTCAGACGAGGCGGAGTGCTGGCCCGTCGATTTGAAGAGTCTGGATTCGATGGTGGCCTTGGGGCAGCAACTGCAGCCAGATTTGACAGTGGTGGGTCCGGAGCTGCCGCTGATGTTGGGCGTGGTGGACGAATTCACGCGACGAGGCTGGCCGGTGTTCGGGCCGACCAAGGCTGCGTCGCAGCTGGAATCGAGCAAGAGTTTCGCGAAAGAATTCCTGCAGCGGCATCGGATACCGACGGCCGCGTATGCGATCTGCGATTCGGTAGAGGAGGTGCGAGCGGCGTTGGGGCACTTTCACGCGCCGGTGGTGGTGAAGGCGGATGGATTGGCGGCGGGCAAGGGGGTGGTGATCGCGGCAAGCAAGGAGGAAGCGGCGAGTGTTGCGTCGGAAATGTTGAGCGGAAAAATGCTGGGAGAGGCCGGGTCGCGAGTCGTGTTGGAAGAATGTTTGCAGGGCGACGAACTCTCGTTTCTGGTGGTGAGCGATGGAGAACGGGTTGCGCCGCTGGTGGCGGCGCAGGATCACAAGCGCGTGGGCGACGGCGATACGGGACTGAATACGGGCGGCATGGGCGCCTATTCGACGGCCGAGATCGTGGATGACACGATGCGGAATTGGCTGCTGCATCACATCGCCCGTCCTGTAGTAGACGGCATGAAGGCGGAGGGCGCGGAATATAAAGGCGTGCTTTACTGCGGGCTGATGATGACGGCGCGCGGTCCGATGGTGCTGGAGTTTAATTGCAGGTTTGGAGATCCGGAGACGCAGCCGATTCTGATGCGGCTGGAGAGCGATCTGCTGGATGCGCTGGAGGCGTCGATCGCGGGGCGGGTGAGTGAGGGTGGTTTCAAATGGTCGAAAGATGCTGCGGTGTGCGTGGTGATGACGTCGGGCGGATATCCGGGCACGTATGAGGTAGGGAAGAAGATTAGCGGACTCGATGCGGCCGCCGGGGTCGAGGGGCTGAAGGCGTTTCACGCCGGGACATCGAAGCGAGATGGTCAGTTTTATACGGCGGGGGGACGGGTGCTGGGGGTGACGGCGCGGGCGCAGCAGTTGACCACGGCATTAGAGCAGGCATATGAGGCTTGCGAGAAAATCAAATTTGACGGCGCGCACTATCGCAAAGATATTGCGGGGCGGGCGCTGAAGAAATAATGGGGAGATCGATGAGTAAGACATTGGTGTCGATTGTGATGGGAAGTGATTCTGATTTGGAGATCATGCGCGAGGCGGGCAGGGCGCTGGAAGAATTTGGGATTGCGTACGAGATGGATGTCACGTCGGCGCATCGATCACCGGATCGAACCGCGGATTTTGCGCGGAAGGCCGCGGGCCGCGGGATTCAGGTGATTATTGCGGGAGCAGGCGGGGCGGCGCATCTGGCGGGGGTGATTGCCGCGCACACCACGCTGCCGGTAATCGGAGTGCCGATTCCTTCGACGTCGCTGCAGGGGATGGATTCGCTGCTGGCCACGGTGCAGATGCCGGCCGGGATTCCGGTGGCGACGGTGGCGATCGGGAAGCCAGGGGCGGTCAATGCCGGCATCCTGGCGGCGCAGATGATTGGGCTGAGTGAGGCCGCAGTCGCGAAGAAGCTTGAGGAGCACAAGGAAAAGTTGGCGCGGGGCGTGGAAGAGAAGTCGAAGAAGCTGAGGAGTTCGAAGGATGAGTAGGTTTTTACTTTTGTCTAACCGGCCGCATGGCTTTTTTCGCGAAAGGGGAGAGACTCGCAAGAAAGCGCCGAATCTGATCGCGGTCTGACTCGGAAATCTCAAGAAAACTTAAGCCGATTCCAGAGCCCGGGGTTCGGTGAGCAACCTGAGCCTGGGCCCAGGCTTTGCTTTGTCCGAACCAGATGCCAACCTTGACCCGAGTTCCGGGCTCGAGAGGAATGGGCATCTCGACGTAGCAGCCGCTCAGGCTGAGATCCGCTACGGTGCCCCAAAAAGAAGCCCCGCTGTCCAGGTGAACCTCGACCGAATTTTGGCAGCGGAAGCGGGGGTTTAGGCGGAGTTCCGTATTGCCGAGCTGGTAATCATCAACCGCGTCCGCGGGTAGGGGGAAATCCCAGAGCGGTCTTTCCGGAGCGATGTTCAGCAAGCCGACGTGACCAGCCTTTGGGGTTCCCTGTCGCCCCATCCATTTGACGCGGAAATGGACTCGATTCTTGCCATAGGTCAGACCGATAATCTCGTCGAGCGCGAGCTCGGGGCGAACTTCCGCCAGCTCAGCCCCGTTGCGGCTGACGTTGACGGTGAGGGCCTTCTCAGAAAATGCCCGACCGAGGCTGTCCGTGCCGAAAATGCGTACCGGGACTGCGACCTGCTTGCGGAGCTGGCAACGCCTGCCCATGTAGTTCGAGCAACCTCCGTCATGTCCAGGGTAGGAGGATGGGCCTGAATGGCGAATACAGAATAGCTGTGGGAGAAGAACTTCTCAACCAACCAAAGTTTGGCGGTAAAGCTAGGCATGGGTGCCGGGAGCGGTGCCTGGCTTACCTTGGCGGACCGCCCCTTCGACTGGGCTCAGGCCAAGGCGAAGCGGCTGTGCCACAGGCGCATACTACAGTTTCAATCCTTTTAGATATTCGCGAAATGGGTCGCCGAGGTCTTCCCGTTTAAGGGCGAATTCGACGGTGGCTTTCAAAAAGCCGAGTTTATCGCCGGTGTCGTGACGGCGGCCTTCGTAGACATAGGCGTACATTTTTTCTTTCTGCAGGAGAAGGCGCATGCCGTCGGTGAGTTGCAGTTCTCCTCCAGCACCAGTCGGAGTGTTGGCCAGGCAGTCGAAAATTCCTGGGGTGAGGATGTAGCGGCCGATGATGGCGAGGTTTGAGGGCGCGTCTTCCGGTTTGGGCTTCTCCACCATGTTCTTGATTTCGAAGAGGCGATCGCCGAAGCCGCTGCCCGCGACCGGCTTCACGTCGAGGACGCCGTAGGAAGAAATCATTTTGCCTTCGATGATTTGCGTGGCGAGGACCGAGCACTGGGTCTGGTCGAAGACTTCGACCATTTGTTTGAGGCAGGGGACCTTGGCGTCGATGACGTCATCGGCCAGGAGGACGGCGAAGGGTTCGTGACCGACAAGTTCGCGCGCCATGAGGACAGCATGGCCGAGGCCGAGAGCTTCTTTCTGGCGAACGTAGGCCACGTAGATCATGTCGGAGATGGAGCGCACGATCTGGAGCAGATCCGTTTTGTTGCGCTCCGCCAGCATCCGCTCGAGTTCGTAGCTGACATCGAAGTGATCTTCGATGGCTTGCTTGCCGCGGCCGGTGATGATCAGGATCTGGTTGCAGCCGGACGCCATGGCCTCTTCGACCCCGTATTGGATAATGGGCTTATCGACCAGGGGAAGCATTTCCTTGGGTTGGGCTTTGGTGGCAGGCAGGAAGCGGGTGCCGAGGCCTGCGGCGGGGAATACGGCTTTACGGACTTTCATGGTCATAAGAGCGCTGGTAGATCGGTAGTCCTTAGTCGTTGTTTGGTTCCAGTGTGGTTGCCCGACCATTGTAAATGGTGGGGTTTGTGAGTGGCGACCTTAGCCGCGAAACCCATCATTGCGGGCGTGTGGCACTTTTCGGCGCGGCTGAAGCCGTGCTCTTTTCAAAGCGGCGCGTATCGAGCGCTTGCGCCAATAGCGATTGCCGCATCCTATCAAAACCCATCAAAACCTAACTTGGGCCAGTGGCGGACCGGACTTCTGATGCGCTTTCGGTGCTGGCCAGTTGCCCCAGCACGCTGCGGAGAGCCCGCAGGACTTCTTCTGCGGCGGTGGCCTTCAAAGCAAATTTCAACATCCCGTCGGGCGTGAACTGTGCGCCACGCTGGCCGGAGACGAAACGGGCCAACTGCTCGGGATCGACGGCGGCGTTCTGCTGGAACTTCAAGCTGACGGAATCGCGTTTGCGCTCGATGGCGTTGACCCCCACGCGCATGCACAAAAGTTTGAGGGAGGCGTAGTCGAGCAGGTTGCGAACCGCGGGCGGAGCCGGCCCATAGCGGTCCTCTAGTTCCGCCGATACGTCGGTCAACTGCGATTCGGTCTCGACCCGTGCGACGCGCTTATACATTTGCAGACGCTGGTTTTCTTCCGGAACATAATCTGCCGGGATGCGAATGTTAAGGCCGAGATTGAGCTGGGTTTCGGCCTCGTCAGGTGCGGCTTCGCCCTTCATCTCGCGGACGGCGCGCTCGAGCATCTGGGTGTAGAGCTCAAAGCCGATGGCTTCGATGTGTCCGCTCTGTTCGCCGCCGAGCATGTTGCCGGCGCCGCGGAGTTCGAGATCGAGTGCGGCGATCTTGAAGCCCGCGCCCAGGTCGGAAAATTCCTTGAGCGCGGCCAGACGGCGGCGGGCGATGGGCGTGAGCTCGACTTCCGGCGGAAGCATCAGATAGGCGTAGGCGCGGCGGTTTGATCGGCCGACGCGGCCGCGGAGTTGGTAAAGCTCGGAAAGGCCGAGGCGATCGGCGCGGTTAATGAGAATCGTGTTGCAGAGTGGAATGTCGAGACCGTTTTCGATGATGGTGGTTGAAACCAGAATATCGGCTTCGTGGTGCATGAATGTCAGCATCACTTTCTCGAGTTCCCCTTCTGACATTTGACCGTGACCGACGATGATGCGCGACTTCGGAACCAGGGCCTGGATTTTCGCGGCGATTTCCCAGATGGTGTCGACGCGGTTGTGGACAAAATAAACCTGGCCGCCACGCTCGAGTTCCTGCTCGATGGCGGACTGAATCAGTTTTTCATCCCAACTGGCAACGACGGTCTGGATTGCCATGCGGTCTTTCGGCGGAGTCTCGATCACGCTCATGTCGCGGAGGCCGACGAGCGACATGTGTAGCGTGCGCGGGATGGGCGTGGCCGACATGGTGAGGACGTCGACCTGCTTGCGCATTTGCTTGATACGCTCTTTGTGCCGGACGCCGAAGCGCTGCTCTTCGTCGACGATGAGGAGGCCGAGGTCGGAGAACTTGATGTCTTTCGAGAGGATGCGGTGGGTGCCGATGAGGACATCGATTTTGCCGGCCTCGGTTTTTTGCAGGATTTCTTTTTGCTGCTTCGGGGTGCGGAAGCGGCTGATCATCTCGATGGTCACGGGGAACGGGGCGAAGCGCTGCTTGAAAGTTTCAAAGTGCTGGAAGGCGAGAACCGTCGTGGGGGCGAGGACCGCGACTTGTTTGTTGTCGGCGATGGCTTTGAAGGCGGCGCGCATCGCCACTTCGGTCTTGCCGTAGCCGACGTCGCCGCAGAGCAGGCGGTCCATGGGCTGCGAAGATTCCATGTCCCGAATGACGTCCTTGATGGCTTGGGCCTGGTCTTCGGTTTCGCTGAATTCGAACGCGTCTTCGAATTCGCGGAACCATTCATTGCCGGGCGGGAAAGCGTGTCCGACGGCGGTTTTGCGCTCGGCATAAAGTTTGAGAAGCTCGTCGGCCATGTCTTTCATGGCCTTCTTGACGCGCGCTTTTGTCTTGGACCAGGACTGGCTTCCCAGATGACTCAGGACCGGCTTGGCGCCTTCCGACGAGCGATATTTCTGAACCAAGTCGAGGCGCGTGAGCGGGACATAGAGGCGAGCAGCTTCGGCGAATTCGAGAAGCATGAATTCGGCGGGGCCATCGCCGTGGTTGATTTCTTTCAGGCCCTGATACTGACCGATGCCATGTTCGACGTGGACCACGTAGTCGCCGACCTGCAGATCGCGGAAGTCGGAGAGGAAGGCGGAGACTTTGGATTTGGATCGCTGCGGACGAGAGGCGACGGCGTCGGATTCGTCGAACAGGTCGCGCGAGCCGAAGACAGCGAGGTTCGCGTCGGGCAGGAGTACTCCGTCGGGGACGTAGGCTGCGGCCAGGGTGGTGGTGAGGACCTCGCCGGCGAAATAACTGGTTTCGTCGGCGTAGCTCTCGCCGCCACGGGTACGGCTTCCCAGGCGAAACGAAACGTTGTACTCGGTGAAAACGTCGGCCAGGCGCTCGACCTCGCCGGTGTTGGGTACGGCGAAGAGAACGCGCTGGCCTTGGGCGTTGAGTTTTTGCACTTGTTCCAGCATGGCGGGAACCGCGCCGTGGAAGCGGGGCGAAGGCTGCGTGAGAAACGAAATCTCGGGCCCGTCGGCTTCCTCAAGGCTGCGGGTGATGCCCAGGTGCTCGAGGTTCGCGCCGGGAAGCGTGGCTGCTTTCCGCCACCAATCTTCGGGCGGGAGATAGAGATCTTCCGGGCGGACGAGATTGCCCACGCCGCTGCGCTCATGGGCTTCGGCGACGCGGCTCCAGAAGCGGTCGAACTCCTGAGTGAGTTGCTCGGATTCGTCGAGCAGAACGGAGGCTCGCGGGAGGAGATCGAAGATGGTTCGATCGGCGCCGGCGACGGGAGTGTAGAACTCCCAGCCGGGAAAGACATTAAGGCCGCCAGCGCGGACGGCGGCTTCGACGATCTCTTCGTTGCCGGTAATGCGCTTGCCGCTGAGGCGCGTATGAATTGCGCCGAGAAGATGCTCGCTGATCGGAGTTTCGGTGAGCGGAAGCAGCACCGCCTCGTCAACCGGATTCGAAGAACGCTGAGAGGCGGGATCGAACTTGCGAATGGAGTCGGCTTCATCGCCGAAGAACTCGATGCGCAAAGGGCGGTCGGCTTCGGGAGAATAGACGTCGAGGATGCCGCCGCGAACCGCGTACTGCCCGGGCATCTCGACTACGTCGGTCGAAGTGTAGCCGACGGTGTTGAGGTGAGCGAGCAGGGAATCGAGATCGAAGGTCTCGCCGCGGCGGATGGTGCGGGCGAGGTCGGCATAGTAATCGCCGGAACGGAGGCGGATGGCGGTGGCCGCCACCGGGGAGACGACAATGGATGCGGCGCCGGTGGCGATCTTCCACAGAGCGGTGGCGCGTTCTTCCTGAAGTTCAGGGTGCGGGGAGAGATTCTGGAAGGGAAGGACGTCGCGGGCGGGGAGGGAGATGATGGACTCCGGATCGCAGGCGGCCGTGAGTTCACAGAAGCCTCGGAGGACGGGAAAAAAGTCTTCGACGGTGCGGTTGTCATTGACGACGAAGATGAGGGGACGTCCGGCGGAACGCTGAAACAGCACCAGCAGCAGGGCTTTGGCGGTGGGGGTGAGGCCGGAGACACGAACGCGCCCCGTGCCCTCCTTGAGGTGGGAGGCAACACGCGCGAAGGCGGGAAGCTTTTCTACGTCCACGAAGAGTTCGCGGACGAAGGGAAGAAGCATGCAGATTTATTTTAGCAGGAGAGCATGATTTGGATGGTCCGGCCAGACTTAACCCGCAGGGCGGGAGAAATCGCCACGTCTGGCCAAGGCAGTGAGACATGGGCCAGGCTGGGGGAAAGTGAAATCCGAATTCCCACCCGGTCGCCGAAGACGCGACCCGGGTGGGGCACCCGCCAGATGACGGCTGTCTCTACGCGCTACATTTTGACTTATACGCGCAGAACCGGGCGGGTGAGGCAGGTGGGGCCACCGCTGCCGTTGATGCAGAGTTCGCTGCCGGGAAAGGTGCGGACATCGAATCCGGCCTGGCCAAGGTGGGCGTTGGTTTTGTAGTTTTCTTCGATTGCCAGGAGGCGATTATTTCCGAGAGCGAGGACGTTGCAGGCGAGGGAGTCGCGCTCGGAAGGGTCGATCTCGATAAATTCAAATCCGCGAGACTTAAGCAGTTCGACGGTTTCAACCGCGAGCCAGGGAAGATCGACCAACGCGCGATGGTCGTCGAGAAGGCTGATCAACGACATTAAATGGAGACATGCGGACGGGCCTGGGCCGTAGGGGAGCGGCGCTGAGAGAACTTCGACGCCGAAAGGGGCGAGGAGGGCGCGCATCTGCTCGATGCCGGACGCGTTGGTGCGGTAGCCGTGGCCGATCAGGAGAGTCTTCGAGTCGAGCCAGAGGATGTCTCCCGCTTCGGTGGTGCCGGGAGCGGTGATCGCCGAGAGCGTGGGAATTTTCAAAGAGGCGCAAAATGAGGCGTGGTGCCTGCCTTCGGCGACGCGGTTCGGTTTTCCGGGACGCATGACGATCAAACCGAAGTCGGTGGGAAGAGAGGCGTCGTGGGTGTAGACGGCGTCGAGGGAGGAATCAGCAGGGGGAGGCATTTCGAACAGCTCGGCCCCGGCCGATTTCAATTGGCGGCAGAGAGCGTCGTGCTGGGATTGGGCGTTGTCGAAATCGAGGGCGTGATGAAAGCCCAATTCTTGCCAGCGAGTTGCAGGGGCAGGCTGGTTCCATCCGGCAGCGCGCGGAGAACAGACCAGGACCCGCTTCAGGGGGCGAACCATGGAATGACCGTTGAAATGGGTTTGCGTCAACGTCTCTGGCATTGATTCCTCAATAACGTTGTGAAGCGGTTGCGGCTGTTAGGAATCTATATGGGCATTATGGCAAAAGCAACGTGGGAAGGCGCGGTACTGGCGGAGAGTGGTGCGACGGTCGAGGTGGAGGGGAATCAGTATTTTCCACCGGATGCGATTCGCAGGGAATATTTCAAACCGAGTGATGGGCACAGCGTTTGTCCCTGGAAGGGTACGGCAAGTTATTACGATGTCGAAGTGAATGGCAAGCGGAATGCGGGGGCGGCTTGGTATTATCCCGAACCAAAGGCGGCGGCGAAGCAGATCCAGGGGTACGTGGCGTTCTGGAAGGGGGTCCAGGTAGAGAAGTAGTGGAGCTCACCTCGGCGGCGGAATTCGCGGTCGATCCGAGTGAGGTCGTACCCTTCCGAACCAGGGGTTCCCGAACCGTTGAGGAAAATTGCGGCTGAGGATTAGAACTCGACGTGGAGGCGGAAAGAGGCGACCAGGACGGGGCCGCGGTCGCGGTTGTAGCCGGGATCATTGATGTGCTGCAGGCCGGGCGCGACGTAGATGCCGCGCCACACGTGGGCCGTATAGTAGGTCTCTACAATATTTTCGCGGCCGTAGTTGAGCCTGCCGTCGCCGAGGAGGAAGCCTGTGCCGCCATCGGCGAGGTAGGTCTGATGATCCTTCTTGATTGCGTTCGAGATAAAGGCAACCCCGGCGCGGTCTTGTTTGCGATGCCACCAGGCGCCGTTGGCGCCTAATCCTTCGACGAAAGTTTGATCGACTTCTGTGTAGGCGAAGGATTCGGTCTTGCCGTTATTCCAGCCGAAGCGAGCGAAGGCGGTGAGGTTACGGGTAAGGTTCTGCTCCAGGTTGATCCCCAAGCCATATTTGCGCGTGATGTGCCAGGGGTGGTTGGTGATTTCGGGAACCGGAGTGAGGCCCTCGTCAAAGTTGGCGATAGCCTCGCGATAGAGGCCCATGTTGGCGTAGTTGGTGTAGGCCAAGAGCCGGACGACTCCGCCTTTTTGGGGAATCACGCCGTGCCGCAGTTCATATTCGAAATTCTCGGCGTGCACTTGCCATGGCCGATACACCAAATTGATTCCGTTGGCCACGGTGGGCATGAGGCCCTCGGCGAAACGCAAGCCCCAGTTGCGGTCTTCGAAGTCGGCCGTAGCTCCGATGGTATAGCCGCGGGTGTCGGCGGCG
>Ga0210398_10002581_pt1 | contig 17631 bp, 19 predicted proteins | sample IncBWC4OmetaG_FD_161047 | JGI IMG/M metagenome (GOLD analysis project Ga0210398, IMG submission 161047) | Forest soil microbial communities from Barre Woods Harvard Forest LTER site, Petersham, Massachusetts, United States - Inc-BW-C-4-O | ecosystem: Environmental > Terrestrial > Soil >... | reverse complement strand
GAATTGGCAGGAAGGGCGCCAGCACGGGCACTCCGGACTTCAACGCCATGCATAGGATTGCATTGAGCCTCTCGGGATCGGCACGATCTACAGATCTACACCCGAGCGTTTCGATCGAAGCAGGGTAAGAACGGCAGCGGTCCGGTTGGGGGAACCGCTCCCGGGGTGGGAGGCGCAGAATTTTCGGTAGTCACAATGCTCAGGGCATTCATCAAAGCTACCCGTCCGGGGATGTGGTCGTCAGCTTGCGAGACTTGGCAGAGCACCTTGGAGAACGTCGGGATGCAGTTGCCAGCGCGCTCAACCCATTGCCGAAAGAGCAGACGTCCAACAAGCTCCGCTGAGAGGTTATTGGGAATTGCACGTATGAGCCACCTACGAACATCCGGTTTGAAGAATTTGGCTGGGCTCCGGGTTCGATTCAGTCCAGCAGAAAACGCTTCCACAGGCCAGATCTGCTAGAGCATTCTCTTGAGAGCCGCGAGGCTGTTGAGTGCATCTCTCAGTTTGCTATGCTCCTTAGAGCGAGCAATCGGCAATCCTCGTAAACGTTGTTGGATAGCCTTCTCGGCCAGGTCGATGCTCGCGGGCAACTTGTTCCGGTCGAATTCCATTGCCGCGGCTCTATAAAAGTCGAGCCAATCCCTGTCATGATAGATCACCGATTGAGTCTCCGCGCCCAGTCTCTTCCGCATGGAGGAATTTGCATCTGGCGTGCTGGCCAACGAGCGCCCGTTTGCCGAGGGTTGTACAGCTCAAGCGTCATCCACGTTCTCCCTTTGTTGAGCGATGGCGTTCCGTATCAGCGATCTTGCCAAATCGGGGGGTCTCTCGGGGTGAATCGGGAATCTGGGGAAAAGAGTCCCTCGGGGCACCAAACAGGCTAGCGGCTAGAACAAGAGCAACTGCAATGCCAAACCCAGACTTCCGCTGCCGAGGAGAAGCGTGACGTCGGCCCGTGTAACGGGCCGCTGGCATCGCCATAGCGAGAGTAACTTAGCCGACTGCGAGCGGACAAGCGGCATTCAGTGCCAAGCTCTCCTTCCTGTTGATATCCCAATACTCAGCGTTTTACGGCAATGCAAAAACACACCACAGGGAAAACATATTCCATCGCAGACGGCCCGCGGCGACAACGGCCTCAAAAACGAATGCGCCCCGGACTCCGGTTAGAGTCACGGGACGCCAGTTCGGCCCTCCCCCGAAAGCTGGTCAGGAATCACCATATACCTTGATACTCGCCTTGGGAATGGCTGCACCGGCCTAAGGTCTTTACTGGTGACTAGCGGTAACGAACTTCGTTAGGTAGCCATGCAGTAGCCGCCATGTGTAGTTCTTCCCGCTATGCCCCCTCTAAGGCGACGTTTGGGGAATCCCGGCGCCGCACTCGTGTCCCTCTGAAGGTTGTGATCGCCCTTAAAGGATCATAATTTGAGCGGGACCTGCGAGGGAGAGGTTATCGCCGTCAACGTCGGTGGAGTATTGATCGCCACGGCGACCAGCTTGAGAACGGGGATGACAATCTCGGTCTACGTCTATCTGACGGACGTGCGAGCCAAGGGTCAGGTAGTTTATATCGATCCTCAGAATTGGTTGCATTGAGAGATCGAGCTTGCTAAGCCACAAAACATTTGGGGAGTGTCACTGCCTCCGGACAACCGGGAAGAGAGATCGACCTCCGGCAGTTAGCAGTAGATTCCATTACGAAAGTAACCTTCTAGGTGGTTTACCGAGTTGTACACTTCCTATAGCCGCCCCCCTTTGTTTTGAATGCAATTTGATGTTTCGAAGATGGCAACATTTGACGAAGCCGCACCGCACGAGACGGACGAGGTTGTCGAATTGAGATTCCCTCCTTGGCACTGACTTACGCTCCTTACGACTCTGGGCAAGGATTATTTGCGCATAGACGGAATGAGGATGTGGACTTTGCTTTTAAGGCAGATCAGTCGGCCTTCGAACTGCCCGTTCCTAACACGGACACACTTACTAACTAAGCTAACAGATCGGTTCGGCATCGCATGATCAAAATGGCGCGAGCTAAATGGAGAACCATCAGCCCCCGATGGAGGAGTGTGGTGGCACGTCCCAAAATGGCTTTCGTATTCAGTTTTCTTGCGACGGCAATCGCCATTTTGGCGGCTCTCTCTTTGTTTCAAAGAAATAAGGTCGATGAAGCCCGCTCTGCCCAAGTCATTCTCAATCAAATAGCAGTGCTCACACGAGAGATCAACCATCTTACGTGGAGAGCCTTGCAAGAGCAGAACCTAACCCCCGAAACCGACAGCGAGATGCGGGCGGCAAGGAAGGCGCTGCCTAAAGTAGTGTTGACTGCACGTCTCCACGCTGATCCCACCTCTGCCCTTGAGAAAGCCTGGCCTGTGTTAGACAATTACACTTTGTCGGCGTCCCGGCAATGGATTCTGATGCAAGCTGGGGACTTTGATGGCGCGAGGCAGGTCAACTTCCAGGAGGTCAGCCCCCAGTTCGATTTGGTGCAGAATCAATTACAGATTGCTATTGAAACCGAAGACAAATGGGCGCAAGTTGTTGCCCTCAGAGCTAGAAACGAATTGTTGGCGGCCGCAATATTGGCGACGACTGCAATCCTGATTCTTTTTCTCCGGCTCAAGCGACAAGAGCACATCGGCCAGTTGGAAGAAACCGAACGCACCGCTCTCCGCGAGAGCGAAGAGCGTTTCCGCGCTCTCACGGAGCAGTCAACCGATATCATTCTCATCGCCGACCCTTCTGGTCAGATCAAGTACGCCAGTCCTTCCGTGCAGACAGTCCTAGCCTTGCATGGAGACAGCCTCGTGGGAACAAACATGATCGACCGGGTTCATCCGGACGATTTCGCAAAGACCATGGGCACAGGAGTCAGAGCGATAGCGCATAGCCAGAATTCAATAGTTGAGTTCCGCCTTCGACATGCGGACGGAAGGTGGCTCTATCTCGAGTCTATTGTTAGAAACTTGATTGACCACAAAAATATCGGCGGCATCGTCTACAATGCGCGAGATGTCACGGAACGGAAACATGCGCAGGAAGAACTGCTCTTTAACGCCACCCATGATGCTCTGACCGGCCTGCCAAACAGAGCCTTGTTTCTGGGACGTTTGGAGAGTGTCGTGGATCGAATGAAAAGGCACTCCCAGCAAGCCGCCGCTGTCCTTTTTATTGATATCGATGATTTCAAGGTTGTAAATGACTGTTACGGCCACGCCACAGGGGACGCTTTAATCAAAGAAGTGAGCAATCGACTGCGCGCCTGCCTGCGTAGCGAAGGCACAATAGCCAGGATGGGCGGAGATGAATTTACGGTTCTGGTCGAGGATGTTACCGATCCAAGCGATGGCATCCGTGTGGCCCAGAGAATCCAGTCTTCATTTACGCTGCCCTTCCTACTGGACGGACTTGAGGTCTTCAAAAGCGCGTCAATCGGCATCGCTCTGACCTCGCCTGAGACATCTGCGGAGACGGTCCTTCAAAATGCCGACATCGCAATGTATCGGGCAAAGGACCAGGGTAAGGCTTGCAGTGAACTCTTCGACCGCACGATGCACGAGCAAGTCATGAATCGGCTTCTTCTAGAAGCGAAACTGAGATATGCGCTCCAGAATGAAGAACTGACACTTCACTACCAGCCAATCGTCGCGGTCGATACAGGGGCGGTACAGGGCTTCGAGGCTCTCCTGCGATGGCAGCCCTCGGAATCGGATTCAGTACCACCCAGCACGTTCGTCCCAGTAGCAGAACAGTGCGGACTGATTGTTCCAATCAGTGTTTGGGTACTGAAGACGGCGTGCTTAGAGGCCGCGAGTTGGCGACAGAGATATTTCGCTGACTCGCCCTTATATGTTGCCATTAACATCAGCGCAAAGCATTTCTCTCATGTCGGATTTATCGGACACGTCAAAGATGCGCTTCAAGAAAGTGGGGTTGATCCGCAGTACATAACAATCGAACTCACCGAAACCTTGGCCATGAACGACGTGGCGGCGACCGAGCAGACGATGTCGCAGCTACGAAGTCTTGGAGTGAAGCTAAGTATTGATGATTTTGGCACTGGATATTCCTCTCTCAGCTATCTCCGTCGTTTTCCGGTGGACACTCTTAAAATCGATCAGTCATTCGTTAAGACAATGGATGCCGAAAACTGTGCCATCGTTACGACCATCGTCGGGCTGGCGCATAATCTAGAACTTAAAGTAGTCGCCGAAGGGGTGGAAACAACTGACCAACACCAGCTGTTAGCATTGGCTGGTTGCGGATCAGCCCAAGGATACTTGTTTGCGGAACCCATGCCTGCAGAGGATATTGGCATTTTCATTGAGTCCAATCGGCGAGCCACCGCACAGACCAAACTCCCTGGATTGGCACGCTCGGCAGCGGCCCCATAAACTTCAGAGAGGGAGATTCCGCGCCTGAAGAAGTCGCTTGAGGCTGGGTGGAAGGGACTCGACATCACAGAGATTGTCCCTCTGGATCAGATTGCACGCTCCCATGAGTTGGTAGAACATCTCGCGAAGCCGGGGCGGGTAATCGTCTCGATTAGATAGGCAAAATGTCAGACTTCACGATTCTTTCGCACACATCCGGTTGATGTCGCGATTCTCCAGGACAGGTTTGGGGAAGCCTCGCTTGGTGACATTCAGCATGGCGCGACCTACGCATTCAGTCGTCGTCACGTAATTCGGGAAAAGCATCTTCAAGAACGGATAGAGAGGTTTCATCAAAGCGTAGGCCGCGCCGTACCATCTGGTCTTTGTGCGAATGCCATGAAGCGGCTGGATGTAGCCTGGGCGAAACAGGTGCACAGCCTTGAATGGCATCTGCAATAGCGCATTTTCCGTTCTGCCCTTTACCCGCGCCCACATGCTCCGCCCGCGCTCCGTGCTGTCGGTTCCTGCCCCAGACACGTAGATGAAGGTCATTCTCGGGTTGAGTTTGGCGAAGGTTTTAGCCACTGAGACCGTGAGATCGTATGTCACGAGCCGATACGTCTCCTCCTTCATCCCTACTGACGAGACGCCGAGGCAGAAGAAACATGCGTCGTAGCCTGAGAGTCTGTCCTCAATCGGCGTGAGGTCAGAAACATGTTGGTGTACGATTTCGCGCAGTTTGTCATGCTGCGGCAGGCTGGAGGTGCGGACGACCGCGAGGACGGTCTCGACGTCAGGGTCGAGCCGACACTCGCGCAGGACGCCCTGGCCGACCATGCCCGTCGCTCCGAAGAGAACCACTTTCACTTGAACACCTCCTATTTATCACGAAGGCGCATACTACTCCGAATGCAACGACCATCGGCTGCACGAGAGGCACTGGGTTTCAGTCCACTGGTGAAGGCACGCTGAGCAGACGCCTCCCCTATCAATGGTATTCCACGAGTGTCCGCACTCGCAGAATCACTTGTCCTCCTTTCGGAGCGACCAACCACAGAGCGGGCAGCGGATGCGTGAGCCTGATGTGTCTCGGTCTCGCCCAACATCGCGGTCTGGAACGATGGCTGGATTGTCCGCGGCAGCGATCTTCGAGGCTATACGCATTCACTTCCAGCGGGATCGCCTCGTAGCTTCCACCATTCAGAAATCTGTGAACGTAAAGCTCGGAAAATCGTGGGATGCCGAGTGGCCGATACTGCTCGACGTGCACGAGTTCGTGGAACAACAGGCCATTTGAGAATTGCTCATGTGAAACCACAACGTCGGAGAACGCAATCGCTGCCATGCTCGCTTGATCGGGCAGGTTCTTAAAACCCCAAGCCTTTGAGCACTGAGCAAAAGTCGGGGTTGGCGACTCGTCCCCCTTGGAACACAGCACGCGAGTGCTCTGCAGGGCTTGCAGCACGTTCCGGCTGTAAGAGTGGCTTGGCGGCGGACCTCCAGCTTGAAATGACAATCGGTCAGCGGTTGGCACGTGCAGGATACTTACGCTGGAAAATAGCGGGAAAATCTATAGAAGATTACGGTGGCTTGCGCTGAGCTTTCTTTGCCTTTCGCCTAATCTTGCCTTCCTTGGTTGGTTTAGCCGCGCCCACAGTTTCCAACAGGCCGAAGCCGATTGCTACCGTGTTCAATACTGAACAGACAGGCATCTTCTCCTTGGCTATGTTGTTTAGATCATGAGGCAGCCGCCTTGCTGGCAACTGCCCCATGACCAGTTCGGCGGTCGGGGACGTTCGTCTGGAGGTCGCGCGGATCAACCGCATTCTCACCGACCTTCCTGCAAACAGCCCGCCCGCACCTACCCGAGGTTCGTTCCGGCAATCTGAATGCAACCGTCGGACGAGCGGCCGACGGGTTCGTCAAACAAATTTTACCGAACCTAATCAGGGTTTACCTTCAGAACGCAGCAACCCGACCAAGGGGCACTCATTTCTAAGGTCGAGAAGAATGGTCTTGGCGTGCCGGAATGTTAGCTTTGTCGGCAAGCGTGATCCAAGAGCCACATGAGAATCGAATACCAAGACGGGGGAGGCGATGCGTGGGAGGAAGCAGACGACACCATGGTCGCCGGGGTTATCTGCCCAGTGCCGGAATGTGGTGCCTTGGTTATCGCCTTCAGTACGGTATGCGATGCCGGACTCGACAGCCATGAACTGTGGGAGTTTGTGTGCTTTCGTTGCGGTTATGAGTTTGTTGTTCCACAGAATGAACTCGTTCTTCAGGTAGCGCCAAAGGGCTGGCTTCACGGCCGAATTCACGTTGCTTAATACGCGCGTGCATGGATTCCTTTCTGCACATCCCCGCGGGAGTCGGTCGGCCGTTTGAGTTCCTCCGGGGCCATGAACTCGATGCGTATGGTTTCCTTGTTGTTGGGGATGGTCTTTTCAAACTGGAAATTTCGTGCCTCAGCCGATCAACTTATGGCACAACTGCTCCAGCTTGGTCGCCAGATGCTCCGGCACATCTAGCTTCGTCTGGCTGGGGTTACCTGGATCGGAATGCCATTCAAACACGTACGTTTGTGGTCGTGCACGGCGAGGGCCCTTAGCTCTCCTGAGGGACTGACGCTGAAGGCCCGAAACGCCGCATTCCGGGCGACCTCGGTCGGCACTCCGTATATCTCGTACTTAGAACCGTCGTGGGCCAGCTTGAGAATGGAAACGGAGTCGGCAGTCCCCGTCTGGGCGTAAAGATTAGTATCCGAATCGCATTGGGTATTTCCGTTCCACCCGAGTAAGGGCACGGACGACCACACAGTGGAGGACGCCGCCCGCAGCGTCGTCGGTACCTCGTTCGCAGAGGAGGTTCCAGCGAAGGCGGGTCTGACCGCCAGCACTAGAAGGAACAGGATTTTGCCGGGCATAGTAAACGGCCTCCTGGGGTTTGGTTTGCCTGTCCGAGAACCTGGGTGTCGTTCTAAGCCAGTCTGCCAATGAGCGCGAATCCTGGTCATAGAAATGACTTGCAAGTATTTGAAAGGATGGAGCCGACGAGCGGACTTGAACCGCTGACCTGCCGATTACGAATCGGCTGCTCTACCAACTGAGCTACGTCGGCAACCTTTGCAATCAACGACTTAGGGTGAGCCGTTTTTAGCGTCTCTCGTGTTATCGACGCTTCCACCTTTCGCATGCCGCTCCGCACGTCGGGTTCCCTGCCGCGGATGTAGGGCTTCTTCGTCGTTGCTCCGTCGGCGTGAGGGCATGCTCTCTCAGTGTAACTTTAGTAGGAACTCCCATCTCGTGCAAGTTGGTGGTAAAGCCAGGGCGAAAAGCGTGCCACCGTCCCACTCCATAACCTCTTTCTTTAACTGAGGGGCGATGTGGTCGCGCTTCAGATTGTTCATCCATCTGGCAAAGACCGGCCCTTCGGCGGGACATCCCAAATTTTTCCAGTGGCCCAGGAAGATCATCTCCATCCGAACCATGCTGGCTATCAAGCAACTGCGTTAGAGGGCTCGAATCCATTCCTTGAGCCGCTCAGCCTCCGTGGCGATCAAGGCTGGGTCGTGGAAGGTGTGAGCGAGTACGGATACGCCTTGCGTCGCGGACAGGAGATGCACAGCGAGACCTCGGGAATCGGCTCCTTTGCCAAGCGCCTCGAATTGCTTCTCCATCCAGGCCAGGGCTGCAGCGAACAACACCCTAGATTTCCTTGCCGCTGCGCCGCCGTATTTTTGCAGTTCGGAACACAAGGTTCCGACAGGGCAGCCGCCCCGGGCTAGTGCTTCACGGTTTTTGATCTTGATGTCTACAAACCCGCATAGCCGTTCCTTCGGGGAGTTTCCTTTATCAAGGTCCTGCAACAGCTTCTTAAACCGCGAAACGCGCAGCTCAACGATGGCTCCGCCGATCTCGTCCTTGGTCTTGAAGTAGTAGTAGACATTGCCCAGAGGGACCCTGGCCTCCTTCGCAATGTCGGCGATCGAGGTACTGCCGAACCCGTAGAGATAGGTGGCCTTCTCGGCGGCCTGCAAGAGTCGGGTCCGGCTGTCAGCTTTCATTCTTGGCACCTTGCCGTCTTATAGTCAGTTGACTGACTTATGGTATATTGGCCCCCGCACGGCATCAACAGAAATGATTCACGGAGGGAGGATGAACCTATGAACAAGGACGACCAACGAAGCCTGGCAGCCCGCAGCGGCCGGAACTTCAAAGCGTGGATCGTTTGTGCGACTGCATTGATCTTCGCCGCCGAAGCGGCATCCACGATTCCGGGATTCACAGTTTCGGGGATTGCCTCAGGCGCCGACGTCGACCGGGCCCCCAAACCGTGGATCGGAACTTGGGCGACAGCCGCGCAACCGTTCCTGCCCGACTCTCTGCAGACCTTCCGGAACCAAAGCCTGCGCCTCATCGTGCATGCCAGCACCGGTGGGACAAAGGTCAGAATCAAGATCTCCAATACTTATGGGGACAGACCGTTGCTGATCGGCGGCGCGCACATTGCCCGCCGGACCGCGGCGGCGGAGATCGATCCACGCTCCGACCGGATGCTGGAGTTTCAGGGAAAATCGTCCACGACCGTCGCCGCGGGCTCGATGGTGGTAAGCGATTCGGTCGAACTGGACGTGCCGGCGCTGTCGGATTTAGCGGTTAGCTTTTTTCTTCCTCAGCGCACCGAGGCCAAGACTTCACACAGTATGGCGAAGCAGACCAGCTATGTCTCTCCTGAAACAGGGGACTCAACAGCCGCCGTAAAATTCCCAGTGGCCAAGGCCATTCACTCCTGGCCCTTCCTGACCGGGCTTGATGTCGAGGCTTCGCCTGGCGCAGCAGCCATCGTGGCGTTTGGCTCTTCGCTCACGGACGGAGACGGAACCACAGTGGACACAAACGGGCGTTGGCCTGACGTGCTCGCCGCGCGGCTGCAGAAAAGAGCTGGCGGAAAGGCGGGGATTGGCGTCCTGAATGAAGGAATCATCGGCAATCGCCTGCTGCATGATAGCCCGAAAGGCGCTCATAACCCATTTGGAGCAGGCTTGGGCGAGGCGGGGCTAGCGCGGTTCGAACGTGACGTGCTGGCTCAGGCAGGCGTCAAGTACGTCATCGTGGGTCTGGGCATCAACGACATCCTTTTCCCGGCATTCCCGTTCACTCCTCCCAGTGAAAAGGTCAGTGCTGAGGACATCATTTCCGGCTATCGCCAGCTCATCGCGCGTGGCCATCGAAAGGGCGTTCGTGTCATTGGGACGACAAACCCGCCATTTGAGAACTCTTCCTTCGAAGGGCTGGTTTCCGCTTTTTATACTTCCGAGAGGGAAGCCGTACGTCAAGAGGTTAACGACTGGATTCGCAGTAGTGGTGAGTTCGATGGTGTGGTCGACCTCGATGCGGTCTTGCGTGACCCGAGCCATCCCACGCAACTACTTCCTGAATACGACAGCGGAGACCATTTGCATCCCAATAATGCGGGTTGCGTCTCCGAGGGAAATGCCATTCCCCTTGAGCTGTTCGCAAGATGATGGCCAATTGCCGGCTGCTTGCGCATGGTCATGGTCGGAGTTATCAGATGAAGTGGCGCCTCCCCCCACTGGCGAGTTGCCGATAAACGGCAGGAATTTCCGGAAATCCGTTGGCAAGTTCCCGGTTGTCCGCCAAACGGAAGTTGGCCAGAAATGGGCTTGGAGGGGATCAAGGGTGCGCGGCAAACTTCTATCGAAAATATGGTTTCATCGAACTGCCGGAAGACAAGCTCAAGCTCTTACTTCCGATGAAGACGATTGCAAAATCGTTTTCAGTCTGAGCTTCATAGCTTGATCTGGGGAACTGGAAACAAGAGGTCTTGTTCGAATTGCAGCCAGCCGTCGACGCCTACGATTTTCTCCGTAAGCAAATCACCCAATGCGAGAGCCAGCTGAAACAGTACATGGTCGCCCTGCCTACCCTGGAAGCACCTCCCACGACACCGACGGCCAGCGAACCGGGCGAGGCCAAATTCTCGCCATCACAACCAAAAAGGCGAGTACACGCTCCTCGGCATGGCGATTAAATACGCAGGTCTCCGAGGGGAACAAGTGCGTGGATTGGGAAGAACCGCAGCACTCGCGGATGACGGCGCTGACGTCTCGTTACGCCGTTCGTTCGACGGAACTAAGGTTGGTACCCATCCGCCATCCATTTTGCGAATATTTGAATGCGAGATGGAGGCCAAGGACCTTCTCCTCTCGGTGGCGGGGGCGGCATCACGGCCCCACCGATGCCTCGAATGCGGTCATAGATTGCGCTGGCATGCGTCTTTACGTCGTCGTAACTTCCGAGGTTGAACGCCTTGCTCATCGCATGAATGTCTCGTTCCGTAAACAGCGGGCGAATATCGGCTTGAAAGCTCGTTGGGTCGGCCATGCTCCCTCACCGCTGAGGATACTTCGAACTGTTTTGCAATTACATCATAGGTTTGGTCACACCACAATGCCTTACTATGCGGCCGGACCTGACCCAAGGGCTGGATTCATGTTCATCGAATGCACGTCGGTTCGACGGTCCCGTTTTTTCCGGGACGCGCAATCCGCCGCCGCATTGAATAGAAGTCCCACACCCGCCGGGGGTCGCGGTGCAAGCCTCGGGCGAAGCGACCTCCCCGATCCGCTAGTTGCGCCAGAGGCCATTCATGCCACGGAAAGTTGGAACGCCGCTTTGCGCGCTTCCTCCTGCCCGGCAAGAATGAAGACTCTACCATTGGCAGAAATGGCAAGCATGGTTGAGAGTCTAGTCAGATTCTGAAAATGAAGCGATGAATCGATCTCGCTTTCCCGTGGTGTACAGCCGAAGGCTAGCCTATGATGTGTCATTCGCCGTGGGTTCTAAACTTCTCAACGTCCCCTCTCACGGCTGCGAGAGGACAACTATCATGAACTGTCGTGGATGCGGAGTCGAAGTTGATCCGTCCGAGGGGCAGGTCAACGCGACGGTTGACCACATTCTGGAAACCTCGCTTGAGGATGCGCAGAAGAAAGGAGGCGTGTGTCCTCTTTGCGGTCACTCCCAGGAAATACCTCAGTTACATCGCAAGTCGGTATTATTCGGCCTGTTAGCGGCCTGCTTGCTTGTCGGCATCTTCGTGGCAATCGTCATCGAGAGGTCGGGGCGTACTGAACGAGCAGCCGTAGCCGAGGACGCGGTAGCGCGCATGAGCGCCAATGCAGAGGTTGTTCGGCTCATCGGGATGCCGATCACCATCGGAACCGGACTGCAAGGGGAGATCAAACAGGACGAAACCGGATGGACCGAGGCGCATTTGACGATTCCCGTGCGCGGCCCCGACGGTTATGGGACGGCACACGTGGTCGGAGGTCGGACAAAAGGCCCTTGGGTTTTCACGACATTCGAGATAGATTTTGCGAAGCAGCATGCGAAGGTAGACCTTATATCCGGGCGAGTGGTCGAATACTCGCCAAATGCCTACGTCGAGGTTCATACCCAATCGGCAGCAGTCCCGGAATATAGCAACGCTGTCGTTGCCTCACCACGGTTCGACGCGGCCTTTCCCTGCGTATTCGCACAAGTGGGCCCGGGCGGGGTGGTGCCGCAGCTTGGCAGTTGCGCCATGCCTACGGTGCACGGCGATCCAGTAGACAGATTTGAAGTTGATCTGCGCTATGGAAACTTCGTTCTGCGCGAGACCGACCTGTTCCTCGATGATGTCTTCAAAGTTCCGCTTACTCGCACCTATGTCTCGAATGAGTGGGTAACACGTAACCCGGTGCATGCTTTTGGGCGCAATAGCAATCATCCCTACGACATCGCGCCCATCGGAACTCGAAATCCCTACACCTATCAGATGATCGTGCTCGAAGACGGCGACTTCTTGTATTTTGATCGAATCTCCAAGGGCACGGGGTATGCGGACTCAGTGTTTCAGCACACCGAAACTTCCTCTCGTTTCTATAAAGCCATTCAGAGTTGGAACGGGAAGGGATGGACAACGAAGCTCGCAGACGGTTCAGAAATTCAGTTCCCGGAGTCTTATAACGCTCAAAATCTGGCGCAAGGCGCACCTTACGAGATGCGGGACGCCAAGGGCAACAGCTTGGAATTGCATCGTGATCCTCTACGGAACCTTCAAGAAATCAAGACTCCGCACGGACATTGGATCAGGTTCCGCTATGACGATTCCTCGCGCATCAGGCGAGCAGAGGACGACGCGGGGCACTGGGCGCAATACGAATACAACTCCGATGCAATGCTAACGTCTGCAATCTTGTCTTCGGGCCGAGAGCGGCGTTACGAATACGACGGAGTTCTGATGACTCAGATCAAAGATGAGAACGGGCATGTGCTGATCCACAACTGGTTCCGCGGACGATTTCTTCAACGGCAGCAGTTTGGCAACGGGGCGGCATATTCGTACAGCTACGATTGGGCTCCCGAGGAGCACTACCCCAAGAGGGTTTGGGTCACACTGCCAGACCAAACAACGCAGGAATTGTCAATCCCGCCCTCTGTTCCGGAGTTCATTAGAAACTACCATCCCTAGTCCGCGGGTCGTAGGGTGTCCGGGACGAAATAGGGCAAATCAGCGCAGCGATATACCAGGCGGCAAGAAGCTACCGGGCGCAGTTGGAGATCACCAACGACGCCTTTAAAAGATGGCAGGAAATCCCCGACGACTGGGTGGCGCTCACAGACTGGAAGAAACTTTGAGGATGCATTGCCCGCAGAACGTACCTGATATGAGAATTTGCAAGTGCAGGGGGCGGACTCTGGGGAGGAAGCTCTTACAGCTTAAATATTGATGCCAACGAAGCGTCATCAATGTGGCTAGCAGGTGCCATCCAGTGAACAAACTCTCGGGCGCTGATGTGCGTCGGCTTTTGAAACTCCCTTTTCTCAAGGCCTGATTCAAGGTCTGCTTGTTTGCCACGGTTGGTGACCACCGTCCATGTCTTCGTCTTCATTGTCTTTGTCTCGCTTGATGGCGGCAGAGCAACTACGCCGCCGCTTCCTTTTGTGCGTTCATGTAGCCACCCATTGTTTGGGTCAACTGTGCATCCACTTCATCCGCAATCGTCATGACGTCGGGTAACAGTAAGCTGAAATCCAGGAGGCTGAGATTGCTCTGCAACGTCCCGAACAGGGTCACTTGGAGGATTCGTGACTCCTGCACCAGCATCGCAGGAGTGTAGCCCTGCTGATAACGCAGCTTGCCGTGGGCAATGGCGGCCGCGGAGAAGGCAGGATCGCTGTCTTTTGTGGTCGCACTGGGTTTGCTGAGGCGAACGACCAAGTCTTGAACCAGCTTAGGCAGATGTCCGGTGCGTTCGTCGTCACTGAGTGACAGGTGGTTGAGATCGCTGCTCTGTTTTGCCCGCGCCAACCAGTCTGCGACGACACTAGCAATGGAGCGGTGCAGTATCGGGCCCGCCCTCTCTTTTTCCAGCCGGGCCGCAGGTTTACGTTTGAGCATCTTTGCCCGGACCAGATCGGCGAGTTTCGCGACCTCGAACGGCTTCACCACGATTTCGTCCGCTTCCAGAAGGATAGCGGCCATGGCGCTCTGCACGTCCGGGTAGCCACTGACCAGCAGGGTAAGAGCATTCGGTTGGGAGTGGCGCATCGCGGTCACCACCGTAAAGCCATCACCCGGATTCGGCATGTGCAAATCCGTGATTAGGACATCGAAGGTCTCCGTCGTGATTAGTTTCAGAGCTTCTGTGACGTTGGCAGCAGAGACAACCCCAAATCCTTTGTGTAGAAGAGTCGCAGTCATCATGTTGCGAACGGCATCATCGTCATCCACGAGCAAGACTTTATGTGCACTGCGTTGTTCGGTCGGAACCATGATCGGAAATGGAACAATCGGCCGTTCGCTCGGAGTCGTAGCGGCGCTATCCCAAGTATTGACAGTGTGACTGAGGTGTACTTTGGAAAATGTGCAAAATTGAACAGTTATTGAGATTGTTACTAGACGCCGCCGAAACCCAGCAAAATTTATGCCGCCCGGGAGGCGACATGCGCTTCATATTCCTGTTGCGACTGGGCGGGCAGCAGGACCCAGAGTGTGTAGACGCCGACCGCCGTCCCGAATGGGATATTGAACAACGAAATGAACCCCAGAACCAGCGCGACGACCCGAGCCCAGGGCTCGCGCTGCAACAACCCCCATCCCGCGATGAATCCGCACGCGGCTTTGGCCAGTATCAAGAGACCGATGACGCTTACCAACGTACGCAAGAACTCGGTCGGCGTCTCCGGCGGCGCGCCCATCTCGTGCAAATGAGCAAATAGCGTGTTGGCCAGGACAAGCAGGATCACGCCGCCGATGGTGTTGAAGGCCGAAAGAGCCAGCCAGAAAATCCCCAGCAGGTGCACATGTCCGTGCACCCGCCCGGTACGAAGTTGCATCGCGGTGACGGGACCCACGACTTGCTTGCCGCACCTGCTGCAAAACCCTTGACCCGGCTGTACCGCGGCCCCGCATCCGTCGCAGAACATGATTTTCTCCTACGTTCCTCTGTCGCCGACTACACGAACCACTCAACCGATGATACGGAAATCCGGAGCACGAGTTCCGTCGGAATGAAAAGGAAGAGAGCAGGAGTCTAAACACCTTCGGATTACGAATCGGCGAACCAGTCGATCAGGTTCCACCGCAAAACGAAAAGGCCACCCGGCAACAGGATGACCTTTTCTTTTCAAGGGAGAATAGTTCCAACGGAGGCTTAGATTCCGTCAAAACTTTCTGGACAAAATCTTATGAGCCGAAAAAGGGAGGTGTCAAGCAATTTCTGGTAAATAAATGTCTTTATTTACAACAACTTGCATAACAGAGCAATAGTCTTCCGGCCTGTCTCAATTTGAGACAAAACTCTTTTGGAAACGCTCTAAACCGATATTACTAAGCTACTTAAGACCTATTCGAACTCTCTGTAGGGGACGAATGCCCAGCCGGGGACGAACGCCCGGCCGAAGATCCTGGGCTGGCGGGCTCGGACAGGTCAAGCGAAATAAACTCGGTTTGGTCGGCTCGCCCGAAGGCGGGACCGGGAAAATAGCGTCGCAAAAGAACGCGGGCGCCGCCGAACGCGACTCCCGCGGCCAGCGAGATCGCACCCACAATGATGCACAGAAGAATAATGTTGACCAGCAAATTGGCAATGTTGTTCTTCTTGTCGAAATACGTGTTCTCATTCCACGTGACGCTGGCCTCGTAGTTCACCGCACCCAAAAGGGTTTGCGCGTCGCTCTGCGAAAGCGGCCCGGCTGCGATCGCGACGATCGGCCCGGTGCGCTTATCAAAAAACGGGCCGATGTTTTCACCGGCCTCCACTCCGTCTTGCGGTTGAGTAGCCTGCTTCGCGGCATCCATGCGGCGCAAATGTTCAGCGGCTAAAGCGGGAGTGGGATACTCGACCAGCATGAGAGTGGCGGGCCCGCTTGAAGTCGAGTATTGCCCCAGCACCACTTCCGGGCTCGCGCCGAAATCTACCAACGCCGCCGGAAGCGGAGATGCAATCGCTCCTAACCCGAGCGGTCCCTCGGCATACTTCTCTGTGTTTGACTGATAGCCATGATGTGGCATGAAGCTAAGAATCGGAGGCAGGTTGCCAGCATTCCCGCTAGGCCGCGGCAGCAGTCCGGCCAGCTCACGCAGGCCAGCTGCCGACATTACCGACATCTCGCTGAATACCGCGTCCACCAAAACGTGGCCGCGATAAAACAACACGCGCTGATTGAGCGACGCGGCCTGGTCGCCAATATCTTCCCGCGCCATCTCCGGCTGCAAATAGAAGCTGTAGGCGCCGAAAGCACCGCTGGCGTCGGCGAACCTTGCGGCGCGGATCTTCAACCTGCGGCCGTCTTCACTCTTGTAGCTTGCAGCCTCGAAGTCGTTGAACCCATATTCCTTGAGCAAAGGCGCGTTGGTGGGATCTGCGGCGGCGGCGTCCTGGCTGGACTGAGGCGCCCCTTGGATCTGCCATCCGGCAAATTGCTTGGGCAGCATCGGCAGCACCGTCGAATTCGCGCCCGGGGTGGAGGCGAACGCTACCCTCGCGAAAAAAATTAAGATCGCCGATATCACCACGAACTTGGAAAAACGCATGAATATGCCGCTCGAAATAGAGCCCCTTTTGTAATTAGACCACAGAGAATGAGAAAAGGTTTCAGGAGGGAACTTTGAGGTCAGGCGTGAGCGTAAGGGATGGCTCTCGCAAACCGTCTGGAACTGGAAGAACTACGGACCGCCGCTTTTGTCCATCTTGCTGGCGACCTTCACCCCGCTTAACCCGTTCACATACTTGGCGATGCCGCGATAGAGCGATTCGGCGATGCGCTCCCGGTATTCGCTGGTAGCCAGCCGATGCTCGTCGATAGGATTGCTGACAAAGGAAATCTCGGCAAGAATCGACGGCATATTCGCGCCGATCAGCACAATAAACGGAGCCTTCTTCACGCCTCGGTCGCGAATGTCCGGGCTCTTCACGGCGAGACCGCTGTGCAGCGATTGCTGCACGTCTCCGGCAAACTCCCGCGACTCCTCGATCTTCTCCTTGAGCGCGATCTTCTTCACCAAGTCTTGCAGTTCGTAGATGGATTTCTCCGAAACCGCGTTCTCGCGCGCCGCTACTTCCAGCGCTTCGGGCGAAGAGGTGAAGTTCAAATAGTAGGTTTCAACCCCCCGCGCGTCAGGATCGTGGCTCGAGTTGGCGTGGATGGATACGAACAGATCGGCGCGCGCCTGATTGGCGATGGCCGTGCGCGTTTCGAGCGGAATGAATGTATCGTTCTTGCGCGTGTAAACCACTTCCGCGCCCAACCGCGTTTCTAGCAGTTTGCCCAAACGCCTGCCCACTTCAAGCACCAGATTCTTTTCTTCGAGACCGTTGGGACCAATCGTGCCGGTATCATGGCCGCCATGCCCGGGATCGATCACGATCTTGCCGATTTTTAGTCCTAACGCGCGAATCAGAGAGCGGTCGCCGCTCGCTGTCGGCCTCGCCTCGCGAACATCGAGAGCAGACGCTCCGCCCGATTTCCTGGAAGCCAGCGCGTGCGAGTTGGACTTCGGTCGCGTCTCCGGCACCTCGCTTCCGCCTGCTCCAGAGCCGCTGGAATCGAAAGTTTCCGGGTCGCCATCAAGATCCGAGTTCGCCAGCTTCTTGGCCGCGGTAGTTCGCGAGGTCACTTCTTTTTTCGTGGCCACGCGTATATTTCGCTTCTGCGGGGCGGGGTCCGCGACGCTC
>Ga0210398_10002580_pt1 | contig 17631 bp, 14 predicted proteins | sample IncBWC4OmetaG_FD_161047 | JGI IMG/M metagenome (GOLD analysis project Ga0210398, IMG submission 161047) | Forest soil microbial communities from Barre Woods Harvard Forest LTER site, Petersham, Massachusetts, United States - Inc-BW-C-4-O | ecosystem: Environmental > Terrestrial > Soil >... | reverse complement strand
GCCATTGGCGTGATCGTATCGCCGTCGAAGGCCAGTATCGCGGCATCAGGAAACGCGAGCAGCATCGGCGAATGCGTCGCAATGATGAACTGGCCGTCGTCGCGGACCATGTCGAACAGATGCGCCAGGAGCGCGAGCTGACTCTGCGGCGAGAGCGCGGCCTCGGGCTCGTCGATGAGATAGAGTCCGCCCTTTCGGAACCTCCCGGCGAAGAACGCGAGAAAGCCCTCGCCGTGCGAGCGTGCGTCGAGGTCGCCGCCGTACTGCTCCTCGAGCGCGCGGGCCGAGTGCCGGGTCGGACCCGTCGCCAGCGTCCGCGCCCAGTCGGACCGACCCTCGGCGCGATACTGCGCATCCACCTCGGCCGACTCCCGCCGCATCGCCTCGCGCAGCTGCGCGGTATGCCTCGCGAATCCAAAGAAATCCTCGGCCCGCAGAAACCACCCGCTCGCTGTGCGATGCGCCCAACGAAGGTCGAGCTGCTTGCCGAGCACGCGCTGCCGCTCGAGCGTCGGGTCGCGCTCGACCGACTCGCTCCCGGCCGTCACCGATCGCGTCGCGGCCGCGATGGCCTCGAGCACCGTCGACTTGCCGGATCCGTTCTCGCCAACGAAGAACGTCACCGCTCTGGTGAACGCGATCTCCGTCAGGGTGCGGATCACGTTGACCGAGAACGGAAACGCATCCGGACGTTCGTCGTCGGGCACCCCTCGATAGCGCACGGACGCGAGGTGGATCATCGCCACATCTTGGGATCTTCGAGGCCAAGGCGCCAGAGCGCGAGCGTCTTGGGTCCGAGCCCACGGACCCGTCGCGCGAGCGTGTCGAGCGTGACGGCGTCGCAGAACCACACCTGCGACGAATCCGGTAATGTCGCGTGCAGATTGAGCGATGCGCTGTCTCTGACCAAGCCTGAGCGCGAGGCCTCGTTGAACCCCACCACGGTCGCCGGCCCGTGCGCGGGCCATCGATATCCGTACACGGGCAGCGCGACGACCACCCGACTCGCCGATCCCGCCTGAGCGAGGCGGCGCTTCACGAGGTCCGTCACCCAGTCAGGGGACGCAATGGGACCGGGTGGCGCGGTCTGCCAATGCTGGTCGTACGCCATGACCATGACTTTGTCCGTGGCGTCGAGGAGCCGGCGCACCGGATAGGTCGCCGAATCGTACCCGACGATCGTCACGGCCACGGGCGACACGTGGTGCGCGTGCGCTGCCAGCGTGAGCGCACGGACGGCCGCTAGATACGCCGCCGTGTCCGTCGGTTTGAGATCCTCGAAGTCGATGACGAGCCCACGATAGTGGCCGTGCGCCAGTATGCGACCGACCGAGTCGGCGGCATGTGACGGATCGGCTCCGAGGCGCCGAACCGCGTCAGGATGAAACTGGCCCCCCGACGCGTTGGTGATCATCGCAAAGGAGGGCGCGGGCGACTCCGGAGTCTCGTCGGGATACAGCATGGTGGGCATGCCGCTGCCGGAGTCGAGTCCGATCCAGGCGGCGATGACGGCGCCGAGCGCCGCGCCGTGGTGCTCGACGGTCGCGTCGCTCCGCTCGTCCCAGGGTGCCGTAAACCCCCAATAGCGCGGGGGGGACGACTGGCTGGCCGTTACAGCAACGACCACGAAGACCCCTCTCCGCGCCCACCGCTGGATCGTCATATTGGTCGGACTACATGCGGTATCCAACACTGCTCCTGATCCTCCTCACTGCGTGCTCGACCTCCGCGTCGAGCCCGGACGCTCCATCCCGGCCGTTCCATCACCGGGGCGACGCGCCGGTGATCGCGCCGCTGGCGACCCCGTATAAGATCGTTCCATTGCCGGCATTCGGCCGGATCGCCGGCTCCGTGACATTCTCGGGCCCGACCCCGCAGGATTCTATCACGCACGTGACCACGGATGCCGATGTCTGCGGCGCCACGCTGGTCGACGTGTCGATCCGCACGCGAGGCCCGCGTCTCGCCGGCGCAATCGTCTGGCTCTCCGGCATCACCGCCGGCAAGCCGATGCCGTACGCGAAGCGATTCGATCTCATGACGCAAGGATGCCGTCTCATTCCACGCGTGCAAACCGCGGTCGTGGGTGGCACCGTCAACGTCCGCAATGCCGACGCGACCACGCACCGCACCCGTTTCGCGCGCGAGGGCGAGGAGATCGTCACGGTGCCGGAGACCGAAGATGGACAGATCGTTCCGGCCGAGTCGGTGCTGACGACCGCGGGGCTAGTCGAGGTCACGTGCGTGGTCCATCCGTGGACACGCGGATGGATCGCCGCCTTCGACCAGCCGTACTTCACGACGACGAACGAGGACGGCCAGTTCACGATCGATTCGATCCCACCGGGTCGTTACCGGCTCACCACGTGGCACGAGCGGTTCGGGATGGTGACCGATAGCGTGACGGTCAGCAAAGGTGTCACAACCTCGATCATGACGACGTTCCGGCGAGCTCGTCCCTGAACTGCCCGCGGTAGAGGCGTGCGTAGGTACCATCGCGCGCCAACAGCGCATCGTGCGTGCCTTCCTCGACGATGCGCCCTCGATCCAACACGACGACGCGATCCGCGCGCCGGACCGTGCTGAGCCGGTGGGCGATGATCAGGGTCGATCGCCGGACGAGGAGCTCCTCCATGGCCTCCTCTACCAAGCGCTCGCTCTCGCTATCGAGGCTCGACGTTGCCTCGTCGAGCACGACGACCGCGGGATCCTTCAAGAACACGCGCGCGATCGCGATGCGCTGCCGCTGTCCGCCGGACAGCTTGACGCCGCGCTCTCCGACGCGCGTCTCGAGGCCGTCGCTCAGGCGCTCGATGAACTCCCACGCATGCGCCGCGCGGGCCGCCGCCAGGATCTCAGCGTCCGTCGCATCGGCCCGCGCGTAGGCGATATTCTCCCGAATCGTGCCGCTGAACAACACCGGCTCCTGCGGCACGATGCCAATGGACCCGCGCAGATCGCCGAACGCGAGCGCTCTCACGTCATGTCCGTCGAGCGTGATGCGCCCTCGCGTGACATCCCAGAATCTCGGCAGCAGCGACGCAACGGTCGTCTTGCCCGCCCCTGACGGCCCCACCAACGCGACGACCTCTCCCGGCGCGATACCGAGTGTGACCTCATGCAGCACTTCGGGCAGCTCGTTCGTGTACCGGAACGACACATTCTCGAAGCGGACCTCGCCCCGCGCCGGCCGCACGAGTGGCTCAGGCGTCACCGGCTCAGCCACGGTCGGCGCGGTTGCCAAGAGCTCGAACACGCGCGTGGCCGCCCCGATCGCCTCCTGATACTGTCCGAACATCGACACGAGTGTCGCGATGGCTGACGCCACCGTGAATGCGTACAAGAGGAACTGGACGAGCCCGCCCGACGTGAGCGCGCCGGTCAACACCAGTCGCCCCCCTTGCCACAGGATCGCGACCACGCCACCGAACGCGACGAATCCCACGATGCCGAAGAACAGCGCTCGCAGCAACGCGCGCCGGATCGCCGCGCGAACGACATCATCGAGCAGCGCCCGATACCGGCGCGCCTCGTATCGCTCGCGAACAAATCCTTGGACCGTGCGGATCTGCGAGAATGCCTCCTCGGCATGACCGGTGGCATTCGCGACGAGATCTTGTACGCCCGTACTCGCCTTTCGCAGCGCGCGGCCAAAGATCATGGCCGCGCCGATGACCACCGGCGTAACCGCGAGCGTCGTCAGCGTGAGTGTCGGGTGCGTGCTGGTGAGAAGAAACAGGCCGCCGATCAAGAACACGATCTGCCGTGCCATCTCCGAGATATTGGTATTCAAGAGCGTTTGCACGATGGCGAGGTCTGCCGAGAGTCGGCTCGTCAGCTCGCCCGTGCGCCGTTCCGTGAAGAATGCCGGCGACAGCTGCACGACATGCGCGAACAAGTCTTCCCGCAGTTGCGCGATCACCCGCTCGGCCGTGCCGGTCAACAGATAGACCTGCACGAAATTCATGAGCCCTTGGAACGCAAACAGCGCCAGCAGCACCAGCGCGACGCGATTGAGCATGCCGCCGTCGTGATGCTCGAACGCCGCGTCGAGCAGGATCCGCACTTGTTGCGGGAACACCAGCTGGACCGAGGCCGCTGCCAACAGACAGAGCGTCGCGACGGCCAGCCGGCCGACGTACGGCCTGAGGAGCGGGATCAGCCGCTTCAGCGGCTCGGGCGACTTACTCTTAGACCCGACGGTCAACGACCATCGCCAGGAAGAGAAGGGCGAGATACAACAGCGAATACTTGTACACCGACCACGCGGCCTTCGCGGTGGCAGTCCGCCGCCGAACGGCCAGCACACCGATCAGCAGGACGGCCCACAGACCGACCGCCGCGACCAGGTACACGACGCCGAACGCGCCGAACGCGACCGGCAGCACCGTGATGGCGCCCAACACGATCGTGTACCACAGCATTTGCGACTTGGTCTCCGTCTCACCCCAGACGAGCGGCGCCATCGGCACGCCGGCGCGCTCGTAGTCGCGCTGCTTGAGCAGAGCCAGCGCCCAGAAATGGGGCGGCGTCCAGTAGAAGATGATGAGAAACAGGTACAGCGCGGCCAAGTCCACGCGGCCCGTGACCGCGGCCCACCCCACGAGCGGCGGGAACGCGCCCGCGGCGCCGCCGATGACGATGTTCTGCGGCGTCCGCCGTTTGAGCCAGCGCGTGTACACGAACACGTAGAAGTAGAACCCCGCCAGCGCGAGCGCGGCCGTCAGCACGTTCACGAAATGCGCGAGCAGACCCGTGGCGGCAGTCGCCAGCGCCACGCCAAACGCGAGTACCGCCGGCGCCGCCATCCGACCGCTCGGAATCGGCCGCAGCCGCGTCCGGGCCATGAGGTCGTCGATGTCGCGGTCGAGGTACATGTTGACCGCGTTCGCGCCGCCGGCCATGAGATACCCGCCAATGCTCACGATGAGCACCAGGGTCCAGCTCGGTCGTCCCGCCACGAACATGGGCGCGACCGTCGTGACCAGCAGCAGCGAGATAATGCGCGGCTTTGTCAGCGCGATGAGATCGCTGACCAGGGACCGTGTCTCGGTATTCGCCCGGACGTGCGTCATGCGAGCGTCATTATGCGAGCGCCGGCTGCGTGTCGACGCGAACCGTCTCGGCTCGCGGTGCCGCCACACCACGCCCGGCGAGCGCCGCCGCGGTCACGGCCGCCACCCATACCAGCGTTCCCACCGCCTGGTGCAGCGACTGCAACGGCGCCGGCAAATGCAGTTCCACCATCGTCGCGGCAACGATGACTTGCAACACGACTACATAGAACACCCATCGGGTCGCCAGCACAATCGCGCGCCCCTCGCGCCGCCTCTTAGTCATCAACGCGACCGAGAACAGGTGTCCAAAAAGCAGCAATGCGAGGATCCGATGCGTGACGTGCAGCGCAAAGGGCAGCCCGCCGAGGAGCACGGAGCGGCACGCCGGAAACCCCTGACATGATGGCGCTGCACCAGGAACGTTGGCGACCAGTGCCCCGAAGACAACGACAACAAACGCGAGTCCAGCGGCGGCGCGAGCCGACCGAAACGTGCGACCCGATGCATCTCCAGGCTGCACATCCCGCGCGCCGAGGTTGCCGAGTCTCACATTGGCGATGACGAGCGTAGCGAGCAGAAACATGGCCAGCGCGTAATGCACGGCGATCAAATACGGATTCGACAGTGACAGTGCCACGATAGCCGCGCCGAGCAATGCGGCCACGACGGTCGTGCCGAGCGCCAAGATGGCGGGTCCCCGGATCGCCGAACGCTCGCGCGTCGCGACGATGACCAGCGCGACGAGCGTCGTCACGAGTGTAGCGGCCAGCAGGCGATGGGAGAACTCGATGACCGTCGCCGTGCTGCCGAGCGTCGGCAACACCTGGCTGTTGCAGTCCGGCCAATGCTCGCCGCACCCCATGCCGGACCCCGAGATCCGCACGATGGCGCCGAGCACCGTATGGGCGTAGGCCACCACCAAAGCCAACAAAGAAAGCTTGCGCATCACGCTGGCGGGACGGCGTGCAGCACGTGCCAAGTCCAGACAAGGATGGCGAGCAGCCCGATTGCCGGGACGACCGCCCAGGTCGCATCCATGGCCCATCGTCCGGATTTGCGGGATCGCATCACCGACCGCACGATGGCGGCGTGCGCCACGAGACATGCGGCGGCGGCTAGCCAGAACAGAATGAGATTCGGACGCATGGAAAGACGTAATCTGGTGGTAGACCCACGTGCGCCGCTATATGATGCTCGCATGTCCTCGAGCCCGCCCCCAACAAAACTCCGCCGCCGCCTCGGCCTCTGGAGCGCCACAGCGGTTCTGGTGGGTTCGACGATTGGCTCGGGGATCTTCCGGACGCCGGCGGGCGTCGCGGCCCGACTCCCGGGTCCGCTGCCGATGCTCCTCGTGTGGGCGACGGGTGGCCTGTTCGCGCTCTGCGGCGCGCTGACGCTCGCGGAGGTCGCTGGAGCCATGCCTGCGACAGGCGGCCCCTATGTGTTCATTCGCGAAGCCTGGGGCCGATTGGCGGCATTTGTGTTCGGCTGGTCCGAGCTGCTCATCATTCGGGCCGCCTCGCTCGGGGCGCTCTCCACGACATTCGCCGAGTACCTGTTTCGGTTGATCGACCAGGTCACTGGCCAAACGGGCGCGTCGCATCCGATCCATATCGTCGCCGCGCTCGCGATCGCCACGACGGCCGCGTTCAACTACATCGGGCTTGGCTTCAGCTCCGCCGTCCAGAACATCACGACGCTAGCCAAATATGGCGGCCTGGCCCTACTGGTCATCGTGGCCTGTACCGTGGGGTTTTCAACCGGCGGCGCCCAGCACTTTGTCCCGGCCGTTCCCCCAGGGAGCTTCACCCCAGCCGCGTTCGGCCTCGCCCTGGTTTCCGTCCTCTGGGCGTTCGATGGTTGGGCCGACCTGTCATTCGTGGCTGGCGAGGTGTCGGATCCCCGGCGTGTCCTTCCGCGGGCGATCATTGGCGGCACATTGGCCGTCATGGTCATCTACCTGATGGCGAACGTGTCGTATCTGGCGGTCCTGCCCGTATCAGAGATCCGCGCATCTCCGCTGGTCGCCGCCACCGTGGCGAATCGGGTCGTCGGCGGCTGGGGCACGATCTTCGTGTCCGTCACCGTCGTCGTATCGACCTTTGGTACACTGAACGCGACACTGATTACGGCCCCACGGATCTTCTATGCCATGGCGGAAGACGGCATGCTCTTCAATCGCATTGGAGCCGTGCACCCGAAATTCGGGACGCCGTACGTGGCGGTGATGCTGGCCGCGGCGATGGGCATTGGCTTCGTGCTCCTCCGCACGTTCGAGCAACTGGCCGATACGTTCGTGACGGCGATCGTCCCGTTCTACGCGCTCAGCGTCGCGGCCATCTTCGTCCTGCGGCGGAGAGCGAGCTATGACCCGCCGTTCCGGGTACCCGGGTATCCCGTTGTGCCGGCGCTCTTCGTGCTCGCGACGCTGTTCCTGCTCGTCAATGCCGTCGCTGACCCAACGAGTCGGTGGCCGACCCTCGCCGTATTCGCGGCTGTGCTCGCGGGGATTCCCGTCTACTTCCTGACGGTCAGAAGATATGTATCGGGGGTACGAACTTCCCCGGATGCGTCTTGAGCTCGAGCGTCAGCGAATCGAGCCGGGCGACGAGCGAGTTGACGTGGTTGTAGAGCTCCGGATCGTTCACGAGCTTGCCGGCGCTGCCGCCGCCCGTGTCGATCTTCGCGACGAGCGCATCCAGATGCGACGTCGTATTCGACAGGTTGCTCGTGAGCGTCGTCAGGTTCGCGCTCGACGTGCGGATGTTCTTCACGGTCGAGTCGATCGCCGATGAGTCGACGGCCGACACGGCGCGGTTGAGCGACGCCATCGTGTGCGAAAGCGCCTTCGATTGGTCCGTGGCGATCTGACTCAGCGTCTCCACGAGCTTGTTCGCGTTGTAGAGCGTCTTCCGCAGGTCGCCGATCGCTCCGCCCTGCACGAGCTCGACCTGTACGGCCTTGGTGACGTCGCCCAGCTGACCGCCGATCGAGTCCATCTTCATGATCAGATCGCCGATGCCCGGCGCCGGCGGAGCCGTCGGAATCGTGTCGTTCTTCGCGATGTACTGGTTGGTCGGCCGCGCCGGCTTGAGCGCGACCTCCATGTCCCCGAACAGGCCGTTCGGCTCGATCGCCGCCACGGTGTTGACCGGGATCCGGTACTTGTTCTCGATCGAGAGCCGCACGCTCACGGTCCCATCGGGCACGAGCTCGACGTTGTCGACATAGCCGACGCTCACGCCGGACAAGAGCACCGGCTGCCCTTGTTTGACGCCCGCGCCCCATCGGAAGCGGGAATACAACGGATAGCCCGACGAGAGCCCGCCCCGGATCAAGTAGACCGTTCCGAAGACCAGGACGAGGATCGCGACCGCGGTCACCAGTCCGACCAACACTGCGTCGCGTTGTCTCATTGGAGATACTTGGCCAGAGCGGCTGCCGTGAGCGCGTCGAGCACGAGAATCCAGACGGAGGTGATGACGACGGCCTTGGCCGTCGACTTGCCGACGCCCTCGGCGCCGGCGCTGGTCACGTATCCCTCATAGGAGCACAAGAACGAGATCGCGCCACCAAACATGAACGATTTGATCAGACTATAGAAGACCTGAAACGTATTGAACTCCAGTCTCAAGCCATCCCGAAAATCGAACCACTTGATATCGGTGCCGAGAATCGCGGTGATATACGCGGCCCCAATGCCCACCGCATTCGCGAAAATGACCAGCACCGGCAACATCGTTAATCCGGCGATCACGCGTGGCACCACCAAATAGGCCAACGGATCATACGCCAGCGTCTCGAGCGCGTCGATCTGCTCGGTCACGCGCATCGTCCCGATCTCGGCGGTCATCTGGGCTCCGACTCGTCCAGCGAGCACCAATCCCGTCAGCAGCGGCCCGAGCTCCAGCACGAGGCTCTGTCGCGTAATCAGCCCGACGACGGAGAGCTGAATGCCCGGGAAAAGCTGGTATCGAGATTGGAAGGAAATTACGGAACCAATAAAAGCGGAGACCAAAATTACGAGAGGGATCGAGTCGACCCCGACGGCCTTCATCTGCTTGACGATCTCGGGCCCGTACGTCCGAGGCTCGGACAACGCCCGGAACATGTCCGCGGCGAAGAACGTGCGATCGCCGAGACCACGCAACGTGTTGAGGACCCCGTTCGCATACCGTTGCCAGATGCGAATCGGCACGCTCGCACGCGGGGCGGGTATCGAGAACGTACCAGTCGTCACGTCCGCACGCGGATGAGGAGATAGGCGCCGGCCAGGCCGAACAACACGTTCGGCACCCACGCCGCGAGGTCTGGCGGGATGAGCCCCTTGTTGCCGACACCCTTCGTCAGCTGAATCAGCATCAAAAACGCGATCGTCGTGGCGAGACTCACGCCGACGCCGTACGCCGCGCCGCCGCGTTTCGTGCTCGTCGCCAGCGACGCGCCGAACATCACGATGATGATGCACGTCACCGGCACGGCGATCTTCTGCGCCCGCTCGACCCGCAGCTCGGCCGCGTCCCCACCGGACCGCTCGGCGGCCCTGATGTACCGGGTCAGATCGCTGTATCCCATGTCCTCGGGCTTACGCGGAATCGCCATGAGGTCGGCGGGCGTCTCGCGGAACTGTTTGTCGTGAACCGAATCGAACTGCACGCTGAAGTTCCGGTTCGAGTCCGGAACGACGTGAACCACGCCCCGCGCCAGCTCCCAGCCGTGCGCCGGCGTCCATGTCCCGTGGTTCGCGGTCAGGATCACGGTGGGATAATCCGCCCCGTTGCCCTTTCGTTCGATCTCCAGGCCATCGATGGTGTGGCGTTGCGAGCTCAGGGCGCTCACTCGATACACCCTTCCCTCTGTCCCAGCGTACGTAAAATTGTACCGGTCAGTGCCCGTCTTGAACTGGGATTCCTGCAGTAGGTCACTGCGCTTCGCGTTGGTGATGGGAACGAGCCACGAGAGCAGCAGTCCCAAGCCGCATGCCAGAGTCGCCCCAAAATAGATCGGCGCCGTCAGGCGGTAGAACGAGATACCAGATGCCTTGGCCGCCGTGATTTCCGCGTGACGCGTAAACGCACCGATCGAGAACACCGTCGCGAACAGCACCGCCGCCGGCAGCACCAGAAACATTGAGTCGGGAAGCCAGAAGATGTAACTCAGCGCGATGCTGCCGGGCGGGATATTCCGGTTCAAGTAGTCGTTGAGATGGTCGACCAAGTCGATGACGATCACCAGGATCGGAAATCCCAACGCGGTCGCCACGAAGATGTTCCACCACTCGGAGAACACATACCGATCGAGCGGACGGAACACTTACGCGCTCTCGGTCGAGAGGGCGGTGTTGCGACGCCGGCGCGCTCGGAGCGCGCCGAAGCGCCGGCGCATGGCATCTTTGAGCTCGCTCCAATAGCCGCCACGCGAGGTGCTCGACTCCCGGCCGAGGCGCAACAACAGGAACGCGCCGACGATGCCGAACACGATATTCGACGCCCACATCGCGAGGAACGGCGAGAGGGTCCCGCGCTGGGCCAGCGGTTCGCCGGCGATGAGACCGATGTAATAGATCGCGAACGCCGCCAGGCTCACGCCGAGGACCATCCCGACGCCCCCCCGCGGAAACCGCAGGGCGATCGGGGCACCGAGGAACACGAAGATCACGCACGCGACCGCGATCGCGAACAGCTTGTGAATCTGATTGTCGTAGAGATTCACCGAGCGCACTCCATTGTCCACCTCGGCCCGCGTTGCTTCGATCGTCGAGCTCAGGGTACTGAGCGCGAGCGTCGCCTGTGACGGCGGACGATACACTACCGGCGGGACCTGCGGTACCTGTGGCCTCGGGAACACACGGGGCGGCGGCAGCACCCGGGGCGGGGGCGGGGGCGGTACCCTGGGTTGGACGTTTCGAGGCGGCGGCAGTATTCGCGGTCGGCCCGGTGTCGGCAGTACCACCGGTGCGCCGGCGCTCGCTGGCACGGTCCGCGTGCCCGCACTCGGTGGCACCGGTTGAGCCGATGCGATGGCCTTCGCCGGCTGAGCCAGAGGCGAGGCAGGCGCGCCGGCGCCGCCACCCTTCGTGTGACCGAAGCGAGCAAAGAATCGATCGACCGCGTCCAGCCCGTCGCAGTACACCTTCCCGAGTCCGCCCCGAGTTGGCGGTGCCGTCGCAGGCCCGGGCCCGCGATTCGGAGCCGCGCCAGTCGCCGCGACGCGCGCTCCATCCACCATGAACCGTCGCACCTCGGCGATGGCCCGCCCCTGGGCGTCCTCGCCGGCCGCGACGTTCGATTGGAGCTCGCAGATGGTCATCTCCCGATCGCTCTTGAAATCGTCGTTCGTCGATCGGGTCAACTGGTCGCCGACGCCCTTGATGCGGATGAGATCCACGCGATAGAACATGCGCTGGAGCTCCTCGGGCGTCGCCTTTTGCACTTCGTTCATCGACCCGTCGAACAGCGTGAGCTCGAGCTCTCCGCTGACGGGCGACAGCGCCATGAGCCCACTGTCGGCATAGATGGTCCGGTTGCGCGTCGGATCGCCGAGGTCGTAGATGGTGACTTCGCGCAGCCGACTCGTCGCCTGATCGATGTGCGCCGCGGCGAGAAAGAGCTTGCCCGGCGACACTTCGTTGATGACCCGCGGCCGCAACGCGAACGTCGGCTTCTTGCGCGCGATATCGCTTTGCAGCGTGCGGAGCCGATGGTTGGATCGCGGGAGCACTTGGTCGTTGAAGGCGACCATCGCGAACATGATCCCAAAGGAGCCGATGACCACGGGAATGAGCACCCGCCCCACCGAGACGCCGCTGGCTTTGAGCGCCGTGATCTCGTTTTCCGAGGCCAGGCGGCTGAACGCGTACAGCACGGCGATCAGCACCGCCATGGGCACCGTCAACGCCACGGTCAGCGGCAGCGACAGGAGGATAAACTCGGTGATGACCGTCCAGGGCAGACCCTTTCCGACCAGCTGCCCGATATTCTTGGCGATGTAATTGAGTAACAAAAGGGACGTCAATGCGGCGAGCGCGAACGTCAGCGGCCCGGCGTGCTCTCGCAAGACGTACCTATTGAGTATCTTCACTCGCTAAATTCCGTGAGCCTTGAGACCAATTTCAAGATCAAGAACTTTGGGCATCTTCCTTTGCGCGATCACAATGTTCGGTGCGTGCGGTCACGGTGCGGCGCACACGCCGTTCGACGGTCGGGCCGCGCTCGCGCTCATTCGTACCCAACTCGATTTCGGACCGCGCATCCCGGGCACTGACGGCGCGCTCCGCTGCGGCGACTGGATCGTCGCGACGATGGCGAAAAGCGCGGACACCGTGATTGTCCAAAGCTGGACGCATACGACTGTCCGGGGCAAACAACTCCCCTTACGCAACATACTCGCCCGGTATCGTCCCTCGGAGACGAATCGCGTGCTGTATGTGACGCACTGGGACACGCGGCCGGTCTCCGACGAGGCGACCGACCCGGCTGAGCGGAGCCAGCCCGTGCCGGGGGCGAACGATGGCGCATCGGGGACCGCCCTGCTCATGGAGCTCGGCGCCGTCCTCGCCAAGACGCCGCCCACCTATGGCGTCGACCTGCTCTTCGTCGACGGTGAGGACTACGGCACGTTCACCCCCGAGCACGACGTCCTGCTCGGGTCCACCTATTTCGCGTCGCATCTGCCGTCGTCCGGATACCGGCCCATCTTCGGCGTTCTGTGGGACATGATCGGGGATCGGGACCTCCAGATCTACGAGGAGGGCAACTCCCTCCAACAGGCTCCCGAGGTCGTCCAGCGCGTGTGGCACGCGGCCGGTGACCTCGGCTACGCCGACTACTTTGTACCCCGCTACAAGTACACGGTCACGGACGACCACGTCCCCTTGCTCAAGGCCGGCCTGCGCGTCATTGACGTGATCGACTTCGACTACCAGGGGATCCACCACACGCCCCGGGACACGTTCGACAAGGTCTCGGCCGCCTCGCTCCAGATCGTCGGGGACGTGGCCACGACGCTCGTTACACAATAACGGGGTTCTGAGCGGCGGTTTCGCGCCTCGCTTCGCTCGCGGGTCGTTGGGGGGTCCGGGGGGCGTAGTTGGGGTTTGGCTCTTCGGAAGACGCCTTCGGCGTCAGTGGTTGCTCGCCGAGCCGCCTACGGCGGGTTGCCCCCCGGAGGCGAACCGTGACTCCGACAGCCAAATCGGCGTCCTGCAAGTGCGGCGCCCCTATGGGGCGTATCGCGTTCATTTGTTTAGCACTTTGCGCCCCGCCCCAGTGGATCAATCGCTCGCCCTTATCCCGAGTGGACACTCGTGCCGGCCCCGGTAACGGCAGCCGGACCTTCCGGCATCGGCGAAGCCCTGCTGCGCGAAGGCCTGATCACCAAGGATCAGCTGGCCGCGGCCATCCGGGAGCAGAAGCAGAACGGCACGGGGATCGGCTATAACCTGGTCAAGCTGGGCCACATACCCGAGCTCGAGCTGGTCAAGGTCCTCGCCCGCCAGCACCGGATGCCGGCGGTCGATCTGTCCAAGTTCGAGGTCGACCCGAAGATCGCCAAGCTGATCCCCTCGGAACTGGCCACCAAGAATCAGGTCCTGCCCCTCAAGCGAGATGGCCGGACACTGACCGTCGCGGTCGCCGATCCGACGAACATGGGGGTCATCGATGACCTCAAGTTCATCACGCGCTACGACATCTCGCCGGTCATCGCGGGCGAGTTCACGCTGCGCAACACGATCGAGAAGTTCTACGAATCGTCGGATGCCGCGATGCAGACGCTGCTCGACGACATCGCGTCCGAAGGCGAAGGCGACGTCGAAGTCGTCGAGGAGAAGGATGACGACGACAAGGGTGGGATGGCGCTCGACGATGCGCCGGTCGTCAAGCTCGTCAACGCCATTCTGACCGACGCCGTCAAGCGCGGCGCCTCGGATATCCACTTCGAGTGCTTCGAGCACGAGCTGCGGGTGCGCTATCGCATCGACGGCGCACTGCTCGAAGTCATGAAACCCCCCATGAAGATGCGCGCCGCACTGATCTCGCGATTCAAGATCATGGCGGCGCTGAACATCGCCGAGCGCCGCGTCCCGCAAGACGGCCGCATCAAACTCAAGCTCGGCAAAAAGGTCATCGATTACCGCGTCTCGACCCTCCCGACGCTGTTCGGCGAAAAAGTGGTCCTCCGAATTCTCGATAAGGGCAACCTGACGTTCGACCTCGAGAAATTCGGCTTGGAACCCCGAGCCGAGCGCGAGTTGATGGAGGCGATCTCGAACCCGTACGGCATGTGTCTCGTCACGGGCCCGACGGGCTCCGGCAAGACGACGACGCTCTACTCGGCCCTCTCGAAGGTCAACAACATCGACGTCAACATCATGACGGCCGAAGACCCGGTCGAGTACAACTTGTTTGGCATCAACCAGGTCTTGGTCCGCAACGAAATCGGGATGACGTTTGCCGCCGCGCTGAAAGCATTCTTGCGGCAAGATCCGAACATCATCATGGTCGGTGAGATTCGTGATCTGGAGACTGGCGGTATCGCGATTAAAGCCGCGTTGACCGGACACCTCGTGATGTCGACGCTGCACACGAACTCGGCCCCGGAGACCGTCACGCGTCTCCTGGACATGGGCCTCGAGCCCTTCAACGTCTCCAGCGCCCTCAATCTCGTGCTCGCCCAGCGCCTCGTGCGCCGCGTGTGCAGCTCGTGCAAGACGAAGTACGATCCCGAGGACGCCGAGCTCGCGGGCGCGAAGGTCAAACGCACGACGACGCTCCGCGAGTTGCGGTTCACGTCCGAAGCCCTGTCCGACGCCAAGTCGCGGGCGACCAAAGATGCGGCGCCCTTCCTCGAGAATCTGTCGCTCGACACGCAGATCGGGGAACTGCCTTTCTTCAAGGGCACCGGCTGCGATGCCTGCAACGGCACGGGCCTCAAGGGACGCCAGGGTGTCTACGAGGTGCTCATGATGACCCCGAATCTCCGCAAGCTGATCCTCCAAAACGTCGGGGCGGCCGAGCTCAGAGACGCCGCGGTCGAGGAAGGGATGCTCACCCTCCGAATGGACGGGTGGCTCAAGATCCTCAAGGGGATCACTACCATGGAACAGATCGTCCGGGAGACGAGCGCATGAGCGGTACAGCCGCACCAGCCGCATCGACAGTCGCACCGCCAGGCGGCGGCGTCAACCTGCGCGCCCTGCTCGAGGAGATGATCGAGCGCGACGCGTCGGACCTCCACATCACCGCCGGCGAGAGACCGAAGCTGCGCATCGACGGCGAGATCACCAACTCGCGGAACGAGTACGTGATGTCGCCGAAAGACACGCTGACGCTCGCCTACTCGGTGCTGACGGAAAATCAAAAGAAACGCTTCGAACAAGAAGATGAGCTGGACTTCTCGTTCGGGATCCAAAACCTCGCTCGTTTCCGTGGCAACTGCTTCAAGCAACGCGGCTGCGTGTCGATGGCGATTCGTCAGATCCCCTTCTCGATCAAGACGTTCCAAGACCTCGGCCTCCCCGCGGTCATCGCCAAGATGGCGGAGAAGCCCCGCGGCCTGGTCTTGGTCACCGGTCCGACGGGTTCCGGCAAATCGACGACCCTGGCGGCGATGATCGACAAGATCAACCGCGAGCGCCGTGGCCACATCATCACGGTCGAAGACCCGATCGAGTTTATCCACCGCCATCAAAACTGCATCGTCAACCAGCGCGAAATCGGCACGGACACGAAGTCGTTCCAGATGGCGCTCAAGTACGCGTTGCGCGAAGACCCCGACGTCATTCTGGTCGGCGAGATGCGCGACCTGGACACGATCCAGGCGGCGCTCACCATTGCCGAAACAGGCCACTTGGCGTTCGCCACGCTGCACACGAACTCCGCGGCCGAGGCGATCAATCGTATGATCGACGTCTTCCCGGCGCACCAGCAGTCCCAAGTCCGCGCGCAGCTGGCGTTCGTGCTCGAAGGCATCATCACGCAGACGCTCCTCGCCAAGGCGAAGGGGCGGGGCAGAGCGATGGCCGCCGAGATCCTGGTGGTCACGCCCGCCATCCGCGCGCTCATCCGCGACGACAAGATCCACCAGATCTATTCGTCGATGCAGTCGGGCAAGAAATTCGGCATGCAGACGCTGAACGACGCGCTCTATGCCCTGTACATGGCACGCGAAGTCTCGACGGACGAATGCCTCCGCGTGTCCAGCGACCCGAACGAGTTCCTGCGCATGATCGGACAGCCGCCGCTCGACGAGGCGGGTGATGCAACGAAGGCCAGCGCCGGCGGGAAAGCCGCGGCGAACGGCCGCCGGTAGGACCCCTTTTTCCAGGATTGAACCATGCCGACGTTTACCTACACGGCGCGAGCGGTCAACGGCGAGTTGAAGACGGCGACCATCGACGCCGCGACGCGCGAAGATGTCGTCGCCCAACTGCGCCGCCAGCGGCTCACCGTCGTCAAGGTCGACGACGCGGGCGATCAGAAGAAGAAGCCGAGCGGTGGCGGGATCAAGATGCGAGACATCGTCATCTTCACCCGCCAGTTCTCGACGATGATCAACTCCGGTCTGCCGCTGGTCCAGGCGCTGGACATTCTCGCCAAGCAGAGCGAGAACAAACAGCTCCAGGCCGTCACGCGGGCCGTCGTGTTCGACGTTGAATCCGGCCATACCGTCGCCGATGCACTCCGCAAGCACCCGAAGGCGTTCAGCGACCTGTACGTGAACATGGTCGCGGCCGGTGAGGCGGGCGGTATTCTCGACACGATCTTGATGCGCCTCGCGACCTTCATGGAAAAGAACGACAACCTGGTCCGCAAGGTGAAAGGCGCGATGATCTACCCCGGCGTCATCATGTCGGTCGCCGCCATCGCCATCGCGATCCTGCTGATCTTCGTCATTCCGGTGTTCGAGAGCATGTTCGGCCAAGTCGGTCTCGCCCTGCCGCTCCCGACCCGTATCGTCATCGGCCTGTCGGCATTCCTCCGTGGCATGGGCGGCCTCTTTGTCGTCGCTGGCGCGATCGGCGGCTTCTTCGCGATCAAGCAGTACTACACGACGCCGAACGGCAAGCTCCAGATCGACAAGCTGATGCTCGGCTTCCCCGTGCTCGGCGACGTGCTCCGCAAGTCGGCCGTGTCGCGATTCACCCGCACGCTCGGCACGCTGATCAGCTCCGGCGTCAGCATCCTCGATGGGTTGGAGATCACGGCCAAGACGGCCGGAAACCGCGTCATTCAAGACGCGATCATGGCCTCCCGCGCGTCGATCGCGGGCGGTGACACGATCTCCGCCCCGCTCGCCAAGTCCGCCGTGTTCCCACCCATGGTGATCTCGATGATCGCCGTCGGCGAGTCGACCGGTGGTCTCGACGAAATGCTCTCGAAGATCGCCGACTTCTACGATGAAGAGGTCGACGCGGCCGTCTCGGGGCTGCTCTCGCTGCTCGAGCCGGTCATGATCGTGTTCCTCGGCGTGATCGTCGGCGGCATGGTCGTCGCCATGTACCTGCCGATCTTCGACATGATCAACGCGGTGCAGTAAACTCGCGCTGACACCGCGGTCCCTCAACGACTATCGT
>Ga0210398_10002579_pt1 | contig 17641 bp, 14 predicted proteins | sample IncBWC4OmetaG_FD_161047 | JGI IMG/M metagenome (GOLD analysis project Ga0210398, IMG submission 161047) | Forest soil microbial communities from Barre Woods Harvard Forest LTER site, Petersham, Massachusetts, United States - Inc-BW-C-4-O | ecosystem: Environmental > Terrestrial > Soil >... | reverse complement strand
CAGCACCGCCGGACAATGTACGATCTGCAAGCTATTTTCGGGAAATTCCTCGCGCAATTTCTGTACCAGCGATAACGCCGGATCGCCGGGGTCGTTCGCTCCGAACAGCACTTCATATTCCGGATAATTTACCAGACAATGGCTGCGGAAGGCCATGTACATTTGCGGATCAAGCCCCTTCAGCGATTTCAAAATGCTGACAGGTGGAGTGAACTTCGGATCGGCCGCGGGCCCGCGCTCACGCAGGAAACGCCGCGCGGCCCAGATGCTCATGACAAAGTAGACGGTTCCGGCCACTGCCAGCACACAGCAGAATGCGGCTACGATGTTGAGGACGGAGGGCATGGAGCGCTGTTCAGATTAGCAGAAGCGTGGACCTGGGCTCTCACGACTCGGCTGCCTGGGCCGGCGCGGTATTATGGAGGATGGAATCACAGGGACAACGCGATGATCAACGGTAAACGGGTGGCGGTTGTAATGCCGGCCTACAACGCGGAGCAGACGCTAGAAGCTACGGTCCGGGAAATTCCCGACCTCGTCGACATCCGTATTCTGGTGGATGATTACAGCAAAGACAAGACCGTGGAGTTGGCCAAGAAACTCGGGCTGCTGGTGTTCGTACATGACAAAAACTACGGTTACGGGCGAAATCAACAAACCTGTTACCGGGAGGCGCTCGCGGCCGGCGCCGATGTCGTAATCATGGTTCATCCGGATTATCAGTACACGCCTTTGCTGATTACTGCTATGGCCAGCATGGTGGCCTACGATGTCTACGACGTGGTGCTGGGATCGCGCATTATCGGCGGCCAGGCTCTGCGTGGTGGCATGCCCTTGTACAAGTACATCTCCAACCGCTTTTTGACCGCGTTTGAAAATTTGTTTCTCGGGGTGAAGCTCTCCGAATATCACACTGGCTATCGGGCTTTCAGCAGCAAGGTACTCACTACGCTGCCGCTGCTGGAGAATTCTCCCGATTTCGTCTTCGATAACCAAATGCTGGCGCAGTGCGTGCAGTTCGGATTTCGTATTGGCGAGGTGTCGTGCCCGACCAAATATTTCGAAGAAGCCTCGTCCATCAACTTTCGCCGCAGCGTGAAGTACGGATTTGGAGTGTTGGGTACGTCGATTCAATTCAAACTCCACCGTTGGGGGCTGACCAAGCTGCCTCGCTTCAGCGCCGAAGGAAGAAAGCTCGGGCTGGATCCCGCAGTAAACGGCAAAGTCCAGGCGGTAGCGAACGAACAATTCAGCAAGGTTGAATGAGCTGAAATCGTTCCGCTGGAAGCTAGATTCGGCCCATCAGGGCTGGCCTCCGTTCCTGCGGGGATTCGTAGCGAATGTTCCAGAAATCCTTTGCTGTCCATGTGGCCCCGTCCACGTATAAGATTCAGGGCCCCGGTGAGTTTGCAGCAGGCCGGAGAAATCCCTTTTCGGCGTGCAACTTCCTGCCGGGCTATTTCGTACTACCAGTCGGACCAGCTTGTCAGGGTGGGTAGAATAGGCCAAAGGCTTCGATCCATTAAAACAAGCCCAAAGGCCTTGAGCTTCCGGTTAAGCCGAAAACATGGCAACTCCAAGACCGCAGATGTCGACCGCAGAGACAGTTGCTCCGCAACGCAGACTTGCGCGTGCACATTTTCTGCGCGAGCCGACGGTGATCGCGCTGCAAAACATGGTGGCCCATAAGCTGCGTTCGTTTCTCATGCTGCTGGGCATCATTCTGTCGGTCTCGACTCTCATCCTGGTAGTCGCGCTGGTGGCCGGTATGAACCAGTATTTCGCCACTCGCATCGCCAACCTGGGATCGAACGTTTTTCTGGTCATGAAGTTTCCCATCATCAGCGACTCCAAGGAGCTGCTGAAGGCGACCCGGCGCAACCGCGACATCACTTGGGATGACTATGAATCGCTGCGCGACAATCTGAAGCTGCCCCAGGCCGTGGGCGCCGAAGTGCGGCGCGATGCCAATGTTCGGGTCGAGCGCCAAAACCTGGAAAATGTCAGCCTGCGGGGAGTTACCGCCAACATCGGCGACATGGACGTCGAAGAAGTTGCCACCGGCCGTTACATCACCGATACCGATAACCAGCATCGTGACATGGTCTGCATGATCGGCGCCGATGTGGCCGACAAGCTCTTCGCCAATACCGATCCCCTGGGCAAGGTCATCCTGGTCGATGGGCAAGAGTTCCAGGTGGTGGGAGTCGCCAAGAAAATCGGCAATACCTTTGGACAGTCGCAGGACAACTTTGTCTATATCCCGATTGAGACCTGGCTGAAAATATACGGGCGCAACAACACCATGAACATCAATGTTCAGGTGCGCGGGCCGGATTGGCTGGCCCGCACCCAGGAAGAAGCCCGCAGTCTGATGCGAGCGCGCCGTCACCTGGCGCCGAACGACGACGACAATTTTGGCGTGGTGGCCAGCGATAGCCTGATGAGCCTGTGGCACAATCTTACCGGCACGCTGGCTTCCGGCATGGTGGGATTGGTTTCCATCTTCCTGGTGATCGGCGGAGTGGTGATCATGAATGTCATGCTGGCCTCGGTCACCGAACGGACCCGCGAGATTGGCATCCGCAAATCTTTAGGAGCGAAGCGCCGCGACATTCTGCTGCAGTTTTTGGTCGAGTCCACGGTGATGGCCCTGGTGGGCGGCGCAATCGGCGTGCTGATAGCCTGGATTCTTGCCGTGATTGTGCGCACGGCGACACCGGTCCCGATGTCGGTCCCTATTCCAGCAGTGGTGTTGGCGATTGGAATCTCTTCGGGCGTGGGAATGTTCTTCGGTGTCTACCCGGCGAGGAAAGCGGCCAAGCTGGATCCCATCGAAGCGCTGCGGTACGAAAACTAGTGGATAGTGGATAGTGGATAGATGTTAATGATCCGATCATCCTTTAGACACGGCGGCAACCCCAAGTGGACACTGAGCAGGTGCGGAGTCTTGCACCAACCATGGGTTTCTATCCACTAGCCACTGGATTTTTCTATGCAGATGCACTTTGGCGTAAATTCGAAGATGGCACTGGAGACGGTGCGCGAGCACAAGACGCGCTCCTTCCTTACCGTGCTGGGCGTGGTGATCGGCGTTGCCGCCATGATCTTTGTCGCCTCCATTCTGGTAGGCGTCAGCCGCGACTTCCAGGGCTTTCTGGAAGATTACGGCACCAACACTCTTTTCGTCTTCCGCTTCGATATCGGTATCCGCACCGGACGCATGACCGCCGAAGAACGCAACCGCAAGCCGCTCACCCTGGAAGATGCCCAGGCGATCCTGGCCGAGTGTCCGCACGTAAAGAATGTGACCGTCGAAGTCCAGCCGCGAATCGACTTCGACGTTCGGCCGGTTCCGCAAGTGGCGCGCTATGGCAAGCATGAAATCGAGAACCTGGATTACACCGGTACCAATCCGGCCTATCAGGAGGTCTACAACGCCCACGTCTCGCAGGGCCGCTTTTTCACTGACTTCGAAAACATACACCGGGAAGACGTTGCCGTCATCGGCTCCGAAATCGACAAGAACTTTTTTCCAGCTCATGATGGCATAGGCAAAACCATCATCGTCAGCGGCGTTCCCTATCAGGTCATCGGAGTGCTCGAAGAACGCAAGGGCCAGCTCTTCAAAGGTCAGACTGCCGATCGTACCGTGAAGGTCCCTTACTACACCTATCGCAAGCACTATCCCGCCGACGACGAGCACTTCATCGGCGCCGAGGCGTTTCCCGGCTTCAAAGATGCCGCCGAAGACGAGATTCGCGGTCTTTTGCGCCGCCGCCGCAATGTGCCTTTTAACAAGCCTGACACCTTTGGCATCACCACCGCTGAAGCCATCGCCGATAACTTCCGCCAGATCATGAGCACGGTGGCCTTGATGACGATCGTGGTCAGTTCCATCGGCTTGCTGGTAGGAGGCGTGGGCGTGATGAACATCATGCTGATGTCGGTGACCGAACGCACCCACGAAATCGGAGTGCGCAAGGCCATCGGCGCGCGCCGCGGCGACGTGATCCGTCAGTTTCTGACCGAGGCTATCGTGCTAACCGGACTGGGTGGGCTGGCGGGCGTCTTGGTGGGAGTGGGAGCGGCCGCTTGCCTTCCCTTGATCTTTCCTTCGATGCCAACCTCAGTCCCTCTGTGGGCAGTCTTTTCGGCGGTTCTGATGTCCATGAGTGTGGGGCTGTTCTTCGGCATCTATCCCGCCGTCAAAGCGGCCAGACTCGATCCCGTTGAAGCTCTGCGTTACGAGTAGCTGTCGGCCATCAACCAGTGGAAGCGTTTCCTGAATCCCAGGACCCCAAGAACACCTCCAATCACGCATCTCAATAAAACGTATGTCCACTCTTATCGAGGATTACGCATTAATTGGCGACTGCGAAACTGCTGCGCTGGTCAGCCGCAACGGTTCGATCGACTGGCTCTGTCTGCCCCACTTCGCCTCTCCAGCTTGCTTCGCCTGTTTGTTGGGGACCGAAGAAAACGGACGTTGGTCGATCGCGCCGAAAGCTGCAGCCCGCTGCAGCAGGCGATACTTGCCGCACACGCTAGTGCTCGAGACCACCTTTGAAACCGATGACGGCTCGGCGCTGCTTCTCGACTTCATGCCACTGCGGGGGCGCAATGCTCACCTGATCCGCATCGTCCGTGGTGTTCGGGGCAGCGTGGCCATGTGCATGGAACTGGTCTTGCGTTTCGATTACGGGCGTACGGTTCCCTGGGTGACCCGGCTGGAGGATGGCGTGCTTCGCGCCATCGCCGGTCCGGATATGGCCGTACTGTACTCCGGCGCTGCGATGCGCGGCGAAAACCTGAAGACCCTCAGCGAATTCACCGTCAACCCGGGCGAATCGGTGAATTTCGTTCTCAGTTACGGACCTTCGTACGATGAGATTCCTCCCCCTGCCGATGCCGAACAGGCATTGCATGACACGATTGCCTTCTGGGAAGAATGGACTGGCCGCGCTCATTTGGACGGCGAGTATGCCGACGATCTGGAGCGTTCGTTGATCACACTGAAGGCCCTGACCTATCGCCACACAGGGGGAATCGTGGCCGCTCCGACCACCTCGCTGCCGGAATGGATTGGCGGCGAACGAAATTGGGACTACCGCTTCTGCTGGCTGCGCGATGCGACCTTCACCTTGCTGGCCCTGATGAATGCGGGATATTTCGAAGAAGCCCAGGCCTGGCGCGACTGGCTGCTGCGCGCCGTGGCCGGAAGTCCCGACCAGGTGCAGATCATGTACGGCATTCGCGGCGAACGAAACTTGATGGAATGGGTCGTTCCCTGGCTTGCCGGATACGAAAACTCCAAGCCGGTTCGGGTGGGCAACGCGGCTTCCGAGCAGCTCCAACTCGACGTTTACGGCGAGGTGGCGGACGCCATGTTGCACGCTCATCTGGCAGGCATGCCGCCCAGCGACGCCGATATTTCCTTGCACCGTTCCTTGAGTAGGCACCTGGAGACGATTTGGGAGTTCCCGGACCAGGGGATCTGGGAGGTGCGTGGCGAACCCCAGCATTTCACGTATTCGAAAGTCATGGCCTGGGTAGCCTTCGATCGCGCGGTCAAGGGCATGGAAACATTTGGTGTAACAGGCCACATAACGCACTGGCGCGAAGTGCGCGATACCGTCCATCGCGATATCTGCCAAAAAGCCTATGACCCCGAACTGGGCAGCTTTACCCAGGCGTATGGTTCCAAGCAACTCGACGCTTCATTACTGCTGATTCCGCAGGTTGGATTTCTGCCCTGGACCGACCCTCGCATCCGCGGCACGGTGGAAGCAGTCGAAAAGCATCTGATGCAGGATGGCTTTCTGCTACGCTATCGCACCGAAAAGGTGAATGACGGGCTCCCCCCTGGCGAGGGCGTTTTTCTGGCCTGCAGCTTCTGGATGGTCAGTGCCCTGCGGATGCTGGGACGCACCGAAGATGCCCGCCAACTGTTCGAACGTCTGTTGTCGCTGCGTAACGATGTAGGCCTGCTTGCCGAGGAGTACGATCCCCGGGCAAAGCGGCAGTTGGGAAACTTCCCGCAGGCCCTTTCGCACATTTCGTTGATCAACGCCGCCCTCGAGTTCAACCGTGCCAGCAGCCCAGGAGAGCAGCGGGCCGGGTCCTCGGCTGCACAATCGCAAAGTACTGGTAAAACTGGATGAGAGTTCTACTTGGCAGCGGTCAGGCTTGTTGCACGCCAGACAGCCTTCTCTGCTGAATGGGGCAGTTTGACCGGAATGAAATAGGTAGCCGGATACAGGTAGTCCTCGCCCGACTCGTCGATTACGCGGATTTGCTGATGATTCGCGGCAGCTTGATCTGGAACGGCCTGATAGAGCTTTCGTAGCTCCAGCGATGCACTGTAACCCCTATTCCTAATGCAAATGACGAATCGCCGCTCCGCACGTGTCATGTCAACCATTCCAAAATACGTTTGATCTTGCACTCCTTTACGCCAATCCCGTGAGCTTTATACCAGTGAATCTCCGCACGGCATATCGTACCATCGGAAAGCCTCACCCGGGCGACGCCTTTTTGTTTACGCCATCGGCCTGAACCGTACGCTTTGCGCAGGCGCCTCAACTCCCGGATTGCGGAGCCGGTTGCGATCGTTTTAACTTCAGATGGCTCGCCGATGATCTTGAAATACATGCGGTCATGTTTGCGCAGAGCTAACTATTCCGCTCCCACTCCAGCCGGTTGCGCGTTGCGCCGCGGCCGCCGGTTGGATTGCAGAATCTTCTTGCGCAGCCGCAACATGGTCGGTGTCACCTCGACCAGTTCGTCGTCGGCAATGAACTCGATTGCCTGCTCCAGGTTCAAATTCTTGAAAGGCACCAGGCGGATGGCTTCGTCCGCCGTAGATGCGCGCATGTTGGTCAGTTTCTTCTCGCGCACGACGTTAACGTCGAGATCGTTATCGCGCGAATTCTCGCCGATCACCATGCCTTCATACACATCGACGCCAGGAGAGACAAACAGCTCGCCGCGCTCCTGCAGCCCCCAAAGCGCATAGGCTGTGGTCGTTCCGGCGCGGTCGGCGACCAATGCTCCGGTCACACGATGTGGGATATCGCCCTGCCATTCGGTATAGCCGTCGAACAGCGAGTTCATCACGATGGTCCCGCGCGTGTCGGTCAGCAACTCGCTGCGCAGACCTATCAGCCCGCGGCTGGGAATGACGAACTCCATGCGCACCCGGCCGTAACCGTGATTGTGCATCTTCTGCATATGCGCCTTGCGCGAGCCCAGCTTCTCGATAACCACGCCGACGAACGACTCGGGAATATCGATGGTCAGCCGCTCAATCGGCTCCATCAGTTTGCCGTCGATGTGCTTGGTCACGATCTCCGGCTTACCGACTGCCAGCTCATAACCTTCGCGCCGCATCATCTCGATGAGGATGGCCAGTTGCAGCTCGCCGCGTCCCATCACCCGGAACGAGTCGGTGTTGTCGGCCTCTTCCACGCGCAGCGAAACGTTGGTCAGCAACTCCTTCTTCAGGCGCTCGCGCAGGTTGCGTGAGGTGACATACTGCCCTTCGCGGCCGGAGAACGGCGAAGTATTAACCATGAACTGCATGGCAATGGTTGGCTCGTCGATGGTGATCACCGGCAGCGGCGCAGGATTTTCCACGTCGGTGATGGTCTCGCCAATGTTGATCCCGGTGACGCCGGCGACTGCAACAATGTCGCCCAACTCGGTGGTTACGATGTCGGTACGCTTCAGGCCGGAAAACGAAAACAGCTTGGTGATCCGGATTTTCTCCATCGAGCCGTCGCGCTTGGCGATGGCAACGTCCTCGCCGGTGCGCAGCGTGCCGTTAAAGACGCGCGCGATGGCCAGCCGTCCCAGATAGTCGCTGTAATCGAGGTTGGCCACCATAATCTGGAGCGGCCCATCGGCATCGCCACGGGGCACAGGAATGGTGTCGACGATGGCATCGAACAACGGACGCAAATTCTCGCCGGGCTTGCTCAGGTCGGTCGTCGCCGTTCCCAGCTTGGCGTTGGTGTAGAGCACGGGAAAGTCGAGCTGATCTTCGCCGGCATCAAGATCGATGAACAGGTCGTAAACTTCGTTCAGCACTTCCTGCGCGCGCGCGTCCGGACGGTCGATCTTGTTGATCACCAGGATGGGCGGCAGCTTGGCCTCGAGCGCCTTGCTCAGCACGTAGCGCGTTTGCGGCAGCGGACCTTCACTGGCGTCGACCAGCAACATCACGCCGTCCACCATCTCCAGCGCCCGCTCTACTTCGCCGCCGAAATCGCTGTGGCCGGGTGTGTCGACGATGTTGATCTTGACTTCAGCAGCATGCCCGGAACCGGGTGCGGGATGGTAGAAGACGGCCGTGTTTTTGGCGAGGATGGTGATGCCGCGCTCGCGCTCCAGTTCATTGGAATCCATCACCCGCTCGACATGGGTCTCGTTGGCGCGAAAGGTGCCGCTCTGGTTCAGCATGGCGTCCACCAGCGTGGTCTTACCGTGGTCAACGTGGGCGATAATGGCGATGTTGCGAATACTCGTGCTCAAAACTGTCCTTTCCAGCTTGCGGAAAACTCTGGGGAAAACCGCCTTCGATCAGCGAAACGGAGGGAGTCGGGACCGGAATGACTAGTTTACAATACGCGCGAACTTCGGGCTCACCACAGAGGCACGGAGATCACGGAGAAGCCAGGAGCAAACGTGCTTCGATCCATTTAAACTAGTTGGCAAGACGTGGCAATTCTCAGGGGACAGAATGCGCAACTTGTTATGGATCGCGTTAGCGGCCTCAATCTGCGTGCCCGCGGGTAAGGGATGGGCGCAAACCGGCAGCACTCCGGCTGAATCTTCCTCCACGTTTTCTACCACCCCGTCCGACCTTCCCGACGACCCGACTTTCGCCCAGTATCAGCGAGTGACTAAGGGCATAAAGCCGCCTAAGGCCCTCTCCGCTCCCGATCCGAAGTTCCCTGAGCTTCCCGCGGACGCCGAGCAACATGGCACGGTCGTAATGCTGATTGGAGTGAGCACCAAGGGACGAGTGGAAGCCGTGCGGGTGCTGCACAGCGACGAGCAGGCCTTCGAAAAAACCGCGGTTGCAACGGTCAAGAAGTGGAAGTTCAAGCCTGCCGAGAAAGATGGCCGCCCCGTCCCGGTGCAGGTCACCGTGGAGATGAAGTTCCAAAAGTAGCAGATGTGAGTAGCCAGTTGTCAGTTGTCAGTGGCAGTGGCAGTCGGCAGCGATTGGGTTGCCGAACGCTTTTTGAGCAGAACGTCTTACTATTAAGATGCCTGGCGTTTTGTCTTACAAGTAAGACGCCACCGCTTCTTGCCGCCAGTCCCGGCACTCAATTTCTACTTTCCACTGTCGTCCCGACCGAGGACTTTAGTCCGAGCGGAGGGATCTGCGGTTCGCCTTTGCTCCGGCATCGACCCTGATGGCACCATGAAACTTCGTCCCAATCACCTACCCTTCCCCTAATCCCTAGCACTTGTCTTTTGCGCGATAATAGAACCCCATGCTGAATCAGATTTCTCTGCTCACCTCACCGCCGAAACAGTCCGACGACGCGGTGGACCTGCTCCTCGGCTGCCACCAGCACATTCGCCATTTCACCGGGGTCGCCGTCAAACTCGCGCACGCTCAGGGCGCGGCTCCAGACGAGGTCGCACAAGCTGCGGCTGGCGTTCATCGTTACTACAGCGTTTCACTGCCGTTGCACGAGGCGGATGAAGACCAGACACTTCGCCCGCGGCTGGGCACGGTTGCCGACGACCGGATCAGCCACGCGTTGCTGGCCATGGGCGATCAGCATCAGGCCATCGATGAACTCATCGAACGGCTGCTTCCCCTGCTGGTGATGGTGGAGAACAATCCGGACACGCTGCACGCCGCAGGCGCTGAGATGTGCTCCATCACCCAGGCGCTCGACGAAATGTTCCGCGCCCATCTACAGATGGAAGAAGAGGTCATTTTCCCCGCGATCCGTGAAGCCCTGCCCGAAACCGCTCGGGCCGAAATGCTGCGCGAGATGCAGGAGCGGAGAAAACAGGGCTCGGGGATGGCAGACTAACGCCAACATCTGTAAAATCTCGACGCATCAATCTGTTAGCCTCTCGGAAACGTATTAACCTATGGAACCGGACGAGAAGAGCCCGTTAAACCGCGGCGATGCGGGGGACGAAATGCGGCTGGTAGCGCGTATCCGCGCCGGCGATCAGCAGGCTATGTCCGAGCTTTACGACCGGTATGCCAAGGTGGTCTACGCTGTCGCCCTGCGGGTTTTGCAGGACGCGGCCGGCGCCGAAGATGTGTTGCAGGACGTATTCCTGCAGCTGTGGCGGAATCCCGATGCTTTCGATGCCAGCCGCGGTAGTCTGGCAGCGTGGCTGTCGGTGATATCGCGGCATCGTTCGATTGACCGCTTGCGCAAGCGGCGTCCAGAGACCGACATTGAGGATTGCGTCATCGCCAGCGGCCCTGATTTGCGGGACGAAACCGAGCGGACGCTGGTGATCGAGAAAGTGCGAGCGGTGCTGGCGGAGATGAATCCTGACCAGCGCAAGGTATTGGAGTTAGCATTCTTTCAGGGGCTTACCCATACGGAAATCGCCGAGAAGACAGGCGAGCCACTGGGCACGGTCAAGACTAGAATTCGCAGTGGGCTGCAGTTGTTGCGCGCCAAGTTTGCAGGATAAGCGCAAGCTGGAACGCAAGCTGGAATTAGATGTTGGCGGAAGGTGGAGTTAGATGTTGGTGGTAGAGCTGGCCTTCAGGCCAGCGTCAGGCGGCATCAATTGACAAGGGCTTTAGCCCTAGCCATGAAACTTGCAGGATGAAAACGCACGAACAATTCGCCGACGATCTGGCGCTTTACGCGCTGGACGAGCTGACCGGCAACGATCGCCAGGAGCTGGAAGCGCACCTGGAGACCTGCGCTGCCTGCCGCCGCGAATTGCAAGCGCTACGCGGCGATCTCGGTTTGCTGGGCTTGACTACCAGCGGTCCCCAGCCTCCGGCGCGCAGCAAGGAGCGGCTGATGCGGGCGATTGCTGCTGAGCCGCGCGGCGTTTCCCGGCCCGAGACTGCTCCGGCTCCTCGGCGAAACCTGGGCTGGGCGTGGGTTCCCGCACTTGCGGCGGTGGTGGTGCTGCTGGCGATCACCGGCCTATGGCGCAGCAACAGCCGCATGAGAGACCAGCTGGCCGAACTGGGTAATCGTAACCAGGACCAGGCGATCCAGTTAGATCGCACGAATCAGGAACTGCAACTGCTGACCTCGCCCGATGCAGTGCACGTCTCGCTCAATCCGCAGAAGACGCCGAAGCAGCCCAGCGGCACAGCCATCTTCAGCCCGTCGCAAAGGCGCATGATGTTCATGGCCAGCAATCTGGCTCCGGTGCCGGAGGGGAAGGCTTACGAGCTATGGGTGATTCCCATGCAAGGCGCACCGATTGCGGCCGGCGTGTTCAAACCCGACGAGCACGGCAACGCCATGATGATGGACCACAAGATGCCCGAGGGCGTCGAGGCCAAAGCGTTTGCTATTACGGTGGAGAAGGAAGAAGGCTCCGACAAGCCGACCTCGCCGATTGTATTGATGGGTGAGTGAGAATAAGGGCAAAGCGTCCGGGTTGTCGTTGTCGTCGTCGGTGACCGCGCGCACGGTGGGAGGGTTGTGGCTGCCGCCCCTACGGGGCTCGCATTTCAAACCCAATCCAACCCAGCGTTACACGCTGGGCTAGACTATGGCGTCCGCTGCGCGGACTGGCATTTTTCGCGATCGCATGGCTCTGAGCCCTACTTGAGAAGCGATGCAGTGAAACCCCCTCCATATGTCGCTTCCTATCGCTTATGCTCATCGCTGGGCATTTTCTGACTTTATTTATTTGTGGAATCGCCATTTGCGACAAGTTGCACCCGCATACCACGAACGATTCGGCCGGCGGTGTCGATCGCGCCAATGCGAGCCCCGCAACGCGGGGCGAAATAGTCTAGCCCAGCGCGCAGCGCTGGGTAAGCTCGGGTTGGAGTTCGAGTGCCGTAGGCACGAAAGCCTGTCATCCGAAAATAAATCGTGGGTCGTATTGAATTCCGGATTGTCGGAGCATGGACTGGAACTCATCCTCGAAGCTTCGTGTTCGATGATGCTCTGCCTGATTCGCGATGTATTCCGCCGCAGCCTCCCGTTGCGATTGGCTGACGCTGAACGCTCCGTATCCTTCCTGCCATTGAAATCTACTCGATGTCTCGCGCAACCATCGCGAAGTGTTTGCCTTCAATTCCTGCATGGCTTTAGACAACGCCATCGTTTGCGGTAGCAGAATCAACAGGTGAAGATGGTTAGAAGTGCCGCCCGCTGCTACAACATGAATGTTTTTCGCATGCGCCAACCCGGCCACGTAGCGCCACAGCTCTTCGGGATTGTGTATCAGGTTCAGACGATCCTTGGTGCTGAACACACAATGCACGAGCGTATGAGCGTACGTGTGGGACATGCCATAGCCGTCGGTGACGGAACGCACGGAACGACGTTTGTGGCTGTCGCCCTACCGGGCTCGGATCTTCACTCTATCGCTCCCAGCGCTTCGCGCTGGCCTAGACTATTGCGTCCGCTGCGCGGACTCGGATCATCGTGCAATATTCAGATGTGGCCCCGCGAAATTAGGTCGTGTTTTCCACTCCTGGATAACAGATACTTTCGGTTTGGCACAGGCTTTTCCACAGCCAAGGTCATCTCCCATTCGACGATTCGTGCCCTGTGCTTCACACTAGAACAAGATGGCCAACCCAGGGGATTTTGCGTACACCGTCAAGGAGCAGGCTGACATCGTCCGCATCGTGGGCGAATACGTCAAGCTGCGCAAGAGCGGAGCGCAAAACTTCCAGGGTCTCTGTCCCTTTCATCAGGAAAAGAGCCCGTCGTTTTCCGTGCACGCCTCACGGCAATTCTTCCACTGCTTTGGCTGCGGCACCTCGGGAGATGTTTTCGCCTTCGTGCAGAGGATCGAAAACATCACCTTCCCGGAAGCCGTCCGCCTGGTTGCCGAGAAGCTGAAGATCCCGCTGCCGAAGACGAGCTACTCCTCGCCCGAGGAGGCGCGGGATGCCAAGCTGCGCGGCGGCTTGATCGACATCCATGAACGCGCCTGCAGCTTCTTTCAGGAGCAGTTGCGCCGGCCCGAAGCGGCTCACGCTCGCGAGTATCTGGCTTCGCGCGGCCTCACGCCTGAGAACATTGCCGAGTTCCGCATCGGCTATGCGCCCGATTCCGGCTTCCTGCTGCGCGACGCGTTGCGCAATCAATACGACGAGGGGCTGCTGCGCGAGTCGGGATTATTTTCGTGGAAAGAGAAGAATCAGTTGTCAGTTGCCAGTGGTCAGTTGTCAGAAAGTCCTGCGGGATCCAATTCACCGACAACTGACAACCGACAACCGGCAACTCCTTCTGACAACCGGCAACTGGCAACTGTCTATTCCAGATTTCGCAACCGGGTGATGTTTCCCATCGCCAATGAGCAAGGCAAGGTGATCGCCTTCACGGGCCGCACTCTGTCCACTGACGAGAAGGCTGGCCCCAAGTATCTGAACTCGCCGGAGACGCCGATCTACTCGAAGTCGCGAGTCCTGTTCAATCTGGACAAAGCCAAAGAGGCAATTCGAAAACTGGAGTACGCGATCCTGGTCGAAGGCCAGATGGACTGCATCGCCGTCTATACAGCGGGATTTCACAACGTCATCGCCAGTTCGGGGACGGCATTCACCGAGTTGCAGGCTCGGCTGATAGCGCGCTTCAGCAAGAATATTGTCGTGAACTTCGATCCCGACACGGCGGGCGCGGCCGCCGCAGAACGTTCCCTGGCGCTGCTGATCAGCGAGGATTTTCAGATCAAAGTGCTGACGCTGGACAGCGGATTCGATCCTGACCTCTACATCCGGCGCAAGGGCAAGGCCGCTTATGATGAAGCGCTGAGGCATTCGCAAAAATATTTCGATTACCTGATCGAGCGGGCACGCACGCTGTTCCCTTCCCGCGCTCCCGAAGTCAAGGTCAAGGCCCTGAACTATCTGCTGCCGCACATTCAGCGTGTGCCCAGCCGAATTGTTCGCGACGAGTTGGCCAACGAGATTTCGCATCGCCTGGGTATCGATTCCGCCGTGCTGCGGCAGGAGTTGCGTCACGCGGCAGGATCGCGCTCCACATCGCGAGTGAGCGCGGCCAGCGGTAGCGCCATGACTGACGGCGAGCGCGTGCTGATCCGAGCCCTCGCCAGCCAGCAACTGCTGCATAGCCCCACCAGCAATCGCGAAGGTGTGGATACGGACTTCGAGCCGGCGCGCCAGGTGCACTTTGCCCTCACCCGCGAGCGGCTGCACGGCGGATCGTCAGCTGAGGCTCTGATCGATGCACTACTGGTGGCTCACGAGCAGGGGCTTGATGCGATGTCGCTGCCGCTGGAAGAAGGCGATCGCAACCTGCTAGCCGCGGTTCTGATGGATGAACATGAAGAGTTGACACCGGAGTTGCTGGAGAACTCTATTCGCTCCCTGCGCCGCCGCGTTTTCCGGCGCCAGATGGAAGACCTACAGCATCAGCTGAAAGAGGCGGAGCGCCAGCAGGATTCGGCGTCGGCCGCAAAACTGTTGCAGGAGCGAGTCAAGCTGCGAAAGGCGCTGACAGCCATGGGAGATAGTGCCTGAACTTAGTGCGGGATCGGGTGAAGTTCCGAATTGGTTATGTGCTCAACCATTGGACTTGTAAGTGTCTGACACAAAAGCGTGAAGCCAAGTCTAAGCAAGAAACATCTAATTTTGTAAGCAGGAGAAACGCCGAAATCGTGCTGCAGCGCGGTTCAGGTTGATGACGAAAGATCCGTAAACCGCAGAAAATGCTAGGCCGGCGGGCATAGCATATGATAAACTCTGTAAGTTTCTCCATATGCCGGTACTGCAGTACCGCTCCCGCCGTGTTGTGCACACAGAACAGACGCCTCTCAGTCGGCGTTATTTAGAGGACACTCCGCTTTGGCTCTAGAAGATAAGTACGACGATATCAAAAAACTGATCGATGTGGGAAAAGAGAAAGGTTATCTCACCTATAACGAGGTGAATGATCTGATTCCCCACGACGTGCACTCGCCCGATGACATCGAGGACTTGCTGACCACCATTGGCACGCAAGGAATTGATGTGCTGGAAGGGCCGAAGATGCCAGGCGACAAGAAATTTGACGCGGACATCGAAGCTGGCGAGGATGTTGAACTCGATCTCTCGCCGGGCACGCTGGAAAAAACCAACGATCCGGTTCGAATGTATCTCCGCGAGATGGGCACGGTTCCGCTGCTCACCCGGGAAGGCGAAGTTGAAATTGCCAAGCGCATCGAGCGCGGCCAGTTGCGCGTGTTGAAGGCACTTTCCCGCTCTCCCATCGTCATTCGCGAGATCATTGCCATCGGCGAGGATCTGAAGCGCGGGGTGCGATCCATCAAGGAAATCGTGCTCTTCGACGAGGAAGAGATCACAGAAGAAGTGGTCGACAACCGCCGCCAGGACATCACCGGCAGGATCGATGAGCTCCAGAAACACTACAAGAAATCAATTCAGCTTTTCGAGAAGCTGGCTGAGATTCCGCAGAAAAAGCGGCCTCGCGACTATCGCCGCTGCCGCTGGACGCTGGGCCGCGAGCAGATCATGGTCTCGCGTGTCATCCGCAAACTGGGATTCACTAACGCTGAGCGCAAGCGCCTGATCGACCGGGTCAACAAAACGGTCGACAGCATGCGCGGGCTGGACAAGCAGGCGGTCAACTTCGAGAAGCGTGCCGACGCCACTCGCTCGGAAGAGCAGAAAAAGGAATTCCGCAAGCAGTCGCGGCAGATTCGCGCCGACTTGGAGCGCATGGAAGGCGACGCCGGCGCTAACTTCGCCGAGCTGAAGCGCACCCAGCGTGAAATCGTGCAGGGCGACGTCGACGCCGAGTATGCCAAGCGCGAGCTGATCGAAGCCAACCTGCGACTGGTGGTCTCGATCGCCAAGAAGTACACCAATCGCGGCTTGCAGTTCCTCGACCTGATTCAGGAAGGCAACATCGGCCTGATGAAGGCGGTCGACAAGTTCGAGTATCGCCGCGGCTACAAGTTCTCGACCTACGCGACCTGGTGGATTCGTCAAGCCATCACCCGCGCCATTGCCGATCAGGCACGCACCATCCGTATTCCGGTGCACATGATCGAGACCATTAACAAGTTGATCCGCACTTCGCGGCAACTGGTGCAGGAACTCGGTCGCGAGCCTACCTCGGAAGAGATTGCCAAGCGCATGGACATTCCGGTGGCCAAGGTGCGCAAGGTGCTGAAGATCGCGCAGGAACCCATCTCGCTGGAGACGCCAATCGGCGAAGAGGAAGATTCGCATCTGGGCGACTTCATCGAAGACCGCGCGGTGGTTTCTCCGGCCGAAGCCGTGATCAACGTCAACCTCAAGGAGCAGACGGCGCAGGTACTGCGCACGCTCACTCCGCGTGAGGAGAAGGTGATCAAGATGCGCTTCGGCTTGGAAGACGGCTCTGAGCACACGCTGGAAGAGGTGGGCCAGTCGTTCGCCGTAACGCGCGAGCGCATCCGCCAAATCGAGGCCAAGGCGCTGCGCAAGCTCCGTCATCCATCGCGCTCGCGCAAGCTGCGCGCCTTCATGGACGGCGTGCACGACTAACAGCAGTTGTCAGTTGAGGTAGAGCCGACCTTCAGGTCGGCGTTACGCGGAACACAAGAACAAGGGGCTTTAGCCCCGGCGGGTAGAGCGAACCTTCAGGCCAGCAATCACCACGGGGACCAGGTAGAGCGAACCTTCAGGCCGGCTATCACCACGGGGACCAGGTAGAGCGAACCTTCAGGCCGGCTATCACCACGGGGACCAGGTAGAGCGAACCTTTAGGCCGGCTATCACCGCGGGACTTGGTAGAGCGAACCTTCAGGCCGGCTATCACCACGGGGACCAGGTAGAGCGAACCTTCAGGCCGGCTATCACCGCGGGGACCAGGTAGAGCGAACCTTTAGGCCGGCTATCACCGCGGGGACCAGGTAGAGCGAACCTTTAGGCCGGCTATCACCGCGGGACTTGGTAGAGCGAACCTTTAGGTTCGCGTCGCACAGACAACATAGAAACGGGGCTTTAGCCCCAGACGGGACGCGATGAGCGTCCCGTTTTTGCCTGAGCGATCCACGCGACTTGAACGACTCATCCGACTTGAGCGACTCATGCGACGTGAGCTTTATATCAGGGCACGACTTCAGTCGTGCCGATCGCTACTCTTATAAAGCTTGTCATCCTGAGTGGAGCGTCCGCGCCTTTTTCTTTTCCGCCGCGTCTTTTGCGGCGGGCGGACGCGCAGTCGAAGGACCTGCTGGTGCCGGGTCTCGCGACGTTCGAGACCCGGGTGAGGAAGTACCCTTCCACTTTAGGAGAGCCGTCAGATCCAGAAGCTTCAGTATCTGTACATTCCATGAATCGGTGCAGCCCCGAATATCTCCCAGGTCTCGAACCCCGCGAGACCTGGGGCACCCGGACTTACGCTGGGGCTGGATTAGCCGCTCCGCCGCTTTGTTAAACGCTTCCACTGATTTATCCTGAAAGTTCTGGCCAAGTGTCAAAGCA
>Ga0210398_10002578_pt1 | contig 17646 bp, 10 predicted proteins | sample IncBWC4OmetaG_FD_161047 | JGI IMG/M metagenome (GOLD analysis project Ga0210398, IMG submission 161047) | Forest soil microbial communities from Barre Woods Harvard Forest LTER site, Petersham, Massachusetts, United States - Inc-BW-C-4-O | ecosystem: Environmental > Terrestrial > Soil >... | reverse complement strand
TCCGCCGAAGATTGCGGGCTCTCCGGTAATTTTGCGCTGCAGCCAATCGGGATGTTCTTTGGCGAGCGTGTGCGGCGTCTGATCCCCGTGAGCCGTGATGCATTCCGTTCCGGCGATGTAGACGAACGCCCGGTTCCCGGCCGCATGCGCTTTTTCTGCAACCGCACGAATCGCGCGCAGCTTCTCCTCGGGATCCACGAAGCTTTCGTACCGCCCTGGAATGTCGTTGTCCACTTCGATCCCAAACACGCCGCCTTCCTGCGCATTGCGCACGATCTCGTCGGCGCTGTTTCGAGACAGGCCATAGGCTCCGATGCGCACGTAGTTGGTCCAGCCCTGACCGGTTGCGCTGCGGTCGGTCTGGTCGTGTTCGCTGGAAGTCGGAGTAGCTGCTGTCCCAAGCAGCGCCACCGAAATAAGCGTGAGCAAAGGAAGAAGAGAAAAAACGAATCCGCTGATAAGCTTGTGTCGGTGCATGCCATCTCCTCGGCGCAAAAGCGAAAACGAGTATAATCCCCTCATGCCGAGAGCAGCCTTATTTACGCTGCTGGTCGTTTCCTTCCTGAGTGGGGCTCTGCAGGCGCAACGAGCCGGAGGGGGATTTCACGGCAGTACTGTCGGGCCGCATTTTCGCCCTGGATTCGTAGGGCAGCGCGGCTCCCAAGTCTCGTCTAGACCTGGATTCGTTCCATCCCGTCCTCACCACCGCAACAATTTCGGATGCTACTTTCTCGCGTACGGCGATTCGCTCGACAACGATCTGCCTCGCTATGAAGAGCCGGATGGGGAAACTGCGACGAACACCGCGCTTCCACTGATGATTCCGCGCACACCGGCCCCCCTCCCCCGGTCGCAGTTCATCGAGATTCCCAGCGCTGCGAATGCAGCCGCTCCCAAAATGCCGCCGCCGGCCGTTTTCATTCTGGCCAACGGAGAGCGACTGGAGACCCGGCGTTTCCTGCTCTCAGCTACCCTTTTGTCGCTCAGCATTGATCGTCAGCAGCGCAACGTTCCCCTTGCCATGGTTGATATCCACGCGACCCTCAGCGCCAATCATGATCGCGGAATTGATTTGCGCATTCCCGATGACCGGAATGAAATTTCCCTGGGCTTCTGAAAAAAGAGCTTCTGAAGAATCCCCCGGATTTTGGCAGCGTCACTTCACGCAAAACGCAACCACCGTCCGGCCGCGCTGGCCTCGATCCTTCTCCAACTTCACGAGCAGCTTGGATTCCAGATCTTCCGGATCGGCAACCATCTCGCAAGCCGCGATCTGCTCATCGGTCGCGCCGTGAAAACACAGTTCGCAGACTCCCAACCCTCCGTCGGATTGCACCGGAGGACCAAATGTGCGGCAAGTCATGGGGCGCGCCTCGTAGAGATCGCACAACCCGGTTTTCGGGTCAAGCACAGGGCAAGGCTCGTCGTTGGCAAATTCCTCAAAACGCTGCTCCGCCGCAGGACCTTCATCGAGTACGCCAGTTTTCACGTTCCCGGGAAACTCCGCCGACAACCGTCCCACCGAAGCCCGTGCCCGTTCGCGAATACGGCGTGCTCGTTGCGGGTCTGCTGTTTCCAGGTCGGTCAAGCCTTGCTGTAACCGCAGCGCATCCAGTTGATGGATGGCAAACACTCCCACGCAGCACTGGGTGCATCCCGGACGGCATGCGAGCCATTCGCCGGCGCGCCGCGAAGCATCGGCCAGAGCGGCGTCTAAAATCTGGATCAGTTTCCGGTCGCCAGCCGGTAATTGCCGCGAAGACATGCCGGAAGCATACCGCATCGCTGTCAGTTTCTACGGACTGGCTGTGCTCAGTTCTCGCTGTGAAGCCTCCCCTACTAAGAGAATCCAAAAAAAACCTCTTGGATAGTCGCCACAGATGAGGTATTTTGCCGACATCGAATTTCGGAGCAACGTCGGGTCCACCTAACCTAGATCGACATTTCAGTTTTGCGAATGGAAGACACCCCCTGCCTTCCGCAAATAGGTTCGAGGTGAGGTGGTCACGTCGGCTCCGCGAGAGGATCCAGCCATGAAACCTCCTCTTTGCGTCTGCGCCCTGGTCGTGTTTTCTCTCTTGAACTGCGATTTGTTCGCGGGTGGGGAGGAACTATCCCCGACCGCTGACTCAAAGCACTCCGATGCGGCGATCGTCTCGTCTTCAGAAAACGGGACGCTCCCGGCTCCGCCGCAGGCCCTGATCCCGGGTCCGCAAAGATCCTTTCTGCGTATGGCAGGGGTCAGTCAGAAGATTGCGCCGGAAGAAGTCCTGCCTTTGTTGAGCCGGAATGTGTTCACCGAAGGCTATGACTCCACTCGCCCTACTGAATTCCTTATCCTGCTCCGGCGATACGTCGTACAGGCCAGGGAACTGTCGGACTTGGCTGCGGGCAATGGCATGGTTATTCGGGTTGCGAATTGTGACGATGCAAAACCACTTCTGCGCATTCTCGGTTATCGAACCAGACCGGATTGCGGCACTCCTGGGACGTCCTTGCAGACGGACGACCCTGAGAGGGCTTTCCTGGCCATCGATTCCGGATTTCCCCTCCCCGAACTGGAACAAGCACTGCAAGGTGGTAAGCCGTTCGAGTACCCGTTCGCTTCTTCCCTGGTGCCGGTGCTCTTCGCCGAAAGCGACTGGACCCAGGCGAGCGAAAAGAACCACAAAGAAAACAGCAAGGACTTGCTGGACACGATATTGAACGACTCAGGGGTCGCACGCCTGTACTGGGCCCTCTCCCGGCTCGACCCCGAAACCAGGAACTCTTTGCGGCAATCGATTGGGCTCGAGAAACTGGTGCCCTACGCCGCAGTCCTTGATTTTTATGGAAGGGAGCTCTGCATCAGCGGGGGCCGAGTCAACGTACCGGGAGGAACGAGTGCAGACGCTGCATGGAAGGACTTGGTTGGAGCCAGCCCGACATCCCCTGCCACGTTCGTTCCCAGGTTGTTGGCCAAAGACAAGGGTTGGCTGGTCGCCTATTTCGACGCGCTTTCGCGGGCGGGCGGAATGCAGCAGGCATATTTTACCGACCCGCATCGGCTGCGGCTCTTTTATGGGGGCCTGCGCTCTCCCGATCCTTCCTCCCCGGCCACCAGAGGTTCTTTCAGACCGGCACCTGCACTGTTGCTTCTGGTCAGTCGACTTCAGTTTGAAAGCAGTGGTGAGCCGCTCGTCCCCGGGAATCTCGACGTCTGGAAAGACATTCTTCTCCAGTGGCACAACTCTATCTTCACGCGCAAGTTGGTAAGGCAGAATTTAGCCATGACTGGCCCAGATCAGCTTCTGCAAATTATGTTCGGCCTGTCTCGTGCCCCCACTGATAGTGGACCACTGCAGACCTACATGGCGATCGCGGAACTTGACAGCAGACGATCTCCGGGACATCGCCTGGCGCCCGCGACAGTCCGCTTGCTGGCGCGCAAGTTCGAGGAATTCAGTGATCAGTATCGGATCTTTTCCGAGTTTCCAGAATTGAACGATGAGTCCATCGCATTGTTTCTGGACGTAGCTCAGGGGCTGAATAGAGTGCCCACGGCTGTTCGCGGGAACGCTTTTGGAACCTTTCAGGCGAGTGTCGGAATCTGGCAGATTCTGGCGCGGCAGGGGCAGATTTCGAACCCGCAACTGAATGGCTCGTGGCAGCAGACGATCAGGCCTTATGCCGCGATTCGATCAGCCGCGCAGTTGTATGACGCAGGGAGAACTTCTCTGGGAGAACTATTCCAGTTCTCGACGGGCAAGGCTAGAGCGTCGCAGGACGAAATCATCGATTTGCTGGCGGGACCTCGGCAGAGTACTCCAGAGGGAAAGCAGATACATCGGGAACTTGCCGGCAGGGTCCGCTCCGTACTCGACGACCAGCGGCTGGTCTCGCTCGACACGATTCTGACGCTCGGGGATGCGTTGGCCGAAAAGGCGCGCGGGAAACAGCCGGCAGAGTGGTTGATCCACCTGGCTGCCCAGACTCGAGAATTTGAGATGCCGCGGCCCATCTTCACGAGCGGCGAGAGGTCCGAGTGGGCTGCAGGAATCTACAACAATCATCACACCGACGTGCAGATGCAAAGCGACATACCAAAAGTCCTTTCGTCGCCGACAGCTTCGCTCGCACAAATTAGCGAGGCACGTGGTCAGCTTGCATCGTTTCTGAGAGATACGCTGGTTGGCTTGAACTATGCCTACTACGAGCCGCCGGGTGCGCAAGCCCTGCACAATAATCCGCTCTTCGTCCGGTCCCACGACTTTGCCGGAGAAACGGTCAGCGGCGTGAAGGGACTCTGGCAGGCCCCGGAGCTCCTGGGCCAGGGTTCTCCGGCGGGGGGAGGGGCCCATTTCGTTGGCTCACTTGCCGATCTCCCCTATGCCTTGGCCGATCTCGAGCAGGATTTCATTTCGCCGGACAGTGTTCAGGCACTCATCTGGAAGGAATTGGTGCCGGAGCTTTTGGCCAGCGCAACCCTGCCACGCTGGTGGGACGTCAGCCCATTGGAACTTCATGCGATCGCTCTCTATCAGCGGACCGGGGAAGAACTCCTGACCGCCTCCGCAAAGGATGAGGCCTTGCGAAGTAAGGTCCTGACTATCTTGTCGAATCGGTTGCTTCCGCAGCGATCACGGCAAGTCGAGGACGCTCTGCGCGCAGGTCGCGTATCAGAAATGCTTTCTCAAATGATGCCCGCAGACACGTTCTATCTGGCGGCCGAGTTCCGGCATAAGTATCCCGAACAACCTCGTGTCGAGGGAACTGCAATGCAGGAGCTGGAAGAGTTGTCTCGACAGCACCCCGAACAGGCCAGCTGGAATCGCTTGTCGCACGACTTCGGCACGCCGCATCCCAGCTTGACGCAGAACTACGGTCTCGAATTGCTGAATATGGTGCCCATGCCGCCGTTCGCTGGATATTCCAGCCGTTTTCTGGCGGAATCCTGGGATTCTCCGAATTTGTTCTGGGCTCGCCTGGCCGATGAAGGAGGATATTCGCCCGTCATGCTGAACCACTTTGTCCCGCAGCTTACGCGGATGATGGTGGAGAAGATCTTCGCCACCGACTTTGAGGATTGGCCAGCGCTCCTTCGAGCGATGCGCGAAACGGGGGCAGATTTCCGGGAGGGTAAGTTGACGCCGTCCATCAAAGGTGCCGTTCGACCATGAGGTGTTCGTTCCAGCGAAGAAGCCAGCCCGAGAATTCAGCGACCCCAGGCCGATGAGGTCGCAGATTAGGAATCTTGAAACCATGCTAAGGATGATATTGTTGCCGCTGATTCTCATTCCTCTGGGGGCCATACCGGGAGATGAAACTGGCATCGCAGCTCAGGAGAACCACGACTTTCGCGTTGTGGTTAATATGGTCCAGCTCAATGTGGCAGTGACGGACAAGAATGGAAACTACGTTACCGGACTCCGCCCGGAGGACTTTGCCATCGCCGAAGATGGGATTGTAGAAAAGATGGCGACCTTTGCAGAGGGCAATGAAGCGGCTCGCAGTCTCAGAGAATTTGCGGACCAGGACTCGTCTGCAACAGATTCCGGAGACCTGGCTAAGAACCCTTCTGAAGGCGCCCTGGGTTCGAGCTTCGAGGCGCAGGTGAGGGGTTCCAATGTGTTCGTCCTGTTTGATACCAGCAACTACATGTACCGCGGCTTTGTCTTCGCGCAGGATGCGATCACCGAGTTCGTGCGCTCGCTGGAAACCGCGGACAGGATTGCACTCTATTCCTACAGCCGCGACCTCTCTCGTGCCGCCCTTCTCACCTCCGACCGGTCGCAAGTCGTGCGGGCCGTGCGCTCGACGGTGGCCGGAGACGAAGCAGCGCTCTACAATGCCCTCCTGTTAACGCTGAAAGACGCGGCTCAAATTAAGGGCAGGAAAGTCGTGGTAGTGTTCTCGAATGGCCCGGACAATTCCAGCGTAGTGCCGCCCGAGGACGTCGCTGAATTCGCCCAGTCAGCCGGAGTTTCCATTTACATGATCAGCACGCAAAAGGCAAGACTGGAGCCCGTGTCCACCGCGGTTTTTGATCGTATGACTGCCGCCACGGGCGGCAAGGCCTACTTCGCCAAGGACTGGAAAGATGAACACCGGGCATTTGCCTCCGTCCGTGACGATTTGGCCCATCTCTACTCGCTGAGTTACTACCCGAAGCCCAACACCAACCGTGGCTGGCGGGCGATCAAGGTCAGCCTGGTGAGCGACCAGTTGAAGAAATGCAAGCTGCGGACCCGCAATGGATACCGTCCTCAACCGTCCCGATTCTCGGGCGACGACAAGACCACATTGTCTGGCGTCGTGCCCGAATAGGGATACTGCCTGCTCCTTGACTCATATGGGTGCGACGCCGGAGCCCCCGAAAGATCCCACATGCCCTGGTTTGTCTGGCGGTCAGCCACCGGTCGGTGCGCAGTTTGCGCTGACAGCGATGACTCTATTGCGGCCTCTCTCTTCTGCGGCCATTTCAATTTGCTCTTTGTGTGCGTGACTGATCGCGGCGCCCGCGTGCAGTGGGCGGAGGAGTCTGTGTGGGCGGTCGTAAACGCTCCCGGTGTCCTAGCCGAGAAATTCGTGTCCGTGACTTCGTCGTCGGTTCCCACTCCGAATCGTTTTCTGAGTACCGCAGTATGGACGCAGTCCCGGCACGGGCGTTGCATTTTTATGTTGCGGCTGCAACACGTCTATGTTGTAATAGCAACATAGAGGGAAACCCAATGAGTGAACTCCTGGAAGCGCTCTTCCATAGGCGAGCAGTTAAGGTTTTTGATCGGGTCGAAATCTCACACGTACTGCGTGAACAAATCCTCGATGCAGCCCGCCATGCTCCCTCCAGCTTCAATTCGCAACCGTACCGGTTCTTTTGGGTGGAATCGTCGGCACGAAGGGCAACCGCGGCGAAACTCTGCATGGGACAGATGCCTGCGGCAACGGCGTCGGCCCTGGTGGTTGCGGTGGCCGACATCGGGTCGCTGGCTGCGACCTCCCAAGCCCAGTTGGAGTGGATGCGCAGGAGCGGCTTCAGTCCGGCCAAAATCAGAGACTACGAGCGGAAGGTGAAAATCGGCCGGATCCTGTTCATGCCAGGGCCGTTCGGCATTTTTGGCGCGGTCAAGTGGGTGATTTTCCGACTGGTGAATTTGTGGAAGACGATGGGGATGCCACCAGTGTTTCGACAGGACTTGTTAAAGTGGGCGACGAAGAGCACATCGTTGGCCTGTGAGAATCTGATGATTGCCGCCGAATCACTGGGACTCAACACGTGCCCCATGGAAGGATTCGACGGCCGGAGACTCTCCAGATTTCTCGGGCTGTCAACCCAGTATCATGAAATTGTGATGGTGATTGCGATCGGGAAGAAATCGTCTGCTTATGCGGAACCGCCTCAGTGGCGGCGGCCTCTCGAGACCACGGTAACCGTCCTATGATCGTCGTTTCAAACATCATCGTTCCCAAAAAGGATATTCCTCAGGACATCCTAAGGGACTCAGTACTAGCCCACGTTGCTGCGGCCTATTTTTCCGTTGGGAAGAGACTTGAACGAAAAACTCGGTGCTCTGCGACTCGCGGCTTCATCCTATCCACACTCCGGGGCGGCGCCGCGCTCAATCAGAATCAAATCGCCACACTTCTCGGTCTCGACCGGACTGTCGTGCACCGAGCCATCAAGTCAATGGTTCGGGAAGGGCTTGTGTCGGAGAGAAAAGCAAAATCGGGCAGAGCAATTCACGTTGCGTTGACGCCAAAAGGCCACAAATACAGGAAACGCCTGATCAATGCGAGGGTGGCCGCCGACGATAAACTCCGAAAAGAACTCACTCCGGACGAACGCACAACGCTTCTTCGACTCTTGAAGTTGATTACCGAACTAGAGTTTTAAGACTGCCTCCATTGTGGATGGGTTGTGTCCTACGCGCGCTATCCAGAAATGGGTCGAGGACATTTGAGCTCGGTCCGGAGTCGGCGGAATCACGCTGCCCACAAGCAGACTTCGGGACAAACTTCACGTCTCGTTCCCCGAAATCCACCGATACTTCAGTGTGCGCCCGCGGATAACTTCCTCATAGCCCGTGAGAGCGAAGCCGCTGGCGCGGCAGGGGTGAGGTTCACCAGCGATGGAATTGAATGAGGCCGAGTTTAGTGCGTGGGCAAGAAAGCCCACCCCTTCCCGTGGCGGTTTAGAATAGGTTTCTTGGCGCGCAGCGGGGCCAGATTTGGACATCTGGGAGCGCGTCTCACGTTTCGGCTCTGGAATCGGAGGTCATCTCACGTGAAACGACCGAACCGCCTGCTTATTGGCCTCGCACTGACTTTTGCTGGCAGCACCGCTTTGGGGCAAAGCACCACTGGCGATGCGCTTGGCCAACGCTGGTGGTCACACATTCAGTTTCTCGCAGACGACGGCCTGGAAGGTCGCGACACCGGCAGCCGTGGTTACGAAAAAGCCTCCGACTACATGGCTGAGCAATTCCGTGCCGCAGGTTTGCAGCCTGCTGGCACTGAGGGTTACCGGCAGCCCATGGATTTTCACGTGGTACGGATTGACGAAACTCGCTGCTCGCTCGATTTGCTCCGCGACGGAAAACTGCAACCGGTGACACTCGGCGACGATGCTGTGCTCGGCGTCAATTCGCACGCGGCTGAGAATGTCGAAGCCGGGGCCGTGTTTGTCGGCTACGGGCTCACTGTCCCCGAACTGAACTACAACGACCTGGCTGGCCAGGACGTGAAGGGAAAAATCGTAGTGTTTGTGACAGGTGGCCCCGCGGACATGTCCGGCCCGATCAAGGCACACTACCAATCGGGTGAAGAACGCCGGAAGGCGCTTCTGAAAGCAGGAGCGATCGGCACCATTGCGATACCGAATCCCAAGAGTGCTGAAGTCCCCTGGTCGCGGGTTGCCGCATCACGGTTCCAGCCGAGAATGGAACTGCGCGATCCAGGTCAGGATGTCCCGCCTCCGCTTCAAGTGGGCATCCTGTTTAATCCCGAACGTGCCGACATGCTCTTTGCGGGCAGCGGCCACACCTTCCAGGAGATTCTCGCGGCGCTTAATGCAGATAAGCCTCTGCCCCACTTTCCCCTTGTTGTGAAGGTTCATGCGCGCGTCGGAATGACGCGCTCGGAAGCGAAATCCGAGAACGTCGTGGGGGTTCTCCCCGGCAGCGATCCCGACCTCAAGAAGGAATATGTTGTGATTAGCGCGCACCTCGATCACCTCGGGATCGGTGAGCCGGTGAACGGCGACCGCATTTACAATGGCGCGATGGACGACGCCTCGGGCGACGCATCGCTGATTGAAATCGCCCGGGCGATGAGAGATTCAGGAACAAAACCCAAGCGCTCGATTCTGTTTCTTTCCGTCACAGGCGAAGAAAAGGGTTTGCTCGGCTCCCAGTATTTCGCCGGGCATCCCACCGTGTCCGGCACCATCGTCGCCGATATCAATATGGATATGTACCTCCCGCTTTTTCCGCTGAAATACCTCGAAGTCCAAGGGCTCGACGAATCCACTCTGGGCGACGATGTGCGTGCGGTTGCCGGACAGGCGGGTGTACAGGTACAAGCCGATAAAGAACCGGATCACAATCGTTTCATCCGCAGCGATCAATACAGCTTCATCAAGAAGGGTGTTCCGTCGCTTGCGTTCAAGTTCGGTTACATCCCCGGCACACCGGAAGAGAAAATCTTCAAGGCCTGGTATACCGAGCGCTACCACGCGCCCTCAGATGACCTGAGCCAGCCTGTCGATCTCCCGGCCGCCGCGCAATTCAACGCTATCCTCGAAAATTTGGCGATGCGTGTCGCCGATGCAGATCACCGCCCTCAGTGGGAGCCCAACAGCTTCTTCCGCCGGTTTGTCCACTAGCAGCGGTTGCGGTGAACCTACTCCATCCCGGGGCGTAGATTCGATTCCTCGTACGTACTCGCCGCGTTGCGGCTGCAAACAGCTGGGAATGACAGAACAAATAGAACTGGCCGTTTACCCAGATTGTCCGAACCAGAAAGGCCCCGCTCGTGAGAGCGGGGCCTTCGACGCGCGCTAGGACGGTGACGACTATACGGAACGCTTAGCGCCTGCCGCCGTGTCCGCCGCCACTGTGACCTCCACCCCCGCTGTGTCCACCGCTGGCATGTCCACCGCTAGAGTGTCCGCTTCCGTGCGAACCACCAGAGCCTCCGTGCGAGGAGAAGCCGCGCGACCCGCCGCGGTTGCCGCTGGAGCCACCCGCGCGCGGCGCGGTTGCTCCGCGTCCAGCGAACCCTCGTTCGCCGCCGGAGAATCCCCGGTTGCCTGCGTAGGCTCGGGTACCTTCAGCGCCCCGGTTAACGGCTGCCCCGCGATTGCTGCCGGCGAAGCCGTGGGACGCGCCCGCGTAGCCCCGCGACGCGCCCGCATATCCGTGACGTGCGGCTGCGCCAAACCCGCGCGCTCCGAATGCGCCATGCGCGGAAGAGAATCCTCGATAATTTCCGTGCACAAACGCAGCGTGGTTATAAAACGCTCCGCCCCGGAAGGCATAAGGATGGCCGCCGAAAAAGATTCCACCGTGGAAGCCCCATCCGAGACCCCATCCATGCCATCCCCAGCCGAAGCCGAAGAACGGCGCGATCGGGAAGCCAAAGCCGAACGAAATGCGCGGGCCGCCAAATCCCCACCACGGATAGAACCCAGGCCACAGGCCTACGGGATATCCGTACACATACGCCGGGTTGTAAGAGGGCACATACACCACATCCGGATCAGCCGGCTGGATGTCTACATTCGGCCCTTGCTCGTACACGCGCTCTTGCGGCGTACTCTGCAGATTGCCCGCGTCGTAAGCCTTGTGACGCATGTATTGGATCGCCTGCATCACGTCATCCGCCTGGTTCTGATAGGCCTGGCCCAGCTCCGAGGTCCATGACAAATCCCTGTCCAAGTTCGCCAGCACGGTGGGAAACTCCACTAGAGACTTCACGCTCGGGTCCCAATCCTGCCGGTCCACTTCCTCGGCCAGATCCCGTCCCTTCAGCCCCGGGTTCTCCCGCGCCATCCGGTCTGCCTCTACAATCTGCGTCGGATACGCTGATGCGGCCAATATCTGCGCCACCAGCGCATCGGGATACAACGCAATCGGAGCTACCAGCTTATTCAACTGCTCCGGAGGCAAGCTTGTGTACTGCCGTTGATCCGGCCCCGTTGCAGGCGGTGGCGCTTGCGCCTGGTCCTGATATGTATCTTGATCTTGCGGCGATGGTGGCGCGACATCCTGAGGCGCGCCCTGGTCCGGCGCATTGTATTGCGGCCCAGTCTGCTCTGGCGCAGGTCCTTGATCCACCTGAGCCCGCACAGCCGCTGAGGGCTTGTCCATTGGCTGGTCCTGCGCTCCCAAAGAAGCGCCAGTCCCGAGTGCCATTGCGCTCGTCAACACCGCGGTAAGAAGCGTTTTGGATAGTTTGGTTTTCATATGGTCCCCACATTTCCTGTTACTAGATTGAACACCGGGAATCGGGGATAGTTCCGTTCTTTTGATTGACTTACAGCGGTTGATTTCAGCCAGGCAGTGGTGGATTTCGCCCACTAAATACGCTCGCGAAGGGGGCAAACTGTAGTTTTTCTAACTTACGGAAGCTACCCGATCGTTTTGACTGCGCGGTCACTGCATGTAATCGGAAAGCTTGGATCGCCGATTCGAGTGTGGTTACTGCGGCAGACCGACTTTGCGCACGAGTTCGGCAAACCGCGGATCGGAACGCAGAGGGTCGAGCTCGGGGTTCGTGTTCAAAGTAATGAGAAGCCAATCGTGTTCCTGATAGGCAGTATTAAGCCAATGGAAGGTCTGCGTTTTGTCCCCCAGTCCGGCATACAGTTCGGCAATTTCAAACGCCGAGAAGTAGCCAGTCTTCCGTTGTGCCTGCCGAAACGCAATGGCTTTGGTGAGCGCGCCTTTCCAGCCTGACGAACGAAACCCTTGTTCCATAGCGGCCGCGAAGTCGACATCGACCTGGTAGCCGGACAACCCGCCAAAGATCTTACGTTCCTCGATGACCTGCGGGTACATGAGTTTGCCCCAATACGCCTGGGCCAGGCAATCGTGCGCAATCGCGAAGGTTGGGTTCTCGTTCGCCAGCTTGCTGCAAATTGCGATGGCTTCGTCGAATTTTCCCGCCGAGACGCGCACACCTCCGACCACCCTGGTGATGACCGGAGACAGCGGATCGAGTTCGTGTGCAAGAGCGGCTTCCGCAAAGGCTTCCCGTTCTCGGCCGCCAATCTGGCCAATTTCGTCGCCGTACCACTGATGCGCTGTGGCATCGTTAGGGTCGAGGTCGAACGACTTCCTGAACTCAGCCTCTCCTCCGGCGAAATCCCAGTCGTACTGTATTTCGTTGCTGCCCAAAACGGCGTGAGGATGAGCCAAGGTCGGGTCCAATTCCAGCGCCTTGCGGGCGGCGGCGTTCGACTTGGGAAAGTCCTCGTTTTGATTACCGCCATAATTTGGCAGCACGGCATAGGCATCGGCCAGACCTGAATAGGCCAGAGCGTAGCCTGGATCCTTCGCGATGGCTTGATCGAAATAGGAGATAGCGGTCTGTAGGTCTCGAAACGTGCGCTTGTTCCAGGCGTAACGCCCTTTTAGATACAAAGAGTAAGCGTTCGCATCCTGCGTGCCTTGATTGATGACCTGCTGCCTGGCTGCGGGGCTAAGCGTGGAGCGCAACTTTCCTGCAATGTCGCTGGCGATTTGCTGCTGCAACGAGATGAGGTTGGCGCTCTTGCCGGTATAGCGGTGTCCCCAGATTTCGGTGTTGTCGCGAACATCGGTTAGCTCTGTACGTATTTCGATGGTGTCACCGTGCAGCTTCACTCGCCCGCTGACCACCACCACTACTCCGAGATTGCTGCCCGCGGTGCGCACCTCAACGTCCTTTCCCTTGTAGCGAAAGACCGAGTCGCGGGACCGCACCTTAAGCCGGGGAACATGGGCGAGGTTGCCAATCAACGATTCGGTGATGCCGTCGCTGAGATAGTCGGTGTTGGCATTTCCACGCTCGTTGGTAAACGGGAGCACGGCAATGGACTCCGGGCCAAGGTAGAGATCCTGGGTTTCCGCACTCGCCGGGTGACGGCTGGCGAGGGCTTTGTATTGGGGCCCGCTATGGCCGACAGAGAAATAGGTTACCAGCCCGCCGGCGAGCAGGAGGGGAACGATCCAGGCAGCCAGGCGAGACGGCGGCCAACTTCTTACGTCCGGGGCCGGCTGCGGAACTGGCTGGGGTGGAAATATCTGGGTTGGAAGAATCTGGACTGGAAGAACCTGGCCTGGAGTCTGGCTTGCGACCGGCAATGGCTGAATCGTGACCGCCCGTGCGAAGTCTCTCTGAGCATCGGCAACTTCCTGGGAAACCGGATCCTCGATGTCCAATTCCTCGCTTCGCCCCTTCAACCAGTCGGCTAATTCGTTGGTGTAGGCGAACACGCTCCCGCGGGCGCCGCCGGGGACACGGTGGGCGGGCAGGCCGCGCTCCTTCTCCCAGCGGCGAACGGTGCGTTCGTCGCGGCCGAAGAAGGCGGCGATTTCTTTCCAGGAATCGAGGCGGTGATCGGGGGTTTGACGCGCGGGGCTATCGCCCATCCTGTAATGCCCTTTAATGTCCGTTGTTGTCCGTTGCCGGAAACTGGCAGCGCCGGGCATTATACGTCGACACCGAAGGCAGCCAAAATCCCCCTTTCTGGCCAGCCTGCGGCCCATTTGGGCCATGCGAACGGAATATTGCGGTTGCCACGGAAATCTCGTTAAATCACGGCTTTGGAGGATCAAGATGTCCACGCACTGCCCCTTCGTCACAGTTCTGACTAAGACTTTTACTTTTTGCGCGCTGCTGATGTTGCTGGCAGCTCTTACTGGTACTTCCTCTGGGCAGACTCCTACGCCACCAACGTTTGTGAACGGGACCCTGGTGAACGGGGGTTCCGTGATCGCTAACTACAGCCCGATTGCCGTCCAGACGGTGACCACCGGCGACTTCAACGGGGACGGAAAGGCGGATCTGCTTACGCTGGACGACAACGGGAATACCGCCGGAGTGGGAATCATGCTGGGCAACGGTGATGGCACGTTCCAGCCAGTCGCTTCCATTACCACATTTCCGTGCACTTTAGAGGGCGGCCTGGTCACGGGCGACTTCAATAACGATGGTCATTTGGATTTCGCCGTGGTTTCCGGGACTAACGGAGGGGATTGCAACTTCAACCCGGGCACGCTCTGGATTTTTCTGGGCAACGGTGCCGGAGGCTTCACTTCGAAGGCTTCGTATGCCGAGCTGGGCGGTCCCGCTAACCATGACCTGGCCGGAGGACTGATAGCAGCTGATCTCCGCGGCAACGGCCATCTGGATCTGCTGGCGATCGACCCCAACAATGGTATCGACGTTTTTCTCGGGAATGGCGATGGAACGTTTGTGGTGCCGACTGCGGCGGTCGGGATTCCTGGTCCAGGCGCGTCCAATTCCGAGGCAGCGTGGGACGTCAACGATGATGGCAAGCTGGATCTGGTCGTCGCGTCGGAGAACAGTGGCGACGGCATCTATGTGCTCCTCGGCAACGGCGACGGCACTTTCCAGACTCCTGTGTTCTACCAGCAAGGGTCCAACTCGGGCGCAAATGCCGTCGCCATCGGGCAACTGATCAACGGCGACCATGGCGACGTAGTGATGGGAACGGGAAACGGTGCCTACGTCTACATCAACAATGGCGATGGCACGTTCAAGACGCCGGTACTCTATGGCCCGTCGTGGATCGATTATGTCGTGATCACCGATATCAATGGCGATAAGAAGAATGATCTGGTAGTGAGTTCCTACTCCTCTTCCGCGGTATGGACCATGCTGGGCGACGGTAAAGGCGGTTTCACGGCAGGAGAGTCATTCGCCACGGATGGGTATCCGAACAACGTGGTGGTCGCCGACTTTAATGGCGACAAGAAGCTGGATTTTGCCACGTCCAACACCTCCGGGCAGTGGATCACCCTGGGCTTTGGCAACGGCGACGGCACTTTCCGCAGCAGCCAGAGCTACGGCTACAGCTGGAACGCCGCCATCAACGCCATCGCCGCCGGGGATCTCAATGGCGACGGCAATCTGGACATCGTGCAGGGTGGCGGCGGAACCGGGGTTGGCATTACCGTGATGTTGGGAAGTTCGCACGGGGTGTTCGGGCCGGCTACCTCGGTAGCGGCCGGGTGCGGCGAGGCCAACCGCAGCGGCGTCAACTCGATCGACTTGGGCGACGTCAACGGGGATGGCAAGCTGGATGTGGTTGCCAACAGTCTCAACGATCCTTACAACTGCTTCGAAAACGTGATTGCGGTGCTGGAGGGCGAGGGCAACGGGAAATTCAAGGCCCCGGTCTACTATCCCACCGGGGTGACGGTGCAGTCCTACAACGTCACGTTGGCCGACCTCAGAGGTTTAAAGAAGCTGGACCTGGTGACCTCGAACGCAGATGGCAGCCTCAGCGTGCTGCTCAACAATGGCAAAGGCGTATACGGTACGGCCACGGTGATTGCCGCCGCCAGCGGAAACGGCTCGGGACAAATCGTGGTCGGGGACTTCAACAAAGATGGCAAACTCGACCTCGCGATCGCCAATTGGAACGGGCTGTCTGTTGACGTCCTGCTGGGAAACGGGGACGGAACGTTCCAGGCTCCGATCTCCAACTCCACGGGAGTGAACTCAAACGGGCTGGCTGTGGGCGACTTCAACAACGACGGCAACCTGGATCTGGCCGTGACCGGTCCGAACAACAACGGGACGCTGCAGATTCTTACAGGAAACGGCACGGGCATGTTCACGATGGGCGCCACGTACAAGTTCAACGCGTGGGTTCTGTGCTATCCCAGCGGTGGGACGAATCCATACTGGATTGGTGCCGGCGATCTCAATCAGGACGGCAAGACAGACTTGGCCATTGCCGTCCAGTACACCAGCTGCGGAACCGAATATAGCGGAGAACAGAGTTGGGGAGCGGCGCTGGTTTACACGGGCAACGGCGACGGAACCTTCAATTTGGATATCGGGCCGTGGATGGGCGGCGTGAACAACTCGGGCATCGTCCTGGGAGACTTTAACAACGACGGCATGCTGGACCTGGCCGTCGCCGGCAATGCGTCGTGGACGGGCCAAGAGTGGGTGACCATCATGCAGAACAGCACACGGCCGGTGAGTGTTTCGCCACTTGCCATCGGCTATACCACGAGAGCCGTAGGCGCCAGCGGCTCGGAAACTGTGGAGTTTACCAATGATGAAAGCACGGTGCTGGCGATCGGCAGCGTGACACTCGGAGGAACCGACCCGGGAGATTTCAGCGCCAAGTCGGCATGCGGCAGCGACGTGTTGCCGGGCGCCCGCTGCTTGATCACGGTCACTTTCAAACCCACAGCCACCGGCAGGCGGACGGCGACTTTGTCCATTAAAGATGGCGCCGGGACTCAAACCGTAGCGCTGGAAGGAGCCGGGGAAGCGACCGTCCTCAGTTTCAGTCCAACGAGTGGTGCGGTGGGAACGGTGGTGACGATTACTGGAACCGAGTTCACCGGCGCGAGCAAGGTAACGTTTGGAGGAGTAGCGGCTCCTACCTTCACCGTCAACTCCGCGACACAAATCACGGCGACTGTACCCACGGGAGCGAAGACCGGAAAGATCGGGATCACGACCAACGGAGTGACCGGGAGCAGCAAGACGAATTTCACGGTGAACTAAGCGCGAGGAACGAAGCATGAGCCGAGCTTCGGCCGTAGACCGGAGCTCGGCTACCACCGTCCAGAAGGCCAGTCTTCCCGACAACGAATAGCTGATGCGGGATGCGCTGAGGAGATGTTGTGGATCGAATTCCAATACTGGAAGTGCAGGGCATCAACTGACGGAGCGGAAAAATGCCACGGGAAATTCCTCGAACAAATTTGCGACTTTCAACGATTGACCGGCCAAGGATTGTCCGCCCGACTCTTCCTGAGTCATCACTTCATGGCCAGTAATCACACTCTGCCAACGGACCGAAGAATCCGCGGGCAATACCACTTCGGCGTCTTGCCAGTCTCGCTGGCTTCTGGCCGAGGACGCGACTTGCGAAAGCCATCGCGGCACTGCCACCAGCACCTGATTTCCATTCCTCCGGCGCATGAAGCAGACAACGTTTTGTCGGCGCTCTCCCTTTGTCACCAACGGCAGAAATTCACCCTCTTGGAAAAGTGCCGCATTCTCCCGCCGGAACCGAATCGCTTTCTGCACCAAGAACAACTTTATGCGCCCATCGTGCCAGTGTTCGAGCAGGTTGCCGATTAGGCCGGCGACATCAATGGTCTGCTCGCGCGCAAGGTGCTCCAGCAGCGCCGCGCGCCGCTCGAAGTCCACGGGCGCGCGATTATCAGGATCAACCAGCCGAAGATCCCACAGCTCGGAACCTTGGTAAAAATCAGCCACTCCCGGCGACCCAATCTTCAGCAGCATCTGGGCAAGGCTGTTCACCATTCCGTAATAAGCAATCTCGCTCTGAAATGGCCGAAAATCACCCAAGAAATCCTCCGCGGCAGGAGAGAGAATTCGCGCAACAAATTGTTGTAGCGCCTTCTCATGCAGCTGATTGGGGCGCGTCCACCGAGTATGAACCAT
>Ga0210398_10002577_pt1 | contig 17648 bp, 19 predicted proteins | sample IncBWC4OmetaG_FD_161047 | JGI IMG/M metagenome (GOLD analysis project Ga0210398, IMG submission 161047) | Forest soil microbial communities from Barre Woods Harvard Forest LTER site, Petersham, Massachusetts, United States - Inc-BW-C-4-O | ecosystem: Environmental > Terrestrial > Soil >... | reverse complement strand
CTCGGTTACCAGGAGGTGAGTGCCTTCAGCCACGCGTATAAGCGTTGGGCCGGACACACGCCCGCATATGAACGGTCTCAATACCTACGCTAGCACAGCGCGTTCAGAGACCGTAGTTTCGAGGCGCTAGCGGCTTGCGATCCGTTCGTGAACCTCGAAGCCAGGCGGCGCTCACGGCTTTCGGATCCCGGTTTTTTTGGGCCAGCATAGCCGTTAGACCAACGTCCAATGTCGGGGCTCGAGGGGATTGGTAGGCTTACGCTTTCTGCTACGACCTGACGGGTGCGGCATGACAATGGGATACTCGAGGCTCATTTCGTCTGGGAATGATTACGGTATCGGTGGGAAATCGATCCGCTTCACCGGGCAGCAATGGCGAGATTATGTGCCGATCCGCATATCGTCAACGCGGTGCATCTACCATGACTTGCCGCCTGGCAGCGCCGCGCTCCTGGTTAAGCGTGCGCACGAGTTTTCGGCTTTGCTGCCGCTCACCTGGGCGCAGCATCGCCTGTTTCACGCCATCAATGGTTTTCGCACACTCGGTGAGCTTGTCACGGCGTGTGGGACCACTAAAGGTGCGCAACGCGCGCTGCAGTTCTTCGAAACGCTTTATCACCACGATCACATCGTGTTCGATGCCTCGAAGGTAACAGGCGCCCAACGATGGCCGGTGATAAGCCGCTAATTCACTCGACCCGCGCAGGCTCATAATAGACCACGAGCCGTAGTTGGTTGCTCTGCAAGTGTTGCGGCCCCGCTTCGGAAACGTGCCCGTAGCGAGCCAGCAGTTTGAACGCCCTCCATTTGCCACTGTTTTGCTGCCATTGCAGGTTAGCGTCGTATTCGCGCTGGGCGTATTGTCTGACCAAATCGGGCGTGGAGCCCTGCACATATAACGCGTAGGCACTCAAGCTGCGCAGCGCGGGGAAGTTGTAGGCGGCGCGTGCCATCCAGGCAGTCTCCCCGCTGCGCTCAAAATTCTCGACCTGAACCGAGGTGTATCCGGGATTGCGACTCCACGGACTTTGCAGGTTCGTGCCCGTTTTACCCGCCGCCGTGTACGCGGCACTGATGAGTGCTCCGGCGAATGCCAATTCAATCTTTGTCCCGACCTGGCGGGCCGAGTACTCATGGCCGAGGAGCAGATTCTCGCCGACGCTATGTTGCTCGGTGTATTGCAGCGCCAATTTCAGGCGCAGCCGGTCGGTGAGCGCAAAGCTATCCTTGGCCTCGAAGTAGCCGATGTTGATGATGTCAGTGCTGTAGTAATCGATGCCGCCCAAAGACAAATCACCATTTTTATACAGAGCTCCGGCTACCGAGACGCCGCGCGAAACGCCTGCGGGCGCGCCGGCCGCCTCAGACATGGAGACAAACTCCTCCGAATTGCGCTGTTTGATTTTGTCCACGTAACCGCCGCCGAAGTGCCATGACGGCCCGTCGTCGACGCCCCCCAGGGTGCCCTGCACGATGGCGGCTTGGAAGGTATTGGGAGTCATACGCGAATCGAAACGGCTGATGAAAGGCGTATCGAAACCTTTGCGACCGATGCTGGCGTCCACGCCGTCAGCGACACGGATGTCAACGTAGGATTCGCCCAATACCGTGTAGCCACGCTGATCGGGCTGAAGCAGTCGAGTACCATCCTTGTCGGCGGGCGCATCGAGCGGTTGAGAGGTGTAGGCGGTCGCCCCGAACGCAAAGAGCTCGCGGAAATACCCTGTTTTCAAGCCGGCGGAGCCACCGAGTGCCCAGGCTTCACTGTGGCTGCCATTCAAGTTATCACTGCTGAAATAGAAGGTGCGCAGATCTCCGTAGAATTCTGTGTCGCGAAATGCCTGTCGGCGCTCCTCGCGCACGAGCGCCGCCTGGTCCCGCGGCTGGAAACTCAAATCCATCGAGGTCTGCCCCTGCTCAGTCGAGGTGGGCGTGGAATCTGCCTCATCGACCTCCTCTGCAGCCGGGGCCGAAACATTCACGCCAGCCGTCAGACAAAGAGTCCAAAAGGCGACGCGCACCCGTCGATTGCTCAAGTGCATTCAACAACCCCGCAATCGAGCGCAGCGCTGATGTCAGACTCCGCGCGCGACGCGGGCATCCTCCGGCTACGGTATTAACGGCATCGAGGTAATCAGCGTAGCGTGCAGTCTGTGGCCGCGATATTGCCCCTTAGCCGTAGAGGAAAGTTTGCGACGCCTAAAGCCTGCTGATGGCTTGTCGCGCTGTTCTCAACAAATCCCAAACGACTGCCGCTCCGAGAATGGCAAGTGAACCCACCAGCAGGGGTGGCAACGACACGGCGCCAACGCTAAAGAGCGAACACCCAATCCCCGCGATCACGGGAGTTTGATTGCCGCGTGGCTTATAGCTGTCTCGAGGCGGGTGTCGTAGTTGATTCAAATTGAGCGCGTCCTCTTAAGCAGCGCACTCATCTGACTCTGCACGCGTCTGGCTGACCATTGGACCATGGTCTTAAGCGTATTGGCGCCCGTTCACGATAACCCATGACGGAATGAATTGGCCTTTGGTCATATTGAGCGGCCCCCCGTTACTCACTAACGTGATGGCGCGGCAAGGATTCGCAAATTGCGGAGTCGAATAGACCGATCGCATAGAAGGTTGTCGTACGAACGTCGTTTCGAGCGTGTGTTCTCGGAACATTGGCATTAATCACGAGGTCCCGCAATTATGAATAAGGTTACAAGACTGTTGATCGCGCTCACATTTCCATTGTCGATCAGCTCATCGTTTGCAGCGGTCGATCCCGACAAACTGCCGCAGGTACCCTGCTCTTCTTTGCACTTCGGTGCCGCTTTCTTGGCCAAGTACCCCAAGGCGCCGGAAGCATGCCAGGACGCACGCGTCTACAAGGGCAAGCGATACGCGAAGTTTGAGGCCAAAGTTTATATTTCCAGCCCGCAATTCATGACCATTCAGATGCTGGATTCGACCGGCGCCACCGTCACGACCTTTAGCTTTAAGCCCGGCCCGGATCAGGGCGTGCACATGAATGGACAGCTGCGGAAATTTCACGATATGGCAGTCGGCGAGAAGCTGACCATCTGGGTGTCCGAAAAGCGCATGGCCGCGAGCGAATTGCCTGGGTCAACCACGCAATCCTGGGCGCTGCTCCCTCCATTGAGCTAAACGACTCGTCGTGCAGCTTTCCAGGAGACTCGGACTGCTGCACGGCCCCGGGGCGATAACGCACTTGGATGCGCGGAGTACGGCCTTACCTGAAGGCGATCTTTGCAATGAGGCAACGTGTTTCCCCGTTTTCGCAATTCCCGCCAGCGACACCACTCATCGATGTTAATCGGAAGGATATGACCATGAACAAGACCACTTCACGGGCAGTGCTCAGCGCCGCCGTACTTTTGATCCTTGGCACTGCGGGCTGCGCGACCCAACCGGCGTGCAATACCCCCAGCTGTGTGAACGATGCGAAGATTACCGAACGCGTGCAGCAAGACTTGGACGGCAGAGCCCAATTCGGACCGCCTCATTCGATCCGAGTTACCACAACTGACCAAGTGGTTTATCTGCACGGCCATGTTTCGAACAGCGCAATGAAACGCACGATCGAGGAGTTGGTCAGTTCCGATCCCGGGGTGATTAAAGTTGTGGACGCTATTGCGTTCGGCAACTAGTCGCCGCACGCTCAAGACCCATCGATTTCTATTCAAGCGATGTTGCGCCCCTCATCGAGGGGCAGCACTCATTGGCTTTGGCCGAGCCAGATCAAATCGCTGGCGACGCCGGCGATTTAAAACCTAGAGTCCCCACTTCGGCGGCGCTGGCAAACCCATCGTGTCGACTGCGACGGTTGTTTAAACTCTTCCACCAGGCTGGATTGCGCCACGCACAGCGTCCACCAAATCGCGTACGTCCAACGGTTTGCATAGATAGCTAGCCGCGCCCGCAGCGAGGCATTCCTCGCGTAGGTGCGGCGCATCGTGCGCCGTAATGATCACGATTGGGAATTGAGCGCCGGCGGTCTTCAGTGCCCGCTGAATTTCGATGCCTGATAATTCCGGCATTTGCAAATCGAGAACCAAGCAATCCGGTCGGTCGAAATGCCATGACTTCAAAAACTGATGGCCGGAGGAATAGCCGCGAGCTGGCAGCCCAGCCGCCCGCAGCACGCGTACGACGGCCTTACAAACCGATTCCTCATCGTCTACTACGGCGATCACAGGTTCGGCCTCACAAGGGGGGTTCTCGCGAACACAGGCCTCGTGGCGCCGCTCTGCCGCGCAAGATCATCATGGGATCCCTCGCTCCTCGATCGGCAAGGTAAGATGAAAGGCAGTGCCGCAGTCCGGCCGATTGGTTGCCCAGAGCTTGCCGCCGTGAGCGGCTACAATCGATTGGCTGATCGCCAGACCCAGGCCGAGGCCGTTCTCCTTGGTCGTAAAGAAAGGTTCGAATACTCGCTCCATTTGATCGGTGTCGATTCCCCTGCCACAGTCCAGGACCGATATTTGAATCCGTAGATCTTGTCGGAGCACCACGATTTCAATTTTGCGATCGCGCGCCGAATTCAAAATCATGGCATCGCAAGCATTGAGAACGAGATTGAGCAAGACCTGTTTCAGCTCGACCTCATTGCCTCGAACCGCCGGTATGTGTTCCTCGAGGCGGGTGTGGACCTGCACATTCCGTTCCATGAGTGTCCCACGCGCAAGAATCAAAACATCTTCGACCAGCGTCTCCATGGTCACGCGTTGAAACTGTGTTTCCGCCCTTATCAGCAACGCACGAAGACTGCTGATGATTTGTCCGGCGTGTTTATCGTCGCTGACGATTTCTTGCAGAATATCCTTCAGTTCCGCGTTATCGACCGGAACCCGATTAGCGAGTATCTGCGCGGCCTGCGCATTCGCCAGGATCGCGGTCAACGGCTGCTGCAATTCGTGAGCCAGTGCTCCGGAGAGTTCTCCGAGCAACGCCACCCGCGTCACATGAGTAAGTTTTTGCTGCAGCGTGAGCAATTCCGAGGCTGCGCGCTTGTCCTGACGCTCATCGACAACGTAGCCTGCGATGCGACGTAGCCTGTTTTGTGAATCGAAACAGCGCCGCGCCTTTAGGGTGACCCAATGTACAACTCGATCGGCGCCGATCCGAAGTTCGATTTCCTTCTCTTCCCTATGGCCGAGCGCGGCATCAATGACACCCAGGAAAGCGCCTTGATCTTCTCTGTGAATAGCACCGAGAAAAGCTGCGCGATCCAGTTGCGTGTTTTCCCCGAATCCAAGGATATGGCGCGCTTGCTGATTCGCCCAGACCTCGTCGGTGGAAAGATCGATACTCCAAAAGCCCAAACTGTTCATCGACGCAATCAGTGCGAGCTGCTCATCGCTCGATAACGCCAGCGGGTGCTTGGCGAGGTAGGGCTTGGGTGAGCGCTTTGAAAAGATCGATGTGAATATTTGCAGCATTGAGACCGTGAGCGCTCCGCCTCGAGAAACAGATACCTTCACGTATTCCACCCCTGCGCAAAGCCACCATTGATTTGATTGTTGTTACATGCGGCCTTCCCAAAGACACCGAACAGTTCAGCCACCATGATGGTTTCACCTCTTGCCCTAATACGGCGGCTTTGTCGGAATGAGGACTCGCGACGCCCTCGAGGTTCCATTCGCGAACTACTCAATGTCTGCGGATAACGACGCATCTGAATGCTAATCGCCGGTCACGCTACTGCCTATGTGGCTAAAGTCGCATACGCGTGGGTGCGGCAAATTGGATTATCAAAGCACGGTAGAATTCGCGATCCGGCTACTTCAAAAACGCTGAATTCCGCACTCCTTAAGGGGACGGGCGCGTTTGGAGTGCGCGGCTTTTCACCGATAAAGTCGGTGGCCTTAAGTCCCGAATTGCTTTCAACGCGAATCCACCCCCGGAGGGGCCGCGATGTTCCCGATTCTCTCGCGACTAAGCGTCGGCACCACGACTTTGCGCAGTGGGCGTCAACCAATCAAACGCAACCGAACTATTGCCCAGTGTCGGCTCAATGGCGATGCCGACACGTCCCGCAAGTTGCACCAACTCGGCTATCGAGCGCGCCTCCATCTTCGACATGACTCGTGCCCGGTGCACCTTGACCGTCTTCTCCCCGGTACCGAGATCCGCGGCAATTTGCTTATTGAGGCGACCTCGAATGACCTGTGTCATGACTTGCCGTTCACGCGGGGTAAGAGTCTCAAAGCGTTTTCGAATCGCGGTTCGAACGGCGCCGGCTACTCGCTGCAATGCATCGCGTCGCAGTGCTTGGTCCACCGCTGCGAACAGTTGCACGTTGTCGATTGGCTTGGTCAGAAAGTCAACCGCGCCTCCCTTCATCGCGTTGACTCCGACATGAACGTCACCCATGCCCGTCAGAAATATAATGGGCCAGCCGCAATTTAGTCTTTGCAATTCACTCTGCAGTTCCAGTCCACTCAGTCCCGGCAGACAAAAATCCAGCAGCAAACAGCCCGGCGCGCTCGCGTCACACTGTTCCAGAAAGCACTCCGCGGAGTCGAATGTCCGCACGGCGTAACCGCCCACGGACAAGATCCGCACTAGCGCGCCGCGAACCTCAGGCGAATCCTCGACGATGAAAACTGTAGGCACTTGACCACTCATGATTATTCTCCGCTCCTCCTGAGGCTTTCGCAGACTGCAAGGTCGAACCATCTTCGATGACCGTATCTACGCGGTTGAAGCAACCGGCGCATCCATTTTTAGTCGTTTTTCATTCCGAAAATATCGTCAAGTTAACACTGACAGTAGGTGAGGTGTCGCGCGATGTCAAGACATCAGCTGTATAAAAAGTGTACACGCGCGGCCGCGGGCTCATATTGTCGCAGGTGCATTATTTGAGCACGGTTTTATTGCAAATTGATGTGGCTTGCTCATATTTGCATTCCCTCCCACGTTACCAATCGCCCGCCCCATGCCTGGATACCGGCTTCGGCGTTCGGCCGTACACTGAGCGCGGCAACTCGGGCGAGCCTGAATCGACTCGAGCCATCGCAGCAGACAGGTGTGCTGCTGCGCCGATCGAGCTGGTGCTGATGCGCTCGCTTGATGGATTAGCACGTGACAAGAACAGGCCGCGCCGAGGTGTTCGGCGACGGCCCGCCGTTTCCCCGCTTTACTTGGAAACGGATTTCTTGAACATGCGATCGATCTTCTCGTTGATGGCTTCGATGGCGGTCGAGTTGGCCTGCGCGTTGCCGAGGGCTTGATTGGCAGTGGCTTGCGCGCCAGACGCGGCCGAAGCAGCAGATGCTGCCGCATGATTCGCGGCAGCGGCGTCGCTTAAAGCTTTTGAAGCATCCCCCTGCGCTTTGCTCACTTGCGACTTAAGGTCGTCAATTTGAGCTTGAATCGGCTTCAAGTCAGTACAACCTACGAACATCGTGAGGCAAGCCGGCACGACAAGTGTTTTGAGCGCTGTGGTTAAGGTCATATCAAGGTCCCTAAAGTTGTGATGGCGAACAGAGCTCCGGGCATTGGCTCTGGAGCGTTGCCAATGTGCGTTTTATGCCCGCCGCAATGTAGTGGACCTTGTGCCTATGGCGCCCGACTCAGCGGTACCGGCGTCCGGCGCTGCGCGCGGCAAGCCGCCTCCACCCAAGGTTACGGATGAACCCTTTCTCACTTTTGGCAGTGGACCTAAGACCACTATGTCGGCCGCACAGTCATGGTTATGTTTTAACGTCGCACTCGCACCTGGGTCTCTGAGTCTATGATTGTGAACGATCCGGTTAGCCTCAAGATATATGAGCATCTAAGGTGGCCTGCGAAGACGGCCGATCGCAATACACCATTTGCGCAGCCGAAACTCATCCGCGCGAGTCACTCGACTTCGCTGCGCATTTGCATTGCGGCGTTGCTTGTAGGAGGGCTCAGCGCCCAGATCAACGCTGCGGACGGACCTGCGTTCACCGGGCTGGCAGCCAGCGCGGATGATGCCGTCTCCGCAGTGACCAATCCCGCCGGGCTCACGCGCCTCCACCAGAGCGAGTGGGTGGCCGGTATCCAGACCTTCTATGCGAGTTCAGACTTTACGACAACCGCGCAGAGCACCGGCGGTGCCTCATCCGAGTCCGGCAGCACAGCGGTCGCCATACCGGCGCTCTATTATGCCCGTCCCATCACTCAGGACCTTACATTCGGAGCCTCACTCACCGTTCCCTCCGGTCTTGGCTCAAATCCGGGCGACAAGACCGCCACACGCTACTTGCTGGAGCAATGGTCCTTAGGCTACGCAAGTTTGACGCCCGCCGCGGGCTACCGCGTTAATGAGCATTTGTCCTTAGGTATCGGCGTGAATCTTAACTACACGCTGTACGACTACCAGACCGCGGTTTTCAACGGACCGGGCCAGCCCGATGGCAAGATGGAGCTGCGCGACAGCGTCTTTGGGGTGGGGTTTCAACTCGGGATGCTCTATGAGCTATCGCCGAGCTCTCGTGTAGGCCTGACTTATACGAGTAGCACCTCTTCTCGCTTCTCGAGCACCCCTGAGTTGTCCGGTCTCACGGCGCAACGCGAGGCGCTGTTGCCCGCAGGAATCCGCAGCCAAACCATCACACTGGAAAGTAAGTTCCCGCAACACGCCGGCATCGGCGTCTGGCATGAATTCGCCGACGGCAAATCCGCAACGCTCGACCTTTTGTGGGTTGATTTCAGTCAATTTGGTCTCTCCAGCGCCACGGTGGGAAGTGACGCGATCGAAGTCACCAATCAGCGCTACCAGGATATTTGGGCCGCCTCAACCGGATTGAAATGGCCCATCGACGATACGTGGGCTGTACGCTTCGGCGCTGCGTACGCGAGTTCCGGCATCGATACCGAAAACCGAAGTTTTGCCTTGCGCTTGGACCGAGTGATTGCCGCGGGTGCCGGGACCGAGTATCGCTGGGGCAAGAAGCGTTTGGTGGGGGTTAATCTCACTTATTATGATCTGGGCAGCGCGCCAGTCAATACGACCGTGCCACTCTTGGGTCCCTTGTCAGGAAAGTACTCGAGCAACTATGCGATTGGACTGGATATGACCTTGCGATGGTTCGACTAATGTCGATGCACTGAAGAGGTTTGGCTATGCAGTCGTTCGAGCTGTTTTACAGGAGTCTCTTTCGTAAGCGGTGACCGCTTCGGGCAGCGTGAAGAAGATGCGATCCGGTCCCAGACTATCGGCCAAAGAGGAACGCGCAACCATCTCCCAGGCCTGCGGATTCAAGGCGCTTAGCCACAGCGCCACTCCGCGCTCGCGCATTTTCTCTTCAGCTCGAATCAGCGTGCGCAGCGCGGTGTACTCGAAGTCAGGGATAGCGCTGCATTCCAAGATCACCACTCGGGGCTGCGCGTCTTGCACCAAAACCGCCATGCCTTCGCCGGCGTGGGGCGCGCTCGCAAATGTCATTCGGCCTTCGGTCTTCACAATTAGAAGACCCGGCAAGGTCACGTCATTGGGATGCTGCGTAGATCGCGGGCGAAATATATCAGTCCCGGGCTTGCGCCCCAGCGAGTAAACGGGAGGATGATTGGCCTGAAAGATCAGTGTGACTACTGAGATCACGATGGCGATCAAAATGCCCTCGAGCGTGCCGATGAGCACGACGCCGGCGCCGGTTATAAGTGCTAGAACAAACTCCGTACGTCTCACCGCCAAGATGGCGCGAAATTCTGCCAAGCTAAACAGCGGCGCTGCGGTAACCACAATAATCGCGGCCAGCGTTGCCTGCGGCAGCAACCCAAGGAGCGGGGATAAGAAGAGCAGGGTCGCCGCGACGACCGCCACGGTCGACAACGCTGCCACTTGGCTGCGGGCGCCGGCTTGTACATTGACCGCGGTCTGTGAGGCCCCTCCTCCCGCCGGGAATGCTTCGAAAACACTGCCCGCGAGATTCGCGACGCCCAGAGCAATCAACTCACGATTTGCGCTGGGACGGGGGTCATCGTGTCTGGCAAACACACGCGCAGCAGCAATCGACTCGGTAAAGGACATGAGCGCCAGCCCCAACGCGCCGGGCCATAAGAATTTAAACAAGGCAAGGTCCGGTAGTACGGGAGATGGCAACGCCGGCAGAATGGGACCCACGAGAGCGACGCCCACATTTCCAAGTCCCAGCAACGCTGTACCCGCCACGCCAATTGCGACAGCCACCAGCGGCGCTGGCGCGTGCGGTCGAAAATAATGCAACCCGATCAAGATTCCGAGGCTCACCGCAGAGACCACGATTGTCGCAACGTTCGCTTCGGGCAGAAGCTGCAGCGTCGCGAGCAAGTTGTGCAGTACATTGCCCTCGAGGATATGAACGCCGAGCAATTTCGGTAGCTGGCCTAAGAGCAATACCACGGCGATGCCCGCTTTGAATCCGGTGAGAATGGGATCCGAGATGAAGTTGGCCAAAAATCCGAGTCGCAGAACACCTGCGCTGACCAGAATGGCTCCCACCATGCATGTCAGGGCACACGCGTACGCTGTTCTCTGGGCGATATCCGCGCTCGGGAGCGCTTGCGTCAAGGCGGCCGCAGTTAAAATCGCCAGGGTACCGGTCGTGCTTACACTCAAGAGTCGGGAAGTTCCGAGCAGCGCGTAGATCAGCATGGGTACCAGCGCCACGTAAAGGCCCGCTTGAATGGGCAAACCGGCAATTCCCGCGTAGGCCATGGATTTTGGGATGACGACCGCCGCCGTTGTCAGCCCAGCCATTAAATCGCCGCGAAACCATTCTCTTTGATAGCCAGACAACAATGTGATCACGCGCACCGCTTACCTGCCCAACACGTTGGGTACAACATGCACCGCTATCAATTCGTTATCTATGGGACCTTCGGACCGGGCCGAGAGCTCTCAGAGTGTTGGGCGCGAAGTGGGACTTTGTACCAATTGATACCTCTGCTGACGGCGGCTAGTGTCTCCTCGCGAGCCCCGCCAGTTGCTGCGTTATTCCCCTCTGGTCGAGCGCGTATCGCTGGAAACAGATCGTCTTGTGTAACCCTTGAGCAATACGAGAATGCCCTCGACGCAAAATTTGGCAGAAAGATTACCCAGTGAGGCGCCTCTAGCGAAGGACGCTCCGGCAGTGCTAGGCCTGAAATTTCGCGCGAGCCACTACCTCAGAAAGGCCTATGTCATCTACTTGGTGATGAAGCATCCTGAATCGCCCTATCTGGCGAAAACGGTTGCTGCCTTAAGCGTCGGCTATCTTTTCAGCCCGATCCAGCTCATTCCCAGTTTTATCCCCGTGTTTGGTTGGCTAGACGACATTGCGGTGCTGTCGGCGGGAATGTGGTTGCTGAACAGGCTCACTCCAGAGTCGGTCATCCTGCAGTGCCGGGCGCAGGCGATCGCAAGAACCAAGGGGCATCCAGAAGTGGTTGCCCGTCAAGAAACGCGAACCTGGCGATTCCTGCAATGAAGTGTGAAACCCCCTAAAGGAGAAGAACGTGCAATTGAGCAAAGCCGCGATTGTTGCGATCAAAGCCGCCACGTTGGCAACGCTGGCCATGGCGACGGGCTGTGCCTCCAGTTCAATCAGTCATCGCCAGCCGATGGAAGCCCGTACCTTGGCGCGGCCGGCACGAGTCTGGGTGCGTGAATTCGCGGGCACCGCGATCGACGTACCTTCGGAGTCGAGTCTTGCTGGAGAGGGTTCGACCGACATCGCACCACAGAGCGCCGAGCAAATCGCCGAGGGGCGAAAATTAGGCGCGCAGATTGCTGCCGTACTCGTACGCGAGATCTCCGAGATGGGTATGCCCGCCTCTTTGGCTTCTGCTGGAGTACAGCCACAAATCAACGATCTTGTCATTGACGGCGCCATCCTCTCGATTGAGCAAGGCAGCGCCGCGAAGCGGGTAACCATCGGCTTCTCCGCTGGACAATCCGAGCTCAAGGTGGCCGTTGAAGGATTTCTGGTGACGCCGAGCGGACTGCAAAAGCTCGGATCAGGTGAGGTTCAGTCAGCCGGTAACAAAACACCGGGCTCGGCGATGGGACTTGCAGTGCTGATCGCGACCTCCAACCCAGCGGGCCTTATCGTCAGTACTGGGATGAAGGTTTATGGCGAGAAGAGCGGCAGCAATACGCTTGAGGGCCGAGCCAAAAAGATTGCTGAAGAAATTGGCGATGCGCTCAAAACGCGATTCCAGCAACAGGGGTGGATCGAGTCCTAGGGCTTGGTGAGCCGATACGGGATTCTTTAATATTGATAGAGAACGCTCAACCCGAAAGTTCGCGGCTTGTTGTACAGATCTTGCACATATCCCAATAATGAGGTCAGGTCGAACGCATAGATGCGATACCTTCGATCGGCCAGATTGTCGACCGTGCCAGCCACGTTCCAATGCTGATCCGCACTGCCCCAGCCCAGGCGCATACCGGCGACAGTGTGCCCATCCTCTCGGAGTGCCGGGGAATTGAGATTGTCGAAATATACGCTTGAACTGTTCGAAGCATCCAGTTGCGCGCTCATTTTGCCGCTCCAGGCACTCCACCAGTAGCGCGCCACACCGTTCATTGACCAGCGCGGCGCCAGCACCATGGCGCGATCACGTACGGCGCCGGACGCATCGGCCACGTTATGCGCGATCGCATCGAGGTACGCCAAGCCAAAGGACAAGTCCCAATTTGCGGCGGGCACGGCCTTGAGCTCGAGTTCCGCGCCCGTCGCCGTGGCATCGACGTTAAACAAGTATTGGTTGAGACCTTGAAAGACGAAGGCTTGGTAGCCTTTGTCCAGATAATGAAACAGCGCGCCATTCACAAACAGCTTGTGATCGAACCAGGCGCTTTTCACGCCCATCTCATAGTTCGTGAGTTGCTCTGGTTGCACGACATACTGAACCGTAGGGGGCGGACCGAAGCCGCTATTAAACGTCCCCGACTTCGGCGCCCTGGAGACGCCGCCGTACATCATGAGATCTTCGCTCGGCCGCCAGCGCAAATTGCCGAGAAAAGATATGCTTGTATCGACCAATTTCGCATTGTCGCCGATCGTGCTGGGGTCATAGACGATGCCACCGGGAACCACCCCATTTGAAAAACTCTGGTACATCACTTTTCTGTCATGCGTGGATCGCAACCCACCAGTCACCGTGAGGTCGGGTCTCAGGTCATACTCAACTTGGCCGAATCCTGCCCAGGACTTGGTATTCGGCTCGAAGGCCGTGTAAGAAGAAGGAGCACCGAAAAGGTCTTGCGCAATCGGCCCGAGCAGCTCCTGACTGCCGATCGTATCCAAACCGAGATAGAACAAACCGGCATCCGCGCGAACCCTTGGAAGGCTGTACTGCACATGAAACTCTTGGCTGAACTGCCGCGTATCGGACGCGTAGTGCGCAAAACAATAGTCCACCGGTGTGCTGTCACAGTCACCGATCATTCGTTTGTGAAACGCTTGGTAGTTCGAAATGGACGTAATGCGCACAGAATCTTCGAACCATTCAAAACGTGCGGTTGCTGACGTCGAGTCGGTATTAAGATACGGGCCGGCGCTAACATTGATCGATGAGACGCCGCTAGATCCTAGCACTGCGACATTTCTCATCGAGTTGTACGGCTCCAAGGCGGCAAGCGTGTCTGGAAGCAGAAAAGACGCGGCAAAACGATACGGATTTCCCCCATCATTGTCATTGGACCCATGCTCGATCGTCAGGCGTAGAAAGCTATTGCTGGTGAAATCAAACTGCAGCTGTGCGCGTTCCGCGGTCAAATCGAGAGCATCGCCGTCTTTCCCCAAGGGATTTAAATTCTGCTCCGTACCACTGTGCTGGTGATGGACGATCGAGAGCCGGCCCTTGACACCATCGATAAGCGAGTCGCTGATGGCTGCCTCGATGTTAACGTCATTGAATGAGCCCCCGCTGAGGCGAACGTACGCCTCCGGCGTGTCGGTGGGCGTTTTGGTGATGTATTGGATCAGGCCGGCGGTGGCATTGCGACCGAACAATGTGCCCTGCGGGCCCTTCAGAACTTCCGCCCTTTCTATATCGAATAGCTGGAAATCCAGCCCAGCGAGTGCTCCTTGGTAGACCTCGTCGATGTAAACCGCTGAAGGGCTTTCGTTGTAGTCCCGAAAATCGTTGAGCCCAATTCCGCGAATCGCTATATTGGGAATATTTCCCTCGCCGGCGATAGGGGCTGCCTGGAGGCCTGGCGTGAAAGCGGCCAGATCTGTACTTCTCTCCAGGCCGAGCGAACGGAGCTCATCACCCGAGAAAGCGGTGATGGCGATCGGCGTGGCTTGGAGCGGCTCCTCACGTCTTTGCGCAGTCACCGTGATGAATTGTATTCCCGTGACTGCGTCAACTTCGGGAGTTGGCACAGTGGAGTCTCCCAACGCGTGTGCGGCGGACCACACGCAAGCGAAAAATAGCAGCGCTGTTCGGGCTCCCTGAGATCGCATCCGTACCCCTCCTCCTCCCTGACCCGCATATTCTCGCGCTCGTGACTGCAAGCATACCGTCGCCAAGGCCTGGCGTTTGCGCCCATAGGGGAGTATCGCTTACAGTGCATCGCACCCAGCCTGTCAAATATACTGCAATGACGCTTTCAGTGATGTAGGGGACTCTGTTCTCAAGCACAAATGTAAAGGCAACGGTTTCATGATGCCCCCCACGACTAGAGAGGTTATCGCGAGATCATGGCCGTGACATTAGCTCATCGCCGCATTTTGGTTTTTCTGGCATCGCTTGCCATGCTCGCGCCGCTCGCCACGACCGCAGCGGAGACTAAGCAGATACTTTTGTTGCATTCATTCGGGCGCGGGATCGCGCCTTGGGATGCCATTGTTGCCTCATTTAGAACCGAGTTAGCGCGCGCCTCTGAAAACCCGGTTGCCGTCTACGAGGTCTCGCTCGAAGCAGGACAAGCGCCACCCTCGAAAGATCAGCAGCCTTTCCTAGCACTGCTGCGCTACCGCTTTGCCGATGTACCGCCCGCAGCTGTGGTGTTAATTGGTAGGCCGGCAGCAAATTTCTATCTCGACAATCGAGACAAATTATTTCCCGGCGCGCCGGTCATCATCAGTGGCCTGGACCTCGAATATGCCCCGGCAGTCCCCCTCCGCGGCGGCGACTTTGTGGTTGCTTCTCACGACATGACCGCTCAGATAGTCGAGAACATTTTGCAGCTTTTGCCGGAGACGAAGAGGATAGAAGTGATCTCTGGAGACTCGCCCCTGGAGCGCAGTTGGATTAATGAGGGCAAAGAGACGTTTAAGCCATTTGAGGGTCGGGTGACTTTCGATCGCCTCAACGATCTGTCCTTTGAACAAATGCTCCAACGTCTTGCCCATCTTCCCCCGCACACGGCAATCTTCTATTTTCCTTTGATCAAAGACGCAGCGGGTGTGCCGCGTGATCAACTGAGCGGTTTGGCGAGCATGGCCGAAGTATCCCAGGCGCCGATTTTTGGGTACTTCGCCAGCGAGCTGGGTCACGGCGTTGTCGGGGGGCCTACTGAGTCGGAGGCAGACGAGGGCTTGCTGTTGGCTAGCGCAACGGTACGCGCGTTGCGCGGTCCGCGCGCGGCGACGCCCACAATTGAGACCGTCAGCCCGGAACCCCCTGTGTATGACTGGCGCGTTCTCAATCGCTGGCACATCGACCCGACGCATTTGCCCGCAAACAGAACCATTCGATTTCGTCCACCCTCGCTTTGGGAGGAACATCGCGCGCTGATCATGGCGGCTTTGGCCGTTTTTGCGGTTCAAGCGGCCTTGTTGATCGGCCTTCTTTGGCAACGGATACGCCGCCGGCGCGCTGAGGAAGCTGCGCATACCTTGAGCGGTCGTCTCATTGACGCGCATGAGGATGAGAGACGCCGCTTAGCGCGCGAACTGCACGATGACATCACACAGCGGCTCGCTAGCTTGGCGATTTCGGCTGCGAAACTTTCCGGCGCCGATGCGCAACCCGCGGCTGTTGATATCTCTCGCTCCATTCGCAAAGAACTCGTGCAGCTCAGCGAAGATGTACACGGCCTCTCCTACCGACTGCATCCATCGGTACTCGACGACCTCGGACTTGAGGAGGCGATTAAAGCGGAATGTGAGCGAGTCGAGCGGATAGATGGAGTACGGGTCAAACTCGACGCGGACATACCACGGCAAAGCATCCCCAAGGATGCGGCTTTAGGTATTTATCGTGTGGCCCAGGAGGCGCTACGCAATATTGGCCGCCACGCCAAAGCCAGTGTCGTCCAGCTTTCGGTTACATTAAAAGACAACGGGCTTCGCCTTACAGTCACCGACGATGGAACGGGGTTTGAGCCCGCACTGCAAGCTCGACGACTGAGGCCAAGCCTCGGTCACGCCAGCATGCGAGAGCGGATGAGGCTGCTCGGGGGCGAGCTCGAAATCCGAAGTAGCCCGGGTGCAGGCACAACCGTCCTTGCCTGGGTTCCCATTGCGAAGTCAACCGCATGAGTCGCGTGAGGGTTTTGCTTGCGGATGACCATCGGATCGTTGCCGAGGGCCTAAGAAGTCTTCTCATCGCCGAGTTTGATCTTGTCGATGTGGTCGAAGATGGGCGCGCGATGGTCGCTTCGGCCAAGGCGCTGCGGCCTGACGTGATTGTTGCCGACATAACGATGCCCCACCTGAATGGCATCGAGGCGCTGCAAGAAATCGAGAAGTTCGACCCAGACGTGCGGGTCGTCTTTCTTACCATGCACCGCGACGTCGCGTATGCACGCCGCGCGATCGAGGCTGGAGCCGTTGGATTTGTGCTCAAACATTCAGCACCCGAAGAGCTGGTTCTCGCGGTACGAGCCGCCGCCCAAGGCCGCACGTTCATCACGTCCGAACTCGCCGCCGAAGTACTCGAGGCATTGAGGCAGAACCCTGCGGACTCACCGGATCCAGTAGCGACCCTGACGCTTCGACAGCGCCAAATTCTCCGGTTACTGGTCGATGGTCTAACCGCCAAGGAAATTGCCTCGCGGCTGACCATCTCCCCTCGCACTGTCGAATTCCACAAATACCGCATGGTGGAACTTCTCGGGTTAAAAGGCAGCGCTGAACTGCTTCACTTCGCCATCAAGCACGGCATTACGGGGCCCTGAAGCCAGCACGCCGGTAATTTCCTCACTTTGCACCGGTATTTTTACCAGGCTACCTTTCAAAGCAGCGCCGATAAGCTGAAATCCAAGGATCTTCAAAAACGGATATCGGATGTCTGCAACTTCGGCCGCCACAGTACTCCTCGCGGATAGACATCATGGTCTATACCAGGGAATACGGGGTCTCCTAGAAACCACTTTCGGCAAGGTCTTTCTTGTCACCGATAGGGCGTCCTTAATGGAAGGCGCCATGCGTCTGCAGCCTGCCGTGATAGTGCTGGATCTCTCCTACGCAGAGGGCGACTTGGTCGGTCTGATCGGCGAACTGCGACGCAATACGCCGGCAACCAAATTGCTACTGCTGAGTGTCCACGATGAATCGGCAATTATTGAATCTGCGAAGCTCGCGGGCGCAGATGGCCTCGTCATGAAACACGCTATCGCTACCGATCTTATGGTTGCAATAGACCATGTAATGCTAGGAGGCCGCTTATTTCCAACGCGCTCAAGCTATGAAAGGCAAGACCGCGGTCACTCGCGAAATGGTTACTCATAAAAAATTCACAGCTGCCTGACGCAG
>Ga0210398_10002574_pt1 | contig 17655 bp, 15 predicted proteins | sample IncBWC4OmetaG_FD_161047 | JGI IMG/M metagenome (GOLD analysis project Ga0210398, IMG submission 161047) | Forest soil microbial communities from Barre Woods Harvard Forest LTER site, Petersham, Massachusetts, United States - Inc-BW-C-4-O | ecosystem: Environmental > Terrestrial > Soil >... | reverse complement strand
GGCGTCGTCGGGCTGCTGCGACGCACCGCAACGCTATGGAAAGTGCGCCACGGCGCCGCTTGCGCTAACCCTCTGAAACTGCAGCGCGAGCGCATCGACGGCACGACCTTTGCTTATTCCCCCAGGCCTGCATCGCGGTGCTTTCGCTTGCCACCGTCGCAGGTTTCGGAAATGGACGACTGAGCTGGTTTGCGCCGGCTGGGGGAGGTTTGTGCCTTGAAAACGCTGCGGCTGTTGCAACATGTCCTGCCGGTGTTGGGTGTCACATGGTTGCTGTGCGGATGTAACGACCAGGGGTCGAGTGCTGCGACCAGCGTGCCAGGTGCCGTGCAGAAGGTCAGCAGTAATGCGACGCTCAGCTGGGAGGCGCCGACTGCGAACACCAACGGCAGCGCGCTCACGGATCTTGCGGGCTACCGCATCTACTACGGCTCGAATCCCTCTAAGCTCGATCAGAGCGTGCAGATCAAGACCGTGGGCATGCAGACCTACGTGCTCGACAATCTGACCGCCGGCACCTGGTACTTCGCTATCATGGCGGTGACTAGTGCGGGCACGGAGAGCGCCCTGTCGAATGTCGTCAGCCTGACGATCGGATAGACGCACGTCGACTGCAGACGGCTCGCGCTCTCCCGGGACACGCGCGCTACCGGGAGAGTTCGCTGTGAAGGCTTCCTTGCGTCCTTGGCTGATCTTGGCGCTGGCCTGTGCGATCGCACTGATCTGCTGGCCCAGCAGCGTCATTTTCTACCGCAAGTGGACTGATGCGGCCAGTCTCACCTACACGCACGGCCCGCTCATCCTGCTGATCTGCTGCGTGCTGGTATTCCGCGCGCGCCGCGCCATCGCGGCCGCGTCGGTGCGGCCCTGCGTGCCGGCACTGCTGGCGCTGGCAGTGGCGATGCTGGCGTGGCTGGTGTTCTATCGCGCCGGCGTCGAAGGCCTCGAAGTACCGATGCTGCCGCTCATCTTCTGGCTGGCAGTCACCGGGGCGTGGGGCTGGCAAGTGGGCCGGCTGCTGTTGTTCCCGACCGCCTTCTTCTATTTCGCGGTGCCCGCCTGGCACGACCGCCTGCTGCAGGAGCTGACGGTGCTGGCGATGCGCGGCCTGCTCGGCGTGACCGGACCGCCGGCCATCTTCGTCGGTGATGACATCTACATTCCCAACGGCGCCTTCCGCATCGAGGAGGGCTGCAGCGGGCTGCACTTCATGATCGTCGGCCTTGCGGTCGCGGCGCTCTACGGTGAGCAACAGCGCGACAGCTGGCCGGTACGTCTCAAGCTATTGCTGCTGATGGCGCTGCTCGCATTGTTGGCCAACTGGGTGCGTGTTTATACCGTGATCGAGGCGGGTTATCTCACCAACATGCAGAGTTATCTGGTGCGTGTCAGTCACTATGGCTTCGGCTGGTGCGTGTTTGCGGTGGCGCTGTTCCTGTTCTTCTGGCTCGCGCGCTGGTTCGAGCCGCCGCTCGAGGAACCCGCGCCGCAGCCACTGACGCCGGGCAGCGCTGCCGGCCGCGCTGAGCTGATCGGGCTCGGCAGCGCACTTGCCATCCTGCTCGCACTGCCGGCGGCGAACCTCGGCCTGCGCGCGCTGCATCCAGACACCGCTAAGCTCAGCGTACCCAGCCTAGGGCCACCGCCCGCGTGGCGCGCTCTGGCGGAGGCGCGCTCGAACTGGCAGCCGGTGTTCCCGGGTGCCGATCAAGAGCGGCGCGTCAGCTTTGCCGACCCGAACGGTGAAACCGTTGAAGTACTCGCGGTCGCTTATCGCACCCAGCGCCGCGGCGCACAACTCGTCGGCCAGGCCAGTTCGCTCATCGGCGACAACCTGGAGGTGCAGGGCGAGCAGGTGGTCAGCAGCGCTGGCGGCAGTTTCCTCGAGACCGAAGTGGTCGATCAGACGCGTGCGCGCGCGCTCATCTGGTCGCGTTACCAGGTGGGCGAGCACGAATTGCTGGCGCCACGCCTGCAGCAGCTGTGGTACGGGGTGAACGCGCTGGTGTGGTCACCGCCTTCCAGGCTGTTGGCGTTGCGCACTGCCTGTAACGGCGACTGCGACGATGCGCGGCGCGTGCTGCGCGCCTTTGTCGCGCACGGCGCGGCGCCCTGACGCCGCTTCATCCCCGGCTAGCCCGCGGACCTTACATATGTTGGGACGCGGCCGCGCCAGCGCGCGCCCAAGCAGCCGCGTCAGCAACTTTGCGCGCATTCGCTCGCCGCGACGCACGAAGACCGCTAAGCTTGCATGTCGTAACAGGGCGACGGTCCGGCATGTATGCGGAAACGGTCGCACAGCGTTAAAAACAACATATGCAGTCTGTGACTCGCCCCATGATGAAGGGGGCAGCCAAGCCCGATGAGCGGAACAGGCCGGCCGTAGCCGCTTCTGGTAGGCTCAACTTTTGGATTCAGGAATCGCAATGGGACGTGCGCTCGTACTGATGCTGGCCGGCTGGCTGGCCATTGGTCCTCTGATCAGCAGTTGCGCTTCCAGCGCCCCGCAACTGGAACCGGCGGCAACCACACCGGCCCAGGCGAGCGCCAAGTCGGTGGACAGCAATTACATCATCGGCCCGGGCGATTCGCTCGAAGTGTTCGTGTGGCGTAATCCCGAGCTGTCGGTGACCGTGCCGGTGCGCCCGGACGGCAAGATTTCCACCCCCCTGGTCGAAGACATGGTGGCGGTCGGCAAGACCGCGCCGCAGCTGGCGCGCGACATGGAAAAGGTGCTCGCGGAGTATGTGCGCTCGCCCAAAGTGAATATCATCGTCACCGTGCCGACGAGCACCTTCAGCCAGGTGAAGATCGTCGGCCAGGTGCAGCACCCTATGGCGCTGCCCTACCGTGAGGGTATGACGGTGCTGGATGCGCTGCTCGCGGTCGGCGGGCTCACGCAGTTTGCCTCCGGCAATCGCGCGCGTATCGTGCGTATGGACAAGGGACAGGAAACAGTCATCCACGTGAAGCTGAGCGACTTGCTCAACAGTGGTGACGTACATGAGAACGTTGCGCTGAAGCCCGGCGATGTGCTGGTCGTGCCGCAATCGTTGTTCTAGGGAACATGGAACACGCACTCGATTTCATCCTGCAGCAGGTCCGCGGCATCTGGCGCTACCGCGGCGTCGGCATGCTGGTCGCGTGGCTGCTGTGCCTCACCGGCTGGCTGGTCGTGCTGGCGCTGCCGGACACCTACAGCGCCTGGGCGCGCGTTTATGTCGATACCCGCACACGTCTCGGCCAGGTCACCGAGGGCATCGCGGTCGAGTCCAATATCGCCTCCCAGGCCGAGGCGGTGCGCGAGGCGCTGCTCGGCGGCCCGCAGCTGCAGAAAGTCGCGAGCCTGGCGATTCCGCGCTATGCCAACGCCTCACCCGAGGACCAGGCCGACATCGTCGACGGACTGCGCACGCGCCTGCAGGTGGAGGCCGCCAGTGACCGCGTCGGTCCGCCGGGACCGAAGAATCAGAACGTGCCGGCGGACCTCTACACCATCACCTACACCGACCGGAACCGCCAGACCGCCCATCGCGTGGTCGATCAGCTGTTGCGGCTGTTTCTCGCCAACTCGCTGGGCGGCACGCAGGAGGGTTCCGAGCAGGCGCAGCAATTTCTGGTGCAGCAGATCGGCGACTACGAGAAGAAGCTCGCCGCCGGCGAGCAGCGTCTCGCGGACTTCAAGCGTCAGTACGCCGGCCTGGTGCCGGGTGCCACCGGAGGTGATTACTTCCAGCGCTTGAACAGCGAGAGCGATGAACTCGACAAAGACCGCCTGATGCTCACCATGGCCGAGCAGAAGCGCGACGAGCTGCGCCGCCAGCTGACCAGCGAGCAGCCACTGCTCGGCTCCAGCCCCATCGGCAACAGCAATGGCGGTGCACTCGATACCGCCGGCACCATCCGCGAGACGCAGGCGCGCCTCGATGAGTTGCTGCTGAAGTACACCGACCAGTATCCGGACGTGATTGCCGCGCGCCGTTCGCTCGAGGAGCTGAAACAGCGCCAGAAAGTGGAGATCGAGGCAGTGCGGCGCGGCGATCCGGCGGCGATTGCCGCGACCGGATTGGCGGCGAATCCGGTCTACCAGGGCATGAAGCTGCAGCTGAGCCAGATCGACGTAGAGGTCGCCGCGGCCCGTCAGCAGGTCGCCGACGAGGAAGCCAAGATCGCTGCGCAGCGCAAAATGATCAACACGGCGCCGCAGGTCGAAGCGCAATTCGAGCAGCTCAACCGCGATTACAACGTCACGCGCACCGAGTACCAGGCGCTGGTCGATCGACTGAGCCGCGCCAAGCTATCGGACAAGGCTGATGCCACCGGCGTGGTGCGCTTCGAGGTGGTCGACCCGCCTACCGGCAAGGAAGAACCGGTCTCCCCCAACCGCCTGGCGCTGATCTTCATGGTGCTGGCCGGCGGGCTGGGCGCGGGAATCGGCGTGGCGTTCCTGTTGCATCAGCTGCGGCCGGTGTTCACCTCGACGCGCCAGCTCACCGATCTGACTCAGCTGCCGGTGCTCGGCAGCGTCAACATGACCTGGCCGGAGCGGCACAAGGCACGCGGGCGCCGCGCCGTCTGGGCCTATTCCCTCAGTGCCGCCGTGCTGGTGCTGGTGGCGGTACTGGTGCTGCTGACGGATGACATCACCTCACATTTCCTGCATGGACTGATCGCGTGAGCGTCATTGAAAATGCCCTGAAGCGTCTGCAGGGACAGCGGCCCGCGGCCACCGAAGCGGTGGCCGTCGAGGACAACAAGGCTTACGGCACGGTGGCGCACGCAGGCGCCGCGCGCCGTCGTGAAGCCAACGGCGTCGAGGCGCCCGCGACCGGCCGCATCATCAAGATCGACCAGGACGCGCTGCGCGCCGCGGGTCTCCTGCCGCCCGCGCACCAGGAGCATGAGCTGGCGCAGCAGTATCGCCGCATCAAACGGCCCTTGATCAACGCGGCGCTCGGCCGCGGCGTTGCGCCGCTGCCGCAGGGCAACCTGCTGATGATGACCAGCGCGGTGCCCGGCGAGGGCAAGACCTTCATGTCGCTGAACCTCGCCTTTAGCATGCGTCTGGAAGAGGACATCACGGTGCTGCTGGTCGACGGTGACGTCGTCAACCCGCGCATCAGCCAGATCCTCGGCGCGGACAAGGAGCCCGGGCTTCTCGATCTGGTCAAGGATCCGAGCCGCTCGACGGAATCAGTGATCCTGCCGACCGATGTGCCGGGCCTGGCGTTTCTGCCTGCCGGCCGCCAGGACGCCAATGCCACCGAGCTGCTCGCCAGTTCGCGCATGTACGAGGTGGTGTCGAAGCTCGGCAGCGAGGATCCGGCACGCATCGTGCTGTTTGACTCGGCGCCGCTCCTGGTCACCACCGAGTCGCAGGCGCTGGCGCAGTTCGTCGGGCAGATCCTGCTCGTGGTGCGAGCGGATCAGACGCCCCAGCGCGTCGTCTTTGATGCGCTGCAGACGCTGGCCGAAGGCAAGAGCGTCTCCCTCGTGCTCAACCAGAACCTGCACCGCCTGCACTCCGGATACTACGAGCAATACGGAGCCTAACTTCGCACGGGGCGGATAGCTGAGCCACGCGGAAGGGGCGTGCCATATGAATATGCGACCGGGAAAATCCGGGTTACGCCGCTTGCACTGCGGCGGAGTCGCGCTGTGGCTGAGCGCAGCGGCGCTGCCGGCGGCCGCCCAGGTCGGTCCCATCACCAGTCAGGCGCTGTTCTTCGACCAGGCGCAGAACGCGCACGTGGGCAATTACCTGGCGGCCGAAGCCGGCATGATTTACACCGACAACGCGCAGTTGACGCCGGATGGCACCGGCTCAGGCATCGGTCTGATCGGCCTGGTCGGCGATTTGCGCCACGAAGGCAGCCGCCTGGACTATCAGCTCGACTCCGATATCGCGGTGGCGCGCTATACCGACGGGGACTATTCCACCGAAGTCGCCGGCTACCTCGACGGCTTGGCCGATTTCAAGATTGTGCCGGGATTGTTCTACTGGTCGGCGCGTGAAACCTACAGCCAGCAGGAACTGAATCCGTTCCTGCCGCCGACACCTGAGAACCTGGAAAACATCAATAACCTCTCGACCGGGCCGCGCCTGATACTGCGACCGACGCTGCGCACGACGATCTCGCTCGATGCGCAGTATGCGTACATCTACACCACCTCGCCCTCATCGCTGTACCTCAATCTGAACAGCTCGCGCTACAGCGGCGATCTCAGTCTGGAACGCGCGTTCAGCAATGCCGCGAGCGCCTATGTCACCGGCAGCGTGCAACGCGTCCTCTTCAACGACACTACGACGCTGGTGCCGACGGACACGGTCATCGGCATCATCGAGCAGCCCCAGACCATCAATGACGACTACACCCTGAGTCAGGCAGTGGTGGGCTACCGCCTCACCAACACCCGCACCGTGTTAGATCTCTCCGGGGGTGCTACTGCGCTGCGCCTTAACAATGAAACGCTGCACGGCGGCACCTGGAACCTGAGCCTGGCGCGCGTGCTCACGCCCTCGCAGCGCCTGACTCTGCGCGCCTCACAGGAGCTGACCGATGCGGTGGGGCAGCTGCGCCAGAACCTGGCCCAGCCCGTGCCCAGCATCACCGCCGAGCGCCTGGCGAACGGTGATCCGTTCACGAGTCGCCAGTATGGTATCGACTGGCGTTTTGAGGGGCCGCGTACCTCATTCGAACTCGGTGCGCTTCAATACACAGATCACTACGTGGAAAACTCAACCAACGACGTGACCTCAAAGTTTGTCAGCGCTCTGGCGGCACGGCAACTCAACCCGGTACTCAACTGGGATATCGGCATCCGTTACGAGCATCAGAGCTATCAGACCGGCACCATCAATACCACCAGCGAGATTACCAATCTGCGCTGGCAGGTCGGTCGCAAGGTCGAGCTGCGTTTCCTGTACGCTCACTCCAACCAGAACGCTCACTCCAACCAGTCCCCCATCGACTACGTCGACAATCAGGTGGGCGTGATCGTGTCCTACGCGCTGGTCGGCACGCGTGAGCCCCTCGGCGCTACGCCGGCGCTCTCGCCCTCGATGTCGCCCCTGTCCCCCCTGAGCACTCTTCCGCCGCTGCGGTAACCGGCATGCATCGACACTAAGGACTGACGGGGATGTCCAGCACGGCCGCCGACCGGACGCTGACACTGCGCAGCTGGAGTCTCGCCGAATGGCTCGGCAGCGAACAGATCTGGGATAACCTGCTGGCGCGCTCCAACGCCGATCCGCTGTTTCTGTCGTGGGAATGGCTCACGCAGTGGTGGCACTGCTTCAGCGGCCAGCTCGGGGCATCGAGCGATATCCGCGCCTTCTATCGCGGGCCCGAGCTGGTCGGCATCGCGCCGCTCTACCGCCGTCGCATGGTTCGCAGCGGCCTGATGCCGGTGAACTCCGTCCAGTTGATCGGCCTGTCGTGGCGCGATCCGGCACCGCTCATGTCCGAATATCTCGATGTGATTGCCGTGCAGGGCGAGGCCGATGCCGTACGCCAGGCCTGCGCCGGCGCATTGCAGCAGGAGCGGCTGTGGACAGAGTCGGTCATCGGCTTTACCGCGGCGGGGAGCCAATGGCGTGATGCTTTTGCACCCTGCCGCGGCCGGCAGTACATCCGCGAGGTAGACCATTCGGTGAGCTATCAGGCGGACCTCACTCACGGCTTCGCCACCTACCTCGGTGACCTCGGGCAGTCGACCCGGCGCAGCATCTGGCATCTGCGTCGCCGGCTGGCCGAGCACGGCAGCGTGCGCTTCGAGCTCTTGGGCGCGCAGCAGATCGAGGATGGCGTGAGCCATCTCAACCGCCTGCATGAACTGCGCTGGGAACGGCCGGCCTTTACCGGACCGCGCCTGCTGTTCCAGGCGAATATCGCCGATCGCCTGAGCGCGCGCGGCGAACTGGCAGTGTCGCGGCTTCGAGTCGGTGATGAAATCGTGTCGGTGCTTTACGACATCCGCAAAGGCGAGCGTCAGTACAACATCAGCATGGGATTCAACCCGGCGTTCAGCAGCCGCTTTTCCCTGGGACTGATCCATCTCGGCTATGCCATGGAGGCGGCCGCGGAACGCGGCGTGAAGACCTATGATTTCCTCGCTGGCTCAGGACGCAGCCGCGACTACAAGCGTCATCTGAGCCAGACCCACCGTGAGCTGAGCTGCCTGCAGGTGTTGCGCGGGCCCTTGCTGCCCTCGCTTTATCGCTGGCGCGACCGGGTGCGCAAGCCGCGGCCGAATTAAGACAAATCCGCGCAGCACCCCTGATCAAGTGTGATCGAGATCACACTGTGGCCCGCGGCTGACTTTACACGATGGTGTAAAGTTCCTCTGTAAGCTCGTCCATCCTAAAGAGAAATCCCAGCGTCCCATGCGCGTCCGCATCCTCGGACAATACGTACCGACCTCGCTGGCCGTGCTCGCGATCGTCGAGGCGATGCTCGCCTTCGTCGCGCTATATGCGGCGGTCTGTATTCGCTTCCAGATCGGCGTGGGCGAGCTGCACGCGCTCGAGCACACCTTTGGTCCGTTGTGGCCGCGGGGTGCGGCGTTCAGCGCCATCGTGGTCACCTGTCTGCTCGCGTTCGGACTTTACAGCTCACGCCAGCGCGCGCAGCTCACCGGCATCTTCGTGCGGGTGGCGGCGGCACTGGTGGTGGCGGCCTGCACCATCGCCGCGGTCTTCTACGTGGTCAAGGTGCTGCAGGTGGGACGCGGCATCACGGGCCTCGCGGTGACACTCACCGGGGCGGCGCTGCTGGTCTCGCGTGTGGTCTTCGGGCGCGCGGTCGATGAAGACATTTTCAAGCGCAGGGTCCTGGTCTATGGGGCTGGTGCCGCTGCCTCCGCCATCGCCAACCTGCGCCGCTCATCCGACCGGCGCGGCTTTCTGCTGGCCGGGTTCGTGCCGCCCAGCGGCGAGACGCGTGCAGTACCGGAGGATCGCATCCTGCCGAATGAGGGTGATCTGCGCCTGTTGTGCGAGCGGCTTGGCATCACCGAGGTCGTCGTGGCGATGGACGACCGCCGCGTGGGGTTTCCGCTGCCCGAGCTGCTCGACTGCCGCCTGGCCGGTGTTGACGTCACCGAACTGCTGACCTTCCTCGAGCGCGAGACCGGACGCGTGCGCATCGACGTGCTCAACCCGAGCTGGATCATCTTCGGCCAGGGTTTCCGGCGCGACCCGCTGCGCCTGTTCTCCTCGCGCGCGCTCGATCTGCTGGCGAGCGTCGCCGTGCTGGCGGTGTCGTTGCCGGTCATGCTGCTCACGCTGCTGGCGATCAAAATCGAGGACGGTTGGACGGCGCCGGCGCTGTACAGCCAGGAACGTGTCGGCCTGCATGGCACGCTGTTCCGCGTGCTCAAGTTCCGCAGCATGCGTCAGGACGCGGAACTGAATGGCGCGCAATGGGCGCAGCACGCCGACCCGCGCGTCACGCGCGTCGGCGCCATCATCCGCAAGCTGCGCATCGATGAGCTGCCGCAGGTCATCAATGTGCTGCGCGGACACATGAGCTTCGTCGGCCCGCGGCCGGAGCGGCCGCAGTTCGTGGCGGAGTTGGCCGAGCGCATTCCCTACTACGTGCAGCGTCACTGCGTGAAGCCGGGCATCACCGGCTGGGCGCAGCTGTGCTATCCGTATGGCTCCTCCGAGGAGGACGCGCTCGAGAAACTGCAGTACGACCTTTACTACATCAAGAACAACAGCCTGTTGTTTGACCTTGCGATCCTGGTGCAGACCGCCGAGGTGGTGCTCTTGGGCAAGGGAGCACGCTGATGATCACCACCATGCAGCGGCGCAAATTGCTCATCCTCGAGAACGATCGCACGCTGCGTCGGGAGCTCGAGGCAATGTTCTCGGACCTGGAGGTGACGGCCTGCGAGACCTCCGAGCAGACGCTCGCGACGGTGCGGCGCACCGAGCCGGACGTGGTGCTGTTCGATCTCGGCACCGCGCGCGAACCGGCGGTCGCAGCGCAGAGTCTGGAGCTGCTGCGGCAGATCCTCAATATCTCGCGCGACACCAAGATCATCGCCATGACTGAGCATGACGCGCGCGAACTCGCGGTCGCCGCAGTCGGTCTCGGCGCCGCGGATTTCTACCACAAGCCGCTCGATGCCGGCGTACTGTCGATCGTGGTGCGCCGCGCGCTGCGCATCCGCGAGCTCGAGGAGGAGAACTGGCGGCTGCGCGAGCGTACCGGCACGATGGCGCTGGAGGGCATCATCGGCGTCAGCGATGCCCTGCGCAGCCTGTGCCGCGCGATCGAGAAGGTGGCCCCCACTAACGCGACGGTGCTGCTGCTGGGCGAGAGCGGCACCGGCAAGGAACTGCTGGCGCGCGCCGTGCATCGCCTCTCCGGGCGGGCACACAAGCCGTTCGTGGCCATCAACTGCGCCGCTATCCCCGATACGCTGCTCGAGAGCGAGCTGTTTGGCTACGAGAAGGGCGCCTTCACCGGTGCCGCCAAACGCACCATCGGCAAGCTCGAGGCGGCCGACGGCGGCACCGTGTTCCTCGACGAGATCGGCGAGATGCCGCAATCGCTGCAGGTGAAACTGCTGCGCGTCGTGCAGGAGCGTACCGTCGAGCGTATCGGTGGGCGTACCCTGGTAGCGCTCGATCTGCGCATCGTCTGCGCCACCAACCGCAACCTTGAGTCGCTGATCGGCACCGGCGGCTTCCGTGACGATCTGTTTTACCGCATCAGCGAAGTCACCGTGCGCGTGCCGCCGCTACGCGATCGCCGCGGCGACAGTCTGCTGCTGGCGCAGTTCCTGCTGCAGCAGATTGCCGAGCGCTTCGGCAAGCCCACCCGCGGGCTCGCGCCGGACGCCATCCGCGCCATCCAGCAGCACCGCTGGCCCGGCAACGTGCGCGAACTGGAGAACCGCATCAAGGGGGCGGTGATCATGTGCGATGGCGCCGTGGTGACCGCCGCCGACCTCGGGCTGGAGGATCCGGGCGATGACCCGGAATACCTCAACCTGCGGGTCGCGCGCCAGCGCGCCGAGGCGCAGGCCGTGCGCCAGTCGCTGGCGGTCGCGCGCGGCAATCTGTCGCGGGCCGCGGAACTGCTGGGGGTGACGCGGCCGACGCTCTACGACCTGCTGAGCAAGCACAGCATCGATGCCGCGCAGTTCGGACGCCATGCCGCGGCTCCCGGCGCCGAGCCGAGCGAGACCGTGCCGGGCGCGACGCCCGGCAGCTGAGGCCGGCGCGGCGCCTCAGCGCTGCTTGAACTCTTCCGGGGTCAGCTGGTGGCGCGCCAGCAGCTTGTAGAAGTCGGTGCGATTGCGCCGCGCGAGGCGCGCCGCCTGACTGACATTGCCGCCGGTGATCTGCAGGATCTGCGACAGATAGCTGCGGGTGAACTCATCCCGCGCCTCGTCGAAGGAGGGCAGGCGGCCGGGCGTGCCGCCGAGTGACTGCTGTACCAGCTCGACCGGAATAATCGGCGTCTGCGACAGGGCGACGTTCTGCCGCACCACGTTCTGCAGCTGGCGGATGTTGCCCGGCCAGTCGGCAGTGGCCAGCAGTTCGACCGCTTCCGGTGCGTAGATCTTGCGCACGCCGCTCTCCTTGGCGATCTGCGCCAGGAAATGCGCCACCAGCAGCGGGATGTCCTCGCGGCGGCGGTTCAGCGATGGCATCTCGATGTGCACCACGTTGAGACGGTAGTAGAGATCCTCGCGGAACTGCCCGGCGGACATGAGCTGCTGCAGGTCGCGGTGGGTGGCGGAGATGACCCGCACGTTGACGGGAATGGGCTCAGTGCTGCCAACCGGGCGGATGACGTTCTCCTGCAGCACGCGCAGCAGCTTCACCTGCAGGCGCATGGGCATGTCGCCGATCTCATCCAGCATGAGCGTGCCGCCGTCGGCCGCCATGAATAAGCCACGGTGCGCGCGTGTCGCGCCGGTGAAGGAACCCTTCTCGTGCCCGAACAGCTCCGACTCGAGCAACTCCTCGGTCATGGCGCTGCAGTTGATCGCCACGAACGGCTTGTTGCGGCGCGGGCTGCCGCGATGGATGGCGCGCGCGAGAATTTCCTTGCCGGTGCCGCTTTCGCCGGTGATGAGCACGCGTGCATCGGTGCCGGCCACCATGTGCGCCTGCGCCAGCTTTTCCTCCATGCTGGCGCTACGGGTGACGATCTCGGCGCGCCAGTCCTCATCGGAGGCGCCGAAGCCGGAGATGCGCAGCGCCTTCTGTACCTGATCGAGCAGTTCCTGCTTGTCGACCGGCTTGGTAAGGAAGCCGAAGGCGCCCATCTGCGTCGCCTGCACCGCGTCCGGGATGGTGCCGTGCGCCGTCAGGATGATGACCTTCAGTCCCGGCCAGCGGTTCTGCAGTTCCTTCAGCAGCCCGATGCCATCCATCTGGTCCATGCGCAGATCGGTGATCACCAGGTCCGGGCGGAAGCGACTCGCGGCGGCGAGTGCCTGCGCCGCGCTCTCCACCGCCTCGACGTCGTAACTCTCGGCCCGCAGGCGGATGGTGAGCAGCCGCAGCAGCCCGGGATCATCATCGACGACGAGAATGCGAGCCTTGCGCTTGCCAGTCTGATTCAAAAGCGTGTCCTTGGTAGTCACGGTTTAACGCCCCGCGCTGTCGGGTTTGCGCTCGTTGAGAGAGCGCTCAATGTTGGCAATAGCGTCGAGTTTGGCGCGCGCCTCTTCCAGTTCCTTGCGCAGGCGCGCGTTCTCGTCGAGTTCACCCTGCAGACGGTGGTTCGCGCTCGCCATGCGCTCATGGTCGGCCCGCACCGCATCGGCTTGGAGCCTGCGGTTTTCCGTCTCCAGCGTCAAATGGTCGTCAATTTGCGAAAGTTGCAGAAAGGCGAGCGCCCGCTCACCGGGCAGCAGCATCTCCGGATTGGCCATCAGTTCGCGCAGCAGCCCCTGCGCCTTGGGCAGATCCGCCGACGGATGCCCGGGCGTGCCCAGCACCAGCGCCAGTTTCAGTTTATGGCTGGGCGTGGGTGCGCTGTCGTACTCGCGCTGCACGCTGGTCTCGATCTCTGCCTGTTCGGCCGGTGCGCCCTGCACCAGCTTCTGCAGCAGCTGCAGGTACTCACCGAGCAGCGTGGAGGTCGCCGCCGCGGGCGCCACCACCACCGGCGGCGGCGGCGGTCGCTGGCCAGACATGAAGCCGCCGGTACAGCCGCCGAGGGCCAGCGTCAGCGTCATGGCGCAGCGCCGCAAGCGCGGCGAGGGCGCGCGGCGCTCAGGCGGCGTGCGCATGCGTCTTGCTCGCTGCCGCCGGGCGTGGTTCACCGGCGGCGGTGGCACGGATCGGCATGGTGATGCGGAAGTGCGCACCGGGGAACTGCCCGTCGATGATCTGCACGTTGCCGCCGTGCGCGGCGACGAACTCCAACACCACCGACAGACCGATGCCGGTACCCTTGACCGCCGTGCTCTTGGCAGCGCGACCGGTGTAGAAGGCCTCGAACACGTGGCCGCGGTCTTCGACCGGGATTCCGGGGCCGCTGTCGGCCACGTCCAGCATCAGGTCGGAACCGGCGGCGCGGCCCTGCAGATGGATGGTGCCGCCCTTGGGTGAGTACTTGACCGCATTCGACACCAGATTTTCCAGGATCAGGCGGATCTTGCCGCGATCGGCCACCAGCGTGACGTCATCGACGCTCACATCGAGACGCACGCGCTGCGACAGCAGTGTCAGCTGCTGGTTCTCCAGCACCTGCTTCACCAGCGGCCGCAGCCGGAACTCGGTCGCCTCCAGACCCACGCTGGAGGTCTGCCAGGCGCTGAACGACAGCAGATTCTCGATCATGCGCTGCAGCTTGATGCCGTTCTCGCGCAGGATGGCCGCGACCTCGCGCTGATTCGAATCCAGTTCGCCGACCGCGCCGTCCATCAGCAGCTCGGTGCCCTCGCGGATGTTGGCGAGCGGAGTTTTCAGCTCGTGCGACATGTGCCGCAGGAAGCGGTTGCGCTCGTGCGCCAGTTCGAGCAGGCGCTGGCGCAGCCACTCGAGCTGGCCGCCGAGCCGCTCGAGGTCGTGCGGGCCGGCCACCGCAATGGGATTGGTGAAAGTGCCCTCGCCCAGTTCACTGATCGCGCGATCGAGTTTGCGCAGCGGGCGGCCGACGCCGAGCGTCAGCACGAAAATCAGAACGATGGTGAGGGGAAACAGCAGCCCCGCCTGCCACAGCAGCCGCTTGCGCGCCTGCAGAGTGCGCTCCTGCAGCGCGGTGACTTCGGTGTCCACCTGGGCATTACTCTGCTGGCCGATGCGCTCGACCAGCGCCGACAGCTGCGCAAAGCGCTCGGACAGGTCGGATTCGGCCGCCGCCGGGCTGTCGGTGGGCGCGCCGGTGACGCTGCTGCGGATACTGCGCTGCAGCTGGCCCAGGTCCTCCAGGGTGTGGCGCGCATCGCTGGTGGCCAGATGCTGCAGCTGCTCGCGCGTGGCCGTCAGCGCGTCATCATCGGCGATGTATTGATCGAGCTGCTTGGGGTCCTTCAGCACCGCGTGCAGCCGCGCGGTGCGCTCGAGCGAGGCAATCTGTTGGAACAGCGCCTGGCTGGCGCGCGCCCCGCTCACCCCCTGAACGACGATCTTCTGTCCGGTCTCGGCCAGGTCGCGGATCTGCAACACCGCGTTCAGAATGGCGATCAAGAGCGGCACGGCGATCAACGCCAGGCCGAGCAGCATCAGTCCACTCAATGACTTGGGGCGCCACCATTGCATGGGGCGCCATTCTACCGGCGCCGCGTCAACGCGTCTTGGAATGCCGCGCAGTCACGGCGGATCACCAAGGATCGCGCTGCAGGCGCTGCTCCCAGGCGTAGGCGGTGCGCACGATGGTGTCGAGATCGTCCAGCTGCGGGCGCCAGCCGAGTTCGGCACGGATGCGCTCAGCGCGTGCCACCAGACTGGGGGGATCGCCGGCCCGGCGCGGTTGTTCGCGCACCGTCAGTTTGCGTCCCGACACCCGCTCGACGCTCGACAGCACCTCGCGCACGCTGTAGCCGTGTCCGTAGCCGACGTTGAGGGTGGTCGAGGCAGCCCCGGCGCGCAGGCGGTCGAGGGCATCGAGGTGGGCGCTGGCGAGGTCCTGCACGTGGATGTAATCGCGCACGCCGGTGCCGTCCTTGGTGGGGTAGTCGGTACCGAAGATGGCGACCTCCGCGCGCTTGCCCACGGCGGCCTCACAGGCGACTTTGATGAGCAGCGTCGCATTCGGTGTGGCCTGGCCGATGCGCCCCGCGGCGTCAGAGCCTGCGACGTTGAAATAGCGCAGCGCCGCATAGGTGAGCGGCGCGGCCTGTGCGACACCCGCGAGCATCCATTCCGACATCAGCTTGGAGGTGCCGTACGGGTTGATGGGTGAGGTGGGCGTGTCCTCGGCGGCGACGCCACTCTGCGGGATGCCGTAGACCGCTGCGGTGGAGGAGAACACGAAGTGCTTCACCCCAGACTCGACGCAGCACTCGAGCAGTGTGCGGGTCGAGCAGGTGTTGTTGGCGTAGTACTTGAGTGGCTCGCGCACCGACTCCGGCACGATGGTGTAGGCGGCGAAGTGCATGACGGTCTCGATCGCATGCTCGCGCAGCGTGCGTAGCACGCCGTCGCGGTCGCCCACTTTGCCCACGATGAGGGGCGCATCCAGCACCGCCTGGCGGAAGCCGCGCGACAGATCATCGAGGACCACCACCTGCTCGCCGCGTGCGCGCAGCTGAAGCACGACATGGCTGCCGATGTAACCGGCACCGCCAGTGACTAATATGCTGCCTTGGCTCATGGGGCAGGAATGATAGACAAAAGGCGCGGCAATGACCTGCAACCTTTCTCCGGACTGACGCCGGAGGTGGTGCTGGATGCCGCTGCCGAGGTCGGACTGGAGCCTGACGGACGGCTGTTCGCTCTCAACAGCTATGAAAACCGGGTTTATCAGCTCGGCGCCGGCGAGCGGCAGCTGGTGCTGAAATTCTACCGGCCGGCGCGCTGGAGCGATGCGCAGATCGCAGAAGAGCACCTGTTCACGGCCGAGCTCGCCGCCGCCGAGCTACCGGTTGCAGCGCCGCTCGAGATCGAACGGCAGACACTGTTTCGCTACCGCGAGTTTCGCTTCGCTGCTTTTCCCTGGATGCGCGGGCGGGCTCCCGAGCTGGATGAGCCTGAGGCGCGTCAGCTGCTCGGGCGCACGCTCGCGCGCCTGCACCAGGTCGGCGCCACACGCGCTTTCGCGCGACGACAGCACATCAGCGTCGAACGCCTCGGTTGGCAGGCGCGCGCGCAGGTACTCGCCAGCACTCATCTGCCTGAGGCGATGCGTGAGCGCTATTCCTCGGTGAGCGGCGCACTGCTGGAGCGCGTCAGCGCCGCATTCACCGCCGCCGCGGGCGTGCGCGCGAGCCGCGTGCACGGCGACTGCCACCTCGGCAATCTGCTGTGGAACGAGCGCGGACCGGTGTTCGTCGACCTGGACGATTGCGCCACCGGCCCGCGTGTGCAGGACCTGTGGATGATGCTCTCGGGAGAACCGGCCGAGCAGCAGCGCCAGTGGCAGGAACTGCTCGAGGGCTACCAGCAGTTCGCCGACTTCGATTTTCTCGAAGTCACGCTGATCGAGCCGCTGCGGGCGCTGCGCATCGTGCACCACACCGCCTGGATCGTGCTGCGCTGGGATGATCCGGCTTTCCCGCGTGCGTTTCCCTGGGTGGCGGAACCGCGCTACTGGGAGCGCCACGTGCAGGACCTGCTGGAGCAGATCGCCGCGATCGACGAGCCGCCGCTGCTGCAGACCTGAGGGCCTCCGCAGCCGCTTCCCCGAAATGCCGATTGGGTACGTGCGCGCGGCAGCGGAGTCGCGCTATTGTGCAGCGGGAAAGCACGGTGTGACTTATTACGGAATGACCGTAACCATGTGGATTGCAACGAGAAATGTCGCTCTTGCGGTCGCAGTGACGGGGCTCTTGTGGGGCTGTGGATCGCACGACGGTACCCCGGGGCAGAAGGTCACCAGAGCGAACGCGGCGCGCAAGGCAGCGAAGGTGAACGACGGCTCGCAAATGCTGGTGAGCGCCGTCGCGGCGACCAAGCCGGGGACCATGCCGCTGCAAGTGAAGTTCGCTCTCAAGGGCCGCCCGGACGTGGGCCAGCCGCTCGATGTCGATCTGGTGATCGTGCCGCTGTCCGCCAGCGTTGATCGTGTCGTGGGCAAGATCGAGGCCGGCGATGGCCTGGATGTCCAGGACGGCGCGCAGATCGCAGCGATTGACCGGCCGGTCGAGGGAACCGCGATCCACCACGCCGTGCGTGTCCTTCCCAAGCGTGATGGCATTTTCACCTTCAACGCCATTCTGACCGTGGATTCCGGTGGTCAGTCCACCAGTGAAACCTACTCGATGCCGCTGATCGCCGGCGCGGGCGTGCCCGAGCTGCCCGCAGCGCCCACGGCCAGCGCCACGACGGCGACTCCTACCGCCCCGGCCACGGCCGCCGCCCGCTGACCCGCACCAGCTTCGGCCCGCCCCCGTGCGCGCGGGCACGCCGACCGTAGCCGACAGAACCGCGAGGGGGTTCACAAAGAACTCCCCGGGTCCTCCGTATGATCCTTGTCGGGTCCCACCGCCATACTTATGTCAAAGCCGCAGACCCTTCGC
>Ga0210398_10002570_pt1 | contig 17666 bp, 15 predicted proteins | sample IncBWC4OmetaG_FD_161047 | JGI IMG/M metagenome (GOLD analysis project Ga0210398, IMG submission 161047) | Forest soil microbial communities from Barre Woods Harvard Forest LTER site, Petersham, Massachusetts, United States - Inc-BW-C-4-O | ecosystem: Environmental > Terrestrial > Soil >... | reverse complement strand
CGCGAGAGCCCGCTCAAGGTTCTCGATCTTGGCGCCGGCACGGGCCTGATGGCGGCGTTCATCGCCTACAGTTTCCCGAATGCGCGAATCACGATGGTTGATATCTCGAACGAGATGCTCGAGCGCGCGCGTGCGCGTTTCGAACTAGCGGGCGAGCGCTTCCGTTTCGAGGTCTCCGACTACGGCGTCGATCGGATCCACGAAAAGTACGACGCAGTCGTTTCCGCGCTGTCGATCCATCATCTGAGCGACGAACAGAAGCGCTCGCTGTTCGATCGAATCTACGGCGCGCTCAACGACGGCGGAGTATTCGTCAACGCCGAACAGTTTCGGTGTTCGACTCCGGAGCGGCACCAGTTCCACCACGAGCGATGGGTCACGCGGGTGCGCGAATTGGGCGTGGACGATCGCGACCTTGCGGCGGCGCTGGAACGAATGAAGTTCGACCGCGCAGCGACACTCGAGGATCAGCTGGAATGGCTGCGTGCGGCAGGGTTCCGCGAGATCGATTGCGCGTACAAGAACCTGATCTTCGCAGTTTACTCCGGTATCAAGTAGCGGCGCTCAGCATCCGAATCGCATGGCCGGCGGCCGCCAGGAATGCCGGGTCAGGTTTGAGAGCGTGCTCGCGCAGACAAACCTCGGTGAATTTGATCGCATGCTCGTCGCCGCATTCGATCGCGCGCTCGATCAGCTCATCCTGATTCCCGACCTTCACCTCATCCGGATGCGACAGGTCTGCGTGCGTGCCGAAAGTCGCGTACATGGCAGCGGCCGTTTGCCACGCGTATGCGAGCGCGGCGCGCGCAGTCCTATCGCCCAGGAACGGGAGAATAGGTCGCAGCGCGGACGGGCCAGTAACGGCATGGACGAATGCGATAGTTGTGTAGGTGTCGTGGGCATTGGCAAGAAAGACGCGCGCAAAGGTGGCAGTAAGATCGGAGAGGAATGCGGACGGGTCGCCGGTAGTATCGACTGCGTCGAGCGTAGCGTTGAACGGCGGAAAGGAATCGAGTTGCGCGAGCGCGTCGGTAAAGGCGCCGAAGTTGCCGCTGCGCATCTCAGGCGGAATCATCTGCACGCGAGCGATCGCACCTGACGGCTTCGCGCGAGCGCCGGTGTGACGAACAGCTGGAAGCGGCAGGTAGTCGGCGGCCCAATAGGCGAGTCCGTCGGCCAACTCGCGGCGACGCGCAGGGGTGTTGTCGAGAGCGAGCGCGCGAGTCGCGTGCCCCGTGCGAATTACACCGTGCGTCGCAGCCGCCATCAGGCCGGGCGCCAGCCGCGCAGCCCAGTCGTCCAGCACCGATTGCCAGGGACGCTCTTCGCACTCGTTGCGGAAGAACTCGAACCAATCCTCGGTCCGGCGGAGGTCGCCGAGTGCGGCGCGCCAGTTGTCATTCGTAAGGCGGCCGACTCGCGTATGACGCGGCACGAGCGAGTGTCGGTAACCCTCGAACCACGGCATCACGGCGTCGGCGCGTCCCATCGCGCACATCGCTTCGATCGCCATCGGCGCGTGATTCGAGAAACCGTTGCTCAGGTCGGGGCCCATCGGCGCCATGATCTCGAGCGTTTCATCGAGGGCAGAATAATCGACGGGATTCATTTTGTTCGCCTTACTATTGTTCGTCGAAGACGTGCTCGCCGCGATTCAAGCGCAGCGCGATCTGATAAGTCTGCGCCTGCGCGCGGACAGTTGGCGAATGCGCAGCGAGGTAGCGCGTGGTCGCGATCAGCACGTGCGCGGCGGCAGGAGTTCCTTTCAGGATCGAGTACTGATGGACCGCGGCTTCGATGTCCTGGATCGAGTGGAAGTCGCGATCCTCGCGCAACAGCGCGTTGCCGAGCGTCGCGAGCAGCGGGTCGGCATCTGCGCCCGCGCCGAGGTAGAACGCGACCAGAGCGCCCGCTTGATTCACCTGCTGCTGCCGATCAAGCAGAGCCGGCAACTCGGCGAGCCGACCCGCCGCGCTTGTTCCGTTGCCGTTCGGCTCGGGCAGCTTCGCGGCCGGCACGTTGAGAAATCGATCGAGATATACGGTCATCGCGGCGTCGAAGATTCCGCGCACCAGCTCGGGCGAGTCCACCCGGCGCACCGACTGATGCACGGCGTTGGCAAACGTAAAGCTGTGATGAGCGGTATCCCAATCGCCAAATTCGTTGCTGGTCGGGAAGTGTGCGATCCGAAGCGAGGCAGCATACGCGACCGCGCCGGCGAGATCCGCGGGCGCGCATCCCTCCCGCAGCGCAGCAAGCATCGCCTCCACGATAGCTTGCGGATCGTCGCCGAGAATCACCGGCACGAGAGCATCGCGACGGCTCCAGGAGCGGCTGGACCGCTCGCCTTGGGCGAGAGCGTCCGAAATGCTCTCGAAGGCGGTTTCAAGAATCGCGACGAGGTCGATCGGGTTGCGCCACGAGTTGGATTCTTCCATTCGGTCGCCGGTTGCGTAGCCGCGCGCGAGGCTGGCGAGCACCGGTTCTGCCAGGTCCCATCCCGCGTGATCGAGCGCCTCGAACGCTTTGTTGGTGAAATCGAGCGTGTGGCCGCCGCCCAGATAGCGATGGTCGGTCGCCGCGGCGAACATCATGTCGGCGACCTCGCGCGGTGCGGCCCCAGTGCGCACGGCTGACACGATGCATCGCTCGGCACCTTCGGTATCGCGGACTTCGACGAATCTTCGCAGCCATCGCTTGATCTCCGCGAGGCTCGCGCCGCCGCCCGGCAGCGGACGCATCTCGAACCGCGGCGGATTACCGTCGGAATCGTTGGCGACCGAACACAGCCCGTGGAACATCGCACGCGCGCGATCTTCGGCGCGCAGATGCGGGAGCAAGTTCATCATGCAGGTGAGAGTGGTCAGGCCCGCGCCCCAGCCGTCGCGCCGGTAATGCGTTCCGAAGTCGAGTCCGATGCGAAACGGCTCGCGTGCGTCGCCGGTCTCGTCGAGCATCGCGATCACCGACTTGGCGATCACGAGCGGGATGTTGCGCTCGATACCGTCACGCAGGCGCTCGACGCGATGCCGGTGTGAGTCGCCGCGCGGAGCGAGATCGATCAAGATGTCGTCGCCTTCGAGCTTAACCGGAAATGCGCGTACGTCATCGGCCCACGGATCGAATGCGCCGCCGCTGTGCAGGTCGAACCGCGCATGATGCCAGTGGCAAGTGAGGATGCAGTCTTTCACGGTGCCGCGGTCGAGCGGAAAGCCCATGTGGGGGCATCGATTGTCCACCGCGAAGATTCCCCCGGGCGTGTGGAACAGCGCGATTACATGGCCGTCGAGGTTGACAGTCATGCGGCCTCCCGCGGGAAGATCGGCGAGCGATGCGGCGCGAACGAAAGTGCGATTAGCGGCTTCGACCGACTGCGTGTTCATCGATGCGTTCCTCCTCGCATTGGATGATTAGTAAAGTACTCGCTTTACATACTAAGTCAAGCGGTAACTTGACTAATGTTTCACGGTCGGTAACATTCCACTCATGAAGCATGATGCACGTGCGGAGGAGGGCGTCCTCTTCCAGCTCAAGACTCGTGGACCGCAGACTGCGGCGCAGGTCGCGCGACGCCTCAGCGTCACCGCGATGGCTGTGCGCCAGCATCTCTATCGCCTCAAGCTGGAAGGTCTGGTCGAATTTACCGACGAACGGCGCAAGGTTGGACGGCCGGCGCGGGTGTGGCGATTGACCAGCGGCGCGGCCGAGCGCTTTCCCGACACGCACGGCGACCTGACTGTCGAGATCATCGGTGCGCTGCGCGCGGCGTTCGGCGAGGCGGGGATCGACAAGCTGCTGCGGGAGCGGACGCGCCGCCAGATTGAGGAGTACCGCGCGCGGCTTCGCCCAGCGGGCACTTCGATTGCAAAGCGCGCGCAGGCGTTGGCGGAGATTCGGCGCGAGCAGGGATACATGGCCGAATGTTCGCGAATGCCCGACGGCTCGATGCTGTTGGCGGAGAATCATTGTCCGATCTGCGCGGCCGCTTCGACCTGCCAGGGCTTATGCCGCGAAGAACTGTCGCTGTTCCGCACCGTGCTTGGCGACAAGGCGCGGGTCGAGCGCACCGATCATATCCTGGCGGGCGCGCGGAGGTGTGCGTATCGGATCACTGCCGCTGAGAACTGAGATTTTTCCACTGGTCCGCTGCGCCGGGCCCAGTATCTTTTCGCGCCGCCCGTTCGTCTTACTGTGCAGGAGACCTTGAAATGGCTCAACCACCGATTTCCGATGAGACGGCCAAGTTGCTGCGCGAAGCCTGGTACAAGTATCTCGACACGATCGAGTCGGCGCGCGCACCTTTGTATCGATACTGCCGTCGCCTTACCGGTGGCATCTGGGACGCCGAGGACTTGCTGCAAGACACGCTGCTGAAGGGCTTTGGTGCAATTGGCAGAGGCGAGGTCACGTCAGAATCGGCACAGGTGAAGAACCCGCGCTCATATCTCTTCCGCATCGCGACAAATCTCTGGATCGACCAGGTTCGCCGCCGTGAATTCGATCCTCGCGAATCGGATCGGCCGAGCAGCTCACCGGCCGCCGATCATTCGATCGAGACCCGCGAAGCCGCTTCCGTCCTGATGAGGGTCGCGGCGCCGCAGGAGAGGGCTGCCGTCGTTCTGCGCGAGGTGTTTGAGTTCACTCTTGAGGAGATCGCGGCGATGCTTTCGACGACGGTGGGCGCGATCAAGTCCGCGCTCCATCGCGGACGTGCCAACCTGGAGAAGAAAAACGACATGACGCGAACCGCGTATCGCGCTCCGTCAAAGGAACTTATCGATCGATTCGTAGTGGCGTTAAACGCTCGCGATATTGAAGCCGTCACGAAGTTGCTGCTCGACAATACCACCCTCGACGTGTGCGGCATCGGAAGCGAGCGTGGGAAGGGAATGACTCACTACCGCGTCACCTTCGAGAACGCGAAAGGATTGCCGGGCCGCGCGGAGGCCAAATGCGTTGGCGGCGAGTGGCTGATTCTCGCATGGGCAGGTCCGCGTGCCAAAGAGGTGCTGATAAACGTCGAGCGCGTCGAGGAGGAACAGGGACACATCGCGCACATCCGCAGCTACTATTTCTGTCCCGAGGTGATAGCCGAAATCGCCGCCGAGATTGGCGCGAACGCATGGTCTTCGCCCCACGGCCAGAACCAGCCTCCCGAGACACAAGCGAGGATTGCTGCCTCAGCGATGCTGCCGTGGGTCACGCGCTAGAGTCAGGGCACTTCGAGGCTGAAGGCAACCTTGAGATCTTCGCTCGCGAACGGGTAGACGTGAATCATCCAGCCGAAGATCTGCTTGTGAAAATTTCCGTCCGCCGCCTCGCAATCCGCCTGATTTGAAATCGTGCCAGTGAAGCCGAAGCGCGGATCGGCCAGGTAACCGACGCGCATGCGTTCGGCGTCACCCGCGCCGCCGCCGCGACCAAACTCCGTCGGAGCGCGGGCCGCCGAGGAAATATCCGGACGAATCTTCGGTGCTACGTTGCCGTTGAACACGTCCGCCTCGGTCACGCCTTTCGGGAGGCAAATGTTCGTGTGCGCGTGCCAATGAGAAAGGCTCAGCGGGATCAACGCGTCGAGCTGCTCGGGAGTATCGGCGGCCGGCGCATCGTACATCGCACCGACCAACTTGTATCCGCCGAAGGTTTTTTTCTCGTAGAGGAGAGAGCCGGGGCGCGCGAGATCGAAGTCGCCCATGTACTCTGACGCGGTCGCCGTGCGATTGGCGAAGTGGTAAACGTCCTGCGGCACCGACTCCATGTAGGGAACGTAGCCGTCGGCGATCGCGACCTTGTAGTCCTCGTATTTCGCAAGCTTCGCGCGCATCGTCGCAACGATCTGTTCGCCGCGCTGCGTGTCCGCCGGCGTCATCGGTCGCGTCTCGGTCATCGTCATGTGATCGCTCATCTTCATGTGCGCGCCCATTTGGCCCATCGCGCCGGTGCCGCCGCTGTCGCCGCCCGAGTCCATGTCGTCCATATCGTGGGCGACGGCGTAGGAAGCGAGAGTGGCGACAAATGTGACGGCGACGAATAGATATATAACTCGCGTCTTCATGGAGCTTACCCCGGAGCTATCTCATACAATGATACTTCGCCGCTGAAAAATCGAGCCGCTGGAATTGCGGCTAATCCCTGAACGAACGGTTTGTAGAAAAGTCACTGTCTCGGCTAGGGTTGGGCGTTGGAGGACGACGCGCCTTAAGTGCCAGCTACGGATTCATCGCAGGAGCCGACGCATCGTCGCGAGGTCACGGTCGAAACCGTGGGCGATTCGCTGAACGCCGAAGTGAAGTACGGCGGCGTGCGATGGCGGCTGTCGGGAGAAGATGCGGCGGCGCCGGATCCGGTGTCGTCGTTTCTCGGTGCGCTCGGTGGATGTCTGCTCATGTCGCTCCGAGTGGCTGCGCGCGTGCGCAAAATCGAGCTTGGCAGAACGGCGGTGCACGCGCGGGCCAACGAAAAAGGGCGTTTGGAAGAAATTAAAGTAGAACTTCAAGTTGAATCCAGCAGCAGCGACGAGCAGCTTCGCCGATTGGTCGAAGTTGCCGAGCGCGGATGCCATATTCGGAACTTGATTCGCGAAGATATCGCGTTCGGACTGACGGTCACGAGGATCTGATGGCATGAGTCAAATAAATCTCTACCAGTACCCAATCTCGCCGTTTTCGGAGAAGGTGCGGCGCGTGCTCGCTTACAAGCAGCTCAAGTGGCATCCGATCGATTGCCACTACGAGGACAAGACCAACCTGCTCGCGGTGACCAAGGGCGCGTGGACGCGGGTGCCGGTACTCGAATGGGACGGCGAGGTGGTTTACAACTCGGCCGACATCATCAAGTGGCTGGACCGCAAGGCGCCGGCGAACCGCGTGATCCCGGACGAGTCCCGGCTGCTCATCGAGCTTATCGACAATTGGGCCGACAACACGTTCTTCTTGTCGATTTTGTTTCTCACGATTCCTGATTTGCTCGATGGGGCCGGGGACGCGAAGCTGAAATCGAATCGCGAGAAGCTGATCGGCATGACGACGGCGCAGATGCGCGAGCGTCACGCGGCGATGAAGGAGCAGCTCGCGGGTCACCTGCGGATGATCGACGATCAGCTCGCGGGCAAGGATTTTTTTCTGGGCAAGAGCTTCACAATGGCGGACGCGTCGGTCTACCATCCGCTGTTTTTTCTTGCGCTCAACCCGTCGAATTTCTCGATGGTGCAAGATTTCAAAAATGTCAGCCGATGGCACGAAAGGATTCGCGACATCGCGTAACGCGACATCGCGTAAGAGGAGATTCCAATGGCGCGCAAATTATCAGTCGGAGTTAATTGGCAGGGGAAGCCCGATTTCAAGAAGACGATCGAGCATGCAAAGATCGCGGACGCGGCCGGGATTCATTCGATCTGGGTGGCCGAAGCCTGGGGCCGCGACGCGTTCACGCTGCTGACGCTGCTCGCGGAGCATACCAGCAAGATCCAGCTGGCGACCTCGATCGTGAATATATACTCGCGCACGCCGGCCGCGCTCGCGCAGCATTTCGGCACGCTCGACGAGCTCAGCAACGGCCGCATGATCATCGGTTTGGGCACCAGCGGTCCGCAGGTGATCGAACATTTCCACGGCGTCCAGTTCAACCCGCCGCTGACGCGGCTGAAAGAGTACGTCGATATTATCAACATGATAATGGCGCAGACCCCGCTCAACTACGAAGGCAAGCTGTTCAAGCTGCAGCGCGGCTTCACGATGCGCTTCGAGACTCCGCGCAAGCACATTCCGATCTGGATCGCGTCGCTCAACAAGAAGAGCGTCGAGTTCACGGCGAAGAAAACCGACGGATGGCTGCCGGTGATGATCCCGATCAACTCGCTCAGGAAGGCGATCGCGGATTTTCGCGAGATCGCCGGCGCCGCCGGACGCAAACCGCGCGACGTGGCGGTGAAAGCTCCCGGAAACGTGACCGTCACCGCCAATGTCGATCGCGCAGTGGCGGGACACGCGGCCAACGTCGCGTTCTATGCGGCGCGCATGGGGACTTTCTATTCCGAGCAACTCACGCGCTTCGGCTTCGGCGACGACGTGCAGAAGGTTAAGCAGGCGTGGGACGCTGGCGGCTCGAAGGCGGGCACCGCGGCGCTGTCGCCCAAGCTGCTGGCAGAGTTGGGTTATATCGGCGGCGTCGAGGGGGCAGTCGAGCGGCTGAAGGCGCAGGACGAAGCGGGCGTCGATCTGCATCCGGTGGATATCGATGCGAGCACGCCGGCTGAATTCGAGAAAACCGTCGCGCGCTTGCTGTAACAATTGGAGAGAATTTGCCGATTCGCCGGCAAAGGCGCTATATCGAAATCGATCGCGAAATTGACCAGGAGGCTCAGGCAGAAATGAAAGCAGCAGTATTCGAGGCGACTAAAAAACCGCTCGTCGTCAAAACGCTTCCCGATCCCGAATGTGCACCGACTAGCGCGATCGTCCGCGTCGAGGCCAACGGCATCTGCCGTTCCGACTGGCATGCGTGGTCGGGCGACTGGACCTGGATGGGACTGTCAGCGCAGCCCGGCGCGGTCCTCGGGCATGAGTTCACCGGCGTCGTCGAGGAAGTGGGCAAGGACGTGCGCAACTTCAAGAAGGGCGCACGCGTCGTGGTGCCGTTCAGCCAGGGCGACGGAACTTGCGAGTACTGCCGGAACGGGCAATCCAACGTGTGCCTCACCCCGCTGCTTCCGGGATTTTCATATCACGGCGGATTCGGCCACCTGGTCGCGGTGCCGTTCGCGGACATGAACCTCGTCACCCTTCCGCCGAGCATCGACTTCGTCGAGGCGGCCTCGATGGGCTGCCGCTTCATGACGTCGTTTCACGGCGTCGTCGATCGCGCGCAAGTGAAGCCGGGTGAATGGGTCGTGGTTCACGGATGCGGCGGAATCGGATTATCAGCGATCAACATCGCAGCCGCTATGGGAGCCAACGTCATCGGTGTGGATCTCGACTCGGCCAAGCTCGAGCTCGCCAAGGGCATGGGCGCGGCGCACGTGATCAATGCGAAGAAGACCGATCCGATCTCCGCGATTTTCGATCTGACAGGCAGCGGCGCGCATGTATCGGTCGATGCGCTCGGGGTCTCGGCCACTTGCCGCAACTCGATCATGAGCCTGCGCAAGCAGGGACGTCATCTGCAGATTGGGCTGACGACCGCGGCGGAGCAGGGCGAGATTCCGGTGCCGATCGATCGGATCGTCACGATGGAGTTGCAGTTGATCGGATCGCTCGGGATGCAGGCGTCGCACTATCCGGCGATGCTGCAGATGGTCGAAGCGAAGAAGGTCACGCCCAAGGCGATGGTGACCGGCACGTGCGGCCTGGACGGCATAAATAAGATTTTCAACGAGATGAACACGTTCCAGAATGTCGGCGTCACGGTAATCAACAAGTACAATTAGACGAGCTTTCGTAGTTCGCTGCTCGCCGTTCGTGGAAATTGAACGCGTGAGAGAGGGTCCTCAGCGGACCCTCTTCGTTTGTGGAGTGGCAATTTGATGAGAGTGCGAATTCAGCTGATCGTATTTGCGTTGTTGCTTGCAGCAACCGCGTGGCCGGCGTCGTCGCGGGCGCAAGAGGCGTCGAAGGGTATCAAGGTCGCCGTGACCGGGCTTCGAAACAACAACGGGCAGTTGGTATGCTCGCTGTGGCCCGGGCCGGAGGGCTTCCCGCGCGACGACTCTCACATCATGCAGCACGTCACGGCGCCGATTAAGAACGCCGGCGGCGAGTGCGTCTTCAGCGGAGCTTTTACGGCCGGCGACTACGCCGTCACGCTTTTTCACGACGAGGACAGCAGCGGCAAATTCAAATCGAATATGATCGGTTATCCGCTCGAAGGCTACGGATTTTCGAACAACGTCGTGCCGCAATTCAGCGCGCCGACCTTCGATCAGTGCAAGTTTCACTACGACGGCACCGGCTGGAAGCAGATACCGGTGAAAATGATCTATAGATAGAGCAGGGACAGCCACGTGCGATACGCATTCGACACACCGCAGTTCGGTCCCTACGCGAATCCGAAGTTGCTCGCCGAGCTTGCGCGCGACGCCGAAGATGCGGGCTGGGACGCGTTTTTCATCTGGGACCACATACAGGTCGGATGGTCCGACCCGGTTGCCGATCCGTGGATCGCGCTGGCCGCGATGGCGATTGCGACGAAGCGAATCATGCTCGGTCCGCTGGTCACGCCGCTCTTTCGGCGCAATCCGTGGAAGCTCGCGCGCGAGACCGTCACGCTCGACCATCTATCGGACGGCAGGCTGGTTCTAGGCGTCGGACTGGGCACGGATGTGTTCACCGAGATCAGCGCGTTCGACGGCCCGCTCGACGACAAGCTGCGCGCCGCGATGCTCGAAGAGGGACTTGCAGTTCTGCTGGGACTTTGGAGCGGTGAAAAATTTTCGTTCGATGGAAAGCACTATAAGGTTCGGGAAACGCAGTTTCTCCCTGTGTCCGTGCGGAAACCGCGGATCCCGATTTGGGTAGCAGGGAGCTGGCCGCACAAGCCTCCGTTTCGGCGCGCGGCACGGTTCGACGGCGTCGTGCCAGTTTCAACTGACATCGAGAAATCGCTGGCGCCCGACGACGTACGTACGATCGTCGCGTTCATCAAGAGTCAGCGCACCTCGGATGCGCCATTCGATGTAGTCCATTCGGGCGAAACGCCGGGCGATAACAAGGAACAGGATAGCGCGATCGTCGCGCCGTACGCCGAAGCAGGCGCGACGTGGTGGTTGGAAGGCATTCTGCCGTGGAAGACGCCACTGGAGAAAGTCCGCGCGCGGATCCGAAAAGGTCCACCGCGAGTGTGAAATCATGAAAGCAGTAGTTGTTGAAAAACCCGGCGATGAGAACGCGCTCAAACTCGCCGAAGTTCCCGAGCCCGCGATCAAGCCCGATGAAATCCTGATTCGCGTGCGCGCCGCCGGCGTGAATCGCGCGGACCTTCTGCAGCGCCAGGGATTCTATCCGCCTCCGCCGGGCGCGTCGGAAATCATCGGTATGGAATGCGCCGGCGAAGTCGTCGCGGTCGGCACTGCTGCGCACGGCTGGAAAGTCGGCGATCGCGCGATGGCACTGATTCCGGGTGGCGGCTATGCGGAAAAGGCCGTGGCGCATTATGGGTCCGCGATGAAGATTCCAGCGGTACTGAGCTTCGAGGAAGCAGCCGGAGTCCCCGAAGTGTTTCTGACCGTGTTCCTGAATTTTTTCATGCTCGCCGGAATCAAGCGCGGAGAGTCTGCTTTGATTCACGGCGGCGGCAGCGGAATCGGCACCGCGTCTATTCAGCTGCTCAAAGAAACCGGTGTGCGCGTGATCGTAACCGCGGGCTCGGACGAGAAATGCGATCAATGCCGCAAGCTGGGCGCCGACGTCGCGATCAACTACAAGAACGCCCCGTTCGCACCGGCGGTAAAGGCTGCGACTGATGGGCGCGGTGTCGATGCGATTCTCGACAGCATCGGTGGCGCGTACCTGGCGGGAAATATCGAGTCGCTCGCGCAGGGCGGACGGCTGGTGCTGATCGGCTTGATGAACGGGACGCGCGCCGAGTTGGATCTAGCTGCAGTACTGCGGCGTCATCTGAAAATCTTCGGTTCGACTCTGCGCTCGCGCTCAGCCACGGAGAAAGCGCAGATCGTCGCCGCGTTCCTCCAGCAATTCGGTGCCGCGCTCGAGGTCGGCCGGCTGCGTCCGCCTATCTACAAAGTGGTGCCGGCCGCCGACGCACCGACGGCACATCGCATGATTCAAGCGAGCGAGCACTTCGGCAAAATCATCCTCAAGTTCGAATGATTGGGTTTCTTGACCTGTTCGCGCGTCAGGATTAGTCTCGCAGCTTCGCCAGAACTCGGAGAACCCGTGAAAGTCACCCCCATCTATACCAACCGTCTATTTGCTGGGTGAGGGATACTTCGAAAGCTGGCTTGAAAAAGCCTCGGGCATCGAAGCCCGGGGCTTTTTCTTTTTTGCGCGGATCGCCGCGCGTGAGACTCGAAATGCAACAGAAGGAAATAGACAACCAATCAATCGGCGCCGAGCAGAGCCGAAGTGCGCTTTTTCGCCACGCCGATTTCATGAAACTGTGGACCGGAGAAACGGTCTCGCTGTTCGGCACGCGGATGGGCGATGTCGCGATCAGCTTTGCCGCAGTGATCGCGCTCAAGGCCACGCCATTCCAGATGGGCATCCTCGCTGCGGCCGGAATTGTGCCGACTCTTGTGCTGGGTCTGTTCGCAGGCGTGATAGTCGATCGCGTGCGCCGCCGCCCGATTCTGATCGGTACCGATATCGGCCGCTTCATCGTGCTGGGCACGATTCCGATTGCCGCGATGTTTGCCAAGCTGACGATGGCACAGCTATGCGCGGTGATGCTCGCGTACTCGGCGCTCGATCTGTTCTTTGACGTCGCTTATAGATCTTACCTGCCGTCGCTGGTCGAGCGCGAAGATCTCCTCGACGCGAACAGCAAGCTCACCGCCAGCGCCGGAGTCGCCGAAGCGGGCGGCTTCGCGCTTTCAGGCTGGCTGGTGGAATGGCTGACGGCGCCGTTCGCGATTCTGATCGACGCGATTTCGTTTCTCGCGTCCGCGCTTGCGATTGCGCTGATACGCAAGCCCGAACCTGCCCCCGCGCCGCGTGCTCGCGACGCCAGCGTAGCCGGCGATATCGCGGCGGGCGCGCGGCTGATTTTCGGTGACGGCCGTCTGCGCGCATTCGGAGTCAACGTGATCGTAGGCGGCTTCGCGAACAGCCTGGTCGGCACGCTCTACATGTTGTTCGTCGTCAACGCGCTCGGATTCAGGCCCGGCCTGCTCGGCATGATCTTCGCGGTTGGCGGCGCAAGCTCGCTGTTCGGTGCGCTCGCCGCGCGACGCAGCGCCGAGATTCTCGGCACCGGAAGGGCGATGGTGGCCGGGCTCGCGATCGAAGGCGTCGCATACATGCTGCTGCCGATCGCGCGAGGCAGTGGCCCCGTATCGGTAGCGCTGCTGGTTGCGCAGCAGCTGGTCGGCGATAGTGCCGCGACAGTGTACTTCATAAACGCTGTCAGCCTGATTCAAACGATCACGCCAAAGCCGATGCTTGGCCGCGTCAACGCGAGCCTGCGCTTCGTGCGTCTCGCCAGCGTGCTCGCTGGACAACTGGTCGCGGGTGTCGCGGGCGGCGTGATCGGTCTGCGTCCAACGATCGCGATCGGTGCGGCGGGTTTGTGGGTTACGGCGGCGCTCCTCGGATTTTCCGAAGTCGGCGCGCTCACCGGGATGGAGGAGCATGCCGCGCCGTCCGTCGCCGACTGAATCGAAACCGGAAGCGGGCGCAATTTCCGCAACTGACGGGCGTTCGCGCGGGCCATCTGGTAAGATTCGGAGCGGAATAGCTTGAACCTGTGAAAAATAAACCGATCAAGCCCAACGCGCTCAAACCGGGCGATACCGTTGCGGTCGTCGCGCCTGCCGCGGCGATCGAACGGGCGCATCTCGAACGCGGTGTCACCGTGCTCGGCGCTATGGGCTATCGAGTCAAAGTTTCGGAGCGCGCGCTGGCGCGTTCGGGGATTCTGGCCGGTGACGATCGCGAACGCGCGAGCGAGCTCCAGGAATATTTCGCCGACCCCGAAGTCAGAGCGATCTTTTCGGCGCGCGGCGGCTACGGATGCGGACGACTGCTGCCGATTCTCGACTTCAAGGCGATCGCGAGCACGCCCAAAATCTTCGTCGGCTTCTCGGATGCGACCTTCCTGCTCAATGCACTGGTCGATTTCGCCGCAATGGTGTCATTCCACGGACCGATGGTCGCGATGGATTTTGCGCGAGGCCTGAGTCCGCGCGCGCTCGAGCATCTGCAAGGACTGCTTTGCGGCAAGCTCGACGGCTTTGAGCTCGAGGCTCACGAGGCGATGCATCCGGGGAGCGCGCACGGCGAAGTTATCGGCGGATGCCTGTCGGTGCTGGTGGCGACTATCGGCACACCGTACGAGCCGAGGTTCGACGGACGAATCCTGTTTCTTGAGGACACGGGCGAGAAGGCCTATCGAATCGATCGGATGCTGGTGCAGTTGCGGCAAAGCGGCGCGCTCGGGCGCGTTGCGGGAATTGTTTTCGGCGCGATTCGAGCGATCGATGGCAACGAGCAGGAGACCCGGATGATCGCGCGCTTCGCCGCCGAGCAGACCGCGGGCCTCGGATGTCCAGTGCTGTGGGGCGTCGAGGCAGGACATGGCACCGAGAATTTTGCGATTCCGTTCGGCGTGGTCGCGCGAATCGATTCCACCGCGCGACGAATCATTTTCACCGAGCCGGCCGTTACGCGGTAACGGCACGATTTGCGGAGGATTGGCAGTTGGGATGGAGTGAGGTCGAAGAGGCTTTCAACGACGCGGTCGAGCAGGGGGTGATTCCCGGCGCGACGGTGGTCGCGCGACGCGGTGCGGACGTGGCGTTCGAGGGCGCATTCGGATTCAGGTCAATCGAACCGAGCCGCTCACCGGCCAAAATCGAAACGGTGTACGACTTGTCATCACTCACCAAGGCGCTGGCGACGACGGTCGCGCTGATGATCCTGGCGCGCGACGGGAAGTTTCGCCTCGATGATCGCGTGACGCGCTTTTTCCCGAACTTCGGCGTGCACGGCAAGACCGTCATCACGTTTCGGCATCTGCTGGCACATTGCTCGGGCCTGGCGGCGTGGCGTCCCTTCTACCAGCGGATCGCGGAGATCGAGAAAGGGGGAAGGGTCAACTTCATGGCGAGCTACGGCTCGAAGGAATTCGCCTACGAGGAGATTCATCGCGAGAAACCCGAAGCCCCGCCGACCACGAAGACTATCTACTCGGATCTCGGATTCATCCTGCTCGGCGAGACCATCGAAAAAGTCTCGAGCGTCGCGCTAAACCGATACTGCCGCGAGAAAATTTTCCGGCCGCTTGGCCTGCGCGCCACTGACTATATCGACATCTCGCAAGTGCGCTCGCGGCGCCTGGAGCCTGTGCCCGACATGTTCGCGCCGACCGAAATGTGTCCTTCGCGCAAGCGGCTGCTGATCGGCGAAGTTGACGACGAGAACGCATTCGCGATGGGTGGAGTCGCCGGTCATGCCGGACTGTTCGCGCCGGTGCGCGAGGTTGATCGAATTGCGAGCGAGCTGATTGCGTGTTACGCGGGACGCTCGGATTTCGTGCCGCAAAAAATAGTTCGCGAGTTTTGGACGCGCGACTCGACCGTGGCCGGCTCGACGTGGGCGCTCGGATGGGACACGCCGTCGGCGGAGCACTCCAGCTCGGGGCATCGCTTCTCATCGTCGGCGGTAGGCCATTTGGGTTTCACTGGAACGTCGATCTGGATCGAGCCGGAGAGCGAAGTCGCGATCTCGATGCTGACCAACCGCGTTCATCCGCGGCGCGACAATCAGAAGATTCGCGACTTCCGCCCGAAGATTCACGACTTGATCATGGATGCGCTCGGCGGTGGCTGATTCCGGCAGCGCAGGACGCCTCGCGCGCATTCCGGCGTCGGCTCGGCGTGTGCACCTGATTGGTGTCGGCGGCACCGCGATGGCCGCGCTGGCCGGCATGCTCGTCGAGCGCGGTTTGTCGGTCACCGGCTCCGACAATCAGCTCTACGAGCCAACGGCGTCGCTGCTCAGAAATTCGCGCGTCGGATTGATGACGGGGTTTTCGCCCGCCAACCTGTCGCCCGCGCCCGACCTGGCAGTCGTCGGCAATGTGATCGTGCCGAGCAATCCTGAAGCCGTCGCGCTGCTTGCTTCGCCGATTCCGTATCTCTCGATGCCCGAGGCGCTGTGGCATTTTTTTCTGAAGGACCGGCGCGTGCTGATGGTCGCGGGGACGCATGGCAAGACGACCTCGACCGCGATGATGGCGCACGTGCTCGAGGCGACAGGGCGCGATCCGTCGATGCTGGTGGGAGGAGTTGCGAGCGATTTCGGATCTAACTACCGGCTCGGCCGCGGCGACGACTTCGTGATCGAAGGCGACGAGTACGACACGGCGTTTTTCGACAAGGGGCCGAAGTTTCTGCACTACCGCGCCAGCGGCGCGATAAGCACCGCGGTCGAATTCGATCACGCCGATATCTATCGCGACCTCGAGCATGTGAAGTCGAGTTTTCGCGCGCTCGTCGAGCAGATGGATTCGTCGCGAGTGATCGCAGTATGCGCCGATTTTCCACACGCGCTCGAAGTCAGCGCGGGCGCGCGCGCGCGGCGGCTCACCTATGGACTGCACGAGGGCGAATATCGTGCGACCGAAATTACGGTGAGCGCGGACGGCGCGCGATTTTCGGTGGCCCGCGACGGCGCTCGAATCCACGAAGCGTTCCATCTGCCGATCGGCGGCCGCATGAATGTCGCCAACGCGCTCGGCGTCTTCGTGCTGCTCAGCGCGTTTGGAGTCTCCGGCGACGAGATCGCCGCGGGACTGCGCACCTTCAAGGGCGTCGTGCGCCGCCAGCAGATAGTCGGAGAGGCGGCGGGCGTGACGGTGGTCGACGACTTCGCGCATCATCCGACCGCGATCGGCGTCACGCTCGAAGCTATCGCCGAGCGCTTTCCGGGCCGCCGGATACTCGCGGCGTTCGAGCCCCGCTCGAACACGGCGCGACGCAACGTTTTTCAGGACGCGTTCGCGGCCGCATTCGATCGAGCGTCGCGCGTTTACCTGGGCCCGGTCTATTTCAAGGAAAACGATCCGATCGCGCCCGGCGAGCGCCTCGAAACGAGTGCACTCGCGAGGGCAATCAGCGCACGCGGTCCTCATGCGCTAGGTTGCGAGTCGAACGACGAGATTCTCGAGCGGATGCTGGCCGACGCACGCGCCGGCGACGTCGCGCTGTTCATGTCGAACGGCCCATTCGACGGCTTGAAGGAAAGATTTCTCGAGGCGTTGGCGAAGAGGTAGAGCAATCATTCCAGGGTCGGTCCGTCATCCTGAGCGCAGCGAAGGAGCGCGTATGCGCGCACTGAAGACGCCGAACGCAGGAGCGTCCGTCCAGATTCTTCGCTTCAGCAGCTTCCGCTCAGAATGACACAACTCGGAAGAGAGGCAGCCCGTTAGTAGCCCAGGTTTGGATCTATCAGGTTCAGCAGTGGGCGATTTGCCACGAACCTTTTCAGATTTTCCGCGAACAGCTCGCAGGCTTTGTCCATGTAGCTGCGATTGGCGCCGGACATGTGCGGCGTCAGGATTACATTTTCGAGATCCCATAACGGGCTGCTGGCTTCGAGCGGTTCGTGCTCGAACACGTCGAGGCCTGCGCCGCCGATTTTTTTGCCGGTCAGTGCCGCCGCCATCGCGCGTTCGTCGATCACTTCGCCGCGCCCGATGTTTACCAGGTATGCACCGGGCTTCATCGCGGCGAACTCGCGCTCACCAATGAACTTGCGCGTATGCTCGGTGAGCGGGAGAGTGACTAACACGTAGTCGGATTCGCGGAGTATTGCTTCGCGATCATCGGGGCCGAAAAAGCGCGCGGGAATTTTGCCGTCGGGATCGCCGAGTCCCGCCGGGCACCATCCCGCGTCGACGCGATCCGACGGGTTGCGCTTGAGTGCGAGCACTTTCATTCCGAATGCGGCCGCGAGGCGCGCAGTTTCCCTGCCGATCGACCCGTAACCGATAAT
>Ga0210398_10002569_pt1 | contig 17671 bp, 22 predicted proteins | sample IncBWC4OmetaG_FD_161047 | JGI IMG/M metagenome (GOLD analysis project Ga0210398, IMG submission 161047) | Forest soil microbial communities from Barre Woods Harvard Forest LTER site, Petersham, Massachusetts, United States - Inc-BW-C-4-O | ecosystem: Environmental > Terrestrial > Soil >... | reverse complement strand
CGGGAGCTGCACGCCGGGCGGCAGCTTTGGCATGTTGGGCATCTGCACCTGCGCCGAGTACTCCCATTTTCCGGCCTTGATCGCGTCGTCCGCATAGGCTGACCCCGCCACCAGAACGGTCAACACGATCGCGCACGCAAGTCTCATTGCTTTTCTCCTTCGGCCGGTCGACGCCGGCTCTATGCTGGAGGCGGATTGGATCATAGGTCGCCCATGAACAGCAGCAATCGTCCATCTGCTCGCCCTGGGGCGCTAGTCACCGGCGCATCGAGTGGGATTGGGGCCGCGCTGGCGCGCGAGCTGGCGCGGCATGGCCATGATGTCGTGCTGAGCGCACGCCGCGTCGCGCCGATGGAAACCCTGGCCGAAGAGCTCCGGAGCCTTGGCGCGGCCGCGACCATCATCGCCGCGGATTTGTCCCAGCCAGGCGGCGCGGCGAAGCTCATTGCTGAGCTGGGTGCGCGCGGGATCGAGGTCGAAACCCTCGTCAACAATGCCGGGCTCGGCGCGATGGGCGCGTTCACCCGCATCGACGCGACGCGCAATGCCGAGATGCTGCAGGTCAACATCGTCGCGCTGACCGAGCTGACGCAGGCGCTGCTGCCGGCCATGCTGGCGAAACGCCGCGGCAAGATCATGCTCGTCGCGTCCACGGCGTCGTTTCTCCCCTGCCCCAACATGGCCGTATACGGCGCGACAAAGGCTTTTGTTCGCAGCTTTGGCGAGGCGCTGGCGCAGGAGCTTCAGGGCAGTGGCGTCACGATCAACGTGCTGTGCCCAGGCACGACCGCGACCGAGTTTTTCGCCGTCGCGGGCGGCACGCTGTCGGGCGTGCAGATGCAGCGGATGATGACCGCCGACGCCGTCGCCAAAATCGCCTATGCCGGGATGGCAGGCGGCGAGCGCGTGACGGTCGCCGGGGTGATGAACCGCATCCTCGCCTTCGCGGCGACGCACACGCCGCATTTCCTCACCCTGCCCGCCGCCGCCCGGATGATGGCGCAGGATTGAGAGCTGCATCGAAGGAGCGAGATGGCGTCCGACACCTATGAAATCTACGCGGTCAAATACGCGCATCACGACCGGCGCGCGCACGAAAATTTCCTGCAGAGCGACCCGCACGACACCGCGCCGATGCCGCTCGATTATTTCGTCTGGGCGATCGTCGGCGAGAGCCGCACCTTTATCCTCGACACCGGGTTTGACGCGGCGATGGCCAGGAAGCGCGGGCGCGAGTTTCTCACCCCGCCGGGCGACGGCCTCAGGATGATCGGCATCGACCCCGACAGCGTCAAAGACGTCATCATCAGCCACATGCATTACGATCACGCGGGCAGCGGCGAGTTGTTCCCCAACGCGACGTATCATCTGCAGGACCGCGAGATGGCGTTCTGCACCGGGCGCTGCATGTGCCACCCGCAGCTCCGCCGCTCGTTCGAGGAAGACGACGTGATGGCGATGATCGGCCGGCTGTTCCGCGGCCGGGTGCAGTTCCACGACGGCGTCGACGAGCTGGCGCCAGGGATCACCGTGCATCATGTCGGCGGGCACACCGCCGGACTTCAGGTGGTGCGGGTCAAGACCGAGCGGGGCTGGGTCGTGCTCGCCGCCGACGCGTCGCATTTCTATGCCAACTTCGAAGAGATGCGTGCCTACCCGACGGTCTACAACGTGGGCGACATGCTCGAGGGATTCGCCACGGTGCGGCGACTCGCGAGCTCGTTAAGCCATGTCGTGCCGGGCCACGACCCGCTGGTGCTGACGCGCTATCCGGCGGCGAAACCCGGGCTCGAGGGGATCGTCGTCAGGCTCGACGTGGCGCCGAAGGGTTGACCCGGGCGCGCGTCTGTGGCTGTCATCCGCCCCTTCGAGACATTAAGGGGCATGACGAATGACGAGGTTCTGCGTCTTGGGTTTGGTGTTGCTGCTGGCCGCGTGCGGTGGCGAACAGGGGATGCGCTGCGAATATGCGCCCGGCAATCTCGACGCGATCAAATCGCAGGTCGCGGGGCTGAAGGCGGGCGGCACGACCTCACCCGAGGTCGTCAAATCGCTCGGCAAGCCGGCCGCGGAGACGCCGACCGCAGACGGCGGCAAGACCTATGAATACGATTTCGCGCAGCCGCTCAGCTCAAGCTCGTCGCCGGCCTGCCCCGCGAAGTCGCAGAAGGTGACCTTTATCTTCAACGCGAAGGACGTGCTGCAGTCGATGCAGATCAATTTCTGACGGGGCTAGCGTCCGGCGAGCGGATCGGGGCCGTACTGGTTGGGGCCGATCGTCCCGCGCAGGCATCCGAGATCGATAAACAGCCAAATGGCGATGCCGAACAACCCGATCAGGAAGATGTAATCGATTCCGTTGAGCTGCAGGTGGTTGCCGCTCACCCCGATCAGGTCGAGGACGATTTTGACGAGGCGGAAGCCGACCACCAGCTGGGCGTAAAGCTCTGGCTTGTCTCGATCGTGAAAGCGTTTCGCGATCAGGCAATACGACCCGTAGATGATGGCGAGCGACACCAGGAACAGAACTGCGCGGCCGGCAAACCCGCGCGCCGCGGCTCCGAAAACCAACCCGATGATGACGCCGACGATGAGGCCCGCGACGCCGAGGCCGATCGAGCCGAGCCACCACTGGTAACGCGGGATTCGCCCCTGTGCCGAAAGAAAAAATTCCATGACGTCCCCCTCCTCTAGTCCACCTTGACCCCCGCCGCCGCGGCGAGACGCAACAGCTCGTAGCGTCCGGCGAGCATATCATCCAGCGATCCGAACGCGTTGGTGTAATGGCCCTTGAAACCGGCGCGTTCGAGCCGCTTGAACATCGCACCGAAATCGAGGTTGCCCTCGCCTGGCTTCAGATGCACCTCGAACCCGTTGCGGAAGCAGTCGGCGAGGCGCACCTCGCCGACCCGTTTAAGGTCTATCGCGTCAACAAACCCGTCGATGCCCTCGGGCACGAGATGCGCGTGGTTGGTGGTGAAGGACAGCCCGAACGAGGCCGAATCGATCGCGTCAAAATAATAGCGCCACTCCTCGACCGTGTGCGCGAGATAGTGGACTTCGGCGTCGTCGGGCTCCTTGTTGAGGTTTTCGAGGAGGATCAGCGCGCCCTTGTTCTCGGCATGGACGATGACTCGCTTCAGCCGGTCGAGCCCGGCCTTCATGCGCTCCGTCTTGTCCGAGGTGAAATGAAACCCGGCATGCATGACGATCCACTTGGCGCCGAGCCGCACCGCGGCGTCGACATAGGCCTTGAGATAGGCCTCGACCGCATCGCCGACATAGGGCGCGTATTCGGCGACATTGACCGCCGAGGCGGTATGCAGGCCGATCGTCACGCCGTTCTTCGCGCACAGGTCGCGGACACGCGAGCCGCGAATGCCGCTGATCGTGCCGAGCGCGTTATCGCCGGTGTCGAGCTGGATATCGATGTAACGCACCTTGTTTTCGGCCGCCCATTCGATGGCGTCCTCCAGCACCAGCTTGCGCCCGACATCGATTCCGATCCGCTCGAACAGGCCCATGATTTGCTCCTCCTCCAGCCGTTTCCGATCCCAACATGCCTCGGCCGGCGGGGCAACCACCCGCCTTTTCGCGTGACAATCGAAGGCCCGTACCTACACTCGCGGTTATGAAATGGGCAAAAAGCGGCGCGAGGCGCGGTCTCGTCGCGGTGCTGGCGGCGCTGTTGTGCGCGTCGTGCAGCTTCTTGCCGTTCCAGAACGAGCCGTCGAGCGCGCTGATCGGCAACTGGTCTGATCCGGATCACAACAAGGTGACGTTTCGCGCCGACGCAGTCGTGCTGACGCCGGAGAACGGTCAGCCGACGACCATGGGCCCCGGCGAGTGCAACGGCACCTACAAGCTGCAATACGGCCGCATGGCGACCGCCGACTTGCAGAGGTCGTTCTCGTCGCAGCCCGATCTGCAGAACAAGCTGAAGCAACTCCTGACCAGGCCGGATTACCCGGTCGCCGACGTAACCTGCGACCAGGGTGGCACGACCTATCTGATGCTCGACGACAACCGCGTGCTCGCGGTCTATCGCGACGCCGGGATCGGCGGCACCCAATCCCTGTCGCGGCTGTAGTCTCAGGGGCTTGATGGAAGCCCGGCTCAAATCGTCGATCCAGGTGAAGGCGCTGATCCGACGCTGCGACATCGCGGCGATCGGGGTCGCGGTGACGGCGCGCGGCGACCCCGACGCCGGCGCGATACTCGTCAAACTCTGCGAGCGCGATACCGGCGCGACGGTGCTCCAGCAAACACGGCGCGGCGACGGCACGCTGGGCTGGCTGCGCGCGACCGGCGCTGTGCCGGTAGCGGAAAGCGATGCCGACGCCTATATCGCACGACAGCGGCAGCGTGATCCCGATCTTTGGGTGGTCGAGATCGAGACCGCCGTCCCCGACACCGTTCTCGACGATGGCATCATCGAATGAGCGATTTTCCCCAGCATCCCGATCTGCGAGTCACCGGGCACGAGATCGGCTTCAAGCGACATCTGCGGGTCGACGTGTACCGCTTTCACCAGCGCCTCTACTCCGGGGAATGGAGCACCGAGCGGGCCTACGATGTGGTCCGCCGCGGCGCGGCGGTCGCGGTGCTGCTCTACGACCCAGATCGCGAGGCGGTCGTGCTGGTTGAGCAGTTCCGTCTGCCGCCGCTGCTCGCGGGGTATTCGCCGTGGATCGTCGAGGTGGTGGCGGGCCTTGTCGACCATGAAGGCGAGACGCATGAGGGGGTCGGCCGCCGCGAAACCCAGGAGGAAGCCGGGTTGGAGCTGATCGGTGACCTCATCCCGATCCAGCGCTACGTGCCGATGCCGGGCAATTCCGACGAGACGATCACACTGTTCTGCGGCCGGGTCGATTCGACGAAGGCCGCCGGGACGCACGGTCTCGCCGAGGAGCACGAGGACATCCGTGTCGTCGTCAAGCCGCTGGCCGAGCTGGAGGCGATGCTCGACGCGGGCCAGATCGAAACCGGGCACACGATGATCTGCCTGTATTGGCTGCTGCGGCACCGCGACGAGGTGCGGCGGCTTTGGGGCTTCGCGTAGCCGCCTGCGATCAGGCTTCTTCGAACAGGATTTCCGAGAGAGCGCCGGTCAGCCGGTCGAGCTCGGTCTCCGAGCCGATGGTGATCCGCAGGTAATCCGCGATGCGCGGCGCGGAAAAATGGCGGACGAGCACCGCCCGCTCGCGCAACGCCTTGGCCAACGCCTGCCCCGGCAAACGATGGTGCCGTGCGAAGACAAAGTTGGCGCTGGACGGCAGCACTTCGAAGCCGAGCTGCCGCAGCGCTCCGCTGAGGCGGTCGCGGTTGCGAATAATCGCGGCACGGGACTGCGCGAAATAAGCCTCGTCTTCGAGCGAGGCGATGGCTCCGGCCTGAGCCGGGCGGCCGAGCGGATACGAGTTGAAGCTGTCCTTTACCCGCGTCAGGGCCTCGATGAGGCCTGCATCGCCGATCGCGTAGCCGATCCGGAGCCCGGCGAGGGCACGAGACTTCGACATGGTCTGCACGATCAGCAGATTTGGGTAATCCCGGATCAGCGATACGGCGGTCTCGGCGCCGAAATCGACATAGGCCTCGTCGACCACGACCGCCGACTCTGAGCGCCCGCGTGCCAGCCGCATGATCTCCGCGCGCGGCAGGGGGCGACCCCGGTCGGCGCGTTGGGGTTGGCGATAATGACAGGGCCGCTCCGATCGAGGTAATCGTCGACGCGGATGCGCATCTCGGCGTCGAGTGGAACGGCCTCGTGGTCGATTCCCAACAAGCGACACCAGACCGGATAAAAGCTGTGAGTGATGTCGGGGAAGCGAACCGCTTCGGGCTGCTTCAGGAGCGCCGCGAAGGCATGCGCCAAGACCTCGTCCGAGCCGTTGCCGACAAATACCTGCTCGGGCGCTACTTTGTGATAGGCGGCGAGCGCCTCGCGCAGGCGGGTCGCTTCCGGGTCGGGGTAGAGACGCAGCGTATCCGCGGCCTCGGCGCGCACGGCCTTTATGGCTTTGGGTGACGGACCGAACGGGCTTTCGTTGGTGTTGAGCTTCACCAGGTCCGGGATCCGCGGCTGTTCACCCGGCACGTAGGGCGAGAGTTCCTCGGCGAGCTTCGACCAGAAGCGATTCACGGTTTCCGCCCCATCAGGCCAGCGGCACTTTCCTGAAGTGCTTGGACAGCGCCAGGCCTTGGTTCTGATAGGACGAGCCGATGCCGCCGCCATAGAGCCGGTCGGGTCGCGCGATCAGCGGCTCGTAGACGAGCCGGCCCATCGTCTGGCCGTGTTCGATCAGAAACGGCACCTCGTGCGAGCGCACTTCGAGCACCGCGCGGCTGCCCTGCCCGCCGGTCTCGGCGGCGCCAAAGCCGGGGTCGAAGAACCCGGCGTAATGCACGCGGAACTCGCCGACGAATGTGTCGTAGGGCAGCATCTCGGCGGCATGGTCGGGCGGAACGACGACCGCCTCGCGTGAGGCGAGAATGTAGAAATCGTTGGGGTCGAGCACCAGCCCCGACGGGTCGCGGGAGCCGCGCCTGGCGTAGACCGGTTCCCAGAAATCGGCCGGGTCATAGGCGTCGACGCGGTCGACATCGATGACGTCGGTGTGGCGGCGCGCCTTGTAGCCGATCAGCCCGGTGCCGGGCTGGCCCATCGCGTCGACCGTGAAGACCAGCCCGTTGCGGATCGCCTGCGAGGCCGGCGCGCCGTCCTCTGGTAGCTCGACCAGTGGGCTTTCGGCATGCAGGCGCCGCAGCGCGGTGTCGCGGAAGATCGGCGAGCCGCGACGGATGCGCAATTGCACGAGCCGCGAGCCGGTGCGCACTACGACGCTGAACGAACGCGGTGAAATCTCCGCGTAAAGCGGACCCTTGTAGCCGTCGCGCAGACGGTCGAATTCGGTGCCGTAATCGGTGATGATGCGCGCGAAGACGTCGAGCCGGCCGGTCGAGCTTTTCGGGTTCGCGGCTGCCGTGGTGCGGCGCGGCAACGCGGTCACCTCCAATAGCGGCACGATGTAGACGCAATTGCGTTCGAGCACCGTGCCGCCGGTCAGGTCGATCGAGTGCATCGACAGCTGGTCGAGCTTTTCCTTAACGGTGTTGCGCGCACCGGGCAGAAAGCTGGCGCGCACCCGGTAGGCGACCTCGCCGAGGCGCAGGTCGAGGCTTGCCGGTTGGATCTGGTCCTCGCCGATCGGCACCGGCGAATTCAGCTCCTGGCCGAGCGCGATGAGGCCGCGCAGCATCTGCGACGGCAAGAGCCCGGTCGAGCGGTCGGGCTCGACAGTCGGGAACAGCTCGCCATCGCGTGGCGCCAGTGTCGCGGTTTCGGCTTCGCTCTCGGCCATCACCGAGTTCTAAGCCAAGCTGGCGGTTGGGAAAAGCCGCCCTCTGCACCTTGCTCTCATTCTCGGCGGGCCGATATTGTCTCTCTGCGTCCGGCAACGGGGAGGACGGGAGATGGATATTCGCGACGGCTTTATCGGCTCGATCGGCAATACGCCGCTCATCAAGCTGCGTCGCGCCTCCGAGGAGACCGGCTGCACGATCCTCGGCAAGGCCGAATTCCTTAACCCCGGCGGCTCAGTGAAGGACCGCGCTGCGCTGGCGATCATCCAGGATGCCGAGCAGCGCGGCACGCTGCGGCCGGGTGGCGTCATCGTCGAGGGCACGGCGGGGAATACCGGGATCGGCTTGGCGCTGGTCGGGCTGGCGCGGGGTTATCGCAGCGTCATCGTCATGCCGGAAACGCAGAGCCAGGAAAAGAAGGACATGCTGCGGCTGTGCGGCGCAGACCTCAGGCTTGTGCCCGCGACCCGGCTGACCGACCCGATGCACTACACGCATTATTCCGGGCGGCTCGCCAAGGAACTCGATGCGACGGAGCCGAACGGCGCGATCTGGGCCAACCAGTTCGACAACCTTGCCAACCGCCGCGGCCATTACGAGACGACCGGCCCCGAAATCTGGCGGCAGACCGACGGCAAGGTCGATGGGTTCGTCTGCGCGGTCGGCACCGGCGGCACGCTCAGCGGTACGGGCATCGCCCTCAAGGAGCGCAACAAGGGGGTCAGGGTCTATCTCAGCGACTGCATGGGGTCGGGCATCTACAGCTGGTATGCGCGGCGCGAGTTCACGCCCGAGGGCAGCTCGATCACCGAGGGCATCGGCAACAACCGCGAGACCAAGAATCTCGAGGGCTTTACGCCGGACGGCCAGTATCAGATCACCGATGAGGAGATGTTGCCGGTGCTCTTCGCGCTGGCGCAGGAGGAAGGGCTGCTGATCGGCGGGTCGAGCGGGATCAATGTCTGCGGCGCGATCCATCTCGCCAAGGAATTGGGGCCAGGGCACACGATCGTCACGATCCTCGCCGATTCCGGCACGCGCTATCAGTCGAAGCTGTTCAACCCCGCCTTCCTGCGCGAGAAATCATTGCCCACGCCGCACTGGCTGGAGGGCTGATTTACCAGCAGCCTATTCGTCCGGGTGCGGCAGCGGAGCAAGATAGGCGGTATAGAGCCAGCCGACCCCCTGTGGCGTGTCGACTCGCCAGCAGGCCATGGTGGCTTCAGAGTTCACCTGGCCGATCGGGGTAACGACCGTGCCCTTCGGCAGGTGCGCGACGATCGAAGACTCGTCGTCCTGACCGGAGCGCAGATCGACATCGTTGGTCGTGACGAATTGCGAATGCGGGAACAGCACGAACTGCGTGAAGCGGTCGAAACAGCCGGCGAGCAGCAACGTCGACGCGAGAACGAGGGCGAGGCGCAATCTCTGTGGCAACATCCCGGCTCGCTCCAGAGGCGATTGACGCGCTATCAATAATCGAAATCGGCGGTCGTCAACATAAGGACGAGGACATGCCATGACAGAGCTGATCTTTCGCGACGACGCGTACGAGCGGTCGTGCCAGGCTCGGGTCGTGGCGGTCGATGAGCGCGGAATCAGGCTCGACCGCACGGTCTTCTATTCGACGGGCGGCGGGCAGCCGGGCGACAGCGGGATCCTGCGGCTGGCGGACGGGACAATAATCGCCGTCGCTGATACGGTGAAAGGCGCCGACGCGGACGAGGTGATCCATGTTCCCGCGCCCAGTTCGGCATTGCCCACTATCGGTGCGGAGGTTGTCGCCGAGATCGACTGGGAGCGGCGGCACCGGCTGATGCGGATGCACACCTGCTTGCATCTCTTATGCGCCGTGGTGCCGGGTGCGGTGACCGGCGGCTCGGTCGGCGACGGACGCGGTCGGCTCGATTTCGACGTGCCGGGCGCGAGCCTCGACAAGGACACGATCACCGTTGCGCTCAACAAACTCATCGCCGAGGGCCATGCGGTCGCGCCGCGCTGGATCGACGATGCCGAACTCGACGCGCATCCCGAACTCGTGCGCATGATGTCAGTCAAGCCGCCAATGGGCCACGGCAAGGTGCGGCTCCTCGAAATCGACGGCGTCGATCTGCAACCCTGTGGCGGCACGCATGTCAAGAACACCGCCGAGATCGGCCCGGTCGAGATCACCAAGATCGAGAACAAGGGCCGGCAGAACCGGCGGATCAACATCGCCTTTGCCGGCTAGAGGATGACGCAGCCGCCGGCCCATGCCGCGCAGCCGAGGATCGGCACGGCGGCCTATGTGATCGGCGGGCTTTCGTTTATCCCGTTGATCGGGGTGCCGTTCGGTCTCGTCGTGATCGTCTGGTCCTTTGTCAGCCGAAAGGCCGGGCGGCTGACGGTCGGATTGCTCGGTGCCGGCGGCATCGCCCTGACGATCGTGCTCTATGGCGCGCTGTTCTATTTTGGCTTCGTGCAGACCGGCGGCGTTTACGACCGTCTTCGCAGCCAGATGGCGCGTCCGCAGCTCGACAGCCTGGTGCAGGCGATCGAATTCTACCGGCTGCAATACGGCGGCTATCCCGATTCACTGCAGCAGCTTGAGGCGACAATGCCCAAGCCATCGTTCATCACGATCTACGATCCGACGAGCATCCATCTTGGAAGCAAACCGCGCGCTTTTTACTACGAGCGATCGGGCACGGATCACTACTACCTGCGCGGCGTCGGCGCGGACGGCGAGCCGTTCACCGATGACGACATCCTTCCCGACATCAGGCTCGCGCCCGACAGCAAGGTCGGGCTGCTGCTCGATAAGCCGGCTCGCTGACTTAGCCTCCGCCGTTAGACCATCGTACACGCGATTTACACTTGAGCGGGCGATTACGATAAATTTGCCCCTATGACGCGTGACGGCTTTATTTTACCCAACCACAGCGCAACCGCCAATACAGGGCAATGGTAGAATGACGTTAGGTGGTCGGCTTCCTCATTGGGCGATCCTAGGAGTCCTAGCCACGATTGGTGGTTTGGCGCTCATTGTACCCAGTGTTACAAATTTGGCAGCAGATCACGGAGTTGTAGAGGCAATCGGAACCGCCTTTCTTGTTGCAGCGATTCTCGGCTTTACAATAGATCGCTGGATGAAGGCCGAAATAGCCTCAGATGTCTTTCGTTCAACATTAGGTTACATATTACCTCCCGAGTTTCAGGGAGAAATTGCCAAAATTGTTTCATTTAAATTCATCGGTGATGAACATGAAATGTGGTACGATATTGAACAAATAACATCAGACACGATCTCTTGCAGAGTACGTTGCGAGCGCACTCTTAGAAATATTACCAACGTCTCGCAGAAGCAGAATGCTTCAATCCACATTGATGACTGGGGATTCGACAATAAGTCGGCAATACACCGATGTGAGATTCATGATAGTGACGGCAGACTCCTCGAAAACATGATCGGCGTCGAAGCTAGATCTGATTCTACGTTATATGCCGAGACGCGAGAGGTGAGCGTTGAGCCTGGTTCGACCATACGAGTTGTGACTGATTTTGTCGAGATTCGTCGAGTTAACGATCAGATCGTTACAGTATTTTTAGCTCCTTCAAAAAATCCACGCGTGCACTTGAATTGTAAGAATTTTCAGTTCGTTTTAGATTTTGGCGTATTAGAACAAAAGACCGGTATGTCCGCAGTCTCGACAACTCATACGTTGCATGGTATATACTTTCCTCCGGCGCCAATTAGGCTGAGATGGTGGCCAGTTTAAGGCGCTTTCCTGAGTTTTACGTTCGAAGTTAATTCCGCCCGGCGAGCAGGCCGCGGGCGATGATCTGCGCCTGGATCTCGGCGGCGCCCTCGAAGATGTTAAGGATGCGCGCGTCGCACAGCACGCGGCTGATCGGGTATTCGATCGCATAGCCGTTGCCGCCGTGGATTTGCACGGCGTTGTCGGCATTGCCCCAAGCGACGCGGGCGGCGAGCAGCTTCGCCATGCCGGCCTCGATGTCGCAGCGGCGGCCGCTATCCTTTTCGCGCGCCGCGAAATAGGCGAGCTGGCGGGCCATCATCGTCTCGACCGCCATCATGGTCAGCTTGAGCTGGACGCGCGGAAAGGCGACGATGTTGCGGCCGAATTGCCGGCGCTCCTGCGCATAAGCCATCGCCAGCTCGAAGGCATTCTGCGCGACGCCGACGGCGCGCGCGGCGGTTTGCACCCGCGCGCTCTCAAAGGTCGCCATCAGCTGCTTGAAGCCCTCGCCCTCGACCCCGCCGAGTAGCTGATCGGCCGGCACCGCGAACCCATCAAAGCCGATCTCGTATTCCTTCATCCCGCGATAGCCGAGCACCGGGATTTCGGTGCCCGACATGCCTTCGGCCGGGAACGGGTTGGCGTCGTCGCCACGCGGCTTGGGCGCGAGGAACATACTGAGGCCGCGATAGCCGCTATCGGGAGAGCCGGTGCGCGCCAGGAGCGTCATCACGTCCGAGCGCGCGGCATGGGTGATCCAGGTCTTCGCGCCGTAGATGCGATAGACATCGCCGTCCTTCACCGCGCGGGTCTGCAAGCTGGCGAGGTCGGAGCCGGCATTGGGCTCGGTGAAAACCGCGGTCGGCAGCACCGCGCCCGAGGCAATGTCCGGGAGCCAGCGGGCCTTCTGCGCCGCAGTGCCGCTCACCCTTATCAGCTCGCCGGCGATCTCCGAACGGGTGCCAAGCGAGCCGACGCCGATATAGGCGCGCGACAATTCCTCGGAGACGACGCACATCGCCAGCTTGCCGAGGCCGAGCCCGCCATACTCCTCGGGTAGCGTGACGCCAAAGACCCCGATGCCGCTGAGCTCTTCGATGACCTCGATCGGGATGAACTTGTCGGCGCGGTGCCAGTCATGCGCGTAGGGCGCGACCGCGCGCTCGGCGAAGCGTCGCACCTGGTCGCGGATCAATTCGAGGGTCTCGTCGCCGAGACTGTCACCGCCGGAAATCATGCCCTCGGCGAGGATGGCGCCGAGCGCGGCGCGCGCCTCGCCGAGGCCGACGACGAGCGCGCTTTGGCGCAGCGGCGCGACAGCGGCATCATCGAGGCCGAGGTCCTGCGGGCGAGCGATCTCGCCCTGCCCCATCGCGATCCCGCCCGCGAGCTGCGCGAGGTATTCGCCGAAGCCGACCGCGAGGATCAGCCGTTGTGGCTCGGCAAATTCGCCGGCGCCGTCGAGGCGCGACGCCCAGCCGCGCAGCTGCCGCAGCGCCGCGACATAGGTCGCCATCCACGCCAAGCCATGCGCGGCAAGCTGCTCCTGATCGAGGCGGGCGGCATCGACCGCGCCGTCGCGCCCGACGCGGATGCCGAGATTGCCGCGCGCCTGCGCGAGCAGCGTTTCGGCGGTGGCCAGCGCGGCCCCACTCTCACCGAGCAGGACGTCCGGTGCGATCGAACTCATACGGCGCTAAAAAAGCCAGCGGGCGGCGCGCCCGTCAACGCTGGTCGCTGTCGGTCGTCTGAAAATTGTTGGGTAGCGTCGACTCGAGGTTCGGGTCGTGCGTCGAACGGGCCGAGGTGTCGGTCATCGTTCGCGCCGAGATGTCGTCGCTGATCCCATTGACGTTCTGGATATCGCTCGCCCGCTCCGGACCGCCCGGCGTGCAGGCGACAACGCCGCCGACGCACAGGGCTACAACAAGGCCGATGCGAAGCAGCGTCATGTGAATCTCCTGTCGGGGTACGCGGGAGATATAGGCACGAATGGGCGCGGTCACAACCGCTACCGTCGGTATCCACGGTATGCAGCGCTTATCGCCTTTGAGTTATAAGCGGCCGAGAGCGTCCCATCCCCGCTCGTGACGATCTGTACAGTCATCGCGGAGTTATCTTAAGGTTGAACGGAGGGCTGATTTCCGGATCGGAGGAGACCGTACCATGCTGCGCCGCCTGGCCCTGATAGTGATCGCGATCATCGTGCTGGTTGGCGCCGCGGTGCTGCTGATCCCGCTCGACAGCCTGCGCGGGCCGCTCGAAACCGCGGCGACGAGTTCGCTCGGACGTCAGGTGCAAATTCACGGACATTTGCGGCTGGCGGTCTATCCCGAGCTCGGCATCTCGACCAAGGACGTGTCGATCGCCAATGCGGCCGGCGCGCACGACGCGCAGATGATCGAGGTGGGCAAGGTCGTGATCGGTGCGGAGTTGTCGTCACTGTTCTCCGGTCGTCTACGCGTCACCAAGGTCGTGTTGAAAGAGCCAGAAATCCATCTCGAAATCGCCGGTAACGGCGTCGGTAACTGGCAGATTGGACAAGGCACTGCCGCGGCGGCCGAAAACGCCTCGTCGTCGGTCGATCTCAGTGTCGACCGGGTTCGCATCGAGAACGGCACAATCAGCTATTTCGATGCGCGCACAGGCAAAAGCGAGACGCTGAGCGCGGTCTCGGTCGCGCTGACCGAGCCTTTCGGGGTGGATGCGGCGCGCCCGCTCGCCGTCGAGGGCAGCGCCACTTATCGCGCCGCGCCGATGCAGTTCACCGCCAAGCTCGACGATGCGCTTGGATTTCTGCAAGGCAAGCCCAGCAATGCCGCGGTGAAGGTGACTTCGGACAAATTCGCGGCCAATTTTACCGGAAGGCTGGCGTCGTCGGGCGAAGCGACCGGCGATATGAGCTTCAACGCCCCATCATTGCGTCAGCTGGCGGTCTGGATCGGGCAGCCGTTGCCGCCGGGTAACGGGTTTGGCGCGATCAAGGTCGACGCCGCGCTCACGGCGACGACCAGCGCCCTGGCCCTCCACAACGCGAAGATCGCGCTCGACAACATGACCGTCGGCGGAGACGTGTCGGTCGATATCCTGCGCAGCGCGGTCAAAGCCGAGCTCAACAGCATCGCCGCTTATGGCGGCAGCGGAAGGGCGACGGTCGCGCTCGAAGCCGGCGGCGCCGCGCCGAGCATCCAGGAGACGCTCGATATGCGCGGCGTGCAGATCGGGCCATTTCTGCTGCAAGTCATGGGGGTCGCGAAACTCCAGGCGACCGGTACGACGCATCTCGAGGTCTCGGCCCGCGGCCTGACTCAGAACGAGATCATCCGTAGCCTCAACGGCCGGGGTTCGGTGAGCCTCGCCAATGGCGCGATCTCCGGCGTCGATCTCGGCGCGGTCGCCAAGCTGCTGCAATCGACCGCGCGCGTGCTCGGCGGTGCGCTGGGCGACAGCTCGCGCACCGATTTCACCTCGCTCTCCTGCTCCTTTACGATCCGAAATGGCGCCGTGCAGACCGGCGATCTGCAGATGACGAGCCCGACAATCAACATGACGGGCGCCGGGACGGTCGATCTGGCAAGCCAGCAGGTTAGCTTCCACATCGTCCCCAAAGCGCAGCTCGGCGTCGCCGGGGTAAACCTGGTTGATATCGGTATCCCATTTTATGTCCGCGGCACGATCGACAACCCAAGCTTCGACCCCGACCCGGCCGGCATCGCGAAGGGCGTCGTCGGCACGGTCGCCGGAACGGCGACCGGTGTCGTCAACACAGTCGGCGACACCGCGACGAAGGCGCTCAGCGTTCCCGGCAACGCAATCAAATCACTGTTCGGGAATTGATCTGGATCGACGGACTGCATGGCAGCCTGCCTGCCGCCGCGGTTGACGCGAGCGGTGGCCAAGCGTAAACCGCGCAGTAATGCGAGAGACGACGACGCATCGCGCCGGCATGCGGCGAATTACTGACCCGGGTTCGATTGGAACCCGGGCTGTCGTGATTCGCCCTCAACTTGCCGAGGATTACGCCGATGTCGTCTCTTGCCGCTGCCGTTGCAGCTGAACCTTCACTCACCACATTCTTTTCCGTACAAGCCCGAGCGGAGCCCGGCGTGATGCCGCGCGTGCTCGAGATCTTCGCCAAACGCGGCCTGGTGCCCGAGCTGTGGCACAGCGCCGTCGTCCGCCCCGGTAACCGGCTGACGATCGACGTCGAGGTCGCCGGGTTGGGCGAAACGGCCGATTACGTGGCGAATTGCCTGCGCCAGATCACGGGGGTGGAGGTCGTGCTGACCGCCTAGGGGAGTTTGGCTGAGGAACCGGGAAGCCCATGCCGTTCGCCGATCGCATCCGCCACTGCAACAGCTATGACCCAGCCCGGGCGATGCCGCTTTGGGCCGGCGAGCATCGTATCGGCTGGTTGCGACGCGACAATGCCGAGGCGCTGGCGCGGCACCATCATGTGTTCGAGATTGGACACCACGGTGCGCGGCTGCGGACGACCGGCGACGCCGACGCGATCAGCCACACCGTCGACCGCGTGGTCGACACGCTGGTCACCGCGCGGCTGGTGCCGAAATGGCGCAACGAGACCTTTGATGTCGCGCCGCATTGGGGCGACCCGCCGATCTTCCGGCTCGATCGGGGCGCCGTGCCGTTTTTCGGGGTGCGCGCCTACGGCGTGCATCTCAACGGCTACCGTCGCGACGGCGATCGCTATTCGCTGTGGATCGGCAAGCGCGCCTCGAACAAGCAGGTTTCGCCGGGCAAGCTCGACAACATGGTCGCCGGCGGGATCGGCAACGGCTATGGCGCCGCGGCGACGCTCGCGAAGGAAGCCGAAGAGGAGGCCGGGGTGACGGCCGCGCTGGTGGCGCGCGCCACGGCGGCGGGCGCCCTCACCTACCGCATGGAGACAAAGCTCGGCATCCGCGACGATGTGATGTTTGTCTACGACCTCGAAGTGCCGGAAGATTTCACGCCGTCGAACGGCGACGGCGAGATCGCCGGGTTCGAGCTGATGCCGCTCGCCGATGTTCTCGAGCGTATCCGCACGTCAAACGCCTTCAAGTTCAACGTCAACCTGGTGATCCTCGATTTTGCGGTGCGCCACGGCGTACTGCGACCTGACGATCCCGAATATCTCGATGTCGCCAACGGGCTTCACCGCGCGTTCGACTGAGCCTTCTCCAGTACCTCCGCCGCGCTCAGCCCAGCGTCGCGCATCGCCCGGATGGTGAGCGCGCGATCGCGCTTCGCGAGCCGCCTGCCATTCGCGTCGGTCAGCAGCGAATGGTGGCGGTAGGCCGGGGTCGGCAAGTTGAGCAGCGCCTGCAGCAGACGATGGATATGGGTCGCCGCGAACAGATCGGCCCCGCGGGTGACGAGGGTCACGCCTTGCAGCGCGTCGTCGACCGTCACCGCGAGGTGGTAACTGGTCGGCACATCCTTGCGCGCCAAAACGACATCGCCGAGCACGGTCGGATCGGCGGCGGTGCGCCGCCCGTCTTCGTACCAGTCGAGGGGGCCGGTTTGCGCCAGGGCAGCGGCCACATCGAGGCGCAGCGCATGGTCGATGCCTGATGCGATGCGTTGGGCGCGCTCGGACGGTGATAAATCCCGGCACGTGCCGGGATAGACCGGCCCGTCATCGCCCTGCGGCGCGCCGCCGGCCTGGGCGATCTCCGCCTGGATGTCCTTGCGCGTGCAGAAGCACGGATAAAGCAGGCCTTGCGTGTCGAGCCGCGCCAGCGCCGCCCGGTAATCCGCGAAATGCTCGGATTGCCGGCGCACCTCACCGTCCCAATCGAGCCTGAGCCAGGCGAGGTCTTCGCGGATCGCCGCGTCGAACTCCGGGCGGCAGCGGCCCCGGTCGATATCCTCGATGCGCAACAGGAAACGCCCGCCCGCCGCACGCGCGGCATGCCAGCCTTCCCAGGCCGAACGAACGTGGCCGAGATGCAGATACCCGGTTGGGCTCGGCGCGAAGCGCGTGACGATTTCAGGGTGTTGCGTCAACGACCTTGCGTCCTTCGAGGCCTCGCTGCGCGAGGTACCTCAGGATGAGGGAGGTCATATGGGGGCATTAACGAAAACCCTCATCCTGAGGAGCGAGCAACGCGAGCCTCGAAGGACGCACGATTGCTCATCCAAGTCGCGTCGGCTATGCCTGTTCAAGGATATCGCCGGAGAGCGCAATGATGAACCTGACCCTCAGCGGGCCGTCGCATCCGCCGCATTCGGGCGGCAAGCCAACGCGGCTGGTGATCCTGCTGCACGGCCTCGGCGCCGATGGCAACGACCTCATCGGCCTGGCACCGTACTGGGCGCCGCTGCTGCCCGATGCCGAGTTCCTGTCGCCCAACGCCCCCTTCCCTTGCGACATGGCGCCGTTTGGCTATCAGTGGCTCAGCGCGCGCGACCCGAGCCCCGAGTCGCGGCTCGCCGGCGCGCGCGCGGCAGCCAGCATCCTCAATGATTTCATCGACGAGTCACTGGAGGCACGCGGCCTCGACGACGGCGAGCTGGCGCTGGTCGGCTTCTCGCAAGGGACGATGATGTCGCTCTTTGTCGGG
>Ga0210398_10002568_pt1 | contig 17677 bp, 10 predicted proteins | sample IncBWC4OmetaG_FD_161047 | JGI IMG/M metagenome (GOLD analysis project Ga0210398, IMG submission 161047) | Forest soil microbial communities from Barre Woods Harvard Forest LTER site, Petersham, Massachusetts, United States - Inc-BW-C-4-O | ecosystem: Environmental > Terrestrial > Soil >... | reverse complement strand
TCGCTTCGGTCGTCAGCCTTTTGATATTGGTGCTCGGCTTGCGGGCCTATGCGGTGCTGCCGATCCTGCAATTCCCGCGCACCGAAAACGCGCTGGTCACCGTCACCACGATCTATTACGGCGCCGATCCCGATGTGGTCGCGGGCTTCATCACCACGCCGTTGGAAAACGCCATCGCGCAAGCCAACGGCATCGACTACATGAACTCGGTCAGCCAGAGCAGCGTCAGCACCATCACGGTGACCCTGCGGCTCAATTACGACGCCGACAAGGCGCTGACCGAGATCAACACCAAGGTCGCGTCCGTGCTCAACCAGCTGCCGCCCGGCACGTTGCAGCCGACGCTTACGGTGAAGATCGGCCAGACCATCGACGCCATGTATATCGGCTTCAACAGCGACACTTTGGCGCCGAACCAGATCACCGATTACTTGACGCGCGTGGTGCAGCCAAAACTGCAAGCGGTGCCGGGCGTGCAGACCGCGGAGCTGCTCGGCCAGAAAGTGTTCGCGCTGCGCGCCTGGCTCGATCCGCAAAAGCTCGCCGCCTTCGGGCTCACCGGCACCGACGTCAGCCAGGCGCTGACCGCCAACGATTACATTTCCGGTATCGGCAATACCAAAGGCCAGATGGTGCAGGTGAACCTCTCCGCCTCCACCAGCCTGCATTCGGCGGAAGAGTTCCGCAATCTGGTGGTCAAGCAATCGGGCGGCGCCATCGTGCGGCTCAAGGATGTCGCCAATGTCACACTCGGCGCCGAGGACTACGAGTCCGAGGTCGGCTTCGACGGCAAGCAGGCGGTCTATATCGGCATCCTGGTGGCGCCTTCGGCCAATCTGCTCGAGGTGATCGCCGGCATCCACAAGGTGTTCCCGGAAATCCAGGCGCTGCTGCCGCACGGGCTCAACGGCGAGATCATCTACGATTCCACCGAATTCGTGCACAGCGCCATCAACGAGGTGATCCGCAGCCTTGCCGAGGCGCTGATCATCGTGACCTTGGTGGTGTTCATTTTCTTAGGATCGATGCGCGCCTCGATCATCCCGACGGTGGCGATTCCGCTGTCGCTCATTGGCACGCTCATTATTCTTCTGGCGCTCGGCTATTCGATCAACTTGCTGACGCTATTGGCGCTGGTGCTTGCCATCGGGCTCGTGGTCGACGACGCCATCATCGTGGTCGAGAACGTCAGCCGCCATCTTGAAGAAGGCCTGGCGCCGATGGACGCCGCCATCCTGGCGGCGCGCGAGCTCGGCGGCCCGATCATCGCCATGACCGTGGTGCTGGCCGCGGTCTATGTGCCGATCGGTTTCCAGAGCGGCCTGACCGGCGCGCTGTTTGCCGAGTTCGCCTTCGCGCTGGTCGGCGCCGTCACCATATCGGGCATCGTGGCGCTGACCTTGTCGCCGATGCTGTGCTCGCGGCTGCTCAAGGCCCCCGATCCCGAGCGCGGCGGCTGGGAGGCGCGGCTGACGCTGTTCATCGACCGGCAGTTTCACCGGCTGCGCGGCTCTTACGAGCGCTGGCTGCACGGCAGCTTGAATACGCTGCCGGTGACGCTGGTGTTCGCCGCCATCGTGCTCTTGAGCATCTATTTCCTGTTCGCCAGCGCCAAAACCGAGCTGGCGCCGACCGAGGACCAGGGCGTCGTCATCACCCAATCGGTCGCGGCGCCCAACGCGACCTTGCAGCAGCGCCAGATGTATTCGCGCCAAGTCTACCAGATCTTCGCCTCGCATCCGGAAACCGAGCACGTGTTCCAGCTCGACGTGCCGGGCCAGTCGATCGCCGGCATGGTGACGAAACCCTGGGATCAGCGCACCCAAACCACCAATACGCTGCAGCCGATCATCCAGCAGGAAGTCGGCAAGGTCGCCGGCGTCCGGATCGCCGCGTTTCAGCCGCCGGCGCTGCCGGGAAGCTTCGGCCTGCCGATCCAGTTCGTCCTCGTCACCACGGAACCGTTCGAGCGCCTCAACACCGTGGCGCAGCAATTCTTGCAGCAGTCGCTGGCGAGCGGCATGTTCATCTTTCTCGATTGCGACCTGAAGATCGACAATCCGCAATCCAACGTGATCATCGATCGCGACAAGACCGCGCAACTCGGGCTTCGGATGAGCGACGTCGGCAGTTCGCTCTCGGCGCTGCTCGGCGGCGGCTTCGTCAATTATTTCAGCATGAGCGGGCGCTCCTACAAGGTGATCCCGCAGGTGCAGCAGCGCTACCGGCTCAATCCGCAGCAGTTGCTCGACTATTACATCCGCACGGCGGACGGCACGCTGGTGCCGCTGTCCACCATCGCCACCATCATCACCAAGACGGTGCCGGAATCGCTCAATCACTTTCAGCAGCTCAACAGTGCCCAGATCGTCGGCGTCGCCATGCCGGGCGTGGCGCAGGGCGACGCGCTGAAATTTTTGCAGGACCTCGCGGCGCGCACGTTGCCCGCGGGCTATACGGTCGATTACGGGGGCTTGAGCCGGCAATACGTCCAGGAGACGTCGGGCTTCATTGCCACGTTCGGCTTCGCGCTGATCATCATCTTTCTGGCGTTGGCGGCCTTGTTCGAGAGCTTCCGCGATCCGGTGATCATTCTGGTCTCGGTGCCGATGTCGATCGCCGGCGCGCTGATCTTCGTTTCGCTCGGCTTCGGCGGCATGTCGCTCAATATCTATACCGAAGTTGGCCTGGTGACGCTGATGGGCCTGATCTCTAAGCACGGCATTCTGATCGTGCAGTTCGCCAACCATCTGCAGGAGCAGGGCCGGGAAAAACGCGCGGCGATCGAGGAAGCCGCCGGCATCCGGCTGCGCCCCATCCTGATGACGACCGCCGCCATGGTGCTCGGCGTCATTCCGCTGGTCACCGCCACCGGCGCCGGCGCGGTGTCGCGCTTCCAGATGGGCGTCGTCATCGCCTCCGGCCTCTCGATCGGCACCTTGTTCACGCTATTCGTGGTGCCGGCGGTGTATCTGTTGCTCGCGGCGGATCATCATCATGCCGCCGCTACCACCGAAGCCGAAATCGGACCGAGCGCCTCCGCCTCGATTTGATGTAGATTGCAGTCCGAATCGAACCCAAGGCAGCGCAAACGATGGAAGACTGGAGCGCGACGCAGTATCTCAAATTCGAGGATGACCGGACCCGACCGCCGCGCGACCTGGTGGCGCAGGTGCCGCTGCAGCGGCCGCGGCTCGTGGTCGATCTCGGCTGCGGGCCGGGCAATTCGACCGAGCTCCTGGTCGAGCGCTTTCCGCAATCGGACATCGTCGGGCTGGATTCCTCGCCCGATATGCTCGAGAAGGCGCGCCAGCGGCTGCCGCAATGCAGCTTCGTCGAGGCCGATATCGCCACCTGGCAGCCCGATCCGCGCACCGACCTCATCTTCGGCAATGCGGTGATGCAATGGCTGCCGGACCATCCGGCGATCATGCGGCGGCTGCTTGAAGGCATGGCGAAAGGCGGCGTGCTGGCGATCCAGATGCCCGACAATACGCGCGAGCCGGCGCTGAAATTCCAGCGCGAGGTCGGCGAGGAAGGGCCGTGGCGCGATCATCCGGAGATCAAGGCCGCCGCGCGCGACGATCTGCCGTCGCCGGAAGCGTTTTACGACCTGCTCAAGCCGGTCGCCTTCCACATCGACATCTGGCACAGCGTCTATAATCACGTTATGGCGTCGCCGGAAGCGATCACCGAATGGTTCAAGGGCTCGTCGCTGCAGCCGTTCCTGTCGCCGCTCAACGCCGCCGACCGCGAAAAATTCCTCGCCGCCTATACCAAGAAGATCATCGGCGCTTATAAGCCGCGCTACGACGGCAAGGTGCTGCTGCGCTTTCCGCGCCTGTTCATCCTGGCGGTGCGATGAGGTCTCAAGGTACTGCCGTGCTTTCCACACACGTTCATGGTGGCGGTACGACTTCTCCCTCTCCCCAGAGGGGAGAGGGCGTAGGCGGCCTCCGGCCGCCGTCCTTTGCTATTAGAACGCCGATCCGAAGGATCGGCTATGGTGAGGGGGCTCCGACCTCTCGGCCCGAACCCCCTCACCCCAACCCTCTCCCCTCTGGGGAGAGGGGGTTCGCATACGCGCGCCGCTTGATTTTTATTGCCGCAATCTTTTTGCTGTTTGCCTATTGGGCGCCGGCATTCGCCGACGCCGCGTTTCAATCCTGGCTGCAATCGCTGTGGCCGCAGGCGCAGGCGCTCGGCGTGTCGCGCGCGACCTTCGATCTGGCGACGCGCGGGCTCGAGCCGGATTTGTCGCTGCCCGATCTCGTGCTGCCGGGCCGGCCGGAGCGGCCGTCGGGCGGGCAGGCGGAATTCGTGCTGACGCCGGCGGACTATCTGAAAGAATCGACGTTCGACAATCTCGCCGGGCGAGGCCGCAAGCTGTTCGATCAGTATCGCGACACGCTCACCGCAATAGAAAAGCAATTCGGCGTGCCGCCGGCCGTTTTGCTCGCCATCTTCGGCCGTGAGACCGATTACGGCAGCGCCCGCGACAAGCGCAACGCCATCCGCGTGCTGGCGACGCAAGCCTATCTCGGCAAGCGCAAGGAAAAATTCCTCGACGAATTTTTGCAGGCGCTGAAAATCTTGGACGAAGGGCAGGTCAAGCTCGCCGACATGACCAGCTCCTGGGCCGGCGCCATGGGGCTCACTCAATTCATGCCGTCGGACTACGTCAAATACGCCGTCGATTTCGACGGCGACGGCCATCCCAATATCTGGACCTCGGTGCCGGACGCGCTGGCGTCGGCTGCCAAGCAACTGCAGGGCAAAGGCTGGCAGCGCGGCCTGCGCTGGGCCTACGAGGTGCACCCACCGGCCGATGTCGATTGCACCATGGGCGTGCCGGACAATACGCTGCCGATCGGCGAGTGGCTCAAGCGCGGTTACGTGCCGGCCTATGGCCGCACGCTCTCGGCGGCGGAGCGCGCCGAGACCGCGTCGCTATTGCAGCCGGCCGGGCTCTACGGCCCGTCGTTCCTCGTCACCAAGAATTATTTCGCCATCAAGGAATATAATTTTTCCGATCTCTACGTGCTGTTCGTCGGCCATCTCGCCGACCGCATCACCGATCCGCGGCCGTTCGAGACACCGTGGAGCAAAGTGGCGCAGCTGCCGACCGCCGATCTCGACCGCATGCAGCACATCCTCACCGACCGCGGCTATTACCACGACAAGATCGACGGCAAGGCCGGCATGCTGACCCGCTCCGCGCTCGGCGCCTATCAGAAGCGCAATGGGTTGAAGGTCGATTGCTGGCCCACGGCCGCGGTGTTGGCGCATATGGAGAAGGCGGGACACTGAAGGCGGCGCCGCGTCGCCCGCAGGGTCAATGGCGAGCGGCGCGCGCGCCAGGTGCGATCATCGAATTCTAACTGTACACCAATTTTTCAAAAGTGCCGCGCCGAGCCCATTGACGTCCTTTTCCCACTGGAAAGACGGTGACCGTCTAGTTCGTCTTCAACAGCTCAGGTTGAATGATCGCCGAACTGAAGTACAATCTCGTCCATCAGCCGGTTCAATTCCTTATCCACTTCCCAATCTTGCATGCTCGTGAAAGGACGCTGCGGGTCGTTGAATGATTGAAGTTCACTCAACTCGCTCACGTGTTGAAAGGGGCAAAACGTCAAAATGATAGGGGCGATGTAGATGCCACGTTGTTTCCGCGCAGTCACGAGTCTCGGTAATTCAGAAGTCATTATGAACTGTGAACTCAAGAATTTGTCGGATATCAGTAAAACGGCTCCGCTTGAATCGTCGATTGCGCGATGAATTCGTCTCTGCCACTCGTCACCAGTCTCAATATTCCGATCGACCCAAAGGTTTAGTCTATGGCGATGCGTGAGCACGGCGAGAAACCTCTCTAGACGCTCCACCCACACCCGATCTTCGCGCGCATAACTAACAAAAATTTGACGCTGTTGGCTCTTTGCGGCCGGCAATGCTTGGGTGGTGGGGGAAGTCTCGTTCTGGCCAACGGGGATGGCTCTTCTCTTCACTTCCAAGCCATACAGCAGCTGCATCAGCGAGGTGTCATAGGCTTTTATGAGGTTAACTTGCTTCCTCCTCAGTGCCGCCTCTAGATCCCTTATTGCCGCTGCGAATTGGGTCCTATCGCCTTCCTTCAGCTCGTAGCTCGAATCGGCGAATATTTTGTTGGCGGTTTGAATGTTGGTTTCGGCGGCATTCGTGGCATCAACCAGCTCACGCATTTGTCTGTCGGATTCCTTATGAGCTTCGGCGTCAGCCATGCAGCGCATAATTTCCGCCTCGCTCAGTCCGCCAACCCCACCAATGCGAATTGCTCTCTCGTTTCCTGTCTTCTTATCCTTTGCTTTGACATCGAGAATTCCGTTCGCATCGATCTCGAATGTGACCTCGATTTGAGGAGTCCCCCTTGGTGCAGGCGGAATGCCAACTAAATCAAAACTGCCGAGCAGTTCGTTGTCATTTGCCATTTCTCGTTCACCCTGAAAGACCCTGATCGAGACGCTCGCTTGATTATCTTCAACGGTGGTGAAAAACTGGCTTTTCTTGTCTGGAATTGTAGTGTTTCGGTCAATAAGGCGCGCATACACGCCACCTTTCAGCTCTATCCCGAGGCCGAGCGCTGTCACGTCCATAAGTAGAACGCTCTTAATCTCTCCTCGCAAAATGCCTGCTTGGATTGCGGCTCCCGCAGCCACCGCTTCGTCCGGGTTCACACCTTTGAGTGGCGCGCGCCCAAAAAAGCTGCGTACTGCCTCCTGCACCATCGGCATCCGCGTCATGCCGCCCACCAGGACGACTGCCGCAATCTCGCCGGCCGCCAGTCCAGCGTCTTTGAGAGCGCGGCCGCAAAGCACTTTTGTCTTCTCGACCAAGTCAGCGACCATGATCTCGAGTTGGGTTCGTGTGACTTCACAGGTGAAATGCAATGGGACACCAGTCGCCGGATTTTTAGCGATGAAAGGAAGAGACACCCTTACCTTTTGTAATGATGAGAGCTCGATCTTTGCTGTCTCCGCAGCCTCTTTGACCCGCTGCAGAGCCGTTTTATCTTTCTTCAGATCGACTCCCGTATTCCCCTGGAACGTAGCGCAAAGGAACTCAATAAGCCGCTGGTCGAAGTCGTCGCCGCCCAGATGAGTGTCGCCAGCAGTGGACTTGACCTCAGACACACCGTCACCGCATTCGAGAATCGATATGTCGAATGTTCCGCCTCCGAGATCGTAGACCGCAATTGTTCCCTGATAGGTTGGAGGAGCCGAGGCCTTTCGTTTCGCATTTTCCTGTAGTGGGCTGGTGATCCCAAATAGTCTGCGAAACAAACCACGCGGCTTTGGTTCGGCCGATTTATCGACAGTGCCTGTATCCAAACCGGTGATGCCGGGTTTTTTGACCTGTGGCGCCGGCTTGTCTGCGGCTCTCAGCGCGTCAGTTCTCTCCTCCGAAAAGGCTAATGCAGCCGCGGTCGGTTCGCTTATAATCCGCAGCACTTCGAGACCGGCAATCTTGCCGGCAAGCTTTGTTGCCTGCCTTTGTGCGTCGTTGAAATACGCCGGGACGGTGATAACCGCCTGAGTCGGTGGCTCACCGAGATATGCTTCGGCAATTTCAACCATTTTCTGCAACACGCAAGCGGAAATCTGCGAGGGCGGATATTGCTTACCTTGGGCTTCTACCCAGGCGTCACCATTCGGCGCCTTGACAATTTCATAGGACAGAAGGGCTCGATCTTTTGTAATTTCCGGATCATAGAATCGGCGCCCAATGAGGCGTTTAATGCCAGAAAGTGTGTTACGCGGGTTGGTTACTGCTTGACGTTTGGCCGGAAGGCCTACGAGACGCAAACCGCTATCGGTGAAAGCAACCACGGAAGGCGTCGTATTAGCGCCCTCTCGGCTCAGAATTATTTTTGGTTTGCCATTCTCGATAACCGCCACACAAGAATTTGTGGTGCCGAGATCAATTCCGATAGCCTTTCCCATGTGCAGCTATCCATGACTTCAGATAATTAGCCCCTTATTACTATAGAATTTTGGGGACGAATGCGAGCGGATTACCCCCGATTTGCAATGTCCGGGCCATGTCCGCTCCTCCCCCGAGATCGAGCAAGCGGCTGCGCCACGCTCAGTGACGCCTCGGGCCAATAGCGACCAAAGTGCATTGCAGCAAATGGCCGGCTATTCGATCACTTCGTCGGCGATGGACATCAAGCCAGATGGAATCGTAATGCCCAGCGCTTTTGCGGTTCTTAAGTTGATGACGAATTGAAATTTCGTAGGCTGGATGATGGGAAGATCGGCCGGCTTCTCGCCTTTGAGGATGCGGCCGATGTAGCCTCCTTGCTGACGGAATACCTCCGCGATATCCGCGCCATAACTCATTAAACCACCAGCCACCGCCTGATCAGGACGATCAAAAATCGCCGGAATTCCATGCTTCGTCGCAAGCGCGATGATCTGTCCGGCCCGAGCGTGGAAGAAAGCGTCGGGAGCGACGATCAGCGCGCCCGCCTTCTGCTCCGTCATCTCGGCAAAGGCTTTCACAATGTCATCGTCGGTGCTGGCCCTGAAAACAAGTGCGCGCTCTCCCAATGTTCTGGCACCCTCATCAATATCTGCCGATAGTTGCTCGGCAACGTAAGGGCTCGTTGGATTGACCAATAGGCCGATAGTCGCAACCTGCGGCAAGAGATCGTGCAATAATCCAAGTCGTTTCGCCCCTATTGCTACGGTGAGTTGGAAAAGGCCGGTCGCATTGCCGCCCGGGTGATTTAAGCTTTGCACGAGGCCAAGCCTGACCGGATCGATACCCGAAACGAAACAGACAGGGATGGTGGTGGTCGCCGACTTCAAGGCCACCGCTGCGACGGCAAAAGCGACGGCGATTGCCGAAACATTGCGACTTACGAGATCAGCACTGAGCTCCGGCAGCCGATCATAGTGTCCATCGGCCCAGCGATATTCGACCTTTACATCGCGTCCTTCGACATACCCGCTTTCGGCCAGCCCTTTTTGAAAGGCGCGGATATAATCGGTAGCAGCAGCGGCAGATTCCTGGCTCAGGAAGCCCACCACTGGCACCGTCGGCTGCTGCGCGCGAGCTGCGGCAAGTGGTGCTGCTGCGGCTGCTCCGACGAGGCTGATAAATTCCCGTCGTCTCATAGACCGGTCCCCTCGGCTGAGGATGGCAACTTACCATAATCGAGCGCTGTTGTGCATCACAGCAAAAGCGAGGCGCCGTCTTACGCAATGGGTCAATAGGGGCCGCGCCGATCCTAGGTCCGCGCGGCAGCTAGGCGTCCGATAACGGAGATGAAAGGCAGGCGGTTGGCGCGGCGGTCCAGGGCCAACAGCTGAAAACCTGCATTGCACTAAGCAATTCCTATTCGATCACCTTATCGGCTATTGACATCAGCGTAGTCGGCACGGTGATGCCCAACATTTTCGCGGTGTCGGCATTGATAATTAGCTCGAACTTTGTCGCCTGCTCGACCGGCAAGTCGGCGGGCTTTGCGCCCTTGAGGATGCGGCCGGCGTAGTTGCCGAGCTGCCGCAAGGCATCGGCAATATTGGCTCCGTAACTCATCAAGCCGCCGACCTCGGCGGCTTCACGCAGCGCATAGACAGCGGGAATTCGGTGAAATGCCGCCAATTGCGCCAATTGAACATGCTGGCCGTTCAGCAACGGTGAGGAGCCGACGAAGACAGCATCCTGACGGTCCTCCGCTATCGCGGCGAACGCGGCACCGATCTCGCGACTGCGGCCGGCGTTGAGAATTTTTATTTGAAGCCCAATGGCGCGGCCGGCCGTCTCGACGTCGCGGAGCGTAGATTCGGTATTCGCGGCATCGGCCGGATCGACGAGCACCGCAACGCGCTTGGCCTGCGGCACAAGCTCATGCAGAAGCGCCAGCCGCTTTGCCGTAAGCTCCTGATTGAAGAGATTGATGCCCGTGAGATTGCCGGCTGGCCGTCCGAGGCTGGCGACCAGACCGAGCGCGACCGGATCTAGGGCGACAACGAACAGGATCGGGATTGTGCTCGTCGCCGTCTTGGCGGCGAATGCCGCTGGCGGTCCCTGGGTGGCAATGACAGCGGCCTTCAGACGAACGAGATCAGCCGCCAATTCCGGCAAGCGTTCCGTTCGGTTCTCGGCCCAGCGATAAGCAATGGTGACATTGTCGCCCTCGATATAGCCCGTGTCGTTCAGACCCTGTCGAAACGCGATCAACCGATCGCCCATCGCTTCCGGCGATCTCACGTCAAGGAAGCCGACGATCGGCGTCGCTCTCTGCTGGGCGCTGGCGACCAGAGGCCAAGCAGCCGCTGTGCCACCGAGCAAAGTGATGAACTCCCGTCGCCTCATAAGCCCGCCTCAACTTGAGATCGATAGCCTACCATATCCAGGCGGGGGGTGTTGTGCACCACAGCAAATGATCCGCTCGCCCTCCCATCTTCCGTCGCAATGTGACATCATCGGCGCAGGCGAACCTGAGATAGAGGCTTGTCAAGCGGGAAATCATGCCATGTCGCTTGCTGCAGCTACGAATAACCAGGGCGCGTCAACGCGTGGTCTCTACGAAAAGCTTGAGGATCGCATCCTCGCGCGCGACCAGATCGGCGCCAGTGAATGCTACTATGACCTGGCGCTTGAAGGCCGGCCGCTCGCCGAGATGTTGCGCGAGGCCGTGCGCATCCACGGTCCCTACACGCACGTCCCCTATCACGAGCGCATCGACGACGGCTTCGTCAATTTCGTCAACAACGACCATTGCCTGCTGAGTGCGCGAGCCACATTGCACCTGTCGAAGTGGTTGCCTGCCGAGATGGCGGGACTGCCGATGGCGCAGACCGTTTGGTACATCCCGACCGGTCTCGACATCTGGAACCAGAAGATCAACAAGGCGCCGGGTCACTACGCGCGTGGCATGGCGCCGCAGCGAGGCGCGCCGCCAAAGCCTGTCGTTCACTGGCCGGATCAAGAGCCGGAGCATCTCGATGGGCCGTTGCGCGACCGCCTCGACCACTGGCTGACGCTCGTGCATCGCGGCCGCGTGCTCGACGCCTATCGCGTCTTTCTTGGCCTCATGCAGAACGAGGCCGAGCGCAAAACGGTGCTCGCCGAACTGGCGTTCGCGGGCCTCATCGATTTGCAGGACCGCGCCTTCCTCAACCGCTCTTACACGACCGGTCACAAGTCGTATCGGGCGCGCGCCACGATCGAATTGGGCACGGCGATCGGCTGGCATGACGCGCATTGCGTCCTCTATGCCGGGGCGTTGGATATCGCCGTCGGCCCGCGCTGGTATTCGACCTACGAGATGGCGTGCAACTGCATTACTCACTACCTCGAGCAGCAGAAGATCTCTGCCGTTCCCTACGCCGGCACTACGGCCAAGGAATTGGCGCTGCTGGCGAACTCCGAGCCGCTCACGACAGCCGAGGCGGAAGCATTTCTCGAGATCGTGTTGCGTCAGCACGAGCCGGTCTATCTCGAGCAGCTCAGCAGACTGCTGCTCGCCGGCAAAGGGCCGCGCCAGATCCTCGACGTGTTGCAGATCGGTGCTGCTCAGGTGCTGCTCGAGACGCAGGAAAGCCTCAACTTTTCCATCTCGCAACACTGCTACGAGTACTGCAACACCCTGGGCTGGTTCTACGACAGCTTCGAACATCCCCAGCGCCTGAAGCTGCTCTATGCGGCGGCCTCATTCCTCAACCGCAGCGCCTGGCATCAGAAAAACATCGGCGAGGGGAGTCCCTATGTGGCCGAGGCTGCGGCCGGCGCCGAGCGCATGAGTGGGCCGCAGCTGCTGGAGCGGATTATGGCGGCCATTGTCGCGCTCGACGGGCGGCAGGCCGTCGCTTGGACCAAGGCGTATCTCGCCAGCGGCGGCGATCGCAAAACCCTGGTGCAACAGCTTGCGTTGACCGCTTGCCGCCTCGGCAACGACCCGCACAACCAAGAAATCGCTCAGTGTCTGCTCGAGGACTACGCGAAGAACCGTGGCTTCGACCGCGACCGCTTGCTGCTCGCCTGCGTGCAGCACACCGCCGTGCACCGCAAGTACGGCGATTTCCTCGAGTGCGGCCGGCGCTTTGGTCGTGCCATGGGCGTTGCGTCGCTTGTCTGACGCACGTCCCCTGATGCCCGGCGCCGAAGTGTCGACGAATGAATTGACGCCGCCACGCGCTGTTTTCACAATGCGTGCGGAGAAGTGACATGCAGATCAAGGCCGCCGTCGTCAGTGAAAGGTCGGGCCCTTTCACGATCGAGACTGTGGAGCTGTGCGAGCCGCGGCCGGACGAGGTGATCGTGCGCGTCGTGGCGAGCGGCATGTGCCAGACCGATCTGCACGGCCGCGACGGCTACTTCGACAGCCCGTACCCTGCCGTTTATGGCCACGAAGGCGCTGGCGTGGTGCACGCCGTCGGCAACGCCGTGCGCACGCTTGCGCCGGGTGACCACGTGGTGATGTCCTATCCGTGGTGCGGTGCCTGTGCCAACTGCCAACAGCAGCGGCAGAACTATTGCGTGCACGGCCGCAGCCTAAAATCGGGCGGCACCCGCGCCGACGGCTCGACCTTGCTGGCGAAGAACGGGGCGCCGGTCTACAGCGCGTTCTTTCAGCAATCCTCGTTCGGCACATTCGCCCTGAGCCAGGAGCGCTACACCGTCAAAGTGCGCAACGACGCGCCGCTTGAGTTATTGGGCCCGCTCGCCTGCAGCGGCCAGACCGGCGCCGGCGCCGTCCTCAACGTCATGAAGCCGAAGCCAGGCGAGAGTATCGCCATATTCGGCGTCGGCGCTGTGGGATTGTCCGCGCTGATGGCGGCGAAAATCGCCGGCTGCGATCCGATCATTGCCGTGGACGTGCACGACTGGCGGCTGGCGCTCGCCCGCGAGCTCGGCGCCACCCACACGATCAACCACAACACTTGCAGCGATGTCGTCGGCGAGATCCGCAAGCTCGGCGGTGGCGGCGTGCGCTATGCGCTGGAAACGTCGGCCGTGCCCGCGGTGTTCCGCGAAGCCATCGAAGCCCTCATGCCGGCGGGCACTTGCGTGCTGCTCGGCAGCGCCCGCAAGGGCAGCGAAGTGTCGTTCGAAATGCCGTTCCTGCAGCAAGGCCGCATCGTCCGCGGCGTCGTTCAGGGCGACAGCGTGCCGCAGGAATTCATTCCAAAGCTCGTCGACCTGATCATGGCCGAGAAATTTCCGATCGAGCGCATGATCAAGTTCTACGATTTCGCCGACATCAATTTGGCGGCGCAGGAATCCGCTGCCGGCATCGCCATCAAGCCGGTGCTGCGGATGCCGCAAGACTGAGGACGTCATTGCGAGGAGCGAAGCGACGAAGCAATCCAGCGACTTGCTGGTAAGGCGGGATTGCTTCGCTGCGCTCGCAATGACGAAGGATTAATCGTCCCCCGGCACCGCTTCCGGCCGGCCGTCGTCATCTTCTTTGGTATAACCAAGCGCGCGCTTGTAGCGCGGCTTGGTCTCGATCGAGCCAGTGACGGCGGGCTCGCTGTGTTGCGTGGCGTATCGCGCGCGCGCGCGTTCGGCGACAACCTCGCCCGGAATGGCGGACGGCTCGCAGATGTGGCGGCCGTTATAGTGCCGCATCAGATCGACGTGGATGTGATTGTAATGATAGACGTTGGCGCCGGGCGCCAGCACGGTGGTGAAATCCTCGCATGCCGCCGCCTGCACGTCGTGCAAAAATCCCTGCTCCTCCGGCGTGCCGTGCCAGCCGTATTGCACCGAGACTTTGTGGCCGTCGGCGAGCGTGAACTCGGCGATGTCCAGCGCATTGCCGAAGGCGTGCTCGGAGATATGCGCGTTCGGATTGCCGTTCATGCCGCGGCACGAATAGGCCGAGATTTGCTTGATCTCCACCACCGGCTGGCGAAACCATTTCAGCGCCGCCGGCTGCACCGCGGCGGTGATCCATTGATCGAGCATGGAGACGATCGGGCAGGCGAGCGTCGCCGCCGGTTTCACTTCGACCGGTCCGGCCGAGCCGGTGACCAACGGCGCGCGCGGCGGTCCGAGCGGAGGCAGTGGTTGCGCGGCGCTCGGTGGCGGCGGTGTGTAAGGCGCAGAGGGGCCGCCGTAATACGGATGCGGTGGGCCGCCGGGGACGGCCAAATCCTCGTCGTCTTCGGGCGGCGCCAAGCCGGGCGGGTTGAGCGACAACGGTTGCCCGACCGGTGTTGCTGATTGCGGCGGGTATGACCGTTGGGGATATGGCTGCTGCGGGTATTGCTGCTGCGGGTAGGGCTGCGACGGATAGGATTGCGGCGCGCCCGACTGCAGCGGCGGCAATTGTTGCGAACTGACGCTCGACGACGGCGCTGCGCTCGGCTGCGTCAGCGGCCAACGCTGCGGCATCGACGCGTTGGGAATAGAACCCGGCGGTACCGGCGCTTCGTCGGTATAGCCGAGCGGCCCGCTCTCGCCCAAGGCGGAGACGCGCAGCGGATAATCGGCGCCGCAGGCCCCCGGGCCGCTGATGGCGGAGATGCGCACGCGCGCCGGCGATTCCTTCACCGCGCCGGAATTCAGGCACGCAATCTCAGCGTCGTGCCGCCATGACTCGCGCTCGGCAAGCATGAAATGACTGCAGCCGGCGAGAGCGATCAGCGCGACGAGGACAAAGGAGCCGACGAGATACCAACGAACTCCACGCGTCATGCGGAAGAGAATGCGAGCAATTTTGTTAAGGACTGCTCAATGATGTTGTATCGTCCGCGTGCCAAGGATGCGTTAACCATGACAGGGACCCTGATGCCCGAAACTCCGATGCTTTCCGCTCTCGATCTCGCCCGCCGCATCGAAGCCGGCGCGCTCACGCCGCGCGCGGTGGTCGACATGTGCGCCGAGGCGATCGCGGCGCGCGACAAGGAGGTCGGCGCCTTCGTCGTCCTCGATCTGGTCGCGGCGCGCGGCGCGGCGGAAAGCCCAAAACTACCGTCGACGCCGCTGCGCGGGCTGCCGGTGGGCTTCAAGGACATTTTCGATACCGCCGATTTCCCGACCCAATACGGCTCGCCGATTTACGCCGGTTTTCAGCCGCGCGCCGACGCCGCCGCGGTGGCGCTGACGCGGCGCGCCGGCGGCATCCTCATCGGCAAAACCGTGACCACGGAATTCGCCACCATGGTGCCGGCGGTGACGCGCAATCCCCATAATCTCGCCCATACGCCGGGCGGCTCGTCGTCCGGCTCCTGCGCTGCGATCGCCGCCGGCATGGTGCCGATCGCGTTCGGCAGCCAGACCGCGGGCTCGGTGATCCGGCCGGCGGCATTTTGCGGCATCGCCGGCTTTAAGCCGTCGTATCGGCTGATCCCGACGGCTGGCGTCAAAGACGTCGCCTGGCATCTCGACACCGCCGGCGTGTTCGGCGCGGGCGTAGCCGACGTCGCCTTCATCACGGCGGCCGTCACCGGCCGCGATCTGCGTGTCGATCGTTCGACGCCGGCGCCGCCGCGCATCGCACTGGTGCGCAGTCATCTGTGGCCGCAAGCGAGCCCGGCGACGCAACAAGCGCTTGAAAGCGCGGCACGCAGCGCGGCAGCGGCCGGCGCCAAAGTCGTGGATCTCACGCTGCCGCCGATCCTGGAGGAGGCCTACGCCGCGCAAATCGTCATTCAGGAATATGAAACGCTGCTCTCGCGCACATTCGAATACGATCGCCATCGCGACCGGCTCGGCAAGCAGTTGCGCGAGGCGCTCGATGCCGCGACCGCCATCACCCCCGACGCCTACGACGCCGCGCGCCGCACCGCCAAGCGCGCCCGCCAGGTGCTGGCCGACACCATGGCCGAGCACGACGTGATCCTGACGCCATCGGCGCCGGGCGCCGCGCCCCACGGCCTGGGCTCGACCGGCAATCCGATGTTCAACCGGCTGTGGACCCTTATGGGGACGCCGTGTGTCAACGTGCCGGGTTTGTACGAGGGCGACTTGCCGCTCGGCATCCAAATCGTCGGCCGCTTCGGCCGCGACCGCGCCGCGCTTGAGGCGGCGCTATTTGTGGAGCGTGCGATTGCGCGCAAGTAAGTGGGTAATTTGGCGTCATTCCGGATTGCCACCGATGTCGGGTTTACCCGACATCGGCAACTCAATGGCCAAGTCGGCAACAGCCGACTTGGATGGCGGCAAGTCCGGAATCCATATCCACAGGTCAGCGAATATGGATTCCGGGCTCCTCGCTTCGCTCGGCCCCGGAATGACAAATAGTTACTCGGCCGCGCTGCGCACCCGCGCCAGCGGATCGTAATTGAGGATCGGCGCCAGCCACTTCTCAGTTTGCTCCAGCGTCAGGCCCTTGCGCCTGGCGTAATCCTCAACCTGGTCGCGTTCGATCTTGCCGACGCCGAAATAATAGCTTTCGGGATGGCTGAAATAGAGGCCGCAGACCGAGGCGCCGGGCCACATGGCGAAACTTTCGGTCAGCCGCACGCCGATCGTGCGCTCACCGTCGAGCAGCTTGAACAAGGTCGCCTTCTCGGTGTGGTCGGGCTGCGCCGGATAGCCCGGTGCCGGGCGGATGCCGCGGTATTTTTCGCCGATCAAGTCGCTGCTGGAGAGCGTCTCGTCCGCCGCATAGGCCCAAAAATCCCTGCGCACGCGCTGGTGCATGCGCTCGGCGGCGGCTTCGGCGAGACGGTCGGCCAGCGCCTTGGCCATGATCGCGGAATAATCGTCGTTGGCGTGCTTGAAGCGCTCGACGACGGATTCCTCGCCGATGCCGGCGGTCACCGCAAACGCCCCGATATAATCGGCAAGCCCGCTGGCGCGCGGTGCGACGAAATCGGCGAGCGCCACATTGGCGCGGCCTTCGCGGCGCGCGAGCTGCTGGCGCAGCGTGTGCAGCGTGGCGATCGGCTTGCTGCGCGCTTCATCATCGAACACCAGGATATCGTCGCCCTCGCTGTTCGCCGGCCACAGGCCGATCACCGCATTGGCGCGGAACCAGCGCTCGGCGACGATCTTGCGCAACATCTCCTGGGCGTCGGCAAACAAGCTGCGCGCCGCTTCGCCGACCACCTTGTCGTCGAGGATGGCGGGATATTTGCCGTTGAGCTCCCAGGTGGCGAAGAACGGCGACCAGTCGATAAGGTCGACGAGCTCGGTAATCGGCAGATCGGCGAGGTTTTGCGTGCCGAGACGCTTTGGCACCGGCGGCCGGTAATTGCCGGACCAATTGAGTTTCAGCGCGTTGCCGCGCGCGTCGTTGAGCGGCAGCCGCTGCTTGTTCTCCTCGCCGCGGGCGTGCGCGGCGGCGATGCGGACATACTCGGCGCGAACGTCGTTGACGTAGCGCTCGCGGGACTCGCGCGACAACAGCGAGGAGACCACGCCGACGGCGCGGCTTGCGTCATTGACATAGATGGTCTGGCCGCGCCGGTAGTTGGGATGGATCTTCACCGCGGTGTGCACGCGGCTCGTGGTGGCGCCGCCGATCAACAGCGGCACGTCGAAACCCTTGCGCTCCATTTCCGCAGCAACATGACACATTTCATCGAGCGACGGCGTGATCAGGCCGCTTAGCCCGATGATGTCGGCCTGCTCGGCGATCGCGGCGTCCAAAATCTTGTCCGCCGGCGTCATCACGCCGAGATCGACCACGTCGTAATTGTTGCACTGGAGCACGACGCCGACGATGTTCTTGCCG
>Ga0210398_10002565_pt1 | contig 17685 bp, 12 predicted proteins | sample IncBWC4OmetaG_FD_161047 | JGI IMG/M metagenome (GOLD analysis project Ga0210398, IMG submission 161047) | Forest soil microbial communities from Barre Woods Harvard Forest LTER site, Petersham, Massachusetts, United States - Inc-BW-C-4-O | ecosystem: Environmental > Terrestrial > Soil >... | reverse complement strand
CAGCAACTGCGCCGAACCCTACTGCAGCAGATCGATGCGATTCCGAGCCGGATAGTGCCTGTCCATCGCACCCGCGACGACCTCACGACCTGTCTACTGACACACAATCTCATCAGCGGCATCGCCAATGCTCAATTGGCTCCGTCCATCGAGTAACCGATGACCGTAACGACCGCCCATTCCCAAGCAACGTCTTCGGCGAGCGCAATCCATATCCAGGCCCCGAACACGCCGGCCTCGAATGTGTCCCGCGGCATTCTTTGCATGATCATCGCCACCGTTGCATTCGCCATTACCCACGCGTTGAGCAAATGGCTGGTCGCCAGTTATCCCGTGGGTCAGGTGATGTTCTCGCGCTCGCTTGTCGGATTTGTGGCTTGCGCGGCCTTTCTGCTGCCCATGCATGGCACCTCTGTTTTTGCCACCAAGATCCCGGCAGCGCACTGGATGCGGGGTCTGTCGCAGTCCGTCTCGCAGACATTTTCGGTACTGGCATTCAGCTTGATGCCGCTGGCCGGCGCGATCGCGATTAATTTTTCCGCGCCCTTGTGGGCGGGTCTGGTGGCAATCATCTGGCTCAAAGAGCGCGCGGGCCCAGCCCGCTGGGCCGCGTTGATAGCCGGTTTTTTCGGAGTCCTTATCGTGGCGCATCCCGGTCGCGACTCGCTCACGCTCGGAGCGACCTTCGCGCTTCTCAATGCCGTCATGCTGGGGACCGTTACGGTGGCCGTTCGCGGCATGACGCGCACGGAGTCGGTCAAGACGCTGCTCATCTGGCAGCTCGCGACAGTGCTGTTCTTTCACTCACTGTTGCTGGTGTTCGGCGCCAAATGGCCTTCGCCCCATGACCTTTCGCTCTTCGTCATGGGCGGGTTGGCTAATCTTGTTGGACAGATTTTCTGGACGAAAGCATTAATGCTGGCGCCGGCTACGGCGGTCTCGCCCTTCTTCTATTTCATGCTGGTTTGGGCAGCGGTAATCGGATTTGTAGTCTGGAACGAGGTTCCAACGACAGCACTTTTAGTCGGCTCAGGCATCGTTGTGGCGTCAGGTCTGTTCCTGTTGTGGCACGAGGCGCAGACCAAGAAGCCGGCTCCGACCGTCTAGGTGGTCGACCGAGGCGTCACGCAGCGACGGCTCTGACCGCGCCCCGTTCGACCAACTTGCCGATCTCTCCGGCCGGCGCCGGCTTGCCCAACAAGTAGCCCTGAACGTCGTTGCAGCCGAGCAGCTTCAAGAGCTGCAGTTGCGGCTCGGTTTCGACGCCTTCCGCTACGGTCTTAATTCCAAGACTGCCTGCGATCAAAATGACGGCTTGGACAATGACGCTGCTGCTTGTGCTTGCATCGAGGTCGGAGATGAAGCTCCGGTCGATCTTGACGATATCGAACGGAAAGCTTCGCAGATACGACAGAGACGAGTAGCCGGTTCCGAAATCGTCGAGGGCAATCTGAACGCCGATCTGCTTCAGTCTGTGCAAGGTTGACAGCATCTTCTCGCTGTCCTCGATAAAGATCGTCTCCGTGCATTCAAGCACAAGCCGCTGCGGTTCAAGACCGGTCTTGGTAAGTACGGATTGGACGGTGGCAACGAAATCCGGCTTGGCCAATTGAATGGGCGAAACATTGACCGAAATTCTCATGTCGACGGGCCACTGCGTCGCTTTGCGACATGCTTCTACCAGGATCCAATGGCCAAGCGCATCGATCAAGCCGCATTCTTCGGCAACAGGGATGAATTTAGCCGGCGAGATCATGCCTTTGCTTGGATGCGGCCACCGCATAAGGGCCTCGAAGCCCGTAATCGAGTAGTTGCGCAGGTCGACGATTGGCTGGTAGTGAACGTCCAATCCGCCGTTCGTAAGGGCTTCCCTAAGTTGCAGCTCAATTTCCCGGCGGCTGTTCACATCATCATTCATGCGTTTTTCGAAGACACGGTAGGTGCCGCGGGCCCCGACCTTCACCGAATAGAGTGCAATATCGGCTGATACGAGAAGCGCGTCGGCGGTCTCGCCGTGATCTGGTCCAATCGCAATGCCGATGCTGATGCCTGTCGTGATGACGTTTTGATCGACGTTAAAGGGTTGGGCGACGACGTCGATTATGCGCTGAGCCGCCGCCTCAACTTCTTCGTTTGACTGGATGTCGGGAAGCAAGATCGCAAACTCATCGCCCCCGAGGCGCGCCAGTACGCTCGAATCCTCGAGAACCGACCGCAAGCGCTTTGCAACTTGAATGAGAAGCTGGTCGCCCGTCCGATGTCCGAGCGTATCGTTCACCACCTTGAATCTATCCATGTCCATAAAAAGTAGGGCGAACCGCAACTGTGAAGAGCGGTCGCAAAGCTCCTGCATTTTTGCGCGGAATACGCGTCGGTTGTGCAAGGAGGTCAATGGATCCTCGGACGCAAGCTTGGTGATGTAAGCTTCCGCCTCCCGGCGCTTTGTAATGTCGGTAAAAGTCTGCACGAATGCTCCGTCGGGGAGCCGTGTCTTTCGCACCTCAATGAACGCCCCATCGGAGCGCTGGAAATTGGAAACCGACGACACTTGCCTGTCTGGCGAATCGGCACCATCGTGCTCCGTCTCGAGGCGATCGTCGCTCCACATCTTTGAAAGGTCGTTGCCGACGTTGTACTTGATGAGCTCGTCTAGCTTTGGCGGCGCCTCGATTACGGTTCGAGGAAGCAACAGGAGTTCCGCACATCGCTGATTGATGATCGGAATCTTCTGGTCCTTTGTGACAAGCATGATTCCTTGGCCAATATGTTCCAAGGTGAGCTGCAGCTGTCTTGCTTTTTGCTCAGCTCTGGCCTCAGCTCGTAGTATTTTCTCAAGAGCAAGCAACATTACAACCGTGAGGAACGCGGCGATCAGAACATTTCGTCGAAGGTTGCTCCAAGCGGACTGGTAGATTTGATGCTCCTTGGTGCTCACCGTTACCCAAAGAGGATATCCACTCACTGGTCTTGCCGACACCACCAGGCTGTCTTGCGCCGTGGAACGCGGTTCGAGGAACGTCCCATCCTGAAAGTTTTTAAGGCGTTTGAACAGGTCCGTGCCGGAGAGGTCTTGTCCAAGCGCCAGCTGCGGAATCGCGCCGCCGCCTTCCGAACGCACGACGCCGTCGTTGCCGATCATCGCCACGGAGGTGTCGGTGCCCAATTGGATCCGATCGAAGAAGCTGGTGAAGTACGCCGGATCCATCGAGGCGACGACGACGCCCGCAAAAGTGCCATCCTTGTTCAAGAAGCGGCGCGTCAATTGAACTGACCATTTGCCGCTCGCTCTTCCAACGACCGGCTTGCTGATGAACAGCGTATCCTTGGTGTTGTTCACCTGAAACTTAAAATGCTCGCGGTCGCTGATATCGATGGACTTGGTTATTTCCTTGACGGCATTCGAGGCCCGAGCAATGCCGTGGGAGTCAACAATCGCAACTTGAACGATGATGCTGCTCTGCACGTCCGTAGATTGGACGATGTTCTGGTAATCTGTGGTGTCCTTCAGCGCTTCCACCCTGCGGCGCAGATATAGGATCGTCTTGTCAAGCTCGCCGAGCGAGCGCAGGACATTTTCCTCAAACAAAAGTGCGTAGTTCTCATTCCGGCGTGCCACCGAAGCATAATCTTGCTGAAGGTCGCGATGAAACATCAACGCGACGCCGGACCATAGAATGCCAACAATAATCAGACCGAGGACAGCCGATCCGCGGCGCTGCAAGGCCAGCCTGGGAATATGGAGCACATGCAGTTTCATTCGCGAGAGCTTTCGTTGGTTCTGAAGGACCCAGCTCTCGGCGAATTTAACGGGCTTTCTGTAATTTTCGTCTATACATCTGTGGTAAACAAAATGTGCAGGAAATTAGATAGGTGGGGTTGTATCGCGGGGTGACCTAACGATATGCGTGTTGGCCACAGCTGCATTCGGGAGCTTGGCGAGCAAGACGACAGGGCAGCGATTATCCGCGCGAATGACAACGACCGCGGAAGTCGCCGACACCGAGGAGCAGTTCGAGATCGGGCGCCGCGAAGGCCCAGGCAGGTGCAGGGCTATCTCTTCCGCCGACCAAGCCGACTGCGGGATTCCACAGTGGCTTCAATCTGCTAGCGTTGTTCCTACGGCTTCACGCCCCCATATTACCAAGCATAACCTGCCCTCTGGCAATCTCGCGTCCGTAAGGGCAAACTCCGCCTTTGGAGGCCTGTCGGAATGGCGCTACTGGACGTCAAGCTCGACGATAAATACGACCTTGGCCAGCGCCGCGTATTCGTAACCGGCTTCCAGGCCCTGGTCCGGCTCTGCCTGATGCAAAAGGAGCTGGATCGCCGCAACGGGCTCAATACCGCGGGATTTGTCAGCGGCTATCGCGGCTCGCCGCTCGGCGGCCTGGACAGCCAGTTCCTGCGCGCCCGGCCGTTTCTCGAAAAAAACGATATCCGGTTCCAAGGCGGCATCAATGAGGATCTTGCCGCCACCGCGGTGTGGGGCTCGCAGCAGGCCGAACTGCGCGGCGAGGGCAAATACGACGGCGTTTTCGGCATGTGGTACGGCAAAGGTCCCGGCGTCGACCGCACCGGCGACGTGTTCCGTCACGCCAATTTCGCAGGTTCCTCGAAGCACGGAGGCGTGCTCGCGCTGATGGGCGACGATCACACCGCCGAATCCTCCACCACAGCGCACCAGTCCGAATATCATTTCATCGACGTGATGGTTCCGATCCTCAATCCGGCCGGGATCCAGGAGGTGCTCGACTACGGTCTCTACGGCTGGGCGATGTCGCGCTACACCGGCGCCTGGACTGCGCTCAAGACGATGCACGAGACCATCGAATCCACAGCGGCGATCGATGCGAGTCTGGAGCGCATCGCTATCGTCACGCCGGACGATTTCCGCATGCCGGCAGGCGGACTCAATATCCGCCTCAACGATCCGATCCTGGCGCAGGAAGCCCGCCTGCACGATTACAAGCGCGACGCCATGCTCGCCTTCGTGCGCGCCAACAAACTCAACCGCACCATTACCTCGGGCGGCCGCAATCCCAAGATCGGCATCATCACCACCGGCAAAAGCTATCTCGACGTCCGCCAGGCCTTCGACGAGCTCGGCATCGACGAGATCAAGTGCAACGAGCTCGGTATCCGGCTCTATAAGGTGGGTTGCGCCTGGCCGTTGAGCCGCCGCGAGCTCGCCGAATTCGCGCAAAACCTCGATCTCATCATCGTCGTCGAGGAGAAGCGTTCGCTCCTTGAAGTCCAAGTTCGCGAGGAGCTTTACGGCACCGCCAACCAGCCGGTCTGCATCGGCAAGAAAGACGAAGCCGGCAACTGGCTGTTCCCGGTCAAGGGCGCGCTCGATCCGAACGAAGTCGCGATCTGCATCGGCGAACGGCTCTTGAACTATCACCGCAACGACGACATCGCCGGCCGGGTGACACGACTGAAGGAATTTCAGCGCATCGCCGCGGAAACCAAGGACGTCGCTCAGCGCATTCCGTATTTCTGCTCGGGCTGCCCACACAACTCATCGACGGTAGTGCCGGAGGGCATGCGCGCTTATGCGGGCATCGGCTGCCACTATATGGCGCAGTGGATGGACCGCTCGACGCTCGGCTATACCCACATGGGCGGCGAGGGCGCCAACTGGGTCGGCGAGGCGCCGTTCTCCAATCGCCAGCATGTCTTTCAAAATCTCGGCGACGGCACCTACAATCATTCCGGCTATATGGCGATCCGCGCCGCGATCGCGTCCAACACCAACATCACCTACAAGATCCTGTTCAACGACGCGGTGGCGATGACCGGCGGGCAGGCCAATGACGGCGGGCTCACCGTGCCGCAGGTGGCGCGCCAAGTGGCCGCGGAAGGCGCCAAGCGCGTCGTGGTGGTGACCGACGAGCCCGACAAATATCCGCGCGGCACCGCATGGCCGGACGGTCTCACCATCCATCACCGCGACGATCTCAATACCGTGCAGCGCCAGCTCGCCGAGATTCCCGGCGTCACCGTGCTGATCTACGACCAGACCTGCGCCGCGGAAAAGCGCCGCCGCCGCAAGCGCCACACCTTTCCCGATCCCGACAAGCGCGTCATCATCAACGAACTGGTGTGCGAGGGCTGCGGCGATTGCGGCGTCAAGTCGAATTGCGTCTCGGTGCAGCCGCTCGAAACCGAATGGGGGCGCAAGCGCACCATCGACCAGTCGAGCTGCAACAAAGACTTTTCCTGCGTCAAAGGCTTTTGCCCGTCCTTCGTCACGGTGCACGGCGCGACGCTGAAAAAGGGTACCGGCGTCGCCGCCGAGCACGATCTCGTGCCGCTGCCCGAGCCGAAATTGCCGGCGATCGAGCACACTTACAACATCGTCGTCACCGGCGTCGGCGGCACCGGCATCGTCACCGTCGGCGGCATTTTGGGCATGGCCGCGCACTTGGAGGGCAAGGGCGTCGGCGTGCTCGACATGGCGGGCTTGGCACAGAAGGGCGGCGCGGTATTCAGCCATATCCGCTTTGCCGAGACGCCCGAGGACATTCATGCCATCCGCGTCGCGGCGGGCCGCGCCGATCTGGTGCTCGGCGGCGATATCGTCGTGGCCGGCACGCAAAAGGTGCTGGCCACGGTGAAGACGGGCGCGACCAAGGTGATCGTCAACACCGACGCCTTCCTGCCCGGCGAATTCACCCGCAACGCCGATTTCTCGCTGCCGACGGAGCGGCTCAAGCGCACCATCGTCGCCGATGCCGGCCGCGACAACGCGCATTTCATCGATGCGTCGCGGATTGCCAACGCGCTGTTCGGACAATCCATCGGCGCCAATATGTTCATGGTCGGCTATGCCTATCAGCTCGGCGCCATCCCGCTGTCGGCGGCGGCAATCGAGAAGGCAATCGAGCTCAATGGCGAGGCGGTCGCCATGAACAAGGCGGCGTTCCACTGGGGCCGCCGCGCGGTGCTCGACCGCCCCGCCGTCGAGGCTCTGGCGAAGCCTGCCGCTGCGGACGCAAGCGACGCGGAGCATCTGTCGGAATCGTTCGAAGAGACGGTCGAGCGGCGGGTGAAATTCCTCACCGCCTATCAGAATGCCGCTTATGCGCGGCGTTATCGGGCGCTGGTCGACAGGGCGAAGGCTGTGGAGGGGGACCGCGCCCCCGGCAAGGGCGGGCTCGCCGACACCGTCGCCCGCTATCTGTTCAAGCTGATGGCCTATAAGGACGAATATGAAGTGGCGCGGCTTTATACCGATGGCGCGTTTTTAAAGCAGGTCGCCGGCACGTTCGGCGGCGACGACCTGCGGTTCGAGTTTCATCTGGCGCCGCCGCTGTTGGCGCGTCGCGACAAGGAAACCGGACTGCCGCGCAAGATGAGCTTCGGGCCGTGGCTCCTGCCGGTATTCCGCGTTCTGGCCAAGTTGAAATTCTTGCGCGGCTCAGCGCTCGATCCATTCGGCCGCTCGCTGGAGCGCCGCACCGAGCGGGCGCTGATCGGCGAATACGAGACCATGATCGACGAAGTTCTGGCGCGGCTGACGCCGGACAATCATCATCTCGCCGTCGGTCTCGCCGCCATCCCGGAAAAAATCCGCGGCTTCGGCCACGTCAAGCAACGGCATCTTGCGGCGGCCAAGGCGGACGAGGCGGCGCTGTTGGAGCAATTCCGCGCCGGCGCGCCGGTTCTGCTCAAGGCGGCCGAGTAGCGCGCCGGCCGGCAGGCCGTAGCGGAGGAAACCATGAGCGCTCTCACGCTCGCGCTTGGCGGCTTCGTCGCCGATCTTGGTTTGCGCCAAATCCCTTCGGAAGGCGCCGCCATCGCCCGTACCGGCATTGCCGATTGTTTCGGGGTCTTGATCGCGGGCGCGCGCGACCCTGAGATTGCTCTCGTCGATCGCGAGCTCGGTTATGACGGCGGCGCCACGCTCGTTTCGCTCATTCCCTCCGGCGCCCGGCGCACACCCGAAACCGCGGCGCTGATCAATGGCGTCGCCGCTCACGTTCTGGACTACGACGACGTGTCGCTCGATGGCCATCCGAGCGCCGTGCTGGTGCCGGCGATCCTGGCCCAAGGCGAGGCCAGCGGCTCGAGCGGCGCCGAGATGCTGACCGCCTACATCGCCGGCTTCGAAGTCTGGGCCGAGCTGTTGGTGCGCGAAGGCGTGCCGCTGCATCGCAAGGGCTGGCATCCGACGGCTGTCCTCGGACCCGTCGCGGCGGCGGCGGCTTGCGCCAAATTGCACGGCCTTGATGCCAAGGGCGTGGCGACGGCAATCGCGATCGCCGCCTCGATGTCTTCGGGGCTGGTCGCGAACTTCGGCACCATGACGAAATCGTTCCAGGTCGGCCGCGCCGCGCAATCCGGCGTCATCGCCGCGCGGCTGGCGCAAGCCGGACTGACGGCGTCGCTCGATGCGCTGGAGCATCCGGCCGGACTGCTGATGGCGCTGTCGCCCGACGGCAAGCCTGAGCTCGATCGCCCCTTCGGCGCCGCGCAGAAAGAATGGCACATCCTCGGTCACGGCTTGAACATCAAGCGCTATCCGATCTGCTACGCGACCCACCGCTCCATCGACGCCGCGCTCGATCTGGTCCGGCGCTACGATCTGACGCCCGGCGAAGTCGAGCGGATTCATGTGTCGACCGGCAAGACGCAGCTCTTGATGCTGCGCAACAGCGCCCCGCGGACGAGACTGGAAGCGAAGTTCAGCATGCAGTTTGCCATGGCGGCCGCGCTGGTCGCGCGCCATGTCGGCTTGCAAGAATTGACCGACGACTTCGTGCGCCGCCCCGAGGTGCAGGAGCTGCTCCCGCGCGTCTCGCTGGAAGGCACCGCCGTCATCAAAGAAGGCTCCAATTTCGCGCCGTTCGACGCCGTCGAAATCACGACGACCGGTGGCGAAACGCTCAAAAGCGGGCCGGTCGAATATGCCAAGGGCAGCCACCAGCGGCCGCTGTCGCGCGACGAGCTTTGGACCAAGTTTGCCGAGTGTCTCGGCGGGGAGTTCCCCGAGACGAAGAAATCGCGGGCCTTCGAGAATCTGATGATGTTCGACCGGCTCAACGGTGCCGGCGATCTCGCTTTGCAAATCGCTTGAGTTCCATGCCCGTTCTGCAAGCTCGCGCCGCACGGTGCAGACATGGTATCTTGAGACTATGACCGGCTCACCCAATCCCGCGCCTATTGGCGAAGTTACCGGCGAAGCGCCGCTGGTGCCCACCGAAAGCCGCGCCGATGCCGCGACCATCGCCGAATCGGCGCCGGCGGTCGCGCCGTTGCTGAGGCCGGCGCAGGCTCCGCCCGACATTGCTCCGGCCGCCGCTGCACTCCCGGTCGCCGCGGAGGCGACAGGCGCGGCCGAGCAGGCCGCGACGGGCGTCGGCGTGCTTCTGGTCAATCTCGGCACCCCCGATGCGGCGACGCCGGCGGCGGTGCGGCGCTACTTGAAAGAGTTCCTGAGCGACCGCCGCGTCATCGAAAGGAATTCATTGCTGTGGAAGCTCGTGCTCAACGGCGTCATCCTGCCGATCCGATCGCGCCGCAAAGCGCGCGACTACCAGAAGATCTGGAACCACGACAAGAAAGAGTCGCCGTTCAAGACCATCACGCGCTCGCAAGCCGAAAAACTCGCCGGCATTCTCGAACCGCTCGGCACGCACGTTCTCGTCGATTGGGCGATGCGCTATGCGTCGCCGTCGATTGCGTCGCGGCTGCAAGTGCTGGCGACCTGGGGCTGCGAGCGCATCCTGATCATGCCGCTCTATCCGCAATATTCGGCGGCGACCACCGCGACGGTGTGCGACGAGGTGTACCGGTTCATGATGCGGCAGCGGCGCCAGCCGGCGCTGCGTATTCTGCCGGCCTATTATGACGATCCCTATTACATCGAGGTGCTGGCGTCCTCGCTGCAGGCCGAGCTGAAAAATCTGCCGTTCACCCCCGACGTGATTGTCGCGTCCTATCACGGCATGCCGAAGGACTACGTGGCCAAGGGCGATCCCTATGAGAGCCAGTGCGTGCGCACCACGCAGCTGTTGCGGGCGAAGATGGGGCTCGACGAGACGAAACTGATGATGACCTTCCAGTCGCGCTTTGGCCGCGCCAAATGGCTCGAGCCGTATACCATCAATACGGTGAAGGCGCTGGCCAAGAAGGGCGTCAAGAATTTGGTCGTGGTGACGCCGGGCTTCTCCGCCGATTGTCTGGAGACGCTGGAAGAGATCGCGGTCGACAACGCGCGCGCGTTCAAGCGCGCCGGCGGGCAGAATTTCGCGGCCATCCCCTGCCTCAACGACAGCGAGGCCGGCATGCTGATGATCTGGCAGCTCGCGATGCGGGAGCTGAAGGGCTGGGTGTGAGCGCGCTGACGCACGACGGCTCGCTGGTGTCGTGGACGTGGTTTGCGCTGGCGCTTGTCTTATTTGCGATCGAGGCGCTGCGCCCCGGTCGCTTTGCGCTGTGGCTCGGTTTTGCCGCGGTGCTCGTCGGCATTGTCGCTTCGGTGGCGCGTTGGCCGTGGCCGGCGGAAGCGGCGGCTTTCGTGGCGTTTGCCGCCGTCCTGGTCCCGGTCTGGCGCCGTTACGAGCGAAAAGCCTGAAGTTTTAGGGGCCAAGCGGGCAAGGCACAGGCGCCCCCGGCCGCAATCAACCTCTCGTTAACCATATCCGTTTTAACTCCGTTAACCAGCGGTCTGCCGTCCGGCGGCCCGTGCCGGTTGTCGTGTGGCCGGTGCAGCGGGGTGGCGCGGACAGGCCGCTTCGGGGCGAGGAGGTCGCAGGTGCCGCGCCGTTGCCGATCACAAAACGTCGCCGGCCTGGTTCGCTCGCGCTTCGCCTTTTCGTGTCTGGCTATCGCGCCGATCGTGCTTTTGGCCGCGGTCGCGCCGGCGAAAAGTCAAGCGCAGACGGCGTCGCCCGGCCTTTCCGACGATCTCCTGTTACAGCCGTCACTGCCGGGCAATCCCGATAATCCGCCGAGTTTTGCGCCGCCAGGAACGGGAGGAACGCTTCCTCCCAATCAGGCGCCACCGGCGGGGACATTCACGGCGCCGTCGCGCATCGGCGCAGCCCCGGTCTACGGCAGCCCGACCGGCTTCGGTGCCGGCGATACCGGATTTAATTCCAGCAACGCGCCGCGGAAATCTGTGGCCCAGGGATCCGGTCAAGGCACCGACCTTGTGCCCCCGGGAGAAACGACTTTCGACGCCGTGCCGCCCGAGCCGCCGCAAGTCTCGTCGGTGCCGCCGGCGCTGGCGCAGCCGCCGGCGCCCGTCGTCTTCCCGGCCAAGGCCGCGGCGCGGCCGGGCGCGGTGTTGCCGCCGCCGCCCACTGAGCTGCCGATCAGCAATCCGCCGGCGGTGGTCTATCCAACGACGGCGGCGAGCCGGCCCGGCGCGGTGCTGGCCATTCCGCCGCCCGAGGATTTCCAAGGCTCTGCCAGCACGCCGCCGCCCGGCACGCCGCCGCCGGCCAGCCTGCCGCTCGGAACGGTGCCGCACGGTACGCTGCCGATCGCCGGCGGCGATCCTTACGAGGCGCTCGGTATCAAGGCCGGCTCGTTTTTGATTCTGCCCGCGGTCGAGCTGTCGGCCGGATACAGCACCAATCCGCAGGCGGTGCCCGGCGGTCCCGGCGCGCTGTATTTAGTGGTCGCCCCGGAACTGCACGTGCGCTCGGACTGGGCGAGCAATTCGCTCACCGCCGACATCACCGGCTCCTATACCGACTACCCCAACAGCGACTTCCAACCGTCGCTGAACGTCCCTTATCTCAACGCCAAGGTCGACGGCACGCTCGACGTCACCCGCTACACCCAGATTCTGCTGGAAGGCCGCACCAGCGTATCGACCGATAATCCCGGCAGCCCGAACATCCAGTTCGGGCTGGCCACGCTGCCGATCGACACTACGGTCGGTGGCACGCTCGGCCTGGCCGAAGAATTCGGCCGTTTCGACGTGTCGCTCAAAGGCATGCTCGACCGCTCGATGTATTCGAACGGCACACTGACCGATGGCGAGAGCGCTAATTTCGACTGGCGCGCGTTCGACCAGTATGCCGGCATCTTACGGCTCGGCTATGAGATTGATCCCGGTTTCAAGCCGTACGTCGAGATCGACGAGGACACCCGAATTCATGACACGCAGGTCGATATTTTCGGGGAAAATCGCAACTCCAACGGTTCGAGCGCGAAGGTCGGCGCCGACCTCAATTTGTTTGGTTCGCTCACCGGCGAGATCGCGGTGGGCTATATGGAGCGCGACTACCACGACCCGACGCTGCCGAATATCGACGGCGCGACGCTCGACGGTTCACTGCTCTGGCAGGCCACGGCGCTGACTTCGGCGAAATTCACCGCGCAATCGAGCATCGGCGAATCGAGCGTGCAGGGCGTTTCCGGCGAATTCAGCCGCAGCTTCAGCCTTGAGGTCGACCACGCGCTGCGCACCTGGCTCATTGCCAACGCGATTATCGGCTACGAGAACGACGACTATGCCGGTCTCGGCCGCACCGACAATCACTATTTCGTCTCCACCGGCCTGACCTACAAATTGAATCGCGAAATCCAGTTCAAGGGCGAGGTCCGGCAAGACTGGCTCGACTCCAACGTCACCGGCGTCGCCTACACCGCTTCGACGTTCCTCCTGACCATGCGGCTGCAGAAGTAAGCTTCGCTTGAACAGAGCAGCCGCTCCTGAGCCCTTTTCGCCTGTGGAACGGCCGACGATCATTTCAGGAAGCCGCGAATGCTTTCCGCGATCTCGCCGGCATGCGTCTCCAACGCGAAGTGGCCGGCGTCCAGGAAGCGAACCGCTGCCGTAGGAATATCGCGCTTGAACGCCTCGGCGCCCGGCGGAAGAAAGAACGGATCGTTCTTGCCCCACACCGCTAGAAGCGGCGGCTTATGCGTGCGGAAATAGTCCTGGAATGCCGGATAGAGCGCGACATTGGTCCGATAATCGCCGAAAAGGTCGAGCTGGACTTCATCGGCGCCGGGTCGGGCCAAATAAAAATTGTCGAGGTTCTGGCCGTCCGGCGAAATCATTGTCGGGTCGGGTACGCCGTGCGTGTACTGCCAGCGGGTCGTCTCCGGCGTGAGGAAAGCGCGAAGCGCCTTTCGGTTCGCCTGCGATGGGTGCTGCCAGTAGGCCCGGATCGGAGTCCAGCCGTTGCTGAGACCTTCCTCGTAGGCGTTGCCGTTTTGCGAAATGATGGCGGTTATCCGCTCGGGATGACGGGTGGCGAGTCGGAAGCCGGTCGGCGCGCCGTAGTCAAAGACATACACGGCAAAGCGATCGAAGCGGATGACTTCGCTAAAGCGTTCGATCACGCGAGCGATCTTGTCGAACGTGTAATTGAATTGATCTCGGGGCGGCATGTCGGACTGACCGAACCCGGGAAGGTCCGGCGCGACCATATGAAATCTGTCGGCGAGGAGCGGGATCAGATCACGGAACATGTGTCCCGCGCTCGGGAAGCCGTGCAGCAGCAAAAGCTTCGGCCCGTCGACCGGTCCGGCTTCGCGATAGAAAATCTTAAAACCATCGACGTCGGCCGTGGAATATCTGACGGGCGCCATGAAATCCTCCGCTATTTGGTAATTTCAGCTGCCGGCTATGGAGCGAATGGCATCGCGGATAATGTCCACGACGACCGTCGGAGCGGTGACGCTCGGCGTGTGATCGGTGGCATGTGCCTTCGTCCTCGCCTTCATCCGCTCGGCCATGAAGCGCTGCGTCTCAGGAACGATCATGCGATCGTCTTCGGCGATCAGAAACCAGCTCGGAACGTCCTTCCACAGCGGGCGTCCGGCGGGAACGGTGATGCAGTTGATTGCTATCGGCCGTTGCACGGCGGCGAGCACTGCTTGCTCGTCCGCGGATGCGTTAGGCGCGAACGCCGTCGCGAAGGCACCCTCGGGTAGCCAAATCAAGCCGTTGCTGTCCGGGGCGAGCTTTGGCGCTTGGGCATGGGGCGGCAGACGATAGAACACGTCCGCGACTTTCTCGCCGTCGTCGGGAGCAAGCGCGGTGACGTAGACCAGGGCTTTCACGCGTTCGGGGCGCGCGAGAGCGATCACGGCGCCGGCATAGGCGTGCCCCGCCAGCACGATCGGCCCTTCGGTCCGGTCGAGGCTGCGGTTAAGCGCCGCCGCGTCGTCGGCAAGCGATGTCAGGGGGAGCGGGGCCGCCGACACGTTCACGGCATCGTCTTTGAGCGCCGCTATGACTTTTGCCCAGCTTGATCCGTCGGCCCATGCGCCATGGGCAAGCACTATGCTCACATCTTTCGTCATTATCAGGTTGCTCCCCGAGACAGCGGCTCCGCCAGCATAACCTCTTAAATGCTACTTGACAGGTTATGGTGGCGGCCCATAACTTGTCAACGGCTGCTTGACCGGTTATGCGATTGGACCTCGCCGGGGCCAATCGTGAAAGATAAACCGCCTGCAATTTTTATCGCCGACTCGCTCGGCCTCGATTTCCTGAACTCCGTCGCGACACCGGTGGATACACCGGTGGATTGGCTCGACAGCGGCGATGAGCTCTTGAAGTGGCTGGCTCAAGCCAAGCTTGTGCCAGGGGACACGCTGAATGAATTGAAGGCGCGCGCGATGCCAGGTGAGCTCGACGAGGTTGCGGATCAGGCGCGTGCCTTGCGCGAGTGGTTCAGAAAATTTGTCGCCAAGCATATGGGCCGGCCGCTTCCTCCCAAGGCGCTGCAGGAATTGGGACCGCTGAACAAGCTTTTGCAACGTGACGAGACGTTCAGCCAGATATCGCGCAGCCAGATATCGCGCAGCCAGATATGGCGTCATCACGAACGCGATGGCGAGCGCTTCGAACTACGCGCCATGCGGCGCTGGCGATCCCCCGAATCTTTGTTGCTGCCGATCGGCGAAGCATTGGCGCGATTTGTGTGTGAAGAAGATTTCGCCGACATAAAAGCCTGCGAAGGCCACAGCTGCACCCTGATGTTCGCCGACCGCACGCGGAGCCGGGCGAGAAAATGGTGCAGCATGGCGATCTGCGGTAATCGCGCCAAACAGGCCGCGCACCGCAACCGGCTCAAGAGCAAGCACTGATCGGCTGACGATTTCGAGATCGGGGGGCATAGCAATGGGAGTCCAACATGGCCGCACTTCCTTTGATCGTCTTCGACGTCAACGAAACGCTGCTCGATCTTGGCACGATGGAGCCGACCTTCCAGCGTATTTTCGGCGATAAGGGCGCGATGCGCTTATGGTTCGCTGATCTCATCTTGTATTCCGCGGCGCTGACCGTGGCCGGCTGCTACGTTCCGTTCACCGATATCGGTTCTGCGGTGATGAAAATGCTGGCGGATACGCGCGCCATCAAGATCGACGATAAGGACAAGAAAGAGCTGACGGAAAAATTCTCGACGATGCCGCCGCACCCTGATGTTCCGGCCGCGCTGCGCAAGCTGCGCAATGCTGGTTTCCGGCTCTTCACCCTCACCGATAATCTGCTTGAAGTTCAAACCCGCCAGCTCGAGCATGGCGGCATTGTCGATTTGTTCGAGCGTCGATTCAGTGCCGACGGGGTGAAGCACCACAAGCCGTCACGCGAGGCGTACGGTTATGTCGAGAAGGAGCTTGGTGCCAAGGCCTCCGAGTTCTGCCTCATTGCCTGCCACACCTGGGATACTCTCGGCGCCGTCGCCGCGGGCTGGCAAGCTGCTCTAATCAAGCGTGTTGGCAACGATGTTTTGGGGGTCGGTCCTCAGCCGCAGATCGTCGGCAACGACCTCAACGATGTCGCCGATCAGCTCATCGCCCGACACCGCGCGGCGGCCTAGCCGCCGTTGAGATCGCCCATGATTCTCTTGATCTCGGCGCGAAAGCCGGGCGCGATGTCGGGGCGCGCCAGCGCGTAGGAGACGTTGGCGGCGAGAAAGCCGATCTTGGAGCCGCAGTCGAAACTGCGGCCTTCGAATTGCAGGCCGTAGAACGGCTGCTCGCGTGCCAGCTGGATCATGGCGTCGGTCAGTTGGATTTCGCCGCCGGCGCCGCGTTCCTGCGTGCTCAGGATTTTCAAGATTTCCGGCTGCAGGATATAGCGCCCGGTCAGGATGAGATTGGACGGCGCGCGGCCGACCGGCGGCTTCTCCACCATGCTGGTGATCGAGAACATTTTGCCGTTGCGCTCGCCGACGCCGACGACGCCATATTGATCAACGCGTTCGTGCGGCACTTCCTCGACGGCGACAATATTGGCGTTTTTGGGCAGTTCGCGCGCCGCCTCAAGCATCTGCGCCAGACAGCTCTGCTCGTGCTGCACCAGCACGTCCGGCAAGAGCAGCGCAAACGGCTCGTGGCCGATCAGTTCGCGCGCGCACCACACCGCGTGGCCGAGACCGAGCGGCTCCTGCTGGCGGGTGAAGCTCGTCGAGCCCGGCACCGGCAGGTCCTGATTGAGATATTCGAGGATCTTATGCTTTTGCCGCTCGAGCAGCGTCATTTCCAGCTCGAACTGGCGGTCGAAGTGATCCTCGATGACGGCCTTGTTGCGGCCGGTGACGAAGATGAAATGCTCGATGCCGGCCTCGCGCGCCTCGTCGACGACGTGCTGGATCAGCGGCCGGTCGACGACCGGCAGCATTTCCTTCGGCATGGCCTTGGTCGCGGGCAGGAAGCGGGTGCCGAGGCCGGCGACGGGAAAGACGGCTTTACGGACGGTGTTCATGCGATGCCGAAAGGCGTTGTGAACGACAGGATCGGAAAGAGCGGCGTTGTGTGATTGAAATTATCGTGCGCAACCGGGTTTTCCAAAGTCTCGCCTAATTGCTCGTCCAACTGTGAACAAGGCTGAAACGAAAAAAGCCAGCCTCGACGAAGATTTTATCCCGGAACCTTTTTGCCCGGAACCGATGGCGGCACTGTGACTGGCCGCCGGGTGGAAGCCGATCCGCCGCCGGCGGCAACAACCCGGTGTTAGTGATTCGATGTACATTAGCAGGTGCTTTTTGGGGCGGCCATTGGCGCGGCCGCAGGTCGGGACCGGAAGTCCATGCGTTCTGTCACCATTCTTCGCCGTCGCGTTGTCGCGCTCCTTGGCGCCACCCTTGCCGCCGGCGTTGCCAGCGCTGCGCAGGCGCAACAGCCCGACAACTGGCTGACCCGCCTCTTTCAACCCCCGCCGGCAAGCTCGGTTCCCGCCTCGGCCGCGGCAACGCAATGGAGCGGGCAGTCCGGCGCATCGGGCAATCCGCTGATGACGGCGGACGCCATCCGCGCGGCGGCTGCGGATTTCGGCAATTGTATCGCCGGCCTCTGGCCGGACGCCGCGCGGCGCGGCATCACGCGGGCGAATTTCGAGCGCTTTACCGCCGGGCTGACGCCGGATCTCAGCATCATGGACAAGCTCGATGCACAGCCGGAATTCACCAAGGCGCCGTGGGACTATCTCGATCTCCTGGTCAGTGACGACCGCATTGCGCGCGGTCGCGAACTGTTGACGCAATATGCGCCGACCTTCGCCGCCGTCGAACGCGCCTATGGCGTCGACCGCTACATTCTTGCCGCGATATGGGGTGTCGAATCGGACTACGGCACGCTCGGCGGTGATCGGCCGGTGATCCGGTCGACCGCGACGCTGGCTTGCGTCGGCCGCCGCCGCGATTTTTTCCGCGGCGAATTTCTGGCGACGCTGGAAATCCTGCAGCGCGGCGACGTGCCGCCGGA
>Ga0210398_10002564_pt1 | contig 17689 bp, 19 predicted proteins | sample IncBWC4OmetaG_FD_161047 | JGI IMG/M metagenome (GOLD analysis project Ga0210398, IMG submission 161047) | Forest soil microbial communities from Barre Woods Harvard Forest LTER site, Petersham, Massachusetts, United States - Inc-BW-C-4-O | ecosystem: Environmental > Terrestrial > Soil >... | reverse complement strand
TGTTTGATACCGGCGCTCATGCGGCGGCGCTTGCTCACATGCAGTCTGCCCAACGCCAGAATTTTAGCTCCGGGACCCCTTGCGTTTCGAGTGTATCTAGATATATCTTAACTTCGTTATATCGAAACACACCCGGAGATTGAATGTTCCACAGACACTCACACAGACGGCACTCTGACGATGGACACCCTTACGATGGGCTGGACCAACGCTTCGCCCATGAAGATCATCGCGGCGACAGTCGGTCCGGCGAACATGGCCGGCACCGGCGCGGCAGCCGTTCCGGGCTCGGCCGCTTCTTCGCCCATGGCGACCTTCGCCTGGTCATCCTCCACCTCATCGCCGAGAAGCCGCGGCACGGTTACGAGCTCATCAAGGCGATCGAGGAGCAGGTCGGTGGCGCCTACAGCCCAAGCCCGGGCGTCATCTATCCCACGCTGACGCTGCTTGAGGAACTCGGTCAGGTGACAGTCAGCACAGGCGAGGGTGGCAAGAAACTGCATGCAATCACGCCGGACGGACGGGATCATCTTGCCGCCTACCGGCCTGCCGTGGATGCCCTCCTCGCCCGCATGGCCGAGGCCAGCAGGGCGCAGGGCGGAGGTCCCGCGCCACAGATCCTGCGCGCGATGGAGAATCTGAGGCTCGCGCTGCGACTGCGCATTTCGCGTGGCCCGCTGAGCGAGGAGCAGATCAACAAGGTCGCCGCCGCGCTCGACGCCGCTGCCACCAGCGTCGAGCGCACCTGACGGCCGTGCCGACGGCGAATACCCTGATGATCTTTCGCGGGAGAAACCAATGACAGGTCTGGTTCAATCAGCAACCGAGGCGCAGACGCCTCGCGGCCTGAATCACATCGTCCTCAACGTTCGGGACCTCGAGGAATCCCATCGCTTCTGGACCGAACTTCTCGGCTTCCGCCATGTTGGCACCCTGAGTCGCCCCGTCCCGGATGGCATGCCGCGCGCCCGGATGCGCTTCTACAGCGGCGAGCGCGATGGCAAGCTGCATCACCACGACATCGCGCTGGTCGAGCAAATGCTGCCCGGCGATCTCGCCAAGCGGCCTCAGGCGCTGAACCACGTCGCCATCGAATACGCGACGCAGGAGGCCTGGCATAAGCAGATCGCCTTCCTGACCGCGCACGGCGTGACGGTTTACGGGCGCGTGGATCGTGGCGTCACCCACAGCATTCATCTGAGCGATCCGAACGGCAACGAGATCGAGCTCGTCCACGAATTGCCGCGCGAGCTGTGGGAGGGCGACATCGACGCCGCCCTGAACCGGGCGGTCGAGCGACCGATCAGCGAATGACGCCAGTGGTTTCCCGCGAAACTGCCCCGTGGGTCAGCGACGCGGGATCTCACGCCCAGCCGAGCAGGATCGCCGCTGCGACGGCCAGCCCAACCTCGCGGTTCGCCTTGAAGAGGCGCAGGCAGAGGGCCGGATCGTCGATGTCAAGCGCCACGACCTGCCGTGCCAGCAGCACCGCGGGCAGCACCAGCGCCGGATAGAACCAGCCCCCGATCCCGGCGAGCCAGCCCGCCAGCGCCAGCAACAGCACCGCGCCGCCGTAGCAGGCGGCAAGGAAGAGTGGCGTCCGCTGGCCGAACAGGCGGGCCGTCGATCTCACCCCGACCAGCGCATCGTCCTCGCGGTCCTGGTGAGCGTAGATCGTGTCGAACCCCAGGTCCCAAAGGATCGCCGCGCCGTACAGAGCAGCCCAGGTCGCATCCAGCCGTCCCGCCCCGGCGGCGTAACCGAGAGGTGCTCCGAAGCCGAAGGTGAAGCCCATCATGAGCTGCGGCCACCACGTCACCCGCTTGGCCAGGGGATACAGTCCCACCAGCACCAGCGAGGCCACGCCCAGCAACCGGGCCGGCGCATTCAGTTGCAGCAGGATCGCCAGCCCTGCCAGCAGGAGCACGGCCAGGAACACCAGCGCCTGGCCTGGGCGGAGTGCGCCGGACGCCAGAGGCCGGGCGGCGGTCCGTGCCACCATCCGATCAATATCGCGGTCCCACAGGTCGTTCACCACACAGCCGGCGGCGCGCATCACAAGGGCGCCGATGGCGAACAGCACGATCAGGCGCACCTCTTGGAGTAGCGGCGTGCCGGACAGCAGAATCCCCCACAGTCCTGGCAGAAACAGCAGCCACACGCCAATCGGGCGATCGACCCGCGCCAGCAGGAGATAGGGCAGCCACGGTCGTGGCAGTCGCGCCACCCATCCGGTCGCCGCGATGTCGGTGTGCGCCTGCATGGATGCTAATCTGCCCGCAGTCATGACCGGGTCAATCCGTCTTTACGTCACGGCAGCCCTGGCCGAGGGGGACGCCATCGCCGCAACGGCGACGCAGGTGCATTATCTTGTGCACGTCATGCGGCGCGGGCTTGGCGATACGCTGCTGCTGTTCAATGGCCGCGACGGCGAATTCGCCGCCCGCATCGAGACCGTCCGGCGCGATTTCGCCACTCTGCGGGTTGAGCGCCGGACACACGCGCAGACCCAAGGTCCCGATCTGTGGCTGGCATTTGCGCTGCTGAAGCGCGATGCCACCGATCTCGTCGTCCAGAAGGCGACCGAACTCGGCGTGGCCGCGCTGCGTCCAGTCATCACCGAACGCGTCAATGCGCATCGGATGAATGCCGAGCGCCTCACGGCTATCGCCGTGGAGGCCGCGGAGCAGTCTGAGCGTTTGACTGTACCCGACCTTCATCCGTTGCAGCCGCTCGCAGCGCTGCTGTCCGACTGGCCTCGCGGCAGGCGCCTGTTCGCCGCTGTCGAACGCAGCCAGGAGCCGCGCCTTTCCCCGACGGATGGCGCACAAGCGCTGCTCGTCGGTCCGGAAGGCGGATTCACACCGGCGGAGCTTGAAGCGCTGCGCGCGCATCCCTTTGTAACGCCTGTATCGCTCGGGCCGCGCATCCTTCGTGCTGATACGGCCTGCATCGCGGGCCTGGCATTGTTGCAGGGGGTGGACTGCCGCTAATAGCATAACGCGAACCCACACGCCTGGGAGCAGTATGTCCAATCCCGGAGACGCCGACTCGACGCCGGTCACCTCGGTGCAGCAACTGGCCGATCATATCGCCGCCGGATGCAAGCCAATGGAACGCTTCCGCATCGGCACCGAGCACGAAAAATTCGGCTTCCGCATCGGTGATCTCGCTGCCCCGCCTTACCAGCCGACGGACGGCCAGCCTGGCTCGATCCGCGAGTTGCTCGAGGGCCTTCAGCGCTTTGCCGGCACGCCGATCACCGACGCCGGCAACCTCATCGGCTTGAAGCAGGGCGACGCGGCAGTTTCGCTGGAACCCGCTGGCCAACTCGAACTTTCTGGCGCGCCGCTGGAAACGTTGCACGACACCATGGCCGAGCTCGAGGCGCACTACGAACAGGTGCGCAGCGTGTCGCGCGATCTGCAAATCGGCTTCCTGCCGCTCGGATTTCACCCGATCGCGACGCGCGAGCAAATGCCGTGGATGCCGAAGTCGCGCTACGCGATCATGCGGCGCTACATGCCGAAGGTCGGCACGCGTGGCCTCGATATGATGACGCGCACGTGTACCGTGCAGGTCAATCTCGACTATTCGTCCGAGCAGGACATGCTGCGCAAGCTGCGTGTATCGCTGTTGCTGCAACCGTTGGCCACCGCGCTGTTTGCCAACTCGCCGTTCTCGGAGGGGCGGCCGAACGGTTTCCTGTCGTATCGCGCCCATGTCTGGACCGACACCGACAACCAGCGCTCCGGCATACCGCGCGTGATGTTCGAACCCGGCTTCGGCTTCGAACGCTACGTCGAATGGATGGTCGACCAGGTGCCGATGTACTTTGTCTATCGCGACGGCTCCTACATCGACGTGGCCGGCGCGTCGTTCCGGGACTTCATGAACGGCCGGCTGCACAACGTCGCGGGCACGGTCGCCACGGTGGGCGATTTCGCCGACCACGTCACGACGGTGTTCACCGACGTGCGGATCAAGCGCTTCCTGGAGATGCGTGGAGCGGACGCCGGCCGCGCCGACATGATGGTTGCGCAGTCGGCGCTCTGGGTTGGCCTGCTCTATGATGAAGCCGCGCTCGCCGCGGCTGAGATGCTGCTGCGCGACGCGACGTGGGAGGACGCGGTAGCCCTGCGGGAGGCGGTGCCGCGAGAGGGCTTGGCAGCTCCGTGGCGCGAAGGCCGTCTCCGGGACCTCGCCCGCGACGTCGTCGCCATCGCCCGTGATGGGTTGCGCGGCCGGGCGCGTTGCAACGTTGCGGGGCTGGACGAATCGGTCTATCTCGTTCCACTAGAAGCGATCGTGGCTGGCGAACCGACACAGGCAGAACATTGGCTGGCGTGCTATCGCCAGTCGTGGCAGGGTAATATCCGGCGAATTTTCGGGGAGGCAGCGATTTGAAAGGGGGATGTAAGTCTCTCCGTGCTGAAGCCCTGGCCTTGGGTAGTCGAACCTCACACAAATGACGCAATGATGGCTGGCACTTCACAACGACCTTCGGCCCACATCACACCGCCCAACCCGGCGGTGCAGGTCGTGGTCAGGCTGCGCCTGATCGGCCAGATGGAAGCCTGGACGCTGACCAGCGAGAACGTGCTGCCCGCCGGGCGCAAGACCCGTGCGTTGCTGGCCGTTATTGCCTTGTCATCGCCACGCGCCGCCCTCCGCGGGCGCTTGGCCGAGCTGCTGTGGAGCCGCCGCCCCGAGGAGCAGGCGCGGGCCTCGCTGCGCCAGGAGATTCATCGGCTTCTCGAAACCTTGGCGCCGGCGGGGACCGAGGTGTTGTCGGTCACCCGGGATCACCTCTCGCTCCGGCCCGGCGTGGTCTGGGTGGACGTGGAAGAGGTGATGCGGGCGACGACCGACCAGCCGGCCTCGCTGTCCTTGCTCGATGGCGATCTGCTGGAGGACCTGGACGGCATCGATCCTACGTTCGACGCCTGGCTGACCACCGAGCGTGAGCGGCTGCGCGACCGTGCCCGTACGGTGGCGGAAGCCCTGCTGCGCGAACAGGTCGAACCGGAGGCGGCGATCCCAGCGGCGCAGCGTCTGCTGCAGATCGATCGTGCCCATGAGGGTGCCTGGCGAGCGCTGATGCGGGCGCACGCGGCGCGGGGCGAGCGCGGCATGGCGATTCAGGCCTATGACCGTTGCCGCGCGGTGCTCGCGGATCTGCTGGACGCCTCGCCGTCGGCGGAGACCCAAAAGCTTCTGGCGGAAATCCGCGGCCCTGCGGGAAGCCGCATGCCGCTGCGACCGCCGCCACCGCCCCCGGTGGCCGATGAACCGGACGAGCCCACTGCGGTGCTCGAACCACGCACGCAGGAGCTGCACCCTACCCGAGGTGGCGCCCATGTCGGGGTCATGCCCCTGCAACTCGTCGGCACCACCGAGGAGGAGTCGCACCTCGCTCCCGGGCTGGCCGAGGAGATCACCACCGCGCTGGCCCGGTTCCGCTGGATGTTCGTGGTTGCTTCCAATTCACTGGCGCGCTTCGCGGCTGAGACACGCGACGAGTCCGCGATCCGGCGCACCTTCGGCCTCGACTTCCTGCTCGACGGCTCCATTCAACGGGTGCGCAACCGCCTGCGCATCACAGTGCGCCTGCTCGATCTGCGCGCCGGCAATCAGGTTGTGTGGGCGCGTCGTTTCGATCGCCAGTCGAACGACCTGCTGTCGCTACAGGACGAGATCGCCTCGGAGGTGGTGGCGCAGATCGATCCGGAAATCCTGCTGATCGAGGCCAAGCGCAGTTCCGCCCGCCCGCCGATCGATGCGACCGCCTATGACCTGATGCTGCGCGCGATCCCGCTGATCGGCCGGTTGGAACGCGAGCCATTTATGCGAGCCGGTGAGTATCTCGCGCACGCTATCGAAGTGGAGCCCGATTACGCCGCCGCCTATGCCTGGTACGCCTACTGGCAGATGTTTTTGGTCGGCCAGGACTGGACAGACCATCCTGCCGTGATCATGGAGGAGGCGGGTCAGCACGCGGAACGCGCGGTGATACTGGATCCGTTTGATGCGCGCGGCCTGACCATAGCCGGCCATGTGCGCGCCTTCCTGCATCGTCGCCTGCGCGAGGCGATTGCCCTCCACGAACGCGCGCTGTCGCTCAATCCGAATCTGGCGATGGCGTGGGCGCTGTCGGCGATCGCGTTCGCCTATCTGGGTGATCCGGACGAGGCAGAGCGGCGCAACAACCGATACAAGAAGCTGTCGCCGCTCGATCCGCACGCGTTCTTCTTCGATGCGTTCTTCATTCTGATTCATCTGCTGAAGCGCGACTACGAGTCGGCAGTTGCGGTCGGGCGCGCGGTGAGCGAGATGAACCCGTCGTTTTCGGCGACCTACAAGCCGTATCTTGCTGCGCTTGGCCATCTCGGGCGTGCGCAGGAGGCCGCTGCGGTGCGTCGGCGGCTAATGGCCATCGAGCCGGATTTCACCGTCGAGCGGTTCATTACCACGTCGCCGCTCGAGCGTGAAAGCGATCGCGATCTCTTCGCGGAGGGCCTTCGGCTCGCGGGCGTGCCGGAGACCGGCGCCGACGCTTCGGAGCAGTTGCAGGATCAGGTCGCGCACTGATCGGCGGACTAATCGGGAGCCGAAGCAGACATTCGTTCGCGACGTCGATTTTCAATTGAAGCAGCACAAGTCGGAACGGCAAGCGCACGGGAACCATCCAGGATTACCCCCGTGGGTGGTTTCGATGGCCAGTCCAATCCTTTTCCGTGGTCCAGTCAGAACCGGACGAGCGGATGCTCGGGCCTATCCGGTCACCAGTGCGCGAAACGCCTTGATTTCAGACGCGGCGAAGTCAGCGAACGCCCGCGCGGGGATCAGCCACGTCCAGCTTTGGCTTGAGCCGAACACGATGGCCGGCATTGACGCGTTCCTGCCCGTGCTCGAACGGCTCGATCGCGGGCAACGGACGCACCAATGAACCGAGACGCCGTGCCGCGCGAGCAAGGCGAAGGCGCCTGACAGGCGTACGCAGTGAAATGTTTCACAGCACGCGACCACAGCGCAGTTCACAATCGCTCAGTCCTGGAACACCCGCTTGAGCAGGCATCACGAGAGTCAGATCAGAGCAGCCAGCCCCGTGATCGGCAGAACCATTTAGAGGAGACAAGCAGTGATCGCGCCGGTTCTAGCTGCTGTCATTCCAGTCCTGGCCGTGATCGGCATCGGCTTCTTCTGGGTTCGAGCGGGACGGCAGCTCGAGAACGGAATGCTCACGCCGCTGGTGGTGGACATTGGCACGCCATGTCTCGTACTGGCGACATTCCTGAAGATCAGGATCGCACCAGCAAGCTTTGCGGTCATGGCTTTCGCGTCGATCCTCGCCCTGATCGCTTTTTCCGTCGTGTCCTATGTCATCCTTAAATTGCTGGGTTTCCGGGTTCGGACATTTCTGCCGTCGCTGACGTTCCCGAACAACGGCAATCTGGGCCTGCCGCTTGCCGCCTATGCGTTCGGCAACGAGGGCCTTGGCTACGCCATCGTCTTTTATGCGATCTGCATGATCGGTCAGTTCACGGTCGGTCAGGCCGTCGCCGCCGGCAGCGCAAATTGGCTGGGAATCTTCCGACTTCCATTGCTCTATGCAACCGCACTCGGGGTGCTCGTGTCGGTGACGCAAATCGCCCCTCCAGTCTGGCTGACCAACACCATTTCCCTCATTGGCGGCATGACGATCCCACTGATGCTGTTGATGCTGGGCGCATCCCTGGCGCGCCTGCGCGTCGGCTCTGTCGGCAAGGCAGCGCTGCTTTCGACTGTTCGGATCGTGACCGGAGCCGCTATCGGGTGTGCTGTCGCCTTCGTCCTTGGTCTGGAGGGCAATGCGCAATCGGTCCTGATCATGCAATGCGCAATGCCAGTCGCGGTCTATAACTACCTGTTTGCGCAGAAGTGGAACAACGAACCCGAGGAGGTCGCGGGGCTGGTCGTTGCTTCCACTTTGGCGTCGATCATCAGCGTTCCCGCTCTGCTCTACGTCCTGGTCAAGTAAAGGACTGCCATCATGCGAATTCGCGCGACGTTGATTGACTCAATTGCCAGCGCTGCGACAACCGTCGATGGCCTGCACCTTGCTTTGAGTTTGCGCGATGTCGACGCCCAGGAATTCACGTTGGGAATTCCAGTCGCGCAGGTCGTGCAGTTGATCGAGCACGGTGCGCGAACGCTTGCCGACTGCGCGCGGGAGGGTCAGGACGTCGAGAGCAAACTGATCGGCTGCAAAGGTCGCTTTCCGGTCCTCGGCTGGAATCTCACGCGCACTGCGGATAACGGCCTTGTCCTCGTCTTTACGCTCGAATCCGGCGGAACTCTCGCCTTCGATCTGTCGCAGCAGATGGCGGGGGCGATGCTTGCTACGTTGGAGTCACACAAGCAATACCAGGGATATCCGCGCGGCTTCGTGGAATAGGTTCATAACGCCATTTATCGCTGACGACGAGACTCATACGCTTCACCACCGATCGCTGCTTTCCGAGCCCTCGCTGACGGCTGTTGCCGTGCTACCGAGAGGCGGAAACCAGTCGGCTCCTCGACCGTAAAGCGCCCCAGCGCAGGCGTGCGCTTCATCCCGCGATTGCTCCGCGCTATCGTCGCGCTCCCACGCTGAGAGGTCCGCGCCGATGACGTTCCAGGCATTCCGCTTCGATCCGGTCGAATTGCCCCCGGCCGCCAAGGCGTTGCGCGGGGAAGTGCGCGCATTCCTGGACGAGAACCGCGCATCTCTCGGTAACCGCCGCGACCACGACCAGGCGTTCAGCCGCAAGATGGCAGAGCGTGGCTGGATCGGGATGACCTGGCCGAAGCAGTACGGCGGCCACGAGCGCACCGCGTTTGAACGCTACGTGCTGATCGAGGAGATGCTGGCCGCCGGTGCCCCTGTGGGCTTTCACTGGACTGCCGATCGGCAGAGCGGTCCCAACATCCTGCGTTACGGCACCGACGAGCAGAAGGACTACTTCCCGCCCCGCATCGTGCGTGGCGAGTTGTCGTTCTGCATCGGCATGAGCGAGCCGGACTCCGGCTCCGATCTCGCCGGCACGCGTACCCGCGCGGTAAAGGTGGATGGCGGGTTTCGGATCAACGGCAGCAAGCTGTGGACATCGAACGCGCACCGCGCAGACTACATGATCCTGTTCTGCAAGATGGCCGATGCCGGCCAGGACGAAGTGGATCGCCACGCCGGCGCGACGCAGTTCCTGGTGGATCTGAAGAACTCACCGGGTATCGAGATCAGGCCGGTGATCAATCTGCTGGGTGAACACCACTTCAACCAGCTCTTCCTCACCGACCTGTTCGTCCCCGATAGCCGGCTGTTCGGCGAGATCGGCAACGGCTGGCGCCAGGTTTCCAGCGAGCTCGCATTTGAGCGCAGCGGGCCCGATCGGTTCCTGGTGCTGTTCAAGCTGCTGACCGAGATGGTGCGGGTCGCCGGACCCGATCCCGATCGCGCCACCGCTGCGGCACTCGGGCGGCTGGTGTCGCAGCTCGCCACGCTGCGGCGGATGTCGCTGTCGATCGCGGGAATGCTGCAGGAGGGTTTGCAGCCGCTGAACGAGGCCGCGGTCACCAAGGACCTTGGCACTCGCTACGAGCAGGACCTGCCGGTCGTGGCTCGGCAACTGTTCCCGGCAGAACCGGAATTGGAAGCCGTCGATACGTATGTATCCATGCTGGCGCGCGGCATAGGCAACGCGCCGCGGTTGTCCATCCAGGGCGGCACACGGGAGATCCTGCGCGGCATCATCGCGCGCGGACTTGGACTGCGCTGAGGGAGGCGGACATGCGCGATGAAACACGGATGCTGCTGGAGAGCATGAACCGCCTGTTCGAGGATCATTGCACGAAGGCGGTGGCTGACGGCGCCGAAACGGGCACCTTCCCGACGGCGCTTTGGCAGGCGGTAAGCGAAACCGGCGTGCCGCTCGCCGCACTGCCGGAATCCGCTGGCGGAGCCGATGCCGAGTGGTCCGACTTGTACGCCGTGCTGCGCGTTGCGGGGCGCTTCGCCGCGCCGATCCCGCTTGCGGAGACGATGCTGGCGGCGTGGGTCGCATCGGCCGCAGGGCTCGAGGTGAGCGAACAACCGATGACGGTCGGACCGGTGCGCGCCGATGACAGGCTGACGCTCGAGCGTGACGGCAACGGCTGGCGCCTGTCGGGCCGTGCAAGCCGGTTGCCCTGGGCGATGGTCGCCGCGCGCGTCGTGCTGCTCGCCGATGGACCGGACGGCGTCATGGCGGTGGCACTGGACGGCGCCGCGGGCGCTGAGGTGACGGCGGGGCGCAACATGGCGGGCGAGCCGCGCGACACGCTGAGTTTTTCTGCGTTGCGTGTGGCCGGCGATGCGGTGGCGCCGACTGCCACGGGCGTCGATCGCGGCGCGTTGTACCGGCGCGGGGCGTTGGCACGCGCGGTGCTTATGGCGGGAGCCATGGAGCGCGCACTCGATACCGCTGTGACCTATGCCGGCGAGCGAAAGCAGTTCGGCCGCCCGATCGGAAAATTCCAGGCGGTGCAACAGAACCTCGCGGTGATGGCCGGTCAGGTGGCCGCCGCCGGCGCCGCGGCCGATGCCGGCGTGGAGGCGCTGTCAATTAATGATCCGGCGAAGCAGGAGTTCCTGATTGCGATCGCCAAGACGCGGGTGGGTGATGCGGCGACGCTGGCATCAGAGATCGCCCACCAGGTGCATGGCGCAATCGGCTTTACCAAGGAATACTCACTGCAACTCAGCACGCGGCGGCTGTGGTCGTGGCGCGACGAGTTCGGCGGTGAAGCTGAGTGGGCAGCGAAGGTTGGCGCCTATGTCTGTGCCCGCGGCGCCGATGCGCTGTGGCCCACGCTTACAGATTCCTGATCGGCCCAATTTCGGCTTTGGGCGGAGAGCCGTCGTTGCCCTTTGGCCTACGAGTGCTTGCGTAGAAATTTGCCGAACGGATGCGGGCGGTGCGGCAAGCGGCGCCGGCGGCATTGTCGATACCAACGAGAGCTGGAGCGAGGCTCAGCCTAGCGAATACATGCCGATTGCTCGCTGATTTGAGGCGTGCACTGATAGAGCAGCCGAAGCCGGCCCACGCTGATAGCGCGCTGGCGCGTCCGATCCCGCTCCGCGCTGATGAATCCTGCCGGACCCTTGCCGATCTCGACCGGCTCTGCGGGATACAGGAGGCCATCAATATCAAACTCGATAAGGCGGGTGGGCTGACCGAGGCGCTCGCACTGGCGGAGGAAGCGAAGCGGCAAGGCTTGCGGATCATGGTCGGTGGCGTGATCAGCACGTCGCTTGAGATCGCGCCGGCACTGCTCGTCGCACAGCAGGCCGACGTCACGCTAAATGCCGTCCCATAGATTGCCATTGTCGTTCTCACTCGGATATGAATACTACCGAATTAATCCTTGGCCCCAAATTCCGGAAGACGTGGTGACGTGGTTTCGGGATGTTTTTTCCGAAGCAAACCGCGTGCGTGCGAGCGACTCGTCAATCTCCCCAACGTGCGAGAAACCTCGCTTGATGATGGCTTAATCGAAGCCCTTATTCCCGACACGGCGCCAACCCTGCTGCCGTCAGGAGCCATTGTGCGGATGGACACCCACAATATTGGCGGCTTGCGGCGACTTGGTTGGCCCCATTGGTACCTTCCCTTCGGCCGTCGATGGGAAACGGCCGACGTTGCGATCCTGGTCTTTGTTCACCGGCGCGAGGTGCTAATCACCAAGAAGATCGGACTGCTTCAGTCCAAGCGGCTTTATCCCGACAACAACGACGTAGATGACGAAGATGAGGTCGCATTTCTTCATGGAATGAACGCGTTTATCCGACGTGAAGCTACACAAGCGGTTGGGGCGGCGCTGGCAGTACCAATCGCACCGTCTGACAGCTGAGTGATAAGTCCCTCGCTCGTATCCATTTGCGTGTTCTGCGTTCTTTGCGGTTCCCCTTTCCTTGTCTACTGCCGGTACAACCGTTCGCAAGGAAAATGGAACCGCAAAACACGCAGAACACGCAAAGGGCGGCGGTGCCTTACAGGGCCAGGACGATGCGTTTGATCTCAAGGCGAGGCTTGCCGAAGTTGAGTAGCAGGCAGAGATGCAAGCCCGTGGCTTTCAGATAATTCAGGCACTGCGCGAGATGAATCTCGTCGATCGCCTTGGCTACCTTCAATTCGACGAGGACGATGTGTTCGACGAGTAGGTCAACAGTATATTCCCCGACCACGGTCCCATTGTATCGAACGACCATGGGATGTTGTTGCGAGACGGCGAGCCCAGACTTGCGGAGTTCGTACACCAACCCGTTTTCATACACTTTCTCAAGAAATCCGGTTCCCAGCGTGTGGAGCACCGTCAGGGCGCAGCCAATGATTCGTTTGGACAGGAGGTTAACCCCGTCCTGACCAGTATCCATTTGCGTGCTCTGCGTGTTTTGCGGTTCCATTTTCCTTGTTTACTGCCGGCACAACCTTGCCAATTCGTTGACGCCGGCAGTGCAGCAAAGACGTGGATGGCCGGCCTTCGCTAGCCATGACTAGGTCCGCCTTGGATCGGGACCTCAAATTCAAACCCAGAGGCCAACTTGGTCCTACAAAACCACTATGTGAAAATATTCCTTTACACAGACGCCCCCTCTGTGCCTTCCTACCCACCGTGTCCGGCGCCCCAACACCAGTCTCCAAACCCAGTCGCACCGGCGGTCTGCTCGACCTCGTCCGCAAGCTCATCGACTATGCCACCTTCCTCGCCGACACACTTCGCCAGCGCGGCCTCGGCGAACACCCCGCCATCCACGGCCGTCAGTTCGGCACCATTAACATCACCTTGATACTCGCCCGCATCGGCCGTGGCCTGCTGCGCGCCGCAGCACTTGAGGCGCGGCTGCACCGCAATGCCGCGCGCCTCGACGCCCCGCCCCGTCCCCACGCTCCCTCGGCTCGCCCTCTCTCAGCTTCGACCGAGGCCACGCCTCAGCCACCCGCACCGCGCAGGCGGTTCGATCCACGCAGCGCCGACGACGACACGCTGCTCGCGCACACGCCCACGCCCGAGCAGATCGCCGCCGAGATCCGCCGCCGCCCAATCGGCGAGGTGTTCGCCGACATCTGCCGCGACCTCGGAATCGTTCCTGCCCATCCCCTCTGGACAGAACTTGCGCGAACCATCATGCGCGAGGGCGGCCGCTACGCCGCCCTGATCATCGACATTCTGAAGCGGCCGGAGCGGATGCCAATTTCCGAGGACTGGCCCGAGAATCTGCCGCCATACCTGTGGACGTCGTGGCAGCACTCCCCCGCACTAGCCGGCACCGGGCCGCCCTGACGAGCGGCCTGGCCGCGCTCGGTTGAGCCGCGAGTGGTTCCAGGACTACGCTGACACCCACCAAAAAACGGGGGTTGGAATATGACGCACATCACGCGGCGATCTGCACTTCGCGTCACCGCTGGCTCCGCCGCTGTCGCGGTGCTCGGTGCGCATCGGGGTCTGGCCGCGGATAAGGCTGTCACCGTCGGCATCGACCTCTCGCTCACCGGAGCTGATGCCGAAACTGCAGTACGCATCCGCGATGGATTCATGCTGGCCATCGATGAAGCCAACGCCAAGGGCGGCGCCGCCGGCTATCATCTGAATGTTCTGCTGCTCGACGATGGAACCGCTACCGCGGGACAATACGATCCGGCGCAGGGCGCAACCAATGCACGCAAGATGGTCGCCGACCCGGCGGTCGTTGCTGCGCTGGGACCGATGAGCAGCACACCAGGCAAGGCGATGGCGCCGATCTTCAGCCAGGGCAACCTCGCCACCATAACGCCGACATCGACCAATCCGGACATCACGGATCCTAAATTCGCCGCCCAATATCGTCCTGCCGGCAAGGCTATCTATTTCCGCACTGTCACCACGGATGCCTATCAGGGACCGAACATGGCGAACTACTTCGCCGACACGCTGAAGGTGAAGAGCGTCTATGGCCTCGACGACAGCGGCGCGTATGGAATAGGCATCGCCACCGCCTTCGAGGCACAGGCAAAGAAGCGCGGCATCGAGGTGATAGGTCACGACCGGCTCGACCCCAAGGCCGCCGACTACTCACCGGCGTTGACCAAGATAAAGTCGCTCGGCGCGCAGGCGATCTACTATGGCGGCGATGCCCAGGCTGGGGTGAAGCTCGCTAAGCAGGCGTACGACCTGGTTCCGACGCTGATCAAGGCTGGCGGCGACGGCATGTACGGCCCGTCGATCCTGCAAGGCGCGGGCTTCCCCGCAGCCGAGGGGTGGTATGCGACCGTCGCCTGTCCGCACATGATGGAAGATGCCGCGTTGCAGCCGTGGGTGAAGCGCTTCACCGCCAAGAGCGGCCGGCAGCCCTCCGACTATTCAATCACCGCCTATGACGCCGTGCAGGTGGTAATCGATGCAATCGAACGCGTGGCGAAATCGGGCAAGCCGGTGGACCGTGCCAACGTACGCGACGCGATCGCGGCGACGAAGCTGAACACGCTCCAGGGCGAGGTCAGTTTCGATGAGAACGGCGATCTCAGGCAGCGCGTGATCGCGGTGTTCCAGGTGAAGCACGACACTGCGCATCCGGTGGATGACCTGATCCACCAATATAAGTACGTCGGCGTAGCGCCGCAGGTGTAGTGGCAAGGCGAAGCAATCGCTGTTCTAACCTGACCGAGATTGCTTCGCTTCGCTCGCAATGACCGGGGCTACTCGGCTGCTTTTGCCAGTTCCATGGCCGGACGGCGCTTGCGCGAGCCGACTGCCGTCTCGTAGGTGTGGCCTGCCTGGAATATCGTCGCTTCGGCGAACGGCTTGGCGATCAACTGCATCGATACCGGCAGACCGCCGACACCAAAGCCGGTGCACACGCTCATTGCCGGATAACCTGTCAGATTGAACGGCATGGTCAGCGACGGCTTCTCCATCGTGGCCCACTTCGGCACTTCGGTGATCTTCGGCGCCTCGCTGGTCTGCGAGGCCGACACCAGGATGTCGTAGCCGGCCATCGCGGTCTTCAATTCCTCGCACAGCGTGCGCCGGCGGCGTAGAGCCTGCACGTAGTCGGTGGCGCGAATCAAGCCACCTAGGGCCATCCGGTCGCGGAACAGCTCGCCGTAGTCATTGAACCGCGTCTTCAGCCACGGTTCGTGGATCGCATACGCCTCGGACGATATGATGACCCACCCACAGGCGCTGTAATCCGCCAACGGCGAAAGCTTCACGTCGCTGATCTCGGCGCCCAGATGCTCAAACACATCGAGCGCATGGTTGATGCCCGCCAGTGTCGCGGGACTGGCCGGATTATCTGCCTCAAAGAAATGCCGCACGACGCCGATGCGCATCCCTTTCACGCCCTTGCCAATGTCGGACACGAAGTCGGGGACAGGACGATCGGCGCTGGCAGGATCGGCAGGATCGTGACCGGCCATCGCCTGGAGCAGCAGCGCGCAGTCCTCGACGGTCCAGGCCATTGGGCCCGCGTGGTCCATGCTGAATGACAGCGGTAGCACGCCCACGCGACTCACCAGCCCATAGGTGGGCTTGATGCCGGCGATGCCACACAGCGCCGCGGGCCCGCGGATCGACCCGCCGGTATCCGAGCCGGTACCGCCGAGGATCATGCCCGACGCTACCGCCGCACCGGTGCCGGACGAAGAACCCGCAGTGAAATGCTCGGGATTCCACGGATTGCGCGCCGGCGGCCAGGGCAGATCGAACGACGGTCCGCCCATGGCGAACTCGTGCGTCGAGAGCTTTCCCATCAGCACCACGCCCGCCTCGGCCCATTTGCGGACCGAGGTGGCGTCCTGCGCGGGGATGTTGTGTTCCAGCAGCCGCGAATGCCCCGTCGTGCGAATGCCGGCGGTGCAATAGATGTCCTTGTGCCCGATCGGGATGCCGTCGAGCGGCCCCTTCGCATTGCCCGCCATCACCCGCGTCTCGGCCGCACGTGCATCGGCCAGTGCGCGCTCTTCGGTCGGCAGAATGAAGGCATGCAGCGTGTCGTCGTACGCCTCCATGCGCGCGATGCAGTCCTTGGTCAGCTCGACCGGCGACAGCTCCTTCGCTGCGATCAGCCTCGCGGCCTCGGCGATCGTGGGTATCGTGTCCATCACCGCACCTCCGGAGTGAACATGTGCGCGGGTTCGATCTCGACCGGCATCGGGCCATTCACTCGCGCGATCATCGCTTCCAGCATCCAGTATGCATCGTACAGCGTCGTCTTCTGCTCGGCACTGAGCGGCAGGCCGGTCTGCTTCACCATGACGTCGAATTCGGTTTCGCTGATACTCGGCTTCATGCGGACACCTCCTGGGCTGGAACGGGAGCGGCGCGAACGCAGCGCACCATCGCGCCGGTCGGCGACACAGTCACCGGCACCTCGCCATGCGCGCAGATTTCGCGGGCATGGCGGCAGCGCGGCGCGAAGGCGCAGCCTTGCGGCAGATGCGCGAGGTTGGGTGGCGCGCCGGGGATCGTCTCGAGGACGCGGCCACGCAGCCCGCCGTGCACCGTGGATGCGAGCAGCCCCTCTGTGTAGGGGTGCCGCGGCGAACGCATGATCTCGCGCGTCGTCGCGGTCTCGACGAAGCGGCCGGCGTACATCACGGCGATGCGGTCGGAGATCTCCGCCGCCGCGCCCACATCGTGCGTGACGAACACGATCGCCATGCCGAACTCCTCCTGCAACTGACGCAGCAGCAGCAGGATCTGGATTTGCACCGTGACGTCGAGCGCGGTGGTCGGTTCGTCGGCCAGCAACACACTCGGCGAGCAGGCGAGCGCCAGCGCGATCATCGCGCGCTGCCGCATGCCGCCCGACAACTCATGCGGATAGTTCTTCATTCGTCGCGCGGCGGAGGGAATCTTCACGTGGTCCAAGAGATCGAGCGTGCGGCGCATCGCCGTCGCGCGGCTGACTGCTTCGTGCTGCACGATCGTCTCGGCGATCTGTTCGCCGATGGTGTAGACGGGATCGAGCGCCGCCATCGGCTCCTGGAAGATCATCGACACCGCACTGCCGCGCAGCTTCGCGAGCTCCGCAGGCGGCAACTCGAGCACCGGCTTGCCGTCCAGCCAGACGTCACCCTCGATCTGGGCGTAATCGGGTAGCAGGCCCATAAGCGCCTTTAGGCTGACGCTCTTGCCGGAGCCGGATTCGCCAAGGATGGTCAGCGTCTCACCGCGTGCCAGCGCGAACGACACGCCGTTCACTGCTGCCACATCCATGCCGCGGCGACGGAAGCGCACCGTCAGATCGTCGACCTGCAACACCGGCGCTTCAACGGGCATGATGTCAGGCATGCAGCACCTGCTGTGCATGCGGCAGATGGCAGGCGACGAGATGCGCGCCGCTATCGTCGGCACCGTCCAGCGGCGCAGCGAGCGGCGGCACGAGTTCCGCGCAGATCGCCTGTGCGAAGGCGCAGCGCGTACGGAAGCGGCAACCGGACGGCGGATTGATCGGGTTGGGCGGATCGCCGGTGAGCGGCATCTCCTTGGTGCGGCGATCGGGATCGAGCGTCGGCTTGGAGGCGAACAACGCGCGTGTATACGGATGGCGCGGGCGTGCGTAGATCGCTTCCACCGGACCGGTCTCGACCACGCGGCCGAGATACATCACCAGCACACGGTCGCTGACATACTCGACCACGTTGAGATC
>Ga0210398_10002561_pt1 | contig 17700 bp, 17 predicted proteins | sample IncBWC4OmetaG_FD_161047 | JGI IMG/M metagenome (GOLD analysis project Ga0210398, IMG submission 161047) | Forest soil microbial communities from Barre Woods Harvard Forest LTER site, Petersham, Massachusetts, United States - Inc-BW-C-4-O | ecosystem: Environmental > Terrestrial > Soil >... | reverse complement strand
CCACGCTGGAGCGTCGGGAATCGCTTGACGCGTGGCTGGTGGTTACCGCGATGATTGTTCTGATCGGCGAGGCGCTGGTGCGCCGGCTGGCGGGGCGAAGATGAAGCATCAACATCATGAACGTCATGGACATCATGAATCCGGGCAGGTCGCGGCGGATCACAAAATCCAGTACGAGTATCCGCGCAAGGTCAAATTCTGCCCGCTGTGCGGCGGCGATTTAGAGCTGCGCATCGTCGCGCCCGATCACAAAGAAAACAAAGTTTGCCGCAAATGCGGATTCATCTATTTCCTCGGACCGAAGCTGGTCGCCGGATGCATCATCGCCGACGGCGATCGCACGCTGCTGTTGCGCCGCGGAATCGAGCCGGCGCGCGGCAAGTGGACCTATCCGGGAGGCTTCGTTGATTTGGGCGAAACGCCGGAGCGATGCGCGGTGCGCGAGACTCACGAGGAAGTTGGCATGACGGTGCGGGATCCCGCGCTGCTCGGCATCTACGCCGATCGCGGCGAGCCCGCGCCAATCATCGTCGTGACTTATGTCGCGCGGCCGGGCGCGGAAACGCCGATCGTGACGCCCGAGGCGACCGAGGTCCGCTATTTCGCGGTCGATGAGATTCCGTGGGACGCTCTCGCGTTCGACACCACCATTCAGGCGATGGAGGCGTGGACCAGGAGCATCGGGAAGGCGCGCTGATTTCGCTCGCTACTCCGAGGCGGGTTTTTCGGCCAGTGGTTTTACCGCCTGGCGTTCGTAATCGCGCGCGAGGGTCGCAATGGTGTCGGCCTCCGCGGCGCTTTTGTCCTCCCGAATGGTCACGATCCGCGCAAAGCGCAGCGCCATTCCGCTCGGGTACTGCGGACTGCGCTGGATATCGCTGAAAGCCACCTCGACCACGACCTCCGGACGCACGGTCACGGTGCCGTGGGCATCTTCGATTTTCAAAGCGAGCAGGCGTGCGGTGATAGCTTCGAATTGCGCGTCGGTCAGGCCCTTGAAAGTTTTGCCCACTTCGGCAAATCCACCGCGAGTCTCGTCGCGCGCGGCGAGATGATAATTCGAGAGCCATCCCTTGCGGCGTCCGTAACCCCAGTCCGCCGCGACGATCACCAAATCAAGCGTGCGCGCGTTTTTGATCTTGAGCCATCCGCGACCGCGCGCGCCGGGCGTATATTTGCTCGCGAGCGATTTCGCGACCACGCCTTCGAATCCCGCTTCGATCGCATGGCGATAAAATTCCTCGCCGTCGGGAAGCGACTGGGGAAGGTTGCGGCCGACCATTTCGATGGTTGCTGACTGCGCGACCTCCGTCAGCGTGGCGATGCGCTCGCGGTATGGCTTATCGATCAACAATTCGCCATCGAGCGCGATCAGATCGAAGACGTAGAGGCGAATCGCCATTTCGGCGCGCGCGCGTTCGATCTCGCGACGCCGTCCGAGCCGCCGCATCAGCTCCTGAAACGCGAGCGTGTTCCCTTCCGCATCGATCGCGATCACTTCGCCATCGAGAATGACGTTGCGATCGCCGAGCGCGCTCATCTGCTCGACCACCTCGGGCAGGCTCGGCGTGATCTCGTTGAGGCGCCGCGAGAAAATTCGCGTGACGCCCGCCGCATGATGAATCTGCACCCGCGCGCCATCGAGTTTGTGCTCCAGCGCGAACTCACTTCCGAGGATCGAAAACGCGTCGGCGATTTCGGTGGCCGGTTGCGCGAGCATCGGCTTGAGAGGCTTCATCGCGCGCGCCCGCTCAATCGCCGGCGCCGGCGCATCGGCATCGTTTGATGACGCGCCCGACTCAGCGCGCATGTCGCGCACCACTCGCCCGAGATCGCCTTCGAGCATGTGCGCGCGGCGCACCACTGCGACCGGCTTGCGCGCCATCTTCGCAATCGCCTCGAGCATGATGCCATCGCTCATCCCATGGCGCATCTCGCGAATCAGAACCTTGGTGAGGTATTTTCCTTCCAGCGCGGTGGCGCGCTCGAGGAGCGATTGCAGCCCGGCCAGTTTGCGCGCGCGCGAGGCACGCCCCTCGATGTCCGCGACCTCGGCAAACTTCGCCGCCACCTCCCGAATTGTCAGCGTGGGCTCGGGTTCCGAGGAGCGCATTCTGAGCATCATGCCGATGGCGTCGCCGAAATCCTCGGCCGAGTTGTAGATGTCCTCGCCCTGGTCCTCGACCCCGGCCATCGCAGCCACGATCTTCCAAATCGCGCGGCCGCTGATTTGCAGCCGCTTCTCTTCGCCCTGCTGGAGCGCGCGGCCGACCATGAAGCGCGCGGCGATTTCGGCCTCATCGACTTCGAGGCGTGCGAGAAATTCGCCGACGATATCCGCCATCTGCAGACGGCTGCCGGTCTGGCTAAGCGATTGGCAAACCTCCGCGAATTCCTGAAACGACGCCACGCTGCGATATTAGCCTCAACCGAGCGAGGTCACGAATACGTGGGGATTCAGTTTCCGATCGGATGCGCTTTGGCGAAGGGCACGAACACGCGCGCGAATTCTTCGCGGCCCTCGCTCATGAAGGCATGTCCGGCGTTCGCGATCAGATGTAGCTTCGCGCCCGGAATCCTGGAGGCGAGCAGCTCGGAATTTTTCGCCGGGATGAGCACGTCCTTGGCGCCGGTGATGACCAGTGTCGGCGCCTTGATCTGCGGCAATCGATCCCAGGTCGCCAGGGTGTAGGTCCCTTCGAGCTGGCGCTGGAATGCGAAGGGCGGGGTGGGATGCCTGAGCAGGCGTGGAATCGAGGCTTCGAGGTCGGCGCGATGATTCGCGATGTATTCCGGCGTGTAGCCGAGCGGCCATCCGCGACGGATGACGTCCTCGGGCGAAACGCCCTCGCGCGGGGCGGTGAGGACCTTCAATGATTCAGGCGGTGGCGGCACCGAATGGGCTCCACCGGCAGTGGTGCATCCGAGGGTCAGGGTATGGGTTTGCGGCGCGTGCCGAAGCGCAAACTCCTGCGCGATCATTCCGCCCATCGAGACGCCGAAAATGTGCGCGGAGGGAATCTCCAGGTGTTCCAGCACCCCCGCCGCATCATCGGCAAACATCGGGATCGAGTATGGAATGTCAGGTTTGTCGCTCTGGCCGGTGCCGCGATTGTCGAAGGTGATGACGCGAAACGATTTCGCGAGATCCTCGACCAGCGCCGGGTCCCATGCGGCCGAGCTCGCGCCGAGGCCCATGATCATCAGCAGCGGATCGCCGCTGCCGTAAACATCGTATTGAAGATTGACATCGCGAATTCGAGCGTGCGGCATCGCGCAACTCCTTGAATGATGATGTCGCTAGTGTGCGCCCACGGCGCGCGAATTGTAAATGACTTCCGGCGCAGCCCTACTTCGCGTCGGGCGCGATCGAAAACGACCAGCGGTAAGGCTGCGAGTCAGCTATCATAGAGATGGTGTAGCTATGCCCGGCGTTCAGCGGATTTTTCGGAACCACAACGACTGCACCATAGGAATGCAGAATTTCCCGCACCCTGCTCTGCTGGAATCCGTCGGGATTCGCATATGACGTGGCATCGAAACCGCAAGTTTCCAGTTCGACCCCATTCTCAGTCAGCGAATGTGATGCCAGCTTCACGTCCTCGCCTTCGGTAGGAGCGCCAAGCTGGAGGACGATCATGACCCCGCTGGGCGCCGAATATCCATGGCAACTTACCAGCGGGTCCGCGTACTCACCGCCGCGATAGGCGCGCAAGGGAAACGGTATCGTCGCGGGAGGAAACTCGATCGGTTTTCTCAGCCGGGCGATGGTAAACGGCATGGTGCCGAGCATCCCGTTCCAGTCCATCGCGTTGCCTTCGTACAGCGCCAGGAATTGGGACTTGGTAAGGCCGTTCTTATAGATGATGACGCCGGCGCAATCGTCGACCTCGCAAAAAAGTCCGAAGCCCACTGCCGCAAGCTGGGGGTCGAGCACTGCGAGGGAGTCGCCGCGCGCCGCCTGCTCATCCACCAGGGCGGTTCCATCGCTGATCGGCGCGCTCCCGCGAATAATCGTAGCGTAATCGGCCCACTTGGCGCCGTCTTCGGTGTACCACTGATTGCCCACCGATTCCGCATGCGCGCTCGCATTCCATCCGGTTTCGATGATGCGGCCATGATCGAGCTCCGCGTCGCCGGCCGCGATGTGGTTTTTCACCAGGTACTTCGCATGATGAAGCGCGGCGTCGTTTAACGCCGGGTCTGCATCGATCGCCGGCACCCCAACGCTCGCGCGATAGTAGTTCCATCGCGCGAGCGAGCTGCGAAACGGCTCCTGGAGCGCAGTGGACTGCGTCGCCGCAGTGGATGTTGATGGCGGGCCGGAGGCGGGCATTTGCGCAGCGCACGCGATCATCAGGCATGCCATCACAGGGGCGCCAAATCCCACGACCAAGTTCATAGAATCCCGGCTAGTGGGCGCAGTAGCCGGCGTTTTGCAGAAACGAAACGTCGGTCGGCGTCAGCGCCGGCCCCTTCATCACATGCGCATAGACCACGGCGCTATGCTCATTGTTTATCTCGCACTGCACTTCAATCACTGAGCCGTTAGGAATCTGATACGACATAAACCGGGAGTCAGTGCGGTCGGAATTCTGTTCTCTCTCGGTCTGATCCTCGGTGAGTCCGGTGCCCGCGTCCACCACCGGCGAGTTTTTCATTTGCTGGCAGACCTTCTTGGCGTCGACTTCACACTGCGCACCCGACGCCGCGGCTGCCTGCGTGCCTCCGGATGGCGGGCTGCCGGCCGGTTGTGAGGCGCAGGCGGAAAGTAGCGCGAGCAGACTGGCGCCCGCGACGATCGCGGAATGTCTGGCGTTCATCGGACCCCCGATCACATAAGTCAGGCTGCGCTGGATGCGCGGGGGAATTGTACACTGCCGGTGGATAATTTTGCCAACTGCTTTTTCCGGCACTTCATGATCATCTCGCTGCCGACCACGTACGCGGTTTCCTCAATCTCGAATCCGTGCTGCCGCAAAATGTCGGTCAGCGTGGCGCGGGTATATTTCGCGATATGCTGCTCGAAATAGCCGCCGGGGACCACGTATCCGTAGATTGGCTCGATGATGCGCCAGGTTCGCGACGCATAGTCCGGGGTACCGATAATCAGCGTGCCGTCGGCCTTCAGCACCCGGCGCATCTCGCTAAACACCGCGTCATCGAAGGCGACGTGCTCGATAACCTCGGAGCTGATCAGGCAATCGAAGCTGTCGTCTTTAAACGGCAGCGCGAGGGCGGAACCTTGCGCGACCGGGATCGAGTAGCGGCGCAGGAAGCGCAACTTGGGGAACAGCAAATCCATCCCCACCGCGTGGTTGAGGCTCTGCACGATGACGCTGGAACCGCATCCGGCATCGAGGGTGCGCTGATGCCCGCGCGCCCAGAGGAGCACGATGCTGTGGCGGCGGCGCTGCCAGTAGCGCTGCAGCGGAATGATGCTGTAGAAGGCGCGATCGTCATAATCCGCGGAATCGAGGGAGTTGCGGATCTTCCACAGCTTGACGGCGGAGGTAAACAGATCGATGCCGAAGCGCAGCACCCGGGCATGCGAACGCCCGCTGCCACGCGGAAAATATACGAACGGCACTTCCGCGACGCTGAACCCTTTCGCATACGCCTTGACCAGGATTTCTTCCTGGATCTCGAAATTCTGCGAATCCAGCTCGAGGTCCTGCTGCGCCACCTCGCGCCGATAGAGACGAAAGCCGCTGGAGACGTCGCCGACCGGAATCGAGAGCGCGCGGCGCAGCGCGAAGTTCAGGAAGTCGCTGAGTTTGCGGCGGAAAAAACCACTGTATGCGACCCCGCCGCGCGCGTATCGCGACGCGATGACAATGTCGGCGCGGGTCCGCGCCCGCCACATCTTGGTGAAAAACTCCGGGTCATGCGACATGTCGGCGTCAAGCGTCAGGATGTAGTCGCCGGTGGCCTCAGCCAGACCGGTGGTCAGCGCCCCGGCGTATCCGCGCCGCCGCTCCGGGAGCACCCGCGCGCCGAATGAGGCCGCGACTTCCCGCGTGCCGTCGGTCGAGTTGCCGTCGATGACGAGAATCTCGTGGCTGAGCCCCTCGCGCGCGAAAATCGCCTGCAGCTGCGGGAGCAACGCCCGCACGTTTTCGCATTCGTTCATTACCGGCAAAACGACGCTTACATCCATCAAAACACCTGCAAACTGTTTATGATGAAATCGCGGCCGAGGAAACATCGGCGCGCATGATTCGATCGCTTCCACTTGCCGCGCCCAGCAGCGGGCCGTACCTTTTTCATTACGAGGTGGTGCGAGGATGAGGGTTCCTTTTGGTTTTATGGTTCCGCTGGTCGCAGGCGCGATTCTGCTCGCGCTCTCCGCGGTCGGTCCACTCGATGCGCTCGCCGCCCACGCCAAGCCGCCGCCGCATCGCATTCGCTCGGCCAAAATGGAGACCGCGCCGCCGATCGTCCCGCTCGCGCAAATCCAGACCTTTCCCGGAGTAGCGGCGCCCTTCGCGTTGGAAGCCAAATCCGCGCTGATGATCGATGAGCGCACCGGCGCGCAACTTTACGCCTTCAACGAGCACGAGAAGATGCAGCCCGCCAGCCTGGCCAAGATCATGACCTTCTACCTGACCCTGGAGGCGCTCCATCAAAATCGCATCGCGCTCGATACCCAAGTCAACATCAGCGAGGCGGCGTGGCGGCTGTCGCTCGACGATACGGTCTCGCGGATGTTCCTCCAGGTCGGCCAGAAAGTAGCGGTACGCGACCTTTTGTATGGGCTGATGGTGTCTTCGGGCAACGATGCCGCCGTTGCACTCGCCGAGTACCTGGGTGGCAGCAGCGAAGCCTTCGCGCAGCAGATGAACGAGAAGGCCGCGCAACTCGGAATGAGCGAAACCCACTTCACCAATCCCGATGGATTACCGGCCGAGGGCGAGTACACCACCGCCGCCGACATGGTAAAGCTCGGGCGCGATCTGCAAACGCGTTTTCCCAATTCGATCGACTACACGGCGACTAAATCCTACACCTGGGCGGCCGTCGGGCCGGAGGGCAAAGTAAAAAACATCACCCAGGAAAATTTCGACAGCCTGCTGAAATACGACGCGCGCGCCGACGGCATCAAGACCGGCCACGTCGATGCCGCCGGATATCATCTGGTCGGGTCCGGCCATGTCGGCGAGATGCGCCTGCTCTCGGCGGTGATGGGCACCGTCAGCATGGAAAAGCGCCGCGTCGAAACCAAGCAACTTTTTGATTGGGGCTTCCGCACCTTCAACACCGTCCATCCGGACTGGCACAAGACGGTGCCCGCGTCGATTCCGGTGTACGAGGGCACCGCCGAGAGCGTCGCGCTCGCGCCGGCTTCGGATACCTTTGTCACCTGCATCCGCGGCAAGGAGAACCAGATAACCGCGAGCTACATCGGCAATGCGAAATACCTGGTGGCGCCGATTGCGAAGGGATTTGCCGTCGGCACCATGGCGGTGATGCAGGATGGCAAAGAGATCGCGTCGATTCCGGTGGTGGCTCAAGCGGCGGTGCCGGCAGCCGGTTTCTTCAAGCGGATGAAGGACAAGCTGCGCATGAAGCTGTGATCCGATTCCACTAGCGGTCAGATCTGGCGGCGAAGTGCGCGGCCGGGGCGGCTCCCGCGATGCGCGCCATCGCGGACCACCGCCGTGCCGTTCACCAAGACGTGGCTGATGCCGGCGGGGTAGCGGCGCGGATCGGCGTAAGTCCCGGTATCGAGGATTTCCTTCGCATCGAAGATCACCAAATCGGCGAACGCGCCCTCGCGGACTACGCCCCGATCGCGAAGATGGAATTTCTCCGCCGCCATTCCCGTCATGCGATGGATCGCCTCCTCCAGGCTCATCAGCCCGCCCTCGCGCGCATAGTGGCCGATGACGCGCGGGAAAGTTCCGTACAGCCGCGGATGAGGTTTGCCCCCCATCGCGAGGCCGTCGGAGCCGATCATCGTGGACCGATGCGTCATCACCAGGCGCACGTCGTCCTCGCTCATCAGATCGAGCACCACGACCGTGCCGGGATCCTCGCCGACGATCTTGCGCGCGGCCTCGATCGCGCCGAGGTCCATTTCCGCGGCAATCTCGTCGAGCCGCTTGCCCTCCCAATCCGGACGCGACGGCATCGAGGCGAGCAGAATGCGCTCGGGCGGAACGATCCCCATGCCGCCGCGCGCGCCGCTTTCATCGAGGCCGCCATTCTGGATCACCGCGGCCAGCACCGTACTTCCTGACGTATAAGGGTACTGATCGGCGGTGACGTCGTGACCGGCCGCGCGCGCCGCGTCGATCAGCTTCAGCGACTCGCGCACCATCCCCCAGTTCTCCATCCCCGAGGCCTTGTGATGCGAAATCTGCACGGCGAGCCCCGCGTCGGCGCCGATGCGAATTGTCTCGCGGATCGAATCGAGCAGCCCGGCCGCTTCGTTGCGCATGTGACTGGCGTAGAGCGCGCCGCTGCCGCGCATTACGCTCGCGAGCTCGATGATCTCCTCGGTGCGGGCGTAGCGGCCCGGCTCGTAGACGAGACCGGTGGAAAGTCCTACGGCGCCGGCGTCGATCGCATCGCGCAGCCATCCGCGCATGGTCGCCATTTCGCCTTGGGTCGGCTCGCGTTTCGCATTGCCCATCGCGCCGAGGCGCAGGCTGCCGTGACCCGCGAGCACCGCCACATTGAGGTTGGGAGGATTCTCGTCGACTGCGCGCAGGTAACCCGCATAATCGGTCCACTCGGGAACTTTCGCCGATGGTCCGTGCAGCGCGCGAAAGATCACCGCTGCGGCCGGATTCGGCGCGGCGCCCATTCCGCAGTTGCCGACGATATCGGTGGTGATGCCCTGCATCACCTTGAAATCCATCTCGGGGTCGAGGAGCACCGCCCAATCGTCGTGGCTATGAACGTCGATGAAGCCGGGCGCGACGGTGAGGCCGCGCGCCTCGAGCTCGATTGCGCCGTGCTCCGCAATTTGACCGACGGTGGAAATTCGGTCGCCGCGGATTCCGATGCTCGCCGCGAAGCACGGCGCGCCGGTCCCGTCGACAATCGAGGCATTGCGGATGACTACGTCGTAGTCGGTGCTCATTGCGCGCTCCTACTTCTCGATCTTGAGGATGAAGGTGCCGTCGGCGCGTGCCTCGGTCGCCAGCATCGAATAGCCCTCGGCCTCGGCGGCGCGAGGGATGTCGCGATAGCCGCGCGGATCATCGAGGAGCAGTTCAAGGACCTGCCCGCGCCCCATCTGCTCGAGGCGGACCTTGGCGTGCGCCCAGTTGAGCGGGCATTTGACGCCGCGGAGGTCGAGTTGGATGGATTCGGTGGCAGCCATCTTCAGGCGAAGAAATAGCGAATATATCGCAGAATCAAGGCTTTAGTGGGTTTGTTTTGACATTTTGATGGGGCCAGCATCGGCATTCGGTGGGTTCGTTTAGGTAATTCCATTACGCGAAGTGGGTTTGTGTTTGCATTTTCCACATTGTCGCGTCCCCTCGAAACCTGGCCGCAAGATCCCGATGGCAACACCTCGCCCGCTCACCTATACATCCTAGCATGACCAGCCAGCATGAGGGTGCCGCGAACGTGGTCGCGTGGATGATGCGCGAGGGACGTCACATGACCCACATGCGCGAGTTCGGCGATGAGATGTGCCGCCGGATCGTGGCCGCCGGCATTCCGATCTGGCGCGCGTTCTGCACCGCCTCGACGCTTCATCCGGAGGTTTCCGGTACCGCTTACGTCTGGCGGCGCGATCAGCCGGGCGCCACTCGCATCACCGCCACTCATGCGTTTCAACGATCCGAGGAGTTGACCAGCAGCCCGATTGCGGCGGTCAAAAAAACTGGGCAGGCGATTCGCCGCCGGCTTCACCATCCGGACTGCCCCCTCGATTACCCGGTGCTGCACGATTTCAAGAAGGACGGCGGCACCGACTACGCCGCGATGCCGATGACGTGTTCCAGCGGGGAGGTGAACTGCATTACTTGGGCGACCGATCACCCCGACGGCTTCACCGATCGGGAAATCGCGGGGCTCCTCGAGGTCGCCGAGGCGCTCGCGATCATCGTCGAGTTGCAGTCGACGCGGCGCATCGCGCGCCACCTGATGGATACTTACGTCGGGCATCGCACCGGAGAGCGCGTGCTGTTGGGCGCGATCACACGCGGTGCCGCGCAAACGATTCACGCGGTGATCTGGTTCTGCGATTTGCGGGGATTCACCGCGCTGACGGATTCGCTTCCGAGCGATCGCCTCGTCGCGATGCTTAACGACTATTTCGAAGCAATCGTCACCGCCGTGGTCGGCGAAGGGGGTGAGGCGCTGAAGTTCATGGGCGACGGCCTCCTCGCGATTTTCGAATTGAGTATGCACGAGGAGCCTACGGCGCGATGCGCGGCGGCATTGCGCGCGGCCAAAGTCGCCGCCGAAAAAATCGCGGCGCGCAACCTCGCGCGGCGCGCGGCCGGCGAGCCGGAAATCCGCTTCGGTCTCGCGCTTCATTTGGGCGCGGTGAGCTACGGCAATATCGGCGCGCCGAATCGCCTCGATTTCACGGTCATCGGCCCGGCGGTGAATCATGCGGCGCGGCTCGAGAAAATCGCCTCCGAGCTCGGGCGTCATGTGGTAACTTCGGCGAGCTTCGCGGCCGCCGCGAAGTCGTCATTCGAAAGCCTCGGCAAACATCATCTGCGCGGAGTGGCGGAGCCCCAGGAAGTCTTCGCGCCGCTCTCCGAAGCATAGTCGACGCAGAAGATCGGCTGCGCGACGGATGCTGCATCGAGCAAATTGTGTTTAATTTTCGCGGGCCGCATGACGGAACGGAGATTGCTGAGGCGCTGAGGCATGAAACAAGCGACCAACGTCGAATGTAAACAGGAAGCGGGCGTCTTCGCGCCGGTCATCGATCGCAACCGATGCGAGGGCAAGGAAGACTGCGTGCAGGTCTGCCCCTACGAGGTCTTCGAGATGCGCAAGCTCAGCGCCGAGGACAAAACCGCGCTGCCGTTCTTCTCGCGCATGAAGGCCCTGGCGCATCGCAACTGGCAAGCCTTCGCGGTGCGCGGTGAGGATTGCCACGCCTGCGGGCTATGCGTCGCCGCCTGCCCCGAGCACGCCATCAAGTTGCAGCGCGTCGGATGAGGAAATCCGAAAAGTAACTACGCGACTGTGTGCAGGATGGTTTCTTCCGCCTTGAGATGGACCATCGCCACGCTCGATTCCCATAGCTCGGCGGCCTTGCGCTCGTCGTAGGAATCCTTCGAGGACGGGACCGCTTTGCGGCCTACAAAGTATTGGCTGCTGACGCCTTCCAGTTGCGGATCCAGCACCAGCCGGGCGAGGTCGGCGCCGGACTTGCTCACGCCGTTGACTCCGGGGATGAAGCGGAGCGCGGGCAGCGCATAATTCCAAACGAATTTCATAAATGGCGTATAGTCCCGCGCCAACCCGGTTCCCGGCATCAAGCCTGGATCGAATGCGGTCACGGAGATCCCGCCGTGACCCTCGGCTTTGAGTCTTCGTGATAATTCATAAGCGAACATGATGTTGCACAACTTCGAGGTGGTGTAGGCGGCGCGGCCGGCGGTTCCCGGATCTGCTCCGGATTGACGCCTGGCTACCGAAGCAGCGTCGATGTAATCGGGCTTCGGCATCCCGGTGAACTGATCGGGATTGTGGGTCCCACTGCTGACGACGACGATGCGCGCGCGATCGCTCAGGTATCGCAGGAGCAGGTTCACCAGCAGAAAGTGTCCGAGGTGATTGACGGCGAACGTGGTCTCGTAGCCCTCGGCGCTGTAGGTGAGGTGACTGACGGTCTGAATTCCCGCATTGCAAACGATGGCGCCGATGGGAGGCATCGCACGGGCGGCGAAATCGGCCGCGAAGCGTCGCACCGAATCCAGCGATCCCAGATCGAGCTCAATCGCCGCGACCTGGGAATTCCCGGTCGCCGCGATTATCGAACGCACCGCCTCCTCCGATTTCGCGTGGTCGCGACTGGCGATGATCACATTCCACTGCGGCGATGCGGCCGCGATCGCACGCGCGCAATGGTAACCCAATCCGCCGTTTCCGCCGGTGATTATCGCGGTTTGCAACTTGGTCTCGAGGTCATCTTCCGACCAGGTGGCGGATGCCGGCTTCGATGCGCGCTTCATCGGGTACCGCAACTTTTTCCAGCGGCGGGCTGAACGGGATCGGCACATCGAGCGCGGTGACGCGTTTCACCGGCGCGTCGAGGTAGTCGAAGCCCTTGTCGGCGATGATTGCCGCGATGTCGGCCGCCGCGCCGCCGCGGTAGTGGCCCTCGTCGGCGATGATGACGCGATTGGTTTTTCTCACCGACGCGAGGATGGTTTCCTCGTCGAGCGGGATCAGCGTGCGCGGATCGACGACCTCGACCGAGATGCCCTCCTTGGCGAGCTTCTCGGCCACCTTCAGCGTCTTTGAAACCATCGCGCCAATTGCGACCACGGTCGCGTTGACCCCTTCGCGCTTGACCGCGGCTTTGCCCAGCGGCACCAGGTGGTCGCCCGCGGGAACTTCCTCTTTGAGGCGGCCGAGTCCGCCGTGCTCGAAAACGATGGTGGGGTTGTTGTCGCGAATCGCGCTCTTCAGCAGCCCCTTCATGTCGGAGGGACCCGACGGCACCACCAGCTTCAATCCGGGCACACTGAGGAATTGCGCGTACACAGTCTCTGAGTGTTGCGCGGCCGCGCCGCCCATCGCGCCGTAGACCGCGCGAAATGTGATCGGCATGGTCGCCTGGCCGCCGGACATGTAGCGCAGTTTCGCGGCCTGGTTGCAGACCTGATCGAAGGCGCAATAGAAAAAGCTCGCGAACTCGACCTCGCAGATGGGCCGCGTGCCGGCCATCGCGGCGCCGACCGCCGCACCGACGAAACCCGCTTCCGATATGGGTGTGTTGCGCACGCGCACCGGGCCGAACTTGTCGATGAGGCCCTTGGTCGCGCCGAACGCGCTGAGGATCACGTCCTCCCCCATCACGAAGGTGAGCGGGTCGCGCTCCATTTCCTCGACCAGCGCCGAGTTGATCGCCTGGATGAAATTGATTTGCGGCATAGTCGCGGCCTCGTTAGTCGGCGTAGACGTCGTCGGTTACTTCGGAGACATCGGGCAACTCGCTCTCGCGCGCGAATTTGATCGCATCCTCGAGTTCGGTGGTGGTTTCCTTATCGATGCGATCGAGTTCGGCCTGGTCGATCTTCCCGCCGCTGACGAGAAATTGCTGATACCTGATGATGGGGCATTTGAGCTTCCAGGCCTCGACTTCCGCGGTCGGACGATACGCGCCCTCGCCGAGGAACGCCGCCTCGCCCACCACGTGCCCTTCCCAGCGGTAGGTTTTGCATTCGAGGAGCGTGGGACCCTCGCCGGCGCGCGCGCGTGCGACCGCCTCGCTGGCGAAGCGGAAAACTTCCATCACATCGTTACCGTCGACGATGAAACCGGGGATGTTGTAGCCCTGCGCGCGCTGCGCGATGTCGCGGACCGAGGTCACCGTCTGCATCGGCGTGAATTCGCCGTAACCGTTGTTCTCGCATACGAAGACCACCGGCAGTTTCCACACCGCGGCGAGGTTGAGCGATTCGTGGAAGGTGCCTTCATTGGATGCGCCGTCGCCGAAGAAGCACGCAGTCACGTCGTCCTTGCCGGCAATCACCGCGGCGAGCGCCGAGCCGGTCGCAATCGGCAAGCCGCCGCCGACGATGCCGTTGGCGCCGAGGATGCCGAGCGCGTAGTCGACGATATGCATCGAGCCGCCCTTGCCTTTGCAGTAGCCGGTGCGTTTGCCGTAGAGCTCCGCCATCATGCGGTTGAGCTGGCCGCCCTTGGCGAGCAGATGTCCGTGACCGCGATGAGTCGAGGTGATGCGATCGGTTTTGCGCAGCGCCGCGCAGACGCCGGTGGCGGAAGCCTCCTCGCCAATCGAGACATGGACGAATCCGGGCAGCTCGTTGGCGAGCGCAAGGTCGCGGGTTTTGGTTTCGAACTGGCGGATGCGCTGCATCGAGCGATACATCTCCAGCAGTTTGTCCTTGCCGACATCCATGATGGCTACCCTCCTGCGAAACAGATGCGCCGGTGGCAAACGCTAGCCCCGAAACATCGAAGGCGTCAAATGATGCTGCCGCTGATCCGCCTGGTTCTGATTCGGTATAGGGGCGCTTCGCGAACGGCCCCTACACCGAGGGACCGAGGCTGACATCGATCGATTCGTTGGAATAGAATTTGGCGATGTTACGGATGCTGACGCCACCGGTCGACGACTTTCGAGTGCGCCTGCCGCGACATAGTGATCTGAAACGGTCCGCCCCCCGGATGAAGAAAAGAAGCAGACAACCTCAGAGCCCGCTCCTCGATGATTCCGGTCGTGACCTCGATCACCGCTTGAAAATCGGGGACGATCGGGATCGCAAGGCCCCGACTTCATCGCCGCAGACTGCGAGGCTTCGAAGAAAGCGCGCTGAATGGGTTTACGAGTCCGGCGAGCCGCTCGCCGCTTCAACGGTCCGTATGACGCTTCAACAGATTCGGCGCGAGCGCGACCAACACAACCTTGGAAGCGCTTGAGGCCAAGGCCGCTCGGGCACGACGCGCCAGGCGCGCCGTCGTGCCAGGCGTCACCGGCAAGACAGTGGCGAAGCTGCTGCGCGTCCTCGCCAAGGAGGCGCCCAAGTGGAATGCGCCCATCGTCGCCCTCGCCGCGCAACAAAATCAGAGTCCGTTCCTTACCCTCATCGGATGCATCCTGAGCCTGCGCACCAAGGATGAAACCACTGCGGTCGCATGCGAAAAGTTGTTCGCGAAGGCGCGCACTCCCACCGCGATGCTGGCGCTGGCGCCTAAGGCTCTCGAGAAGCTCATCTATCCGGTCGGCTTCTATCGCACCAAGGCCGGTGTCATTCGCGGAATTTGCCGCGACCTGATCGATAAATTCGGCGGCGAGGTTCCCGACAATTTAGATGATTTGCTCTCGCTCAATGGCGTGGGGCGCAAGACCGCCAACCTCGTCGTGACCCAGGCGTTTCGCAAGCCCGGCATCTGCGTCGATACTCATGTGCATCGCATCTCGAATCGATGGGGCCTGGTCGCGAGCAAGACGCCCGATCAAACCGAAATGGCGCTGCGCCAAGTCCTGCCCCGTCGCCATTGGATCGACTACAATACGACCCTCGTCGCGTTCGGTCAGACGCTCTGCCAGCCGGTGTCGCCATGGTGCTCGCGATGCCCGATCGAAGCCGAATGCCCGAGGATTGGCGTCGTGCACTCCCGATAGCATCGACCTGACAACTCGTCCCAGGAGGAACCTGCGCATGGATATCGGTTTTATCGGCCTCGGCTCGATGGGTCTTCCGATGGCGGCTAATCTGCTCGCTGCCGGTCACCATTTGCGCGTCCACAATCGGACTGCTTCAAAGGCCGATCCGCTCCTCAAGCGCGGCGCAGAACTTATGTCGAATGCGGCCGCGGTCGCGGCGCCGGGTGGCATCGTCATCACCATGCTCGCCGATGACGCGGCGGTCGCAGAGGCGGTCGTCGGCGTCGATACCATCGCGCAGCGCCTCGCACCCGGCGGCATCCACATCTCGATGAGCACTATCGCGCCGGCGACCTCGCGCAAGCTGGCGCGATATCACGCGGAGCGCGGCAGCATCTATGTTACGGCTCCGGTATTCGGCCGGCCCGAAGCCGCGGAAGCAAAACGTCTTTGGATCTGTACCTCGGGGCCTCCCGCCGCGAAGCATAAAATCGCACCGCTGCTCGATGCGATGGGGCAGAAGACCTTCGATTTCGGCGAGGACCCCGGCGCGGCGAATGCGGTCAAGCTTTCGGGAAATTTTCTCATCGCGGCGGCCATGGAATCGATGGCCGAGGTACTCGCGATGCTGGAGAAAAGTAACATCGATCGCGTCGCCGCCATCGAGATGCTGACCTCAACGCTGTTCGCTTGCCCGGTCTACCAGGGATACGGAAAAGCCATCGCACAGATGCGTCATATGCCGGCCGGATTTCGCCTGCCGCTGGGACTGAAGGATGTCGAGCTGGTCTTGCAAAGTGGACGCGAGGTGCATGTGCCGATGCCAGTGGCAGGCATTGTGCGCGACCACTTCCTCGCCAGCATCGCCAAGGGCCGCGAGGAGATGGATTGGTCGGCCTTCGCGCTCGAGGCGCGCGACGCCGCCGGCTTGCCGCAGCCGAAAAAGTAGCGCCTCCGATGCGCGTCGCGGGGAACAGCTTCGCCACTGCGCTGGTCGTGTGCACAATGATGTTCGCGGCCCGCAACGCGTGCGCCATCGATTTCTACGAAATCCAGATTTATCCGACCGAGACCGACCCGCAGTATCATCTCGATCTCGAACTGCATTCCAATTCCACCACGACGGCGGTCGGGCAGGAGGCCAAAAGCCAGATCGACCCGTACCAGATTCATGAGACCATCGAGGCGACCTATGGCATTCTGCCGCACGTCGAGGTCGGCCAATATTTTTGCACCGCGAAACTCGACAACGGCCACTACGAATACGCCGGCTCGCGCACCAAGATGCATTTCGGAATTCCGCAGACGATGGACTGGCCGGTCTCCTTCGGCGGCAATATCGAGCTCGACTACATGCGCCGCGCAGCCGAAGAGCAGCCGCTGACGCTGGAGCTGCGACCGATCGCCGAGACCCATATCGGGCATCTCACCATCGTTGCGAACCTGCCCTTCGAGAAGCCGTTTTCCGGGCCCGGCACGCATAAGGGCGTCACCATCTCGCCTCAGGGTGAAGTCGAATACGAAGGGCTGCTTTATGAATGGCTGTCGCCCGCAGTCGAATATTATGCCGACATGGGCGCGATTCAGCCGCTTCCCGCAGTGCAGAATCAGCAGCAGTTTATCGTCCCGGCGCTGAACTTGGATTTTATTCCCCAGCTGGAACTGAACCTCGGCGTCGGGATCGGGCTGACCCGCGCCAGCAATGGCACCTTCGTAAAAACCATCATCGGATGGACATTTTAGCGATGGACTTTTTAAGCCGCGCCCGGCGGCTCTCGAAACCGCGCCCAGAAAGTAAGTTGCGCATGATGGGGGGTTAAACTATCCTCGATTCTTCACCCCGAAGTACCAATGTTTTCTCCCCGCCAGGCGCGCAAAACCGAAGAAAAACTGGGGCTGATTTTCGGCCGCATTCGCGCGATTCGGATCCGCCTCAACTCCCTCGCCTGGCAGCGCGGAGCCTTCGGCGCGCTGGGCTGGCTCATCGGGATCGGCGCAATAATTGTCCTGGCGGCCTTTTATCTGCAGCCTTTGATGTTTCTTGTCGTGGGCGCGATGCTTGGCGTCCTCGCCATCGCCGGAGTGACCAACAGTGTCGGTGCCGCATGGCGGATGCATGTGAATCGCGGCGCCGCGGCCTCGATCGCCGATCGGCGCGCCGACCTGAAGGGACGCCTCGAAACCATTATCGAGCTCGGGCAGCGCCAGAAGGTCATCAAGCTGCGCCATGCCCCCGAGCATCTGCTGCTGTGGTCCTACCTGATCGAGGATACCCTTAGCCGCCAGGAGGAATTCGCACCCGCGCGCATCGAAGCGCGGCGCGTCTCGCCCTCGATCTACGGCTTTCTTGGCGCGCTGGTTGTGGCGGTCGCCATCATTCCATTGATCGCGCGCTTGCGTAGCAGGCCGATTCC
>Ga0210398_10002559_pt1 | contig 17701 bp, 19 predicted proteins | sample IncBWC4OmetaG_FD_161047 | JGI IMG/M metagenome (GOLD analysis project Ga0210398, IMG submission 161047) | Forest soil microbial communities from Barre Woods Harvard Forest LTER site, Petersham, Massachusetts, United States - Inc-BW-C-4-O | ecosystem: Environmental > Terrestrial > Soil >... | reverse complement strand
CGGTCGCCGACGGCTTCCGCAACTATCTGCGCGGCCCGCAGCGTCTGTCGCCCGAGGAGTGGCTGGTCGATCGGGCGCAACTGCTGACCTTGACCGCGCCCGAGATGACGGCGCTGGTCGGCGGCCTGCGCGTTCTCGGCGCCAATGCCGGAAACTCGGCGCACGGCGTCTTCACCAAGCGCCAGGAGACGCTGACCAATGACTTCTTTGTCAACCTGCTCGACATGAGCACCGAGTGGCAACCAGCCGCCGGCGCCGAGGGCGTCTACGAAGGCCGCGACCGCAAGACCGGCGAGGTCAGGTGGACCGGGACGCGCGTCGACCTGATCTTCGGTTCGCACTCGCAGTTGCGGGCGCTCTCCGAGGTCTACGCGTGCGCTGACTCGCAGGACAAGTTTGTCGCGGACTTCGTCGCGGCGTGGACGAAGGTGATGAACGCCGACCGTTTCGATCTCGGCGGCTGACGGCTTCGGACGGGGGGCGGCGGGAAGCCGCGCCTCACCCGCCAGTCGACGGTTCCCTGGAACGCAGCGGCGGCCGAGCCGTTCAGGGAGCAGCAGCAGAACGAGTCACAGGTCACGCATGATCGTCAATCTCACCCATCGCTCGGGCGACACCGTGGTGCTCGAACGGATCGAGGCGCCCGTGACGTTTGAGGGCGGACAAGCGCAAGAAAATGTCTTGGTGATCTTTCCGCTGAACGGAGAGAACGTGACGGCGCGGGTCGTCCGGGTCTTGCCGGACGACCCATCCGGCGAACCAGCGGTCGAGGTGGCGCTGGTGAATCAGACCGCGATCGATGCCGCGTCCGCGGAAACGCTCGCCCGCCTGCCACCCAAGGACGACTTTAACACCGAGCTTTGATCGCGGCGGGCGTGGCGACGTTGCGGCTGACTCAGTTCGCCGCGCCCTCGCGCGCCTTGCCGTCGGTTTCCTGATGATGCGTCTCGTGGCCGCTGACCTCGGAGCCGTCGTCCTCGCCGAGCCGAGTAAAGCCAAGCGCCGAGACCAGGGGGATTATCGCGATCAGCAGGAACACGACGCGGAAATTGCCGACCGTGACATGGTCGTTGGCGGCGACGACGGCGAGCAGCGCCGCCCCAAGCGCCACGCCAAACCCGCGCGCCAGCTGCTGAAACACGCCGCTGACGCTGGTGCTGCGCGACAAGAGCGGCGACGGTACGTCGGCAAAGCTGATCGTGTTCAAGGCGAGGTACTGGATGCTGCGCACGCAGCCTGAAATCAGCACGCAGGCGACGACGATCCAGGTCGGCGTGTCGGCTTCGAGCAGCGCGAAGGTCGCGGTCACCGCGGCGGCGCCGAGCGCGCCGGCGATCAGCGTCGCGCGAAATCCCAGCCAGCGCAGCAGCGCGCGCGACCCCGACCGCACCAGCATCGCCCCCAGGGTCGAGGAAAATGTCAGCGACCCCGCCTGGATCGGGCTGAACCCGAACCCGACCTGAAACAACAGCGGCAGCATGAACGGCGTCGCGTCGAGCCCCATCCGGCACACCCCGCCGGTCACTGTGCCGATACGGAAGGTCTTGATTTTCAGCAGGTTGAGGTCGAGCACCGGCGCTGAACTGCTGCGCGCATGGCGCACATAGAGGTAGAAGATCACGAACGAGATCGGGAAGAACGCCTCGCCGACCCACGGCGCGATCATCGGCCGCCCGAGATTCTCGATCGCGAACTCGAACAGGAACAACCCCAACGCGGCGATCAGAAACCCGCTGATATCGAAGCGCTGCGGCGCCGGCGCGCGGTAGTTCTCGAACAGGAAAAACCCGAGCGTCGCGCCGAGTACGCCCATCGGCACATTGAGATAGAACACCCAGCGCCACGACGCGTAGCTCGTCAGCACCCCGCCAACGATCGGTCCCACGGTCGGCCCGATCATTGCCGGGATCGTCATCCAGTTCATCGCCGAGACGAGGCTGGCGCGCGGAAAGCTGCGCAACAGGATGAGCCGTCCGACCGGCGTCATCATCGCGCCGCCGAACCCTTGAATAATGCGGAAGCCGATCAGCATCGGCAGATTGGTCGAGATGCCGCACAGCGCCGAGCCCGCCGCGAAGATCAGCACCGCGGCGCAAAACACCCGGCGCGTGCCGAGCCGGTCGGCGATCCAGCCGCTGACCGGGATGAAAACGGCGAGGCTCAGCAGATAACTGGCGATGACCAGGTTGAGGCGCAGCGGATTCTCGCCGAGGCTTTTCGCCATCGCCGGGATCGACACCGCGATCATCGTCGAATCGAGCCCTTCCATGAAGAAGGCGCAGCCGACGACAAGCGGGATCACCATGAGCTTGTGCCGCATCAGCTCGGGGGTGGTCAGGCTCGCGTCGCTCACACCGCGTCTCGGAAGGTTTCCCTGGGTGCGATGGTAGAGGACAATGCGGGCGATGCGGGAAGAAACTCGGCCAATCACGATCGACGGGGCGCTGATCGAGCGCTGGGCGCTCGCCTATCTCGGTCGCTTTGCGAGCTCGGCGGAGAATCTGCGGCGCGTGCTGCTGCGCCGGGTGCGCAAGCGCCTCGTCGATAATCGCGAGGCGGCCGCCGCGGCCGCGCCGCTTGTCGACGCGCTGGTCGCGCGCTACCGCGCGTCGGGGCTGGTCGATGACGCGGCTTATGCCGCTGGTCGCGCGCGAGCGCGGCTGCGGCGCGGCCAATCGTTGCGCACGATCCGCGCCGGACTCGCCGCCAAGGGCGTCGCGGCCGAGGACGCGGCAGCCGCGATCGATGCCTTATGCGAGGATGGTGGCGACCCCGACATCGCCGCCGCCATCGCCTTTGCCCGCCGCCGCCGGCTCGGGCCGTGGCGGCGCGAGCCCACTGATGATGTGGAGCTTCGCCTGAAGCAGCTCGCCGCCTTCGCCCGCGCCGGATTTACCCGTGCCGTCGCCGAGACGGTACTCGATTGTGCCACGGCTGAGGAGGCGGAAGAACTCGTCAGAGCATTCGAATGATGCTGTCGTCCCGGCGGAAAGCCGGGACCCACTTTTCAGCGCCACGGACGGTTCATGGGTGGGTCCCGGCTTTTGCCGGGACGACATTTAGCTACTTCGCTTCCCGCTCTCTCATCAGCTGCGCGACGCCGTGCGACTCCGCGTCGTCGCGCGCCTCGAGCTCGGCGATGATTTTCGGCCGGTCGCTCCCCGGGCGGTTCTGGCTCAGCTTGAACTTGCCGTCGAGCCGGGTCACTTCGATCTCGAAGCCGAGGATGCCGTTCATCATCCCGCCGAGAAACGCCTCCGGCTGGTCCTGCATGCGCCAGGGTGTCGCCTCGCGCGCCTCGTGGCGCTCGCTGAGCCGGCGGAGCATGTCGTTAAGCCAATCCTTGTCGGCGATCGCCCGTACCGTGCCATAGGCGTGAACGGTGGCGTAGTTCCAGGTCGGCACCGCCGGCTGCGCGCCATACCACGACGGCGAGATATAGGCGTGCGGCCCGGTAAAGATGGCGAGCGCTTCACCCCCTGCCGCGAGGTCGGCGCATTGCGGGTTGGGCCGCGCCAGATGGCCGAGCAAATAGAGCTTGCCGTCGCGCCGCTCGACAAGAAACGGCACCTGGCTCGCGATCAGCGCGTCACTCTTGGTGACGAGCAGCCCGAAATCGTGCCGCTCGATATGCGCGAGCAGCAGCTTTTCGTCGGTCTCGGTGAAATGCGGCGGGAGATAAACCACGGTTCAGATCCAGCCATGCTCCAGTAGCAGGCTGCCGATCAGCATGACCCCGGCAAATACCAGAACGCCGCCCGAGCCGCGGCTGATCCACACCAGATGGTGACGCTGGAACGACAGGCGCAAAAAGCCCGAGGCCGCGATCAGCCCGATCCACCACAGGAACGAGCCGCACCACACCCCGGCGACGAGGATCCCGGCGTGGACCACGGTCGCTTCCTCTCCGGTAAAGCCGATCGCCCCGAAGATCGCGATAAACGACAGGATCGTCACCGGGTTGGTGATGGTCAGCGCAAAGGTCGAGGCGAAATCGCCAAAAAGGCCCTGCGGATCATCGTCCGAGCGACGGCGTGCCATCGGGTCCGTCATCAGCGAGCTGATCCCGACATAGAGCAGGAACGCGGCCGCGCCGACCCGCAGCAAATCCTGATGGTAGAACAGCGAGTCGGAGATCACCGTCAGCCCGAACCCGGCGATGATGCCGAACACGGAATCGGCCGATGCCGCCCCCAATCCGGAGAACAGCCCGGCAAGCCGGCCATCGAGGATTGTTCGGCGGATGCAGAGAATGCCGACGGGGCCAACCGGCACGGCGATGACAATGCCGACCAGCATCCCCTTGAGCAAAAAGCTGATCAGCATCCCTGTTCGTTCTCCGCCCGCGTTGGTTCGCAGTCTCGGTTAACCTTCGCCGCGGTGCAACGCAAATCCCGCGCGCGGGGCCGTTGCCGCCTGTGCACGGCGGCGATTCGGTTTATGGTGCGCGCGACAATCGGGAATCGGCGGAGGGACGCGATGTCCGAGAATGCCCATGGTTTTGCCTTCACCGGAATCGACGGCGGCGCACTGCCGCTTTCCGCCTGGGCCGGGCACCCGGTGCTGGTGGTCAACACCGCGTCCTATTGCGGATATACGCCGCAATACCGCGACCTTGAGACTCTGTGGCAGGAATACCGCGATAAGGGTCTCGTCGTGCTCGGTGTGCCGTCAAACGATTTCGGCGCGCAGGAGCCGGGGTCGGCAAGCGAGATCAAGGGTTTCTGTGAGACCACTTACGGCGTCGATTTTCCGCTGACCGAGAAATACCGGGTGGTTGGCGGCAGCGCCCATCCGTTTTACGCCTGGGTGGCGCAGACGCTCGGCGAGGGCGCGGCGCCGCGCTGGAATTTCCATAAATACCTGATCGGCCCGGATGGCGAGCTGGCCGGTGCCTGGCCGTCCTCGGTCGGCCCGCGCGACAAGGCGATCACGCAGGAGATCGATAAGCTCTTAGGCTGAACTGATCGTCGCGCTCGCGAGCCCGAGAGGGGCTTCCTCCGTCATTCCGGGCAGCTCCTGGGCGCTCGCAAACACGGCGACCGCAAGCTTCTCGCGCCGGCCGCGGATTTCGATCTCCTCGCGCCGGAAAGCCGGAAGATCGAGCCCGGCGCGCGCGATGACCTCCAGCGAGACGACAAGCTCGGCGGCGTATTCCTTGGTCAGTCCTTCGAGGCGGCTGGCGGTGTTGACCGCATCGCCGATAGCGGTCAGCGCGCTGACATTGCCATAGCCCATCTCGCCGACGATCGCCGGCCCGGCATGGAGGCCGATGCCGATGCGCAGCGGCTCGGCGAGCTCGGCGCGCAGCGATTGGTTCAATTCGATGAGCCGCTCCGACATCAGCCGCGCCGCGGCGAGCGCCGCGCGGCAGCCGGAAGCGGCGTCTTCCTCGAGACCGAACAGTGCCATGATGCCGTCGCCAAGGAACTTGTCGACGCGTCCGCCGGCGCTCTCGACGGCGCGGCCCATCGCCGAGAAATAGCGGTTGAGGATGAACACCACGTCGTAAGGCAGCCGGCCCTCACTGAGCGCCGTGAAGCCGCGGATGTCGACGAACATGATGGCGATCTCGCGCTCGCTGCCATGCGCGACATCGACCCGGGCGAGGCCGTCCTGCGCCTGCGCGAAGGGCGGCAGCAGCGGCGTCACCTGCACCTCGATCTGTGGTCGCAGCTGGCAGGCAAGCCGCACGTTGGGCGTCGCGCGGATGCGGGCGAGCACGCGCCGTTCGTCCTCGCCCAGCGGCGGCAGACCCGGATAGGCGGCGCGCACGCGCACCCGGCAGGTCGAGCAGCGGCCGCGTCCGCCGCAGATCGAGGCGTGCGGAATGCGCGCGAGCCGGCTCGCCTCGAGCACGCTGGTGCCGCGCACCACGTCGATAAAACGGCCGTTCGGGTAGCTGATGCGGATCAGGCCGTGACGCCGCCGCCAGATGCGCCGCGCGGCGCGAGCCGCCAGCACCGCCGCCACCGCCAGCGCAAAGAACCACATCAGCGTCACGGTAATCATCTCGAGCGAGCGGGCGATCTCGGGCGTCGGCACGATCATCTCGGCAAACGCGGCGGCGCGCCAGGCGGGGTCGGCGGCGAGCGCTGCAATCTGGCGGCCGGCCTCGATCGTCCCGAGCACCGATAGCAGCGGCACCACCACCGCCCCGACCAGCGCGTATTCGCGCCAGCGCGCGTACCACGGCCGGATGCGCAGCCAGAAATGCAGCCCGATCATCGCATGCGCCCAGGCGATGACCAGCGCCGCCAGCTGTAGATAGCCGTTGAGCGGGGCAGCGACGAACAGCCGATAGAGAACCCAGCGATAATAGAGGTCCTGGGTGCCGAAGAAGCTGTCGGAGATTCGCGTGCCGACGACATGCGCCGCGACCAGGATCGGCAGCGAAAAGCCGAGCACGAGCTGCAGGTATTCGCTGCCGCGCAATCGCAGCGTCTGGCGCTGCCACAGCGCCCACAGCGCCAGCGCGTAATGCGCGAAGAACGAGCCGTAGAGCGCGACCTGCATCACCCGCAGCGACCAGATCGGAAAGACGATCTGGGTCAGCGTCCAGCCCATCGCCGGGATCGACACAAGGCCCAGCGCGTGGTTGAGCAGATGCATCGTCACATAGGCGAGCATCACCAGCCCGGCTGTCAGGCGGATGCGGCGGATCATCGCCGCGCCTCGCCGGACGTGGCGCATCGGTATCGGATCGGACACGCGCTTGCTATCATGGCGCCAACGATGCTGCGGGGCCGGCCGCTAGAGCCGTGTTGAGGGGAAATGCTCGAAATCCGGAATCTCAGCAAGAATTTCGGCCCTTTGGTGGCGGTCGACGACGTCTCGTTCACGGTTTCGCGAGGCGAAGTGCTGGGGTTTCTTGGCCCCAACGGCGCTGGCAAGTCGACGACGATGAAGATGATCACCGGCTTTCTCGCGCCCGATCGCGGGACGGCGGTGATCTGCGGCCACGATATCGCCGACGAGCCGCTCGCCGCCAAGCGCAGCTTCGGCTACCTCCCCGAGGGCGCGCCGGCCTACCCCGACATGACGGTCGCCGATTTTCTGCGTTTCATCGCGCATGTCCGCGGGCTTCGCGGCGAGGAGGCGACGGCGCGCATCGACCATATCGTTGAGCTGGTGCATTTGAACGAGGTTTACGAACAGCGCATCGACACGCTGTCGAAGGGGTTTCGTCGCCGCGTCGGGGTGGCGCAGGCGCTGATCCACGACCCTCCGGTCATCATCCTCGACGAGCCGACCGACGGGCTCGACCCCAACCAGAAATACGAGATGCGCGGCATCCTCGCGGCGATGCAGGCGGAAAAGGCGATCATCATCTCGACCCATCTGCTGGAGGAGGTCGAGGCGGTGTGCAGCCGGGCCATCATCATCGCGCGCGGCCGCATCCTCGCCGACGGCACGCCGGCGGAGCTGGCGGCGCGCTCGCGTTTCCACAATGCCGTGCGGCTCGAGATCGAGCCGGTAAACGAGGCGCGCATCCGTGCCGATCTTGCCGCGCTGCCCGACGTCGCGACGGTCGAGACGGCGGATGACGGCCATGCACTCGTCGTCATGCCGCGCGATCATGCATCGATCGCCGCCGGGATCGCCGAGTTGGCGGAGGGGCGCGATTGGCACATAGGTGGCTTCGCGATCGAGCGCGGCCGGCTCGACGATGTGTTCCGCAGCGTCACCACGCCGCCGGGCGACCATGAGTTGCCCGCGAGTTCTGCCGAGCCGGCGAATTAGCATTCAGGTATCAAGCCCTTGATCCGAAATACGTGGATAATCTGCCGCCGTGAGCTGAGCGGCTATTTCGCGACACCGCTCGCCTATGTGTTCATCGTCATCTTCCTCGTGCTCGCCGGGGTGTTGACCTTTTTCGTCGGCGATTTCTTCGAGCGCGGCCAGGCCGATTTGCAGCCTTTTTTCACCTTCCACCCCTGGCTCTATTTGGTGATGGTCCCGGCGGTGGCGATGCGGCTCTGGGCCGAGGAGCGCAAAAGCGGCACGATCGAATTGTTTCTGACCCTGCCGGTCCGGCTTGGTGAGGCCGTGGTGGGGAAGTTTCTCGCGGCGTGGCTCTTTCTCGGCATCGCGCTGGCGTTGACCTTCCCGTTCTGGCTGACCGTGCTGTTTCTCGGCGACCCCGATAACGGCGTGATCCTGGCGAGCTATATCGGCAGCTGGCTGATGGCCGGGGCGATCCTGGCGATCGGCGCGGCGATTTCGGCCGCGACCAAGAACCAGGTCATCGCCTTTGTCGTCTCGGCCTCGCTTGTTTTTGTGCTGATCGCCGCCGGGACGCAGACCGTGACCGGCATTTTCACCGGCTGGGCGCCCGAGGGGCTGATCCACGCCATCGCCGCGGCAAGCCTCTTTGGCCATTTCACCGCGATCACCCGCGGCGTGCTCGATCTGCGCGACCTGTTTTATTTCGGCTCGATCATGGTCGCGTTTCTCGCCGCCAATGCGGTGATCATCGACCTCACCAAGGCCGAGTGATGCGCGCTGTCGCCTCGCGGCGCGGCCGCTCGCTGCTGGCGCTCGCCGCGATCTTTGTCGCGCTCGTGGCGAGCAATATCGTCATCGGGCGCTACGGCGCGGTGCGCCTCGATCTGACGACCGAGCATCTTTACACGCTGGCCAAAGGCACCCGGCAGACGCTCGCCGGCATTCAGGAGCCGATCACGCTGCGCCTGTATTATTCGAGCCGGCTCGGCGACACCGCGCCGACTTACGGCGTCTACGCCCAGCGCGTCCGCGAGCTGCTCGACCAGTATGTCGCGGCCGCGCACGGCAAGCTGCGCCTCGAAGTCTACGATCCGCAGCCCTTCTCCGACGCCGAGGATCGCGCCGTCGCCTATGGGCTCCAGGCTGTGCCGCTCAGCGACCAGGGCGAGGCGGTCTATTTCGGCCTCGCCGGCACCAACTCGACCGACGACCAGCAGGTCATCGCGTTCTTCAATCCCGAGCGCGAGCGCTTTCTCGAATACGATCTGACGCGTCTGGTCCACGCCCTCGCCGTGCCGAAGCGCACCGTCGTTGGGCTGATGAGCAACCTGCCGCTGGTTGTCGATCCGACCGCGACGCTGCAAGGCAAGGCGCCGGAGCCGCTGGCGATCATCGGTCAGCTGAAGAATGTCGACGATGTCGAGAACCTGTCGCCGGATATCGGTACGATCCCCAAGAACATCGATGTGCTGATGATCGTCCAGCCGTCGAAGTTGAGCGACACGACGCAATTCGCCATCGACCAGTTCGTACTGAACGGCGGCAAGGCGATCGTCTTTGTCGACCCGTATTCCGAGATCGCGGCGGCGATGCCCGGCCACGACGCGGCTTCCGCCTCCGCGGTACCGCCGGCGAGCGATCTCGACAGGCTGTTCAAGGCCTGGGGGCTGACCATGCTGCCGGGGGTCGTCGCCGGCGACCGGCGCGACGCGCGCCGTGTCGCGGTGCCGGTCGAGGGGCGCGAACCGCAGGCGATGAATTACGTCGGCTGGCTCGATCTGCCAGCGGCCAACCTCAACCGCGACGATCCGATCACCGCCGACCTTACCCATATCGCCATGGCCTCGGCCGGCATCCTCGAACCCGAGAACGACGCGACGACGCATTTCGAGCCGCTGATCGAGACCTCGACCGACACCGAGAAAATCCCGGTTGACCAGGTCAAGGGCCTGCCCGATGTCGCCGGCCTGCTCGCGCGTTTCCGCCCCGAACAGCGGCAATTCGTGCTCGCCGCGCGCGTCACCGGCGATGCCGCGACCGCCTTCCCCGATGGCCCGCCCGCACCACCAACCGAGCCGCTGGCCCAGGGCGCTGCGCCGGCCGCGCCCGCCGCTCCTCCGGCCACTGCGCCGCTCAAGCAATCGGTAAAGCCGATCAACGTCGTCGTCGTCGCCGACACCGACATGCTTGACGACCGCTTCTGGGCGCAGAGCGGAAATTTCTACGGCCGGCGCGTTGTCCAGCCGATCGCCAACAACGCCGATTTCCTCGCCAACGCGGTCGAGGTGCTGGCTGGTGGCGAGGACCTGATCGGCTTGCGCAGCCGCGGCACCGCGGCGCGGCCGTTCGAGGTCGTCGAACGCATCCAGCGCGAGGCTGACGACCGCTACGCCGCCGAGCAGCGCGGCCTCGAGGACAAGCTCAAACAGGCCCAGGCCAAATTGCATGACTTGACCGCCGGCGGAGGCGGGTCGAACCCGGCCGCGCTCACGGCCGACCAGACCAAGGAGATCGATCAGTTCCGCGCTCAGATGCTCGACACCCGCCGCGAGCTGCGCGGGGTGCAGGCCGCGCTGCGCCAAGACATCGAGCGGCTCAAGGTGATCCTCGAATTCTTCGACATCGCGCTGATGCCGATCATCGTCGTCGTCATGGCGATCGTCATCGCGGCGCTCCGCGTCCGGCGGCGCGCGGCGCGCGCCTGAGCCATGCGGCGGCGCAGCCTTTACCTGCTCCTTGCCGCGGCCTTGGCGCTGGCCGTGTTTGCCGCGGGGGAGGTGTGGCGCGGCGACCGCGAGGTCAGCGCGCCGCCGCCGGGCGAGCGCGCACTGCCCGGTCTTGCCGATAAGCTCGCGACGCTCGATTTCATGCGGCTGCGGCGCGGCGACGTCACGGTCAACTTCAGGCAGAGCGAGCATGGCTGGGTTGTCGTCGAAAAAGGCGGCTACCCGGCCGATCAGACACGCCTGCGCCAGCTCTTGCTCCAGCTCGCCGAGCTGCAGCTGGTCGAGCCCAAGACCGACCGGCCCGAGCTGTTGTCGCGGCTCGACCTTGACGACCCGGCCAACGGCAACTCGACCCTGGTCACGATCGGCGACCGCAACGGGACGGCCGCCGGACAAATCATCATCGGCCGCGCCCGCCCGAGCGATATCGAAGGTGGCCAGGCGGGGGTCTATGTCCGCAAGCCCGACAGCGAGCAGGCCTGGTTGGCGCGCGGCTCTTTCGAACTCGGCGGCGACGCGCTGTCCTGGCTCGATCGCCGCATCCTCGACATCGCCCCTGGGCGGGTCGCCTCGGTGGTGCTGACGATGCCCGACGGCAATTCCGTCACGCTGGCACGCGGCTCGGCCGATCTGCCGCTGGCGATCGATGGCTTGCCCGCCGATGCCAAGCCAAAACCCGACGAGGCGCTCGCCGCGCCGGCTGGCGCCCTCGAAGCACTCGACCTTGCCGATGTCAAGCCGGCGAGCGAGCAGCCGCTTTCTGAAACTGGTGTCACGACCGCGGCGTTCACCACCTTTGACGGGCTTGTCGTCGGGCTGCGCCTGTCGTCACCCGAGAAGGAAGATTGGCTGGCGATCGACGTGACCGGCTATGGCAAAGGCGAGGCAGCGGCGCAGGCGCTGTCCACGCGCCTTTCGCCGTGGCGCTTTGCGATCCCGCCGGAGCGCGCCAGATTGCTGCGCACGACCCTGTCGGACCTATTGCTGCCGCATGGTTCCTGATGAGCGAACTCCTGCCGCCATCGCCCTGTCTCGGGATCTGCATCATGGACCCGCGCACGCGGCAGTGCCGCGGCTGCCTGCGCACGGTCGAGGAGATCGCCGCCTGGTACGAGGCGACCCCGAGCGAGAAGCGCGTGCTGATCGCCACGCTCGATGCGCGCCGCGCGGCGCTCGCGGAGAAGCGTGATGTATAAGGCGGGGGCCGTCGCTTTGGGTTTGCTCCTCGCCGGGTGCAGCTCGATGAGCATGCCGGGCTGGCCGAAGCCGCCGCCCGCGAGCGCGGCGAGCGCGAGCGCCTGGAGCGGGTCCGGCGTCGCTCCGGCTGACGTCGCCAGCGCGTATGACGAGTGCAACGCGGCCGCCAGCGCCGCGACCGGCACCGACAATGATATCGATCAGGACATCGCGGCGAGCCGAGGCAGCGACATCCAGCATTCGGATTTTGCCGGCGCCCAGCTGCGCGCGGCGCAGCAGACCAGCCGCGACCGTACCCAGGCGATCCTCTCGTCATGCATGGAAAAGAAGGGGTTCACCCCCAGGTGATGCTGACCCCCAGGTAATGCCGTAACCCCCGATCGGAACCGTCGATGAGTGTGTTACACGCCTTTGCCCTGGCGATCCTGCAAGGGATCACCGAGCTGTTTCCGATATCGAGCCTCGGCCATACGGTCATCGTGCCGTCGCTGCTCGGCTGGCCGATCGACCAGCATGCGCCGGAGTTTTTGCCGTTTGTCGTGGTGCTGCATGTCGGCACCGCGGTCGCGCTGTTGCTCTATTTCTGGCGCGAGTGGCTGGCGATTTTGCTTGGCATTTTCGGGCGCGGACCGGCCGCGGGCGATGCCTGGCGCGCGCTGTGGCTGATCGTCATCGCCACCCTGCCAGCCGTGGTGGTCGGCTTTCTTTTCGAAAAGCTGGTGCGTGGGCTTTTTGCCTCGCCGCTGATCGCGGCGGCGTTCCTCGTCGCCAACGGGTTTCTGTTGCTGCTCGGCGATTATCTGCGATTTCGTGCGAGGCCGGGGCAGGGTCGGCAGCCGCCGAACGCGCTCGACTGGAAGGGTGCGCTGGCGATCGGATTTTGGCAGTGCCTCGCGTTCATTCCCGGCATCTCGCGTTCGGGCGCGGCGATGGTCGGCGGTCTCGTCGCCGGACTGCAACACGCGGAGGCGGCGCATTTCTCGTTCCTGATCGCGACGCCGATCATCGCCGGGGCGGCGGTGCTCGAGGTGCCAAAGCTCTGGGCTTTGCCGGGTCACGGGATCAGCGGGCTGGCGGTCGCTTCGGGCGTCGTCGCCGGGGTCGCCGCCTATCTCAGCATCGCCTTTCTGATGCGCTATTTCCGCCGCCGCGATTTCGACGACGCGTTGGTGCCGTTCGCGATCTATTGCTGGGTAGCCGGGGTGGGCTCCGCGCTGCTGTTCATCTTCAGAACCGGTGGCTGACATGCGCGCCGGGCGCCATTGCGCTCTGCCGCAGATATTGCGCGAAGGCGTGCATCATCGACTGGTGGACGTCTTCGACGATGCCGTAATTTTCCGCCGCGACATGCAGGTTGATGTCGGCGATCTTGGCGCTGCGCCCGCCGGCGAATCCGGTCATCGCGATGGTGCCGACGCCGTTTGCTTTCGCCCAGTCGACCGCGCGGACGATGTTCTCCGAATTGCCCGATGCGCTGATCGTGATCAGCACATCGCCGGGTGCCGCCATCGTCCGCAGCTGAAAGGCGAAGATCTCCTCATAGGAAATGTCGTTGGCGATCGCGGTGATCAGCTCCAAATGCGAGGCGAGGCTGACGACCCGCGGCCGCAGCATTGTGTCGGTCTGGATGCCCTTCAGGAAATCGCACAGCAGATGCCCGGACGTCGCCGCCGAGCCGCCATTGCCGCAGGCATAGATCATGCGCTTGGCGTGGATCGCCTCCGCGAGCATCGCCGCCGCCCGGTCGAACGCGGCAAGATCGACGCTGGCCCAGGCCTCGATCATCGCCTCGCGATAGCCGGCGATATACGCACCGGCGCTCGGATAGGGCTTGTCGGGAAAGCTCGCCATCGGCAAAGACGCCTCGGTTGACACTCGCCGCTTGGCTCTATCATGGTTGCGCCGCCTTTTCAGCCCCTTTCCCTGGACCTTTCCTCATGACTTCATCGGACCTCGCCCGCACCGTCGACGCCGCCTGGGAGGCGCGCGATTCGATCTCGACCGCGACCAAGGGCGAATACCGCGACGCGGTGGAAGCGGCGCTCGACGCCATGGATTCGGGCGAGCTGCGCGTCGCCGAGCAGTCGGGCGGCAAGTGGCAGGTCCATCAGTGGCTGAAAAAGGCGGTGCTGCTGTCGTTCCGGCTCAACGATATGGGCGAGATCGGCGGCGGGCCGGACGCCGCCAAATGGTGGGACAAGGTGCCGTCGAAATTTTCCGGCTGGGGGCCGAACCGCTTCCGCGAGGCCGGGTTCCGCGCGGTGCCGGGCGCGATCGTCCGCCGCTCGGCCTATATCGCGCCCAATGTCGTGCTGATGCCGAGCTTTGTGAATGTCGGCGCCTATGTCGGTAGCAATACCATGGTCGATACCTGGGCGACGGTCGGCTCTTGCGCGCAGATCGGTAAGAACTGCCACCTCTCCGGCGGTGTCGGGATCGGCGGCGTCTTGGAGCCGCTGCAAGCCGAGCCCGTCATTATCGAAGATGACTGCTTTATCGGCGCGCGCAGCGAGGTGGTCGAGGGGGTCATCGTCGAGCAGGGCGCCGTGTTGGCGATGGGCACCTTCATCAGCTCGACCACCAAGATCGTCAACCGCGACACTGGCGAGATTCATATGGGCCGGGTGCCGAGCTACTCGGTGGTGGTGCCGGGGTCGCTGCCCGGCAAAGCGCTCCCCAACGGCCAGCCCGGCCCGAGCCTTTACTGCGCGGTCATCGTCAAGCAAGTCGACGCGCAGACCCGCGCCAAGACCTCGATCAACGAGCTGCTGCGCGATTGAGTATGACTGGCATCGACCCCGGCCTTCTCGCGGCGGAGCTGATCCGCCGGCCGAGCGTCACCCCGAAGGACGAGGGCGCGCTCGATGTCGTGGCGCGCACGCTCGAAGGGCTCGGCTTTACCTGTCATTGTCTCACCTTCGAGGAAGACGGTTACGACCCGATCGTCAATCTCTACGCGCGCAAGGGTACGGGCAGCCCCAATCTGTGCTTTGCCGGCCATACCGACGTGGTGCCGGTGGGCGCGGCCGACCAATGGTCGTTCGAGCCATTCGGCGCGGTCTTAAAGGACGGCGTGCTGTGCGGGCGCGGTGCGGTCGACATGAAGGGCGCGATCGCCGCCTTTACTGCGGCCGCTGAAGCCTTTCTCGACCGGCGTGGGCCGGGTTTCACCGGGTCGATCTCCTTCCTCATCACTGGCGACGAGGAGGGGGTGGCGATCAACGGCACCCGGAAGGTGCTCGATTGGCTCAAGGCGCGCGGCGAGACGATCGATGCCTGCGTCGTCGGCGAGCCGACCTCGGCGACGCAATTGGGCGATATGATCAAGATCGGCCGCCGCGGCAGCATGACCGGGCGGATCACTGTCGATGGCGTGCAGGGCCACGTCGCCTATCCACATCTCGCCGACAATGCCGCGCACCGGCTTGTCGCGCTGCTCGCCGGCCTTACCGCCCGCTCGCTCGACGATGGCACCGAGCATTTCCAGAAATCGGGGCTGCAGGTCACCACGATCGATATCGGCAATCCGACGACCAACGTCATTCCCGGCGTCGCCAAGGCCACGTTCAACATCCGCTTCAACGATCTGTGGAGCAGCGCCAAGCTCAAAACCTGGGTCAAGGACGCGCTCGATCGCGTTGATTCGAATTATAAGCTCACCTGGGAAGTGAGCGGCGAAAGCTTCCTGGTGCCGCCGGGCAAGGTCAGCGATTGCCTCGCGGGCGCGATCCGCGACGTGACCGGTCTCGACACCGAGCTCAGCACCACCGGCGGCACCTCGGACGCGCGGTTTATTCAGGCCTATTGCCCGGTCGCCGAATTCGGCCTTGTCGGCCAGACCATGCACAAGATCGACGAGCGCGTGGAGCTGGCCGATATCGCCGGGCTAGTGCGGATTTACGGCGGCTTTCTCGACCGCTTCTTCGGCAACGCCCCTCCAGACAAAGACTGAGGGTATATGGCAACCGCGTGGTGGGCGGAGGCGTGGCTGGCCCTCACTGGCGCGATCCGGCTGGCGCGCGGCGATCGCGGCGGCATGGGGTGCTTCGACCCGACCGAGGACGGGTTCTGGCACTCGTTCCGCGCCGGCGTGTTGTGTTACCCGCTCTATCTGATCCTGCTGGCCTTTCCGATCGAGCTTGGGGATGCGCCCGAGCTTGACCCGTGGCGGGTGACGATCGTCGAGACCATCCATTACGTGATCTCGTGGGTGGCGTTCCCGCTGCTGATGATCCCGCTCGTCGACTGGCTCGGCCGCCACGACCGTTATTTCGGCTTCATGGTCGCCTACAACTGGGCCCAGGCGCCGCAGACCGCGGTGTTCGCGGCGGTGGCGCTGGTCGGCGCCGCCGGGCTCTTATCCGGCGAGGGCATGCTGGTCGCCGACCTGATCGTCGGTGTCGCGGCGCTGGTCTACGAGTGGTACGTCTCCTATGTCGCGCTGGCGGTAAGCCGGCCCAAGGCCGCGCTGGTGATCCTCGCCGACGTCGTGCTCGCGACGATCCTCAGCCATATCAGCGCGTCGCTCTATTAGATTCTCCTTTTAGTGGTCTCGTATTAGTCGATTGGCTACCTATGCGGTAAATTTGGTGGATAAGCGCGTTGGGGGAGGTTGTGGTGGCGGATATCAGCACCGTTGGCAGCATCATTTCCGCAGCAGGCGCATTAGGCACGGCTTCGATGGGGCTGGTCGACGCCTCGAAGGTGTTTTGGGGCGGCCCGTCCCGATTTGGCTTTGGTTACATCAAAAAGGCGGTCGAGCCCTTCTCTCCCGATGTTGCCGACGGGCCAACGGCGCTTCGTCAAGAGGACATCATCGAGACGTTGCGGGCGAACTGGCTCAACGGTGTCGCCGCCGCGGACCAGAAAGCCAAGGCACGCACGCTGATCCATTTGCGTCTGACACTGGGCGACGCGACAGCGCTTGCCAGGCTGACCGGAGTGCCAGCGAGGGCGCTGGGATCGGCTGCGGCCAAGGCGAAGAACGGCGAAACGGTGAGCCCCCAAGAGCTAGCGGTGATCGCGCAGTTCGACGCGGTGCTGAGCGCGGTGCTCGACGAGGCCTATGAACGCGCCGACCAGCTTTATCGCAATGCCGCCAAGGCACTCTCCGTGGTCGTCGCAGTTGTATTGGCATTGGCCGCGACGTACTTCGTCAATGGTGTGGATTGGCGGCAGACGCTGCTGGTGGGGCTGATCGCGGCGCCGTTGGCACCGGTGTCGAAGGATCTGGTGACCGCGCTGCAAAACGCCGTTGCCGCCGTCCGCGCGGTAAAGGTGTAGCGTTGGCCGACACCTATTTCCTCAATTTCCGCGGCCCCGGAGGCGCGGTCTGCGATCCCTATCTGCTGCGTGGCGATGGCGCACCGCCACCGCCCGCGACCGCTCCGGCGCTATCGATCGTGCAGTGGTCGGAGGTGCCGGCGCTGGTCGGCGGCAGGAGCATCCTCTTCTATACCCACGGCTTCAATGTCTCCTACCAGGGCGGTGCCGAATCGCTGGAACTGGTAGCCCGCTATCTCAATCTCGCCGCTCCATATCTGTTCATCGGCATGTTGTGGCCGGGCGATGGCGGTGTGCCGTTTGTCGATTACCCGTGGGAAGGCGGGCCCGCGCTGGATAGCGGCCGGCGGCTCGCGACGTTCTGCAATACCTGGTGCAACGGCGCGCAAAGTCTGTCCTTCGCCTCGCATAGTCTCGGCGCCCGGATGGTGTTGCAGGCCGTCGCCGGCCTAGCCGCGCCGCGAAAGGCGCGCGTGCTGTGCCTGATGGCCGGTGCGATCAACCGCGACTGCCTGGTGACGCAATACGCCTCCGCCGCCGCTAAATCCGAGCGCATCGCCGTGCTGGCATCGCATGGAGACGATGTGCTGAAGCTCGCATTTCCGCCTGGCGACGCGGTCGCCGACCAAATCTACGACGACCATACGCCGCAGGCGGCGTTGGGCTATGACGGTCCGCCGCCACCCGCCGCCGGCGTGACCGCGCCCTGGCAGATCGCCGACCGCGAAGGTTTCGGCCACCTCGATTACATGCCACCGAACGACAAT
>Ga0210398_10002558_pt1 | contig 17706 bp, 9 predicted proteins | sample IncBWC4OmetaG_FD_161047 | JGI IMG/M metagenome (GOLD analysis project Ga0210398, IMG submission 161047) | Forest soil microbial communities from Barre Woods Harvard Forest LTER site, Petersham, Massachusetts, United States - Inc-BW-C-4-O | ecosystem: Environmental > Terrestrial > Soil >... | reverse complement strand
GAAACTTTTGCGTCCCGATCACCAGATCCACGTCCGGCAGCCGGTCAATCAACTCCTGTCCGCGGCTTTGCGCCATGCAACCCATGAACCCCAGCACCACCTCCGGCCGGTTCCGGCGCGTCTCCGCCGCCAGGGTTTGCATCTTGCCGATGGCCTTTTGCTCCGCCGCATCGCGCACGCTGCATGTGTTCAGCAGGATCACGTCCGCGACCGTCTCCGACGCCGCCAGCGTGTAGCCCTTCGCCACGAGCTGCGCGGCCACCGCCTCCGAATCGCGCTCGTTCATCTGACAACCGTACGTTTTGATGTAAACACTCGGCATACTGCTAATGGTGAACCGATTTTAGGCCAGAATGGCACCCTTGGAAAGGCAGATTATAAAAAACCACCCCGTATATGCGGGAAATCAACCACTTGCGTCGAATGATCCGCAGTTCCCGGTAGCACCCGCGTCTCGCGGGTCGCTTGGGCGTCTCGCCCAAGCATTTCTTTTTTTTGTTGTCGCCCTCAACCCGCAGCTCCCGACCATAACTTTTCTCAAGCGGCCCCAAGCGGCCCAGACTCAGAGTGACATTCCGCGCTCCGCACTTCAAATTCCGCATTCAGATGCGGGAAATCAACCACTTGCGTCGATTTTGCCTCGTAATTTTTCATTTTGATGGCCCTAGGCCAGTAGTCAAAAATTATCCGGAAATAGCCGGCAATACCCGGAAACAAGCGGAAATTCGGACTTTTCCCCTCCACCCTCGGGCCACGAGCCAGTTGCCCGTCCGGAAGGACCGCCCCACGCCTGTTTTAGATTGTCAAAGAACGGCTGACTTTCCTCCTCAACACCGCGCCGCCACCCTGCCACCATGTCGGCTGTAATTCAAGGTCAATGTTGACTTGATGATTGATCGTCGGTAACAGCGTAACATAACGGTCAAAATGAGCGCTCTCGATCTCGGCATCTATCTCCGAGTGCTGGCCATCGTCGGCATCGTGGCCGTGCTCTGGCTGCTGCACCTCCTTCTCGCCCGCGAATGGGTGAAAACTGATATCATTGACCGCGGCTTCACCCCCGTCAGCATCCGTTGGAAACCTTTCGCCTGGTGGCTGGCCTGTGGCCCGGTGTTTCGTGTTACCTATTCCGACACGACCGGCGCAATTCACCACGCCGAATGCGGCCTGCCCAACGGCTTCAAACCCGTTCGTTGGCGCAAACACTGACCCTCCTTCAAGTCCGCTTCGCGTTTCCTCCCTTCGCGGCTCTGCGTCTCTGCGCCTTTGCGTTAAATCAGGATTGCCTGCGGTCAAAACTTTTAGTCCACGAACATCATCTCGTTCGTCTCCAGCAGCACCTGCGCGAATTTCTCCCATGGCGTCATCCGCCGCCCTTCCATCTCCCCGCTGAAATCCTTCTGCGCGTCCCATTCCACGATGCCCTCCTTCGGCAGGTTCGGCGCGCGCGCCATCTTGATGCTCACCGTCCACTTGAATGCATCGTTCGCGCCGTCGTCCCGCCCGTCCGTGACGAAATCCACCAGCTCGCCCCGCGCCACATGAAACCACGCCACCTTCGTCTCCGCGCTGCCGTTAAACACCACCCAGCTCCCCATTTCCTGGATCCGGCCCGCGACAATCCGCCCCTGCACGCCGTCGCCGTTCTTCGCGCCATGGCTCAATGTGCCCTCGATTGATATGTAACCGTCCCGCGGTGAAGTCCACCGCCGAATGACCGCAACCTCCTTCGCCGGCGTGCCGCCATCCGCCGTGAGGTTCAACCCCTTCAGCCGCGCGTTTGGCGTCTTGTTGCCTGGCACCCAGGTCTTGTTCGCAAACTGCCCCATCGGCGAAAAATATTTCACCCGCTGCGCCCCCGCGTCATATTCGCCGTAACCGTAACTCCAGGACGCCGATGCGTTCGTCACCCAGTCCGTTGCGGCGTCCGACCGCAGATAATCCAGCGCGAGTTGCATTTCCTGGTCGGTCGGCTCGCGCTGATAAACTAGTTCGTAGAGCATCTTCACCCGCGCCTCCGGGGCCGTTTCCGGCTTGAAATTCAGGTTGCGCACCACGTTCCGCGCCTGCTCCACCACCAGCGGGCTGTTCATCATGAACAACGCCTGCTGCGGCACCACGCTTGATTCCCGCCGCCCCGTCGTCAGGTCCGGGCTCGCAAAATCAAACGCCTGGTACATGTTCGGCACATTGCGGCGGTCAATGAAACCATAGACCGTCCGACGCAATACAAACGGCTCCGTGTCCAGCCGCACCGGCTTGCCGCCCATCTTCAAATCCAGGTCCCCGCCCACCGCCAGAATCGAGTCCCGCAACGCCTCGAAATCCAGCCGCCGCCGGTTCATGTGCCCCAGCCAGCGGTTCTCCGGGTCGGCCGCCAATGATTTCGCATCCCCCTCGCTGCTCTGCTGATACACGCTCGACAGCATGATCAGCCGGTGCATCTGCTTGATGGACCAGCCCGATTCCATGAACCGCGACGCCAGGTAATCCAGCAACTCCGGATGCGTCGGCGGCTCGCCGCGCTCGCCAAAATCATCCGGCGTCCGCACCAGCCCCTCGCCAAAATGATGCAGCCAGATGCGGTTCATCATCACCCGCGCCGTCAGCGGATTGTTCGTGCTCGCAATGTCCTCCGCCAGCTCCAGCCGCCCGCTCCCGTCCTTGAACAGCGGCGGATTGTCCCCCGCCAGCACCGTCAAAAAATGCCGCGGCGCGTTCGGCCCGTGCACACCCGGATTGCCCTTGATCATCACATACGAATCCTTCGGCTTGTCCGCATCCTCCAGCACCGGCGCGCGCGCCGGCGACCCGGGATGATTCACCACCACATCGTTCAACGCCTTCTGCAAATCATTGAATGTGGTCCGCAGCTTCGGGTCCCGGTTGATCAAATTGTTCACCCGGTTGTCGTCCAGGTACATTGGCGAATAGGTGGCATACATGAACTGCCGCACCTGCTCCTCGCCCGCGTCCGGCAATCCCTTCAACTCCGGCGCATTCGTCGCGTCGCCCAGCTTCTGCTGCGAATCGTAATTAGCCTGCGCTTCCGCCCAATGCCGTTCCACCTCCACAAACATCGACGCATAACGTGATGCCACCTGTCCCAGCGAATCCGGCGGCGTGCTGAAAAGCTCCGCCACCACCGGATTGATGTGCCCGCCCGGGTCCTGGTTCGCGTTGAACTTCGCCGCCAGGTCCTTCGCCTGCGCCGCAAAATCCGCGTCGCTCAATTGCGACAGCTCAATCCACGGCGCAAAAATCGGGTTGTGCCGACGCGACATTGACTTCAGATTGTTGTCCCAGATCGCCGCCGTCTGCGCGACCAGCCCCCGCTTCTCCACGTAAAGATTCCGCGACACCGCGTTGCTCTTCGCCGTGAAATCATGCAGCGCCACCAGGTAATCGCCCGCCTTGCTGATGAATTCCGTTTTGAAGCGGTTCGTCACCTCGACGCGGAATTTCTCCAGCGCCCCGCTGCGTTCCGCGAACTTCGCCGTGAAATCCCGGTACTCCGGCGTGTCCTCCGGCGTCTCCAGCAGCGGTTCCTCCTTTGGCTCGATCGAACTGTTGAACACCCCGTGCAGCGCGTAATAATCCTTCGTCAATATCGGATCAAACTTGTGGTCATGACACCGCGCGCACCCCACGGTCAGCGCCATCGTCCCCTTGGAAATGATGTCAATCCGGTCGTCAATAATGTCATTCGCCTGGTTGTTGAACCGGTTGCCCAGCGTCAAAAACCCCATCGCCGCCAGCACTTCCTTGTCGTTCCCCGGCGGCAGCTTGTCCGCGGCAATCTGCTGGATCAAAAACTGGTCGTACGGCAGGTCCTCGTTAAACGCGCGAATCACGTAATCGCGATAAACATATGCGTACGGATAGGTGTCCCCAAGCTGGCCCGTGCCCGCCGTGTCCGCGAAATGCGCCAGATCCAGCCAGTAACGCCCCCACCGCTCGCCGTAATGCGGCGACGCCAGCAGCCGGTCAACCACCGTCGCAAACGCGTTCGTCGAATCGTCCGCCACAAAATCCTGGACCTCCCGTTCCGACGGCGGCAGCCCGATCAAATCAAACGTCGCCCGCCGGATTAACGTCACCTTGTCCGCCATCGGCGCCGGCGTCACGCCGTTCGTCGCCTGCGCCGCCAGGATGAATTCATCAATCGGCGACTGCGCCCAATGCTCCGGGTCCGCCGGCTGCGGCACCGGTGGGTCGGCCACCGGCCGGTAAGACCAATGCTGCCGCGCTTTCGCAAAATCTATCGTGTATTTGTGGCTTTCCGGAACTTCCGTGCGCGGATCCGGCGCGCCCATCTTCACCCACAATTCCAAATCGCTGATCTGGTTCGATGCCAGTCGATTGTCATTCGGCGGCATCTGCAGGTCCTTGTCCGTGTAACGCACCGCCTTGATCATCAAGCTTTTTTCCGGGTTGCCCGGCACAATCGCCGGCCCCGTGTCCCCGCCCTTCAACAATCCGTCCCGCGTGTCCAGCATCAAACCGCCCTTCACCTTCTCGCTGTCGTGGCTGTGGCACTTGTAACAATTGTCCACGAAAATTGGCCGCACCCGCTTCTCAAAAAAATCCAGTTGCTCCGTCGTCAACTTCACCTCCGCCGCAAAAGCACAATCCGCCCTGGCCAGCGCAATCGTTATAACAACCAAGAACGTAGCCGCCGACGCTAGTCGGCGCATTCTCAAATAATCTGAATCCGACCCCTTACCCCTGCCCTCTCCCAATGGGAGAGGGAGACATCTTCCTCCGCCCCGTGCTTGGCAAATGAGCCTCGGGCAAATCCAATTGCGGAATTTCTCAATGAAGCTGAAATCGTGAAAGCCCTCTCCTTGGGGACCACAATGCGCGAAGCGCACGTCCCATTTTGGGCACCCAACTCGTGGCGGGCTTGGGAAGCCATTGGGTGCGGGTGAGGGAGAGCCTCCCCTGCTGACATGAAATTTTTCTTCGGACACGGTCACGCCATGACAGCTTTCACGACATTCCCATAGACATCCGTCAAGCGGAAGTCCCGCCCGTTGTATCTATACGTCAGCTTCGTGTGGTCAAAGCCCAGCAGCCACAGCACCGTCGCGTGCAGATCGTGCACATGCACCTTGTCCGTGATGGCCCGCGATCCAAATTCATCCGTCGCGCCATAAACCATCCCGCCCTTCACGCCCCCGCCCGCCATCCAGATGCTGAACGCCTGGTTGTTGTGCGTCCGGCCCGGCGTGCCGCCCGCCACGTTGCCGTCCGCCGTCGGCGACCGCCCGAACTCCCCGCCCCAGATCACCAGCGTGTCCTCCAGCATTCCCCGCTGCTTCAAATCCGTCAGCAACGCCGCAATCGGCTTGTCGCATTCCTCCGCCTTCTTGCTCAGGCCAACCTCCAAATTATTATGATGGTCCCAGCCCCCGTGCCACACCTGCACGAACCGCACCCCGCGCTCCAGCAACCGCCGCGCAATCAGCATCTGCCGCCCCGCCTGCGTGTTGTCGCCGTACATCGCCCGCACCTCCGGCGTTTCCTTGCTGATGTCGAACGCGTCCGTCGCCTCCATTTGCATTTGATACGCCAGTTCGTACGCCTGCACCCGCGCCTCCAGCGCCGCGTCCTTCTGCAATTCCTGGTTGTGCGCCTCGTTCAACTGCTGCAGCAAATCCAGTTGCTTCCGCTGTTCCGGCAGCGTCGTGTACTTGTTCTTGATGTTCTCAATCAACTTGTCGATCGCTGTGTTCGACGTGTTGATGGACGTGCCCTGATACGCCCCCGGCAAAAAGGCCGACCGCAAATTCTGCGCCGTCACACCTCCCGGCGCCAGCGCGATGAACGCCGGCAAATTCTGGTTCACGCTCCCCAAACCATACGTCACCCACGAACCCATGCTCGGCTTCGGCAGCCGCGTCGAACCCGTGTTCATCATCAACGTCGCCGCGCCATGGTCCGGGATGTCCGTGTACATCGACCGCACCACCGTCATGTCATCCACATGCTGGCCCAGCAGCGGAAATACATCGCTCACCTCGATGCCCGATTGCCCCATCTTCTTGAACTTGAATGGCGACGCGAACACCGTGCCGTTGGCCTCGCCCGGCATCGCCTTTTGGTCATATTGATCCAAGGCGGGCTTGGGATCCCACGTGTCAATATGCGACGGCGCGCCCGACGCGAAAATATGCAGCACCCGCTTGGCCTTGGCCGGAAATTGCGGCGGCTTGGGTGCGAGCGGTGAAAACGACATCGTGTCCCCAAGAGCCTCCGGCGGCGACAATATCCCCATGCCCACGAGGCCCGTCAGACTGAGTGCGCCGAAGCCCATGCCCAGGCGGTTAAGAAACTGACGGCGGGTGACGAAAAGGTCCTGCGGGCGATGCTCGCAGTCCTGGCAGGTTTGCTCGATCATAACAAATATATTGGACGCAAACGCAATTAGCTCCCTTCAACCTAAATTCGCGGCCTCACCTCAATGTGCCACAACTTCCCGTTCTGGCAAGGGATGAAATGAGCGCAGCGGGCGCAATGTCCCGATCCGGAAATGGGTGGCACAGGCCACTGGCCTGTATCGTCCGGCGACTCGCCGGACGAAATTAACGGGAGGTAATGCACTCACCAATGTCATGGTCTTGGCAGACCATGCCTCCGCATTCCGGTCGGCGAGTCGCCGACCGGGACGGGCGAGTCGCCCGTTCCACCCAGAGACTAAGGCGCTGCCAACGTTCTGGACCGCTCAAAGCCTCATGCCTTCACGCCAATTTCTTCATGGTCCTCGCGTAATCCTTCATCGTGGACTTGATGACCTTGGACACCGTCCTGCGCGAGGGCTCCAACTTTGACGTGGAGTTGGAAAGGCCATCGTGCTTTGGCTGCGGTGAATTGTTAGGCCGACGTTTCATGCTCAATTTTCACTCCAAGACTCCGCACGAAATCATCTGTTTTCTTGGGAAGCAACCTCAATGTATGCCTGTCGCCAGTGCCGTCCCGATATGTAAGCAGAAAACTACTCCTCCCAAGAAAGCTCGAACGGCGAACGGATAAAATGGAATCGAGGGGAATCACATGCTCAAGGTCGTAAAAAGAAGTGAAGAGGGAAAATGGAAAGGAAGACGTCACCCATAAAAAACTTCCTGTGACCACGAGCCACAAACAATTCCGCGCACCGCCGAGCCTGGTGTGAATGTTCTTTTGGGAACAACCAGAAGCACCCCGCTCCTGAAAAACAACCTCTGCTGGCTCAAATCGCGGCTTCATTTTTCGCGCCCGGAAATATGACCACCCAAGATAACCGAAAAAAGCAACGGAAGCGGCCATGCCCAAATAATAATAGGCTTTTTCAGATTGCAGTGACATAGAAGCTAGCGTGGTTATTGTCTCCGTCTTCACTTCTTCTCCGTCTCAATTGCCGCAAACAAGCTTTCCAAGCTCTGCAACGGCGCGTCTTTCTTCGGCTTGAATACCTCCCGCAAATACGCCACCGCGTCAGGGATGGTCTTGATCGCCCGCGGCAAGGTTGCGCCGCAGGCGTTCGCATGTCCCCCGCCCTGCAACTTCTCCGCCACCTTCAGCGCCTCGCCGTTCTTGCTCCGCAGGCTGGCAATGATGACCCCGTTCGTCCGGCGAAACAGCGTCATCAACACCGGATACGGCGTCGCCTTCCGCTCCAGCAAATCATGCACAATCAAGTTCGTATTCCCGATGATCGTATCCACCAGCCCCACCGTCGGGCTGAGCTGGCTCACGTTCTGGCCGCTCCACGCCAGGCCGATGGGATTCTCGACCCGCCGCTTCACCGCCATCACTTCCAGCAATGGATGGTCCAGCAGCCGCTCCAGTTCGCCCTCGATGAGCGCGTGCAGGCTCCAGAACGAATACACCTTCACCAGGCTCGCGTAATCGGTCGCCAGCTCGAAGTCCGGGTCCTCGTCCAGGAACAAATCCGCCACGTTGTTCAAATGCACCAGCCGGTCCAGTTGCGGCGAAACCATCCCATGTTCCTTGCAAAGCTCGTAGCAAAGCAACCCGGCCGATTTCCCCAAATCATGAATCAACATCGCGTGCTTCGCCGGCGCTTCCGTGGCGTGATGGTCAATCACCACCCAGTCCGGCCGGTCCAATCGTGCCTCGAAATTCAGGTCCGTGACCCATGCCGAGCGTTCGCGCGGCTCACGCTGCTTCCAGTTGTTGTAATGAAGGGCCTCCAGCGGAATCTCCGTGCCGAACAATTTGCGCGCCAGCCGTTGCAGCAGCACGCCCGCGACCAGCCCGTCCAGGTCGCTTTCATGGGTCAAAATCACGTCCGGCTTCGGCAAAATGTGCATCGCCTGACCGTAACCCAGCCGGAGACGGCTGGCGAGCAGGGAATTTGTCTTCCGAACGCCGCGCTTACTTCAGTATCAGCGTCCGACGCTGGCCCTTGTACTCCAGGACGACGTTGGCCGGCGTGATTTGGATCACTTCGGCTCCGAAGACGCGCTCGTTCTCGTGAACCATGACGCCGCTGACGATGGCCGAGGCGTCCCTCGAAGAGTAGAAAATACCCTGCAGTTTCAAATCAGCAAAAGCAACCGGCGCGGCCGGGCCTTTTACTGTCAAAGGCGCAACGGTCGTGGTCGTAGTCGTCGTGGCTGCCGTCCGGGCGCGGACAACGAGCGTGGGATTCAAGACCGATCCCGTGGTCGTCGGCGCGGAGGAAGCGGTGCTGGCAGCCGGCGTGGATTGCGCGGGCTTGGTGGCGGCAGCGGTGGTTGGCGCGCTGGCCGGGGCCGGCGCGGGAGCCGCGGCCGTTTCCGGCGCAGTCGAAGAGGAACCTGACAGAAGCCAGACGAGCGAAGGAATTACGATGCCCGCGGCGACGGCCGCATACACCCAGCGTTTCTTCTGCAAGAGCCAGGCAACATTCGGGGCGGACGACTTTGATCCCGCGTCGGCCGTTTTGCCCGCCGTGGCCGGCAAGGGCGAAACCCGCCGCAGCCTGGCGGTGTCGGACTCGCCGGTTCTGGCGGCCTTGGGTGCCGGGGCCTTTTCGGTCCGGTTTTTCGCAGGCTTTGTGAAATCGCGTTTGAACACCATTTCGCGCCACTGGGGTATCACGTCGAGCAGGCCCACCTTTTCCAGATACGCGTCGTCAAATTTTGCCGTCAGTTCGGGTTCATCAGGATCGGGCGTCAATTCATGCTCCAGCACGTTGGCGATGTGCACCGCCGTCAGCGTCGTGAATTCCTTGTTGATGCTGCGCGAGGGCTGATGGTGCATCGCCGCGACTTCCAGCAGGTCCAGCGGCATGCCCCACAACCCCAGCAGATACGCGCCGATTTCCCCGTGGCTCGCGCCAAAAATTTCATGCTCCACTTCCCAGGCCGGGAGCTTCTGCCGTTTCGCGAGCGATTGCGCGCCGCGATACTGTTCGTCAAAATTCGCCGCCAGCACCACCTTGCCGATGTCGTGCATCAGCCCGGCCGTGAATGCCGTTTCCGCCAGTTGCGCATTTTCCGTGTGCAACAGCGTCAATTGCTTGGCTGTGCGGGCCACGTCCGTGCTGTGCCGCCAGAGCCGGTCGATGGAAAAATACACCGGCTTGATCTTGTCATACTGGCTCAGCAGCTTGATCGTCATCACCATCGACTTGACGGCCTCGAAACCCATCAGTCCCACCGCCTCGACGGGATCGCTGATTTTGCGCGGCAGCCCGAAGCACGCCGAATTGATGACCTGCAGGAGCTTGGTCATCATCGCCATGTCCTTCGCAATGATCTTCCCGATTTGTTCCGTGGTGGCGTCGGGGGACTTGAGCGCGGAAATGATTTCGATGTAAAGGGAGGGGACGGTCGGGAAGGTGCGGACGCGCGCGACGAGTTCGCGCATGCTGTTGCTGGCGATCCAGGTGTCCAGGGCCATCGCACGGTCAACGTGCGCCTTCAACGCGGCGGGTTCGCACGGCTTGGCCAGAAATTGGTGGGCGCAGAGGACGGTCTGCATGACGCGTTCGCGGTCCGCGTCCGGCGCGAGGATGAAACAGACGGTTTTGGGAAATTCTCCACGGACGTGATTCAACAATTCCGCCCCGCTCATCTCCGGCAGGTTCATGTCCGCGATCAGAACGTCGCAGGGGTTTTTGCGGATTTCTTCGAGGGCGGCGGGACCGGTGCCTACGGCGAGCACTTCCCAGGTGGGCCCAAACTGGCGCCGAAATTCATATAACTCCTCAACATCCGCGTCGGCGAATAAGATGCGTTTATCAGTCATGTTTATGCCCGTAGTTATAACTGTCTACCATGCCCCTGCGCGCCGTCCCTCGGCTGCCGCGTCCAGAACGATGAAGCGTTTTTCATGCCGCATCCCTCAGATTTCGTCTGACAGTGATACTCACTGGTTTTTGAAAACTATCCTTGGCTTGTGTAACCGGGCTCCGGCCTGCATTGTCATTTTTTGAGACATTTTGTGCTTAAAATCCTCGCGTTTTGGAGCTTTCCAAAAATCCGATTCAGGATGCCCGTCCTCCCGCGTTGCAACCCGGCTCCCATCCGGTTAATCTCAACCCCATGTCAAAGGCATCGCTCAAAGTCATGGCCGTCGTCGGCAGCCTTCATAAAGACTCCGTCTGCCGCACGGTGATTCTGCACCTGACCCGGAAGCTCCAGGCCGCCGGTTGTTCGGTGGACGTGCTGGACTTTCTCGACGAACCCCTGGCCTTGTACAATCCCGATACCGCCCACGAAGCCCCTGCCTATTCCGCCCTGCGCGCGCGGGTGATGGCAGCCGACGTCATCCTGCTGGCCACCCCCGATTATCACGGCAGCATCAGCAGCGCGACCAAGAACTTCCTCGACCATTTCTGGCGCGAATTCGCCGGCAAATTGTTCGCCACCGTCGTCGCTTCCCACGAAAAGGGGCTGACCGTCACCGACCAGCTCCGCACGGTCGCGCGTCAATGCTACGCCTGGACCCTGCCCTACGGCGTGTCCTTCATTGAAGGCACGGACGTGAAAAACAACCGCATTGTCGACGCCCGGTTCAAACAACGCCTCGAAATGTTCGTCCACGACATCCATATTTACGGGCAACTCCTCGCGAAACAACGCCGTGCCGATCTCAAGGGCACCGATCCCGGTTTTCTGGCCCGTTATCGCTCATAGCATCCGGCCCATCCCCGGCATTGCATGAATTCAGGTCCGCCGCTAAATTGATTGCATGATAGATGTCGCCGAGGTTCCCCTGCGCGGACTTGACCGGTTGAAAGTCCGTCCGCCGATGCCGCGCGCGCAATCGGAGCCGTTGGTGGCGGAAATCCTCGCGCTCAAGAAGAAACTCAACGCCGTCATTCTTGCCCACAACTATCAGGTGCCGGAAATCCAGGACGTCGCCGATTTTGTGGGCGATTCCCTCGGCCTCTCCCAGCAGGCGGCCAAGACCAATGCGGATGTGATTGTATTTTGCGGGGTTCATTTCATGGCCGAGACCGCCAAGATCCTGAATCCGCAAAAAATCGTGGTGCTGCCGGACAAACATGCGGGCTGTTCGCTGGAAGAAAGCTGCCCGGCGGAGAAATTGCGCGCCCTGCAAAAAACCAATCCCAATTTTTACACCGTCACTTACATCAATTGCAGCGCAGAGGTGAAGGCGCTCAGCGACGTCATCTGCACCAGCGGTAACGCGGTCAAGATCGTCAATGCCGCCCCCAAGGACCGCGACCTGCTGTTCGTGCCCGATGAAAACCTCGGCGCGTGGGTCATGGAACAAACCGGCCGGCCCATGACCTTGTGGCGCGGCAACTGTTACGCGCACGTCGAATTTCGCCGCGACAGCCTCCTGCGCCTCCGCGAGAAACATCCCGGCGCGAAAATCGTCGTTCATCCGGAAAGCCTGCGCGAAGTGCGTGAACTTGCGGACGCGGTTTGCTCCACCGAAAAGATGATCACTTATTGCCAGACCAGCCCGGCGAAGCAGTTCATCATTGTCACTGAATCCGGCATCATTCATCGGATGCAACGTGAATGTCCGGGCAAGGAATTTCTTTGCGCGCCCGTGTTCGACGCCATGAAGGCGCCTGCCGACAACTGCCGTTGCAGCGAGTGCAAATACATGAAGATGAACACGCTCGAAAAATTGCGCGATTGCATGAAAAACCTCGCCCCGCGCATTGAATTGCCGGCAGATATCATCTCCCGCGCCCGTCTGCCCATCGAACGCATGCTGGAAATTTCCGCAATGCCTCTCGAGAATGCGGGATAAGACGGCTCGCAAAAATCTGGCACGCCCGCGCGAGGCAAACTGACCAGGCTCCCTTGATTACGCGCTGGCCGGCTTGACCGCCCCGCCGAACAGCAACCGCAAACTGTTCATCACCACCACCACGGTGCTGCCCTCATGTCCCACCACGCCGACAGTCAGCGGAATTTTCCCCAGCATCGCGAGGACCACCAGCACCACCACCGTACCCAGCGAAATCACCAGATTCAATCGGATGACCCGCCGCGCGCGCTGGCTCAACCGGAACGCCGCCAGGAAATTCTCCAGCCGGTCGTGCATCAACACCACCTCCGCCTGCTCCAGCGCCGCGTCCGAACCGCGCGCGCCCATCGCCACGCCCACGTCCGCCGCCGCCAGGCTTGGCGCGTCGTTCACGCCGTCGCCGATCATCGCCACGCGATGTCCTTCCGCGCTCAACGCCTCAATCGCCGCCACCTTTTGCTCCGGCCGCAACCCGGCACGCACGTCCGCCAGCCCCAGCACGCTTTTCAAATGCTCCGCCGCCCCCTCGCGGTCGCCCGTCAAAACCACCGTCCGCAAACCCGCGCGCTTAAGTTCTTCCATCAATAACTTTGCCTCCGGCCGGATGTCATCGCGCAGCACAATGCGTCCCAGCAAATCGCCTTCGCGCACCCAGACCTCGGCGAAACCGGCCTCCGTGGGCGGCACTTCTTCGACGGCCTTGAACTGCGCACCTTCGGCCACCCATTCGCGGCGGCCAAGCCGGCTGGTCCGGCCATCGCGGTTCGCTTCCAGCCCCAGGCCCGTGACCGACGCAAAATGTTCAAACTCCATCGGCTCCAGCGCCTGTTGTTTTCCGTACCGGGTGATGGCCCGCGCCAGCGGATGCGTGGACAACCGTTCCAGTGAAAATGCCAGCCGCGCCACGTCCGTCTGTCGCCCGGCGGGAAAGCTTTCCACACGTTCCACGCGCAATTCACCCGTCGTCAGCGTGCCCGTCTTGTCCAGCGCCACCGTGTCAATGCCCGCAAGTTGTTCCACCGCCGCGCCGCCGCGAAAAAGAATCCCGTGCCGCGCGCCCCACGCAATCGCCGCCAGCACCGCCGAGGGAATGGACAGCACCAGCGCGCATGGCGACGCCACCACCAGCAGCGTCATCGCGTGATAAAACGCGCTCCGTCTTCCACCGGCCGCATCAAAAGGCGGCAGATTAAACCCCTTCCACCAGACAAAAAACATTCCCAGCGAAAGTCCGAGAATGAGGTACGTATAGAACGTGCCGAACTTGTCGGTGAACCGTTGCGCGGGTGCCTTGCGCTGCTGCGCCTCCTTGATGAGCTGGATGATTTTTTGCAGCGCGCTCTCCCGCGCGGGCCGCAGCACCAGCACCTCGACCGCGCCCCACAGGTTCATCGTGCCCGCCAGCACCGTGTCACCCACCGCCTTCTCCACTGGCGTCGCCTCGCCCGTCAGATTCGATTCATCGCTCGCCGTCCGGCCCTTGGCAATTTCCGCGTCCACCGGAAACTGCGCGCCCGGCTTGATCAACAGCCGCATCTTTGCCGGCAATTGTTCCACCGGCATTTCCTGCTCATGGCCCGATTCGTCCAGCACCGTCGCCGACTTCGGCGCTTCCTTGAACAACGCGCGAATTTCCCGCTGCGTCCGGCCCAGCGCGAAATGTTCCAGCGCGCCCGAAAGCGAAAAAAGGAACAACAGCGTCGCTCCTTCGCCCCATGCGCCGATGCTCGCGCTCCCGACGGCGACCGCCAACATCAGGAAATGCACATCCACCGCGCGCTCGCGCAGGCGCTCCCACACTTCCTGCACCGTGAACCAGCCCCCCGCCAGGTAGGCCGCCGCGTAAAAGTAGGTTTGCGACGGCGCGCCCTTGAAAAAATAGCCAAGCAGTCCGAACACTCCGCAAAACGCCGCCGCCAGCAATTGCGTCTTCCATTCGTCGGCGTGGTCCGCATGCTCCAGAAATTCCACGTCGCGCTGCACGACCTTCGGCCACGGAAAATCCCGCCAGCGCCAGAACGACGGCGCCGTGGGGCAGGTCACCCGCGCAATGGTCATCGAATCACCTTCGTTGCGGATGGTGATGGCCCGCCGCTCCGCGGGCGTCAACGGCGTGGCGCAGTCCTCGCAACTCTCCAGGCCGGTCAACAGCCCGCAGGGATGCCCCGCGTCCGCTTCCGCCGTCTGGATGGTCGCGCTGATGCGCTTCTCGATTTTTGGCACGTCTGCCCGGCCCAGCGTCGCCACGGAAATCGTCTTGCGCGAACGGTTCAGCGTCACCGCCTCCACCGTCGGCTCCTCCGCCAGCACCTCCGTCACCGACCGCGCCAGGCATTTCGCGGCCTCGGCATCGGCGGTGTTTTTGTTTCGGAGCGACAGGTTCATGGCAGGCGAATTACCAGCACTTTCCCATTCTAAGAGCCTGTTTGAAAATTGCAAGGGGTCCTGCGGTGAGGAATTTTGGCGGTGGCCGGCTTTGGCTCGTTCCTTACAGCCCGCTGCGGAGATGCTCGGAACTCGCCGCCTTGGTCACCGCCAGTTGTCCTTGTTCCCGGTGCCCGTCCGGAAGGACCTCACCGCACCGTCATCCACTGGGCAAGCTGCTTCCGAAGGCTTTCGCGGTTCGTGGCGTCGTAATACTCCACCGGATTGTAATCATCCGTCAGCACGATTCCGTGCGCCGCATCAGTCGTCAACGTGATGGCGCGGGCGTGTTCCACGTCGTTGCGGCAAAATTCTATCACATCAGTAAGCGGAGGCATGGTGTGCAACGGCATGTCCGGGCCGTCCGACGCCGCACAGTACATGTTGCCCAGTCCCATGCCGGTGCCATGGATGGTGACATTGCGGAACTCCGCCCGGAGCGTCTTGTCCAGCGACGCCGCAAAAAAATCCTTCCCCGGATCCAGGTCGCCAAAGCAGTTGATGACCAGCACGCCGCCCGGCCTGAGCACGCGACGCATGGCCGCAAAGGCCTCGCGCGAAAACAGGTGCGACGGCGAGGAATCACCCACAAAGGCGTCCAGGATGATGGCGTCATATTTCGAGGTTGCGCCATTCAGGAAATGCCGCGCGTCATCAATCGTGACATGCACGCGCGCCGGGTCGAAATCGAAGAATTTTTCCGCGAGCGGCAGCACGGCGGGATTGATTTCCACGGCGTCCACGTGCGCGCCCTCCCGCGCGAATTGCATCGGCACAATGCCCACACCGAGGCCGAGGCAGAGGACGTCGTGGATGTTCGTGTTATAACCGCGCGCCAGGTCATGCAGCATGTACGTGAACCCGGCGACGCTCTTTTTGACGACGGGATCATACGAGTCCTGGTCGAGAAAATCGTCCAGGTAAAGATAAAGCCGGCGCGTTTCATTGGAGGCGCTAAGGACCTGGAGCCGTCCGAAATTTGAATTGGCCCGGTACGCCTCGGTCCAAGTCTTGGTGTTGATGGGCCGGTCCTGTGCCGCACCCAATCCGCCAATCATTACGCCAATTACCACCATACCTGTCACCGCCGCTGGCGATGTGCTTGTCCGTCCCCAACCGAAAAAATAACCCGCCGCCACCGCCAGCAGCGCGCAGGACGTGAGGTACATTGTGACCGAATTCGGCAAAAACGGAATCAGCACATAGCCAATCAGAATTGTGCCCACAAAACTGCCCAGCGTGCTGACCGCGATGAGACGCCCCACGTTCGCGCCCATGTTCAAAACGCTGTCCGTCAGCATCCGGACAAAAAACGGCCCGACCATCGCGAGCAACGCCAGCGGCGCAAAGAACAGGAACACCGAGGACAGCAGCGAGCCAATTTCCAGATCGAAATTCAGGCAAAAGTTCGCCACTGGTTTCACCAGCAGCACGCTCAAGCCCAGATAAACCGCCGCGCCCAGGATGGCCCAGTAAATCCGGCCCAGCCGCAGCTCGCGATCCACCAGTTTGCCGCCGGCATAATAGCCCGCCGCCAGCGCCATCAGCGTGACCGCGATTTGCGCCGTCCAGACGAAATGTGAGGTCCCCACATACGGCGCCAGCATCTTTGCGCCCAGGATTTCCACAATCATGATGGCGCCGCCGGTTGTCGCCGCCGTGAAATAAAGATAACGGCGCAGGTTCAGGGAAAGCGCCGCCGGGGCTGGCGCGGTTTGACTCGGTTTCACCCGGACTTTCTACTTTCAAAAGGCGCGCATGGCAAGGCGGTTCGGCCTTGCGATGACCGCCCCTGGCAAGTAGCTTCAACTGGTGACTGAAAACGCGTCAATCGAGTTGATCGGGCAGTCCCATGACGTCCGACGAAGCATGCTGCCATGAGCAACGAAAATCTGGGAACCTGCAATACCACCAATCAGGCCGCACTCGCCTGGATTGAGCAGAAGGTAAAGCTCTGCGAACCCGACCGCGTCTTCTGGTGCGACGGTTCGGAACGCGAGAAGGAATTGCTCACCGCCGACGCCGTCGCCCAGGGCGTCCTCATCAAGCTGAACCAGGAAAAACTTCCCGGCTGTTATTATCATCGTTCGAACCCGAACGACGTCGCCCGCGTCGAGCAATGCACCTACATCTGCTCCGAATCCCCGCGCGACGCCGGGCCCACCAACAATTGGGCCGAGCCGAAGGCAATGTATCAAAAGCTCAATGGCTTTTGCCGCGGCGCCATGCGCGGCCGCACGATGTATGTGGTGCCGTATCTCATGGGCCCGCCCGGTTCGTCACTCGCCAAGGTCGGCATCGAGCTGACCGATTCCATTTACGTCGCCCTGAGCATGCGCATTATGACGCGTATGGGCAACGTCGCCTGGCAGCATCTCGGCGAGGGCGATGATTTCAACCGCGGCCTGCATTGCATGCTGGATGTCAGCCCCGAGCGCCGTTACATCTGCCATTTTCCGCTGGACAACGCCATCATCTCCGTCGGCTCGGCCTATGGCGGCAACGCGCTCCTCGGCAAGAAATGTTTCGCCCTGCGCATCGGCTCTTATTTGGCCCGCCGGCAGGGCTGGCTGGCGGAACACATGCTCATCCTCTGCGTCGAGTCGCCGACCGGCCAGAAAACTTACGTCGCGGCCGCCTTCCCCAGCGCCTGCGGCAAGACCAATTTCGCCATGCTCATTCCCCCGCCCCATTTCAAGGGCTGGAAGGTCTGGACCATCGGCGATGACATCGCCTGGATGAAACCCGGCGCCGACGGCCATCTCTACGCCGTCAACCCCGAGGCCGGTTACTTCGGCGTTGCTCCCGGCACCAATACCAAGTCCAACCCCAACGCGATGGAAAGCATCCGCCGCGACACCATCTACACCAACGTCGCGCTCACGCCCGATCTGGATGTGTGGTGGGAGGGCAAGGACGGCCCGCCGCCCAAGGAATGCCTCGACTGGCGCGGCAACAGGTGGACGCCGGACTCCAAGGAAAAGGCCGCGCACCCGAACAGCCGTTTCGCCGCGCCCATGATCAACAACCCCATGCTCGCGCCCGAGGTTAACGACC
>Ga0210398_10002557_pt1 | contig 17718 bp, 10 predicted proteins | sample IncBWC4OmetaG_FD_161047 | JGI IMG/M metagenome (GOLD analysis project Ga0210398, IMG submission 161047) | Forest soil microbial communities from Barre Woods Harvard Forest LTER site, Petersham, Massachusetts, United States - Inc-BW-C-4-O | ecosystem: Environmental > Terrestrial > Soil >... | reverse complement strand
GGCATCTTCAGGGTGCTCGCGCTCTGCTTCGGTGAGGTTCGCGAGAGCGTCCTCTATGCGATTTTCTTGAAGTGCCGCAAGACCCTTTTGAAGGGAATCTCCCTGGCTCAGTTGTCGGGGCGCGGGCCTGCTAAGGGAATCGGCAAATAGAGGATCAGCATTGCCGAAAAAAATCAAAATCGCGAGGTAGCCCGAGAAAAGTCGTAACAAAAGGTGGAAAAATCGATTCATTTAATTTTCGGTGCGCCCTACGGATCCTGGGTTGTATTTGTGATGGCCGCCAGCCGTTCCGTTTGCTTTTCCAACTTGCTGTGTGATTCGCGATTCAGCGACGTCGACAATGCGAATTCGCGGGTGGCATTCTCTTTCTGTCCCAATGCCTGGTACGCTCTGGCGAGTTTGTAGTGCACCGACCCATCGTGATCGGCAGCCACCGCGATTTTTAATTCTTCTTCGGCTTTGCGGTAATCACCAAGTTCGGAGTACGCCGTCCCCAAATCTCGATGTATATCCGAATTTCCAGCATCGGCAGCGAGCGCGCTGTTCAGGTAAGGCAAAGCTTTCTCAGGCTGGTGCTCCAGCAGATAGGTATCTCCAAGATCGGTCAACGCTCCGGCGTGATGGGGATTGGACGCCAGTTCGGCCTCGAGTTCAACTCGCGCTTCCGGCACTTTCAGGTCCTTCCAAAGCAGATGACCCAAACTGTAGTGCAAGTTTGGCAAGGATGGCTTCAACAAAACCGCCGCGCGATATTCTTCTATAGCTTTCCCGTCGTCCCCCTTCGCGGCCGCAATATCGCCCATCAGTTGATGCCAGCGGTAAGAGTTCGGATCCGCCTGGTAAAGTCTCAGATATGCGGCGGTGGCCAATTTTTCGTCACAGCGCGCGTGCCAATAGGAAGCTTCTAACGATTTGCTTTCCGTCGCCGGCAGCCCGTCGAGTGTGCGAAGAGCCGCCTCATACTCTCCGGCTTGCAGTAACGCGTTCACGACTTGGCTGCGCAGTTCAGCAGAGGTCCGCGGAGGCAACCCGGGCTGTGCGCAAAACGCAATCTGAGAAAATCGATCTTGTCGCAACAGAAGATTCATATCCGCTTCCGAACAGCTTTGGCCAGCAGATGTTTCCAGCGTCTGCACACCTGCCGGACTATCCCCGCCAGCCACTTGCGCAGGATTCCCGCTTTGCGTCGCCAGAAAGGCAAGAGCCACACGCGCGGCTGGAATCTCTTCATTTCGCAGCTCCGCCGATAACGGCTCAATTTTCGTGAGTAAGGAGCTGGGCAGTTGTTCGACAGATGAACCGCCGAATCCGCTTTCCCGCAAACCGAGAAACCGTTCCACTTGTATCTCATCGATGGCGATCGCCTGGGTCCAATCCTTCAGTGCCGCGTCAATATTTTCCTGAATCAATTCGATTTCTCCGCGGCGCACCAGCGCGCGCAGACTTTGCGGATTGAGCTGCAATTCCGCCTCAAATTCCAGCGCAGCCTGTTTTACTTTTCCCGCGTGCAACAATACTTCCCCGAGCTCCACGTGAAGCCCCGCTTGGTGTGGTGAAGCCGCCAGAGCATTCTGGAAATGAATTACCGCAGATGGCCACTCATTGCTCGCAGCGTAACTTTCCGCAAGGAATTGTTCCTTTCGAAAAGACTCCGGAGCAATTTTTTCCATGTGTGCCACTTCTTGTTTCCCCAACCGCTCATACGCGTGTCCAAGCAGGTACAGCAAATCTACGTCCTTGGGCTGCGACGCCAGCGCTTCTCGCATGGTGGCCACTTCGGCATCTATGTCGCCGGATATTTCCTGCGCCATCGCTAGCCATAACCATATTTCCGGCTGGTTCGGCGATGCTTTCAGCGCCGTCTTCAAATAGGGAACGGCCTTAAGCCCTTCGCCCATTTTGCAGTAATCGACTCCCATAAAAAAATTAGCGCCCGTTAGTGCCGATTTTAATTTCAAAGCGCGGCGGAATTCGGTCATGGCTTCGGGATAGCGATTCTGTAGCTGGTAAACCAAGCCGAGATTCATGTGCACTTCCGCAAATTCTGGCGCGAGCGCAATCACACTCTGGTATTCCTTCTCGGCCGTCGCGTAATCCTTCTGCCGCTGAGCTTGCTGGGCCGCGGCGAAGTGCGACTGAATCTCTGCATCCGAATCGGGTTTTTGCGTTGTGGTTTGCGCAGCTAGGTTCAAAGCTGCCACTGCTAGAGCTACGAGCGCGGGTAATCGAAGCGCAAATCTAGGGGCGATAACCGATAGACAATGCATGACAGAACTCAGGCTCAGTCGAGATTTGTCCATTCTACTTGGGCAACCCACGCGACCACGATTTTTCTTTGAATGGATGGAAGCACTCCGCTGTTCGCAAGAGGAGATTAGCAATCCGGAATCGCACTCTAAGCGCTACTGAATGCGGCGCACCGCAACGAGCGTCGTGGAATTTGGGGCTCCCGATACCGTGCGGGATCGGATCAGGGCTTCAAACCAGATGTTTTGCGAAGCTCCTTGTGCCGCGGAAATTCCCAAGGCACTCATCAGCTGGCGCCGATTTTCTTCGTCGGCAAGAAAACGCCCCGCCGCTTCTGTACCTTCTTGCTGAAGTCCTTGCAGTGCCAAAACGCTGCCGTCGTGCGTGGCATTGGGCAGCAACGAAATCGTCGCGTAGTCTTCCCCTTGCGTTCCGGTCCACCGCAGGCCTTCGTATTCCGGCTGTTCTCCGAGCAAAGGATTTTTGTTGACGAATACTTTAACGCTCTTACCGACAACGGATTCGCTCTCGCGGAAGTTCAGCTTGTCCTGCAGCAACGCCACCCAGGGATTGGAAGCGGGGCTACCAATGAAAATGTAGTTGTTGTGGTCGAGATCCCGCATGCGTAGATCCCGCGGATAGCGCACGGAGACCTGCGATTGCCATGGCCCAGCCATCTTGTAGAGAGAAACAACATCCGCAACATCCGCGAAGGAGGTCAATGTGGAATTCGAGATGTACTCGCTCAGCCGCGAATCGGCTGGCCCGTCCTTACTGGCGCTCGCGCTGTGAAGAAAATCGCGGCGGAGGTATTGATCCAGCGAGCCCGACTGGCTCGCCAGAATGCGAGACATACCATAATTACTGTCGGCCACCACAATGAGAGTCTGGTGCCGCGCGTCGAAGAGTTGAGAAAACGGCCACGGCTCAGCAGCGGCGGCCACCGCTGTGCTGGCCAATCCACCGCTCGTCGCTGTCCGGTATCCCAGGATCACGCACAAGATCGCCAGCACCGCGCAAATGGCCCATGGCACCATCGTTCGCCCCGGCCAGACCGTCGCCGGAACGACCTTCGGCGCCACCTCGACCGGCGGTGGAGTTGGCGGCTTAGTGACCGTTCTAAATGCCGGCGCGTAAGCACCCTTGGGTATCTCAAGTATCAGCGACTCGTTGCGCCCATCTTCGTTGAAATATTCGTGCAACTTCAGCCGCAGTTGCCTGGCGTGCACCCGAACGGAGCTATCTTCCAGAGGACTGTAATCGGATGGCTTGTGGAACAGCGCGTTGCCAATGTGTTGCTCGGTTAGTTCGTGGGCATGGCCGCGAATGGTCTGTTCAGTGACATATTGCAGTAAATCGCGCAAGCGGGTGCCCTTTTGAAACGGTGGGCTGGAGATGATCCGTTGTACGAGCTGCCAACGCTCGTCGGATAGAAGGTTGTCGGCGTTTAACGGTGGCGGAACGGAAGTTTGCGCGGAAGCCATGCTGTTCGGTGCATTCAATTAAGGAATTGAATGCATGAATACTAACACACGCACAACTCAAGTCAAGCACCTAACTCTTTGTCTTACAGTACTTTTGAGGGACTTGACGGCTTTTAACTTACCTCCGACTTCGGTGAATCACAACGTTTTCACGTGTGAGGCCCTTTCGTCACGGCGCATAATAACCCCTATCTTAAAAAAGAAAAAATCAACCCTTACCCCAACCAGTTTCACAAAGGAAGCTCACAAATAATGGCACTCAAAACGGTCTCTCGGCGTCGTTTCATCCAGCAGTCGCTGAAGGGCGGCTTGGCCGCCGGTATCACCTCACCCTCTGGATTCGCGATCGTTGGGCCGGCGAGCGCCTCAAGCGATGCCCCCGGACTCTCACTTTCTGTCACGGGCGATGCCAACAAAGGGTTTTACGTCACGGTTCTCCACGATGGCCAGGCCATCGCGCAGCATAACAAGCGCGGGGAATTCTCTGCATATTTTCAGAACGAAGAACGAAGCGTGGAAGATCATGTGGCCTGCTGGAAGGCCACCTCCTGGACCGGTGATTCCGCGCACGTCACCCTTCGCGGCAAATGTAAGTTACAAAATTTAAATACCACGGTGTATGCGCAGGTGGAGTACGCGGTGGTGACACCCCAGGTAGTTCGAAAGAAAATCCGGCTCCAGCAGTCCGACATGTTTATGCTGCACTACCAATTGAGTAACCGCCTGGAGGCGGCTGACCAACCGACCAAATTTTGGAGCTTTGATCAACTGGACTGGCTGGGAGAATCGTCGCGCGAATATTTTCCGGCGGCCGGCTTCCGCACCAAGAATGGATTATGCGTTGGCCTGCTGACGGACTCCGGATACCGCAACCAATGGACCCGGATCGTTCGACGAGACGGCCGTCCTGTTAAACCTGCGCCCGCGCGCATCCCCGACGCTAATTTATATTCCGCCGCGCGCCGCGAACAACGCGATCAGGGAGAATTTTTTATTCAACAAACTTTTGGAGAGTTATTGGAACAACTTCCCGGAGATGTGAACGGCAGGGCAGTCTCGCTGCCCGGTATTTCTTCCTGGAAAAAACACGGCGATGCGGCTTTGGAAACGGTTGGCGGCGCGGCGGTGTTGTCCGCGAGGAATTCCGAGAACGGTGTTCTCATCCCTTTTACCGCCGAAAGCCCGGCGCTTTACTCGCTTAGCGTGCAGTATCGTTCGGCAGTGCCCGTAGCGATTGAAATCTGGAACGTCGATGAGCAATTGCGCAAGATTACCGACATCACCTTGTACAACGACGGCCTTCTTCCATCACCGGACACCTGGAATGATTTTAAAACCACTGTCTTCGTTCCGGGGTTGCCAAGGAATCGTTGCGCCCTGTTTATTTCCGTAGCGCCGTCGGAGCAAGGCCAAACGGTAAATCCTCCCGAAAGCTCCGTAAAAATCGAAATACAAGGTCTGCGAATTGCACGCGTAGCAATCCGAAGTCAACCTTATCACCGGCTGGAAATGGGGCAGGCCAGCGAAAAAACAGTTTTTATTTTTGCCGATGACAAAGTCAAGGACACCATTTGCGGCCATCGACTGGCCAGCCAGATCTATCTCGCCGACGCCTTGGGCTTCAAGGGAGGAGACACGGAAAAGGTCGTTTACGCGGACCTGATGATGCTTTGTTGGATTGCCAGCCCCGAGAGCTTTCGGCCAATCCTGGCGCCCAGCATTTGGTATTCGGCCGCCGGGGAAATGTACATGCGCGACAGTTTTTTTGCGCTGAACGGCATTCATAACCGGGAATTGAATGAGGGCGTGTTCAACGTGTGGGGCGAAAATCAGGGAGAAGATGGCGCGATTAACACCTTAGTCGAACCCAATCTGGCCAACGTAGAGCGCAAATCCAATGACTCCACTCCGCTATGGCTGATGTGGGCTTTGCTGAACAAGCGGCGCTTCGGCACCAAGTTGCCTACGGAAAAAGTGCGTAAAGCCGCTGAATATTGCCTCAGCACATACGATCCACACGGCGACGGACTCTGTTGGGCGCAGTTCGTCATGGGTCAACTGGACGTCATCCGCTATCCAGAAGGCACGTCGGTAATCTGCGAAAACCAGGGAATCTTGGCGGTCACTTTGCGCGTGATCAAAGACCTTCAAATTCCAGGTGTGAGTGAAACGATTCAGGAGTCACGTCTTGCCCGAGCCGAACAGCTCTATCGCGGCTATTACGACCCCGCCAAGAAGTTTCTTCGCCCGGCGCGCGACATCGACGATGCCATCGGATTCGCCGAAATCTTCCCCGAGTATCTTTCTCTGTGGCTCTTCAATCGCAAACTTCTTTCCGACGAGATGGTGGTTAATCATCTCGATCGCATACCGGTGATGATGCCCCGGGCGGAATGTCCGTTTCCTCAAGCCAAAGGAACCGTGCGCCCGATACTCATTGGAATTCCTGGGGGCGATAAGAAGTGGAGTTATTTCGACGACAAATGGCACCCCATGATCAGCGATTCCTTCGCTGCCACTTATGCGAACCACGGCGCCGATGGGATTTATTACAACGGGGGCTCCTGGATGCGTATCGAGATCTGCGGATACGTAGCCGGCATGCTTCATGGATGGATGCCTGCGAAAGAGGCCATCGCAAATCGCCTGTGGGCTGAGGTGAACATCGCCCCGGAATTCCCAACCAGCCAGGAATACATCGCTACCGATTCGGCGAACGCCTACTACGGCCATCACCGGGTTTTCGCATGGAATTCCTTTGTTCTGCAAGCACTGGAGTTTGCAGGACTGCGAACTCCGAGGATGGATCCTGATAATTTCTCAAAAATCTCTTAGCCCTGTTCCGGAATACGCCATGTAACGTACCAAAAAGCACACTTAGCTTCTGGTCCGATTAAATCAAGTCGCTCACTTAACTCATTTAGGTTCAGCGTGGTGGTCCGTTTCGGGTTTTCGCTTTCTGTGAATCACAATGATTTCACGTGTGAGACCCTTGCCTTTATCCCCTAACGGGCCGAGTATGCATGCAAATACCGCTCTAGCATAAAACCACTAGACGCGGCAGGCATATTTTGGGGTGCTCGGTTCTGGGTCATTTACTCCGCGACTTCTGCGTCCACGTTCACCAGAGTCAAATCACGACAGAACCAGCCAAGGGGAATCCATTGAAGATACTTGTGTGCACACTCGCGTTTTTCTTGCTTTTTTCGGCGGCAAGCCTTCCAGCTCAAACTACAAATGGCAGCATTCAGGGAACCGTAACTGACCCCAGCGGCGCGCCCGTCGGCGGAGCCAACGTCACCGGCCGCAATCTGGACACTAGCCTTTCCGTCGCCACCGTGAGCAGTGATGCTGGGCTCTACTCCCTCGCCAATTTGCCCCCCGGTCGCTACTCGGTGACTGTCGAAGGGCCCAATATGAAAAATTATGTGCGCGAAGGCGTAACCGTGCAGACCGGCAGCACGGTTTCTCTAGATATCCAAATGCAGCTTGGCGGAGTTTCGGAGAACGTCACGGTTTCTGCCGACGCCAGCCAACTCGAAACAGCCACCTCTGATATCGGTGCAACCGTACAGCAAGTCCTGGTGGAGAATTTGCCGCTGGAAGTTTCTGGCACCGTTCGCAACCCCGTACAGTTCATTACTTTAATTCCCGGATTCGTTGGGAATGTGGGGAACGACCCGGGCAGCAACTCTACCGATGATTTCAAGGTTGACGGTGGCCAGGAAAATAGCACCGACGTACTTGTCGACGGCGTTTCCATTTCGCTGGTTTCGCCCAATACCCAGTGGAATAAGGGAGTTTCGACGGAAGGCGTGCAGGAATTCAAGGTCCTTCAAAGCAACTTCTCCCCCGAATATGGCGAATCGGGCGATGGAATCGTAAGCCTGACCATGAAGTCGGGCACCAATGATCTCCATTTTTCCGTTTACGATTTTTACCGCAATCGCGCGTTGGATGCCAACAGTTGGGTTAACAATACTGCTGGTCAACCCAAGTCGGTGAATACTCAGAACGACTTCGGAGCTACCTTTGGCGGCCCCATTCGAATTCCGCACGTCTACAACGGCCGTGACAAAACTTTTTTCTTCGTGGACTACGAGGGCTTCCGCTTTCGGACAGGCGGCACTTCGCTGCAGAGCGTTCCTAACGAAGCGTTTCGAGCGGGGGATTTTTCAGCCTTGCTGCCCGCCACGCAGCTTTACGATCCGGTCACGCATGCTGCGATCCCGGGAAACATTCTAACCAACGACCCCAATTTCAAGCCCAGCAAGGTGGTAGGCAATATCTTTGCTCTCCTGCCCAAAACCAACGGCGGCCTCACCAACAACGTCGTTGACACCACAGTCTCGAGTACCACAGCAAACCTGTTCGATATCAAGATCGACCATATCATTTCGGAAAAGCACAGAATTTCCGGCGGCTTCGACTACGACAACACCAACACCGGCGGCACTTCCAATCTGGGTCCGCTTTTCGGTTCCACTACCCCGCAGAACACCCGCTATGCGCGCATCAGCGACAACTATATTTTTACCCCTTCCCTCGTGAATCAACTTCTATTCGGATTCAGCCGCCGTTTCCGTGGTGAGATTTCCAACAGCCTTGGCCAGAACTATCCCTCGAAGATCGGTCTCACCGGAGTTCAAGAGACTACATTTCCGTGCGTCAAGTTTACGAGTACGCCCTATGAAGGCCTGCTGAACAATTGCGGTGATTCGCAATTCGCCGACAACGTGTATCAGATAAATGATTCCGTCAGCTGGGTCAAAGGCAAGCACAACATGAAGTTTGGCGGCGAAGTGCGCATGCTGCAGTTTAACGTCCGCCGGCTCACCCAAGCCTCGGGTGAATTTGATTTCAACGCTCAGGAGACCAGCTTGAATGGGATCGGCGGCGACCCGGTAGCCAGCGCGCTCTTCGGCTTGGTTAACACCTCTACGCTGAATTACGGCGCCTTCAGTGGCGTGCGTTATAAAGACTTTTCGCTGTATGCCCAGGACACCTACAAAATTCGTCCGCGCCTGACTCTGAATTACGGCTTACGCTACGACATCGACTTGCCCGCTTCGGAAGCTTTCGACCGCTTTTCCGCGGTTGATCCCACTCTTCCAAATCCCGGCGCGGGTGGTATCCCCGGCGCCTACACTTATTTTGGAACCGGCCCCGGACGAAACGGCCAGACCCGCCCTCAAGACATTTATACCAAGGCGTTTGGCCCGCGCGTGGGCTTTGCCTACAGCATCAACGATAAGACCGTCATTCGCGGCGGCTATGGAATATTCTACGAACCACTTAAAGAGGGTTCGTTCGCCGACCAGGATGGTTTGGGATTCTTTAACAGGCAGACGATTACTCCCACCAACGGCGGCCCAATCCAGATTGATAACGGCGTTACGCGCATTTTCCCGAACTCAGGGCCATTTACACCCGATGGCCAGAACGGCAGCAACGGCGTAATTCTTGTTCCCGCGAATAGCGGACGCCCCGCCGACGTCCAGACCTGGAATCTCGACATCCAACGGCAGATCACCTCTAACTTGATGCTTAGCATCGCCTACGTGGGCTCAAAGGGAACTCATCTTCCCGCGTTGAACATTATTCCCAATCAGGTGAATCCCTCTTTCCTCTCGCTCGGAAACGATTTGACCATGAATGCTACGTGTCTGGCGGCAGGCACTTGTCCGGCTGCAATCGCGGCCGGTGTAAAATTGCCGTACCCTGGATTCACGGGACAAATCAACCAGGCTCTTCGGCCCTTTCCGCAGTATGGTGACTTCAACCAGGAAGACAACTCTTTCACTCCTGATCGAACCGGCAACTCCACCTATCACGCGATGCAATTGCAAGCGAACAAGCGACTCGCGGAGGGTTTGAGCTTTCTGGTCTCTTACACCGTTTCGAAAAACCTTACTGACGCCGACTCTTCGGGACCAGGAGTGGCAGGCTTCATCGGTACCAACGAATTTATCGGTCAGAATTCCTACAATCGTTCCGCGGAAAAGGCGGTCAGCCAGCTGGATACGCCGCAAAGCCTCGTCGCCAGCTTTTTCTATGAGCTGCCTGTCGGACGGGGAAAGCGCTTCATGAACCAGGGCGGAGCGAGCGATCGCGTGGTGGGCGGTTGGTATGTCGCTACGATTTTAAATTATCACTCTGGACTTCCCACGGAAGTGTACGGCCCATGCAACGGCACAGCCGGCGACGTCTTGTTCGCTGGATGCCATTTCACCGGCGCTGCTCGCGTAAACGTTATCCCCGGCGTCGCTCAGACGAACAAATCTAATTTCAACCCGGATACAATGCCGTTCTGGAATCCTGCCGCGTTCTCGCTCGCTGCTCCTTTGACGTTCGGCAACGAACCCCGATCGCTTTCCGATGCGCGCACCTTCGCAGGGAAGAACGAAGATTTCACCCTAGGCAAAAAGACCAGGCTCTTTGGTGAAAGGGCGGTCATCGACTTCCGCGCGGAATTCTTCAACATATTTAACCGCCACATTTATGAGCCTAGCGTTGGGAATCCACAATTGAACAGCCCGTTTATTCCCTTGGGAGCGCCGGGTTGCAACGGCCCCAATCAACGATTTGCGTGTGGATTCGGCGCCATCACCAACGCCAGTGGTCCCCGAACCATACAGTTTGCTCTGAAGATCGCATATTGAGAGAGCTATGGCCCGGCATCTCGCCGGGCTTATAACTTCACATTATTCTCGTTCCAGGTCTGCACACATGAGGGCTCTCAATCGGCGATTCTTTGTCAAGACGCTTCTGGCCAGTGCTGCAAGTGCCGCACCGGCTTGCGCCGCTCTTCACCAGCGAATTACTTTTCCTGCTACGCCCAGTGATGGCGATCACTCTCAATCCACAGGTGATTTTGCATCTTTAAATATTGACGCTGGAACTCAGCAGCTGCGGATTGCACCAATTGGCACGCCGCTTTCCTTCCAGAATTTTCTTCGCATTGGTTCCGAGTGGAAACCCTCCACCCTGGCCGGTGTGCCATTTGTTACCGGTGCGTCGTTTCCTCTGATCACCGAACGCATAAAACGAAACGGATCCAGCATCCGATGCGAAGGAAGCGCCGAAGCCGAGAGCGTTGACGGAAAAACTCTGCGCTACGAGTGGAATGCCGAGGTCAGCGCTTTAACGGGTGACCAGTCCTATCCGTGGATGCGCATTCGAACGACGCTGAAACTACCCGCGCCAATCAAGCTCCAGCAAAAAAGCGGAGTCGAACCTCAAATAATTACCTGGTTGAGTTCGAATTCGACGTTGATGGAGGGCCAATCCGGCAGCTGGAGACGCGTGTTGCTCAGTCAGCCCACGCGCAATTCGCTGGGAACTGCTGGCAACGATCTTCCCGCTGTATACCTGCTCGACCAGAATCTCGGCATTGAGACCATGATGTTTTTCGATATGGACGACATGGGCTGGATGTCTGCTGAAAATTTGCCACGCTTCCTCGTGTACCGCTGCTCCAGCATTTCTCGATTTGAAAAAGACGGCACCCAGCGGCAGGGCATTGGCTTACTAGCCGATCAGGCGACCGGAAATGTTCTACCCGCCGGCGAGATTAATTTCAGTTACTACTTACTGCAGCGGCCTCTCACACGCCTCATCACCGAGCAGGAGGCGGTCAGTCGCTGGATGGAAGCGCTTCTCCCGCTCTTCGAAGAGGAACTCTCATGGCCGCAATGCGCGACGAGCTGGTCCGAGTTTGCCACTGGCACCGTTCATGATTTGCAGGATAAAGACGCCACTGTCGCGGAAGCCGCCGGCCATCGCGGATTGCGCGCCTACGTCAAGGAAAGCTCTCAGATCTGGAAGCAAGCCGGTGACAACTTTGAACTGATGACCCTTGCGGATGTGCTGTGGCCTTCGCTGCTTTACTTGCGGCTGCATTCTTCTCCCAGCTTCGAACTTGAATGCCACGATCTTCTTAGCGATCTCCCCGGTTTCTATAATCCGGCGACTCGCAGCATCAGCAATGATTTCAAGCGCCCGGCCGATGAGCGAGCCGACTCCTGGTATCCGTTCGAAAACGCACTCGTCAAGTATCCGATGATCGGTTCGCTCTCAGGCTCTAAAGAACTCACCGATCATTTTCTCGCAGCCTTCGGTACGGCGCAGAAAATGGCTCAGCAGTACAACTATCTCTTCCCCATTTATTACCAGGTCGCAACTCTTCGCGCCGAAGGCGCTGGCACAAATTACGCTATCGGTGGCTTATATGCCTGGGCTGCGATTCTGGCGTACAGATCGACTCGCGACGATCATTACCTGAAAGAGGCCCGCCGCGCGGTTCGCGTTTTGTACACCGTTCCGGCCGACAGGCTCTTTCACGAGCCGCAGGAACTGGCCTACGGTGCGTTGGCAGCCGTCGAACTCGGCATGCAGACAGAGTGCAAGTACCTGCTGTACGAGCAGTTGCGCATGTTTTATTGGTTTTCTGACCCCAGCCAAAAATCGCACGCAATACGCGGAATGGTTCAGGCCGCGGCCTCCATTCTCTATCCCGCGTTCAAGGAAAACGTCGAAGCCATCCTCCCTTGGACTGGCATTATGAAACGCGGCATCGTGTTCGAAGGGCTTTTGCGGTTCATGGACCAGCAGCGCCGCAATAATTTTTATTTTTTCCAGAACTGCTCTGGCGCCCGCGAAAAAGCATCCACGCCTTTTATCCCATTTGAAAATTTGGGCACTCTCGAGCTTGGCGGTCAAACCGGCAATGTAGGTAAGGAAATTTACGGAGCCGGCGAATCGCTCTGGATGTACCTGATGTTTGAAGCGTTAGGAAAAGTGGACGACCGCGAATTGATGCTCGTGAATCTCGATTTGCTGGACATTACAGACGCCAAGACCTTCCCGTCACAAAAATTGAATTTCATCTTGTTCAATCCCACGCCTGCCGGCCGGTCCGCGACCATCACGATTCCAGCCGAGCGAGAGCGAACCGCGCGCTTGACTGCCAATGGCAAGTCTATCGGTGGGACTTTTCAGATTGCGGGACGGTCCTTCCTGCAACTGCAGGCTGAATTCTGATACACGATTCTTTTTTTTGGCGCGCCAAGACAAATTTCTGGAATTTCCGGGGTTTTAACGAGAGGAATTCTGCTAAATGCTGAAACTTAATTCTTTTGGAGCCTACTCGCTACGAACGTCGATTGCCGCCGGCGTAACACTAATTTTGCTTGCAGTGGGCGCAGCGGTCGCCTTCGCGCCGCCATTTGGAAAATGGACTCGCGTTGTTTCGGAACCCATCCTTTCTCCCCAGGGCAATGGATTCGAATCGGCCGGAACGTTTAATCCCTCGGTGGTAAAAAAGGATGGCCAATTCGTGATGCTATACCGAGCGCAGGATCATCAAGGCACTTCGTCGCTCGGTTACGCCACCAGCGAAGACGGAATTCATTTCAACCGCCGGCCGACTCCGGTCCTGACTGCAGAAGCGCCCTATGAAAAGGGCGGCGGGGTGGAAGACCCCCGGCTGCAAAAATTTGGCGATACGTATTATTTGACCTATACGGGTTACAACAACGTCGATGGTGTGGCTGCCGACAAGAAAGATGCACAGCTCTGCCTGGCAACTTCCAAGGATCTGCTTCATTGGGAGCGCCAGGGAATCATCATTCCTGCATACCAGGGCAAGTGGAATGTGAAGTGGACCAAGTCCGGCGCCATGGTTCCAGAAAAAATTAACGGCAAGTATTGGATGTATTATCTGGCCGACGCCAAAGGTAAAGATAGCCAAATGGGCGTGGCTTTCTCTGAAGATTTGTTGCACTGGACGGAAGCATTGGACCATCCCATCCTGGCCAGCCGACCCGGATCGTTCGATTCGCAAGTTGTGGAACCAGGCCCACCGCCGGTAATCACAAAAGAAGGCATTTTCCTCATTTACAACGGCGCGGCCGACAATCTGGTTTATTCCACTGGCTGGGCACTCTTTGACAAGAACGATCCAACCAAAGTTCTGGCGCGCTCTGATAAACCCGTATTTGGCCCGGAGCAAGAATGGGAAAAAGTGGGTCAGGTTCCCAATGTCGTATTCGTGGAAGGAGCAGTTCGCGACGGCAAGCGCTGGCTGTTTTACTACGGCGGCGCAGACAAATACATCGGTGTCGCTACTGCTCCCGAGCGCTAAGTGGACGTCGAAGCTTATAATCTGAACGCAAAGGGAATCAACGACTCCATTACAGCTAAGGAGTCTCCACCCCTATGAATAAGAGAGCTTTCCTCAAACTCATTTCCGCCGCCGTGTCGATGCCAGGCATCTCTCCTCTTCTGGCGTGGGCCGGAGCGGAAAAGTTAAAAAATTGGGCGGGGAACGTTGAGTACGGCACCGACCACCTCTACTCTGCCACCTCAGTGGGGCAGGCTCAGGAATTTGTCAGAAAGCACGCGCGGCTGAAAGTGCTCGGCACCCGCCACTGCTTCAATCACATCGCCGACAGCACGGATGAATTTCTCTCGCTGCGTCCCATGGATAAGGTGCTATCGCTCGATGCTCAGTTGATGACGGCAACGATTCCCGCGAACATGAGCTATGGCCAGCTCTCTCCTTACCTTCATGAAAAAGGGTTTGCGTTGTACAACCTCGCGTCTTTGCCGCACATCTCCGTTGCCGGCGCCTGCGCCACCGCTACCCACGGATCCGGTGAGAAAAACGGCAACCTGGCTACATCTGTATCGGCTCTAGAAATGATCACAGCTTCAGGGGGCATCGTGAAGCTTTCGCGCAAACAAGATGGCGAAGGATTTTCAGGCGCTGTCGTCGGATTGGGAGCACTTGGTGTCGTTACGAAGATCACGCTGGATCTGCTGCCCACCTTCATGGTCAAGCAATATGTCTACGAAAACCTTCCGCTCAGCGAGATGCAAGAACATTTCGACGCGATTGAAGCGAGCGGTTATAGCGTCAGTCTTTTTACCGACTGGCAAAAGAAGCGCGTCAATGAGGTCTGGATCAAGAGCCGCGTGGAAGCCGGGCAATCGTTTAATGCTACGCCCGAATTTTTTGGGGCCAAGTTGGCGACCAGGAATCTTCACCCCATCGCCGAACTTTCCGCTGAAAACTGCACCGAACAAATGGGCGTGCCGGGTCCCTGGTACGAGCGTTTGCCGCACTTCCGCATGGGCTTTACCCCCAGCGCTGGGAACGAACTCCAGGCTGAATATTTCGTCCCCCGGCGTCATGCCGTCGAGGCCATTCTTGCCATAGAACGGTTGCGCGACCAGGTTAGGCCTCATTTGCTGATTTCGGAGATCAGAACGATCGCCGCCGATGATCTTTGGATGAGCCCCTGCTACAAGCAGCCATCCGTGACCATCCATTTCACCCTCAAACCCGATTGGCCTGCGGTCAGCCAGCTGCTGCCGGTCATCGAACGCGAGCTTGCGCCATTTCATGCCCGCCCCCATTGGGGAAAGCTTTTCACCGTCTCCCAGGAACGATTGAAGGCGAGCTATGAGAAATTGCCGGACTTCATTGAGCTGACCAAAAAGTATGACCCGCATGGCAAATTCCGGAACGACTTCCTCACTAAAAATATTTTTGGATAGGCAATTTCCTGTTTAGCTGCGGCACTGGTCCTACTCGCTTTCATCGGCCCCGTCCACTCACGATGACTTTTCTTTCCGTCTGACTTCGTTTCAAACTGTATTATGGTGTCGCTTACGGCCAAGGTCGTTGACCGTTGGACCACGCAAAGTATGGATTAGGATGCTGCAGGATTTTTTTGCAAAAAGGGAGTGAATGGAAATGGAAACGATTAATCGCCGCCAGTTCGTCAAAACTACCGCGGGGGCTGCTATCGTAGCGCCCTTTATTAGTGCTCTGGGGCGGGCGCATAGTCCGAACGACACGATTAACCTCGCGGTGATTGGATTGAGGAGTCGAGGCCAGGCCCATTACCAGGGCTTCGGCAAAATTCCGGGTGTGAGGATCGCGACATTCTGCGATGTCGACGAGCGATTGTTTCCGGAGGCGCTGGTTAAGCTGGGCAAAGTTACGCAGCAGAAACCTGCGACGGAGACCGATCTGCGCCGCGTGCTGGACGACAAAAACATTGACGCAGTTACGATTGCCACCCCGGATCACTGGCACGCGCTCGCGGCCGTTTGGGCCTGCCAGGCAGGCAAGGACGTCTACGTAGAAAAGCCAATCTCGCACGAGATTTGGGAGGGCCGGCAGATTGTCAATGCCGCAAGAAAATATAACCGGCTGGTGGAGGCTGGGACGCAGAATCGCAGCAATCCTTCCGTGCAAGCGGCGATGAAGTTTTTGCATGACGGAGGCATCGGCGAGGTTTACATGGCCAAGGGGCTTTGCTTCAAGCCTCGCGACACCATCGGCCACAAACTGGATAGCACCGCGCCCGCAGGCGTGCATTATAATTTGTGGCTTGGACCAGCGCCGCTCAGGCCCTTCAACGAAAATCGCTTTCACTACAACTGGCATTGGTTTTGGGACTACGGCTGCACCGATCTCGGTAATCAGGGGCCTCATCAGATGGACATCGCACGGTGGGGCCTGAACAAATCTGAGTATCCCGAAAAAATTTTTTGCGGCGGCGGGAAATATGCCTTTGACGACGATCAGGAAACCCCCAACATGCAAAACGCCACCCTGAAATATCGTGACGGCAAAATCATTCAATTTGAAGTGCGCGGCCTGTACACCAACGGTGAAGACGAGATCAAAATAGGTAATCTCTTTTATGGAACGAAAGGGTGGATGCATCTGGACGGTTCCGACTGGAAAACCTATTTCGGCAGGAAAAACGAACCCGGTCCATCCATGAACGGGGAAAACGCCGCCGATCCCTCGAATACCACCGGAACCGGAGATCAAAATCACTTCGAGAACTTCATTAAAGTTTTGCGTTCGCGCAACCACGCGGAATTGAACGCCGACATAGAAGAGGGGCATCTGTCGACGGCGCTCTGCCACTTGTGCAACATCGCTTACCGCGAGGGCAGGGAATTGCAGTTCGACGGCCAAAACGAGAAGTTCATCAACGACAGCAAAGCCGATCAATATTTAAGGAGAAAATATCGCGCGCCCTTTGAAGTGCCGGCGCTTGCCTGATCCCTGAATGCACTGAGAAGCCGCGTTTGGAGGGCGAATTTCCAATCCCCAAAGGACAGCAGTGGTTCAATCAGTCGGTGATGAAGGCGTTTCAACTTGGGGAGTCTGAGTGAAAAGTCACTTCGATTCGTACACGGCACTTTACGGGTTTGTCATCCGGCCCGCGCGCCGGTTTCAGTTTCCAGGTTCGCACCTGTTCCAAAGCTTTTTCATTAACACCCATGCCTGGACCTTTCACCACGATTGGGTCGGTGATTTTGCCGTCTGTCATGACTGTGACGTCAAGCAACACCACGTCTGAAATCTTGGGCTTACGCGTCTTCTCGGGTCGGGGCAATAAACGCATTGCGGCTTCCCCTACACCGTTCACGCCGGTACGAGGTGGGTCAACCTTCGGCTCCGTCGCCTGCGTCGCCTGAATAACGCCGGGCATGGCCATTACAACCCATAATAAAAAAGCCAGAACAATGCCGAAGTTGTTTTTCATTTGTATCAAAATTCCCTGCGACTCGGAGACATTACCACTTTAGTTTAGTTACAGGTAAACTTTTGTCTCCTTGTTTTACGTTGGTTCATCTGAACTCGAAAAACAATTTGACCACAGATCACTCAAATCTGACTCAAAATGCTGACCACCTGCCCGTTCCACGGCGGCGCTGGCTGATCGCTTCCTTGCTAGGCTTCGGCGTATTCGTGAATTATCTGGACCGCGTCAATATTTCAGTTTCGCAGCAGGCGTTGCACGACGCCTTTGGCGTAAGCACCATCACGTTTGGATATTTATCGAGCGCGTACAGCTGGACCTATGCGGCCATGCAGCTTCCGTCCGGCGTATTGCTCGATCGCTTTGGAGTGCGGAAAGTCGGCTGCATCAGCACGCTTTTATGGAGCGTAGCT